>Ga0209702_10000168_pt1 | contig 129877 bp, 129 predicted proteins | sample FRY01_FD_187210 | JGI IMG/M metagenome (GOLD analysis project Ga0209702, IMG submission 187210) | Freshwater microbial communities from Lake Fryxell liftoff mats and glacier meltwater in Antarctica - FRY-01 (SPAdes) (version 2) | ecosystem: Environmental > Aquatic > Freshwater > Ice > Glacier...
GGCTTACCGCGGATGAAGCAGGCAGCGTAAGATGAAATCATTGATGCACCCCGAGACATCGATCACAACCCGCCCGGAATCCACTTATAAATCGGGGAAAGTTGTTCAAACAAGCGGAGCCACTTCTCTGTGCCTGCCCGCCGGCCTGTCGACAGAAGAAATGAAATCATTCGATAAAATGATTGACCGCCGGCGGTCATTGAAGCGCGGCGACTTTCTCTACCGTACCGGAGCAGCGCTGCATGTGCTCTATGCGATACGCTCAGGCTTCATGAAAAGTTGCGTTCTGCATGAAGACGGACGTGAGCAGGTCGCCGGCTTTCACATGATGGGTGACCTGATGGGCATGGATGCCATCGGCGGCAGCGTACATCTGTGCAATGCAGTCGCACTGGAAGATAGTGAAGTCTGCGAAATACCGCTCTGCAACCTGGAGTCCCTGTCGCGAGAAATACCTTCACTGCAACAGCATTTTCACCGCATCATGAGCCGGGAAATCGCCCGCGACTACGGCGTAATGCTGCTGCTCGGCAGCATGCGTGCTGAAGAGCGACTCGCCGTTTTTCTGCTCAACCTGTCCCAGCGCTTTGCATCGCGTGGTTATTCTTCGACAGAATTTCATCTACGCATGACGCGCGAAGAAATCGGCAGCTATCTCGGACTCAAACTGGAAACCGTCAGCCGCACCCTGTCCCAACTCCAAAGCCTGGGGCTGATTGCCGTGCAGAGCAAGCATTTGCGCATACTCAAAATCAACAGCCTCAGGGAACTGATCGGCCAGCAGGCCTGTGGCAACTGACCGTGCAATCGCTTGAACACCGCGCCGTCCGCGATACTGTAATCCCCGTTCGCCACAGACGAAGCTGTCGCCACTAACAAGATTCCTTAGACCCGGGTACAGCGCGCATATAATCGCGGAGTCAGCGACACGCGCACTCACGCAGAGTTGTCGGCACGAAACCAAGTACTTGGCACGGATTCACCCATCCCATCTTGAAACCGTAAGCTCATCCTGCCAGATAGATTTTCCAAGCGCGACAGCTGAGGGCGTAATGCCGGCGCAACGGAATACCGCTTCCATTGAGGCGCCCCATCATCCGCTCAAAACGATACTCAAGCAGCATCGTTCTCCCCATCGGAACGCACGTGCTCCACAATCAAAAATACATGAAGCGAGCCCTTGTAAACCCTTAAGTTACTTTTCCGCAAACAGTATCCTTGATCTGCATCAATCGCGGCCAACCGCATTCTGTTAGGATGAACTGCAATTACTTCGAAACAACACAAAGGAGGAGACCATCATGTTCCGCAATATTCTGGTTCCCACAGACGGCTCTGCACTGGCACGCAAGGGCATAAAAAAAGCCGTGGCTTTGGCCAAAAAAACCGGCGCAAAAGTAACTGGATTTCACGTCGCCCCGTCATACAAGTTCATCTACTCGGATTATGTGCCACGAGATTTCATCACGCCGAAAGATTACGCAGCGCACGCGAAAAAATTATCTGCACGCTATCTGGAGGCCGTCAAGAAAGCATGTAAGACTGCCGGTGTCCGATGTGCAACCGACTTTGCCTGCAGTGATTTCACCGCAGATGCAATCGTCAGCGCCGCAAGAAAACACAAATGCGATCTAATAGCGATGGCTTCGCACGGCCGTAGCGGTTTAACAAAACTGTTGCTTGGCAGTGAAACCCAGAAAGTACTCGCCAATACGAAAATCGCGGTTCTAGTGCTGCGCTAGACCGGTCCGTATTCTACGGGGCGGGATCCCAAACCCCGCCCCGCACCCCGCCGTGCCGTGCCGTCCACCGGGCAGCCATCCAATCGTTGATTTAGATCAACGCTCCTGTTCCCCTCAGCGTCTAACGTGTATCCACCCACAACGCGCTGACAGGAACCACATCATGGCGACAATCACCGATCGCATCGACAACATCACAAAAATCCCCTCGGCTTATCTGCATGCACGCCCTCCTGCCCCGCGCAGCGTCAAGATAGAAATCTCACCGCGCTGCAATTACCGTTGCGGCTTCTGTGCACTGCGCACCCGCGAAGTGCAGCCCAAGTGGGACATGGATTTCAAGCTGTTCCAACGCATCACCCGCGAAATGCGTGACGCCGGCGTCGAGGAGATCGGTCTGTTCTACCTCGGCGAGTCATTCATGAACCCGCGCCTGCTGGTGGACTGCATCGCGTACACCAAACGGGAACTCGGGTTCCCTTACGTCTTTCTGACGTCGAATGCGTCGATGGCTTTCACGGAGGCGGTCGACGCCTGCATGAAAGAAGGCCTGGATTCGATCAAATGGTCGGTAAATGCCGCGGATGAAGAGCAGTTCGAAAGCATCATGGGCGTGTCGGGCAAACTGTTTCACCGTGCGCTCGAAAATATCGAGGGCGCATGGAAAGTGCGGGAACAGGGCAATCACCGCACCGGCATCTATGCGTCTTCGATCCGTTATGACGGCGAACAGCAGCAACGAATGGAAGACCTGCTGCGTGCCCGCGTTTTGCCCTTTGTGGATCAGCACTACTGGCTGCCGCTGTATTCCATGGGCGCTTTTGCGACGCAACGCGAAGAACAGCTCGGTTACCGCCCCACGGCGGGCAACCAGGGGCGCATCGGCGCGCTGCGCGAACCGCTGCCATGCTGGTCCGCCTTTACCGAAGGCCATGTCACCGCTGAAGGCCGACTCTCGGCGTGCTGCTTCGACGCCACTGCGAACTGGACCATGGGCGATTTGAACGCGACGCCGTTCATGGAAGCGTGGAACTCGGAAAAGTTCGCGCAACTGCGTGCTGCCCACATCAAACGTGATGTGCGCGGCACGGTCTGTGAAAACTGCATTGCTTACGGATAATTCTCGTCGGCGGCCGATCGCCACTAGCGCCCCCGTGACCCGACCGGAGCAATCTGTCAAGTCGGCTGCTTTTCTCGCAACACTGCCCCTGCTGCGCGAACTCGATCGCGACGAGATCGGACGTATCGCCGCGCAAACGCTGCAGATCGAGGCACCGCGCGGCAGCGTGCTTTTCCGGCGCGGCGACCAGTGCACCGGTTTTCACGTCGTAATCTACGGTCAGGTAAAACTCGCGTTGCAGACGGCGCAGGGCGACGAAAAAGTCATCGAACTGATCGGCGCCGGACAGAGCTTCGGCGAGGCGGTGATGTTCCTCGAAAAACCTTATATGGTCACCGCCGAAACGCTCGCCGACAGCAAACTGCTGCATGTCGCGCGCACTGCGATCTTTGCCGAAATAGACCGCGACCCCCGGCTCGCACGCCGCATGATTGCCAGCCTGAGCATGCGCCTACACCACCTGGTACGCGATCTGGAATCGTACACGCTGCATTCTGGCACCCAACGCATCATCGGCTACCTGTTGAGTCTCGCAAATCAACAAGCGACCGGCGGCGTGCAGGTGGAACTACCGGCACAGAAAAACGTGATCGCATCGCGCCTGAACCTCACCCACGAACACTTCTCGCGCATGCTCCATGAGCTCGCCTCCGCCGGACTGATCAAAATCCAGGGCCGTCGCATCCACATCATCGACCGTGAAAAGCTCAGATGCTTTGGTGACTGACACCACCGGATCGCACCACTTCGGCGCACCCCCGAAAATCGTTGATGTGCATCAAGGTGGGCACGTATCCCGCAGCCGCATAATTGCGAAATCCATCCGGCTACGCTGCCGGCATTCAATCAACCGGTAATTTCATGTCGACAGCATTGCCAAACTGGAACTTGAAGGGCCGCTCGCTGAAACCCGTGGTACAGGGCGGCATGGGTGTCGGCATCTCGGCTCATCGTCTCGCCGGCAGCGTCGCCCGCCTGGGCGCGTTAGGCACCATATCGAGCGTGGACCTGCGTCACCACCACCCCGACCTGCTGGAACAAACCAAAGACTGTCGGGACGAGCATCAGTTCGAGCAGGTCAACCTGATCGCACTGGATCGCGAAATCCGCAGTGCGCTGGAGCTCGCCTCAGGCAACGGCGCAATTGCCGTCAACGTGATGAAAGCCGTCGCCGGTCATGCGGCGTACGTACGCCAATCCTGTGAAAGTGGTACCCACGCCATCGTGATGGGTGCCGGCCTGCCGCTGGACCTGCCGGAAATGATTCGCGATTTCCCTGAAGTGGCGCTAATTCCGATACTGTCGGATGTCCGCGGGACTGCCATCGTTTTGAAGAAATGGCTGCGCAAGAACCGTCTGCCGGATGCCATCATCATCGAGCATCCGCGCTACGCCGGCGGCCATCTTGGCGCCACCCGTCCCGAAGAGATCAACGACGTGCGTTTTGATTTCGATCCCGTTCTGACCGGAATCTTCGAATTGATGGAGCAACTGGGCATTGCACAGGAACGTATCCCGCTGATCGCCGCCGGCGGCATCAACAATCCCGAACAGGTACGACTGCTGCTCGCACTGGGTGCTGCTGCCGTGCAAGTTGGCACGCCGTTCGCAGTGACCGAAGAAGGCGATGCCCATCCTGCTTTCAAGCAGGTACTCGCCACCGCAAAACCCGAGGATATCGTCACCTTCATGAGCGTGGCCGGGCTGCCGGCACGCGCGGTCCTGACGCCTTGGCTGAAAAATTATCTGCGTCGGGAAAAACAGCTGCAATCCCACGCCAAAGCAGACTCGCGGCGCTGCGTGCAGCGACTGAACTGCCTGACGATGTGCGGCCTGCGTGACGGCATCGCGCAGGCCGGACAGTTCTGCATCGACACCCGCCTGGCCTATGCACTCAAAGGGGATGTGAAGAAAGGGCTGTTTTTTCGGGGTTCGGAGAGCCTGCCCTTCGGCAGTGCAATCCGGCCGGTTGCCGAATTGATAGAATTTCTGATGACCGGCAGATATCCGGCCCGCACCTAGTAGCTACGCGCAATTGCGCCGCTTATCCTGAGTCGGTCAATTTGGAGCACACCGCTACCCCTGTAACCACGAACGCCATGGCAGCGGATCGTGCGTCAGTGCAACGGCAACTATGTAGAAAAAAACCAACTGTGCACCCACCCATGCCGTCAGGCGCTCGCCGCGAGTGCGGCCGAACCGCAGCGCGATCATGCCCAGACCGATATAGCAGACCAGTGCCAGCACCTTGACGGTGAGCCAACCGGCAACCAATGGATACTGCCGGGTCATTATTGCCATCGCGACGGCGCTGGCCAGCAGACCGGTGTCAACGACATGCGGCAGCACCCTGACCCATCGCACCCGCAGCAACGGCGAATCGCGCATCATCCAGATGCCGCGCACGAAAAAAAGCGTATAGCTGATGACGACGCAGGAAACGTGGATCAGCTTGAGTGAGGTGTATTCGATGAGTTCCCTCCGGCAGTGTCTGCAACCCGGTCAGGGCAGCAGGTTTACGCCGTCGAGCGGATCTTTTGCCCGTGCCGCCTGGATGTCGGCATCAAACGGTTCAAAGCGTCCGCATTCAACATCTAGCACCAGTACGCTGCCCTCCTCGATCAGATAGTGCCAGCCGCGCAGAAAAATCTCACCGGCCTCGACGCGCCGCCGCACCATCGGATAACCCATCAGGCGCTCCAGCTGCAAAGCCACCGAGCGCTGCTCGGTGCGGCGCAGCGCCTCTTCCGACAATGTAACCGGCAACACGGCATCACGGCCCAGCTCCAGCCACTGCGCCATATGCAGCGCTTCGGCCGGCGGCTCGGTGTACAACGCCCTGATCGCACCGCAGTGACTGTGGCCGCAGACGATGATCTCGCGCACATGGAGGTTGAGCACCGCGAATTCGATGGCGGCCGCCGTTCCATGGTAACCATGGGAGGCATCAAAGGGCGGTACGAAATTGCCGACGTTGCGCACCACGAACAGCTCACCGGGGCCGCTCTCCATCAACAGATGCGGAACCACGCGGGAATCACAGCACCCGATGAACAGCACGGTCGGATGCTGTCCATGATCAACAAGACCCTTGAACTGTTTTCGCAGACGCGGGAAATAGCGCGTATGGAAGCGCCGCAGGCGGTTGACGATTTCGTCAGGCACGCGCCCTCCGATCCAGGGCTCGTTTGAAAAAAAACCGCCGATTTACAGTCATGGAGCCTGCAATTGCCTCCGTCGAACCCGAGGCGGCTGCCGTATCAACAAAACGCACTGTCATCACCCTCCGTTGTTCAACATGTTATCGCCCTTCGCCACAGGCGGCCACAACACAGGCCAGACACGCCATGAAAACATGCAAAGTGACAACCAGATGAGCGCTCCGCCGACAATAGTCACATACGTCATTCCCAGAAAAATTCCAGCGACCAGAATCAATACGCCGGCATGGTGCACGGCCAATTGCGTCCACGACGATAGGCCCGTGGATATGGGATTGCCGGTAAACCGCGGCAGCATATGAGCACCCAGGCCGTAGATCAATGACTGCACAAATCCAGCGCCAAAAAGATGCAATCCCACGCCGCGCAAACTGCCTCCAGCAGTGATACCACCCTGCCACAACTGCCAGATGCCGCTGATCATCAGATACAGCATCGCCGTTGAAACGAACCAGCGATTGTCATTCGACAGGACCATACCCGCGTGACGCGGCGATGCACGGCGTTTAGGGGGCGCCATTGCCACCATCTGGCGCGCTTCAGCCGGAGTCTGGACACCGACGGCCTTCAGTTCACCGTCGATGACGATTGCCGGTATGGTACGCACGCGCAGCCGCTGTGCCAGCACGCGTCCTTCCGGCTGCGCGAGATCAATGACAGCGAACTCAAAATCACGCTCGGTCGCGACTGCACTCCAGACCCGTTCCGCCTGCGGACAGGTCGGGCACCATTCCGAAACCAGTAGTTGCACTTTCATCGGCCCATGCTCTGCGATCAGTCAGCGCAACGCATGCACTGCACATCGTAACGATCAATCCACGCCTTGAGCTTCTCCATTGCCTCCGCCCCGGTGACCAGATGTTCCAGTACACGCTCAGGGGCATCCGGTCTGACCATCACCAGCCAGGCGTCGGTATAGGGCAGCGCGTTGATCAGTTCAGGCTGCTCGAGCACCCGCTCGTTACGTTCGACAATCACGCCGTCGAACGGCGCCGGTATGCCACCCGCCCATTTACCGGATTCCAGTCTCGCCAAAGGTTTCTTCCAGACGCGATGGGTGCCGGTTTTCCTGATGGAGACATACTGGATGCGGCCCGCCATGGTTTGCGAGGGGTCGGTAATGCCGACGCGATACAACCCGTCCGGCTCCGGCTTGACCCAGACGTAGTCGAGGTCGTACCAAAGATCTTCCGGCAACTCGCAGCCCCGATACTCAATCATTTTCGCCCCTCAACTGCGGTCCAGCGGCGAGCGCAGCCGCACCGTCAAGATCATGTTGAGGCCAAACAACAGCATGGCCGCCACTGACAGCGCACCACCCAGGGCCACCAGCCAATTCAAATAAGCAAGCCAGCCGGAAACCATCAGCGGCAGACCCGCGTTGGCCAGCCAGAACTGCACGTTCGCTACATGCTCCGAACGCAGCGGATAGCCGCCGAAGCGCGGAATGACATGCAGGCCGACGCCGTAGATCGTCATCAGCACAAACCCCAGCAACATCATGTGGCCGTGGGCGTGGACAAGGTTGCCGGGAATCAGGGTCGGATCGATCAGCCGGACGATCATCAGCAGTCCGCCAAGCAGCCCGTAAACCAACCCTATGGTGACGTAAAGGCGGTTGCGTTTATGCATGATCGACTCCTTTCGGTGTGCGCTCTTTCTCAGCCAAATCTTCCAGAATCCGCCGCGCACGCACCTGCATCGCACGGTAGGTAAGTTCCCATGCCCCCTCGCGTGGCGTCGTGCAGGAAATCTGCCGAACCATCGCAACCAGAATTTCATTGTGGTGCCGGGAATCCGTCAGTGCATCAAGCACCTCGTCATAATCTGCTGCGTACACGAACTCTACTTTCCTGTCCTGGCAAATGCCGATACAGGGTTGCGGACTTTCAATTTTTCCGCAACCAATACATTCCCACCCAAGGATCCTCTCTGTCGATCCGGCAGGCTCAGGCAATGCGAGAAAATTTCGCGGCGGTCTTTTTCTCATATTTATACCCCTACCTCACGTCCTTCCCCCGTCTCTTCGACGGTGCGTCCGTCCCGGATATGATAAATCCGCTTGAACGTCGGAATTATCTTTTCGTCGTGAGTCACGACGATGATTGCGGTGTCGTATTCCCGCGCGAGCTGATTGAGTATGCGCACGACAGTCAGCGCCCGCTGACCGTCTAGCGGTGCCGTCGGTTCGTCCGCCAGAATGATCGGCGGTTTGTTGGCCAGCGCACGCGCGATGGACACGCGTTGCTGCTCGCCTCCGGAAAGTTCGGCGACCTGCGCTTCGCCACGATGCCCCACATCCAGCGCCATCAGTAATTCACCGGCACGCTGCCGCGACTCAGAATTGCTCTTGCCCGCCAGCATCGGCAGCAATGCAACGTTATCGATCGCATTCAGAAACGGGATCAGGTATGGCGCCTGAAAAATGAAACCGATGCGATCACGGCGCAAGGCACGTAGATCGTGGATCTTCCAGCCATCATCAAAAATGGTCTCGCCGCCAAGCACCATACGTCCTGCAGTCGGTTCGATCACGGCGCCCAAGCACTTCAGCAGCGTACTCTTGCCGGATCCGCTCGGACCGATCAAGCCAACCACCTCCCCGGGGTAAACCACCATGTCCACGCATTTAAGCGCGTCGACCGCGGTCGGCCCCTCGCCGTATCGCTTGGTCAGTCCCTCTATCCGGATCGCCGGGGAACGCTCGTTTGCGCCGCCGTCCATTCAGCCGCCGATCGCTTCCGCCGGATCGACGCGCAAGGCCGCGCGGATACCGAGGATGCTCGCCAGCGCACAAATCATCATGACCGCAAAAAACCCGAGCACGGCGTCTGTATTCAGCAACAATACGTACTTGGGAAAGTACGGTCCCCACAATGTAGCCACCAGCTTGCCCATCACAAATCCGATCACACCCAGCCCCAGCGCTTCCTGCAGAATCATCCCGGCAATCGTGGTGTTCCTCGTGCCGATCAACTTGAGCACTGCGATCTCCTTGATCTTGGCCAGCGTCATGGTGTAAATGATCAGCGCAACGATTGCGGCAGTCACCAGCGCTAGTATCATCAGGAATACGGCAATCTGGCGCGCCGATGTGGCAATCAGCTTGGCAATCAGGATCTCTTCCATATCGCCACTGGTGTAGGCCTGCAGGTACTTCCAGCGTTTGATGTTGTCGGCCACAACCCGCGGGTCCCACCCCGGCTGAACCTGCACCAGCACTGCATTGACATTGTGATTCGAGAACTGGTTTGCTTCGACTGCGGCCAGCAGTCCCGGCACGCCCGGACGGTTGAACGCAGAATTCGCGGCAAGCCTGTTGCGGTCATTGCGGATCGCCTCGTTGTCCTTCAGAAACTGCGCCTCTTGCGCATCTTTCAGGGGAATAAACAGCATTGGATCCCCGCTGGTGGACACCATGCGGCGGGTCAATCCGACTACGGTGTACTCGTTGCGGCGGACCCGAACCCTGTCGCCGACCTTAAATCCAGTCATGACGTCAGCAATCGCCTCGTAATGCAGGTGCGTCAAAGGCCGGCCCGCCACTAACAAGGTAGGCTCGCCCGGCCGTCCCGGCTCGAAGCCCGAAATCATCACGCGCACGTCGTCGCGACCTCGCTTCACCTGCATGGTCAAAAACGTCACATTGCCTGTCGTCGCCACCCCGGGAAGGCCGCGCAGCCCACGGTAAACGTCGTCATGCAGGGTTGAAGATTCCGCAAACGGACCGAGCGTATGCTGTTGCACCACCCAGATATCGGCGTTGGAACTGTGGAGCAGCACTTTCGCGTCTTCCACCATGCCGCGGTAGATGCCGGCCATACTCAATGTGACGCCGATCAACAGCCCCAAGCCCAGACTGGTAAGCAGATAACGTCCCAGGCCATTGGCAATATCACGGCTAGCCAGGTTGATCACGACGTCTTCCCGATCTCGACCTTGACGCCCTCCCGCAATTGCGCGCTGCTGTATACGATCACCGAGTCGCCCGCCGCAAGACCATCTGTCACCTCGGTCATGCCATCCAGAGTCTGCATCCCTGTTTTCACCTTACGAAAGCGGGCCTTGCCGTCCTTGGTCTGCCACACACCCTGCTGATCACCGATGCGTTTCACCGCTGCACTGGGCACTGCCAAGACCCGCGCGCTTTTCTCACGATGTATCGTGACTTCCGCAAGTTCACCAAGTGACATCTGCGGCGGCGCGGCGAACGAGATCGTAACCACCCGTTCTTCGGTCACAGCATCGCTCTGAATTTCAACCCGAGCCACCCGTCCAGATAATTTTTTTGACTGACTCGAGCGCAGCACCACCTCGGCAAACAATCCCTGCACAAGCCCGGCAGCGCGCGATTGGTCAATCCGTGCACGCACCCAAACGCTGTGCGGGTTGATCATTCGTACCACGGCCTGACCTGCCACCACCGTACTCCCTGGCTCTGCCTCGCGCGCGACAACGAGGCCGTCAACCGGGGCAATCAACTTCAAATTAGCAAGCTGACTGGCTATCGCTTTGCGATCAAGTCCAGCACGGTCGACATCTCTGCGCGCAACGTGCAACGCGGCCTGAGCCGCCTCCAACCCGGCCAATGTCACACTGGCCTCATTGTTACGGACTTCCACAGCTTCCCGGCTCACGAAGTTCTTCTGCACAAGCTCGCGGTAACGCGCGGCGTTCGTCGATGCCACCTTGTGACGGCTTTCTGCCTCGCGCACCTGCGCCTCGGCAATCAGCACAGCCTGTTGCGCGCGTTGCCGCCCCGCGCCTGCACTGGACAAGCGCTGCTCAAGATCCACCGGCTCCATCTCCGCGAGAAGTTGCCCCGCCTTCACCGAGTCCCCATGATCCACCAGCACTCGAAGCACACGCCCCGCCTGGGTCGGACCGATGGCATAGGCATGACGCGCCTCCACCGCACCTATGCCGAAAACACCCGCCGTCAGTTCGGATTCCTTGGCCACCGCAAGCTGCACCTGCACCGGCGCGAGCGGTCCGCGGTTGAACGCCAGCCACAACATCGCGGCTGCCAGCACGCCGATGCCCATTACACCGGCCAGAAATTTTCGATTCATGCGCGACATGACCGTCTTTTGCGGTAATCCGGTATCCATTCCGATATAGCACTGGCATCAGTCCAGGTGCAGCCAACGGTTGCACCGATCGACGCATAGCGATTGATCACAATAGGCACTTTTCCTACCCGGGCTTTCCATCCAGGCGCGGCCGCGTCAGCACCGGCCAGTAACGCACGGCATAAAGCCCGAAAGCCGCGGACCAAAGCACACCCGACACCTGTACGCTGGCCATATAGGCGGCCGGGACGGCCATGCCACCGAATACCCGCACAAGTGCCGCCGCCTGTATCAACAGGAAACACGTCAGTTCATAACCATCTGCGACCAGCGGCCGGGCGGTATGCCCACGCGCGGTGCGCGTCATCATGCCCATCGTCAGTCCGCCGATCGCACCTACCGTCAGCGCATGGATCGCGTACGATTCTGCGAGCCAGCCCAATCCGGACAGTGCGCGTAGCGCAAGATGCACGACGATCCACGCGTACGCCGCATGCAGGATCCACACCAGCGGCACGGCGCGGGTGCGCCACGGTCGCCACAGGTAGAGGCGAGTGCCATGCGCCATCACAGCGATCAGCGCGATGGCAGCGATGTATGCAGACGGCAGTTGGAAAAAATCGATGATGAACAGCAACAGTACCGACCCCAGCGCCAGTTTTTCGACTAGTGGGTGACGCGACGCACCGGCACCAGGCACGCCGTTGTTGGTAAACATCGGAATAACGCGCCCACCCATGACCGCCATGATGAACAGCATCACATCCAGGCCCAGCACGAGGCCCAGTCGCGGCGGCAACTCGAAAACACCACGCAAACCAAGGTGCAGTGCAGCCACCAGTGCCCCCATCAGTACCAGCAGGCCGACAAAAAAGTAGTTGCGCACATTGCGCGATCGCAGCAATGGCACCGCAATCGCCACCGCAAGTGCTACGGGGAATGCTGCGTTAACGACCGCAGCCGGCGTGCCGAAGGGCGTCAACACCAGCACCCGTCCGGCGACCCACAGAGCGACCAAGGCCATCAGCGGGACGCCGACCGCCGTCGGCTGCCCGGTCCAGGCACGCACTGCTGTCAGCAGAAAACCGGCGACCACCGCCATCGTGTATCCGAACAGCATTTCGTGGCCATGCCACAGGTGACTCGGCAGATACGCGAACGGCAGCAAGCCCGAATACTGTGCGGCCCACAACAAAACACTGATGGCGCTGAATACGCTCGCGCACAGGTAAAACGGACGGAAGCCCAGGTTCCACAGGGCGAATCCTGTCACGGTGCCACCTCAGTCGATCAGCATGGGATTGCCCAGCCGGTCAAAGGGCATGAACGATCCGAATGCACCGGTCTTGATAGACTCAATCATGTGCTGCAACGACTTGTCTGCTTCCGCACTGGTCGGTACCTTACCGTCACGCCCGGACAGGCCAGTCACAAAAACGATGTCCCAGTCATCACTGAACTGGCGCGACTCCTCCACCAGTGCAGCAAACGTGTCCAATTCCTCGGGCTTCTTGTCTACAGACATCAGCGGTATGAGTGTGCCTCCCTGCCCCCCTTGAAAACCGGCACGCTGTTCGGGCGTGCAGTTGTCGGGTAAAACCGCATCGGCAAAAACAAAAAGCAGCCGCTGCGGTTCAGGCTGCTGACGCGCAGCCTGTAACAGGTCATCAAAACTTGAAATTTCCATATAATTCATCTCTCTGTTAAAAATCAGGCGCGATCAACAACCTAATGCATCCTGTGATATGCATCCACGGCTCATGCAGTCAACAGCCCACAATACCATCCAGATCTACATCAAGTTAAATGACCTGATGCTCCCAGGTGAAATTAACCTTGAGTAACTTCTTGGTGTCCTTACGCACAATCACCACGCGAATGACGTATTTCCCGGAATATCCAAAGCCAAATATTTCACTGTAATCCGGCGTTCCAGCCGTCTTTGCTGGAACCATCACTTTCTTCTCCAAATTGCCTTTAGGGTCCTTTATTTCAACAGTAACCTTAGCATCTGCAATGTGAGTTCCTAGCTTGGCATCAGACAGACTTACTACCAAGTGCTGCGCACCGCTTGGCAATCGTTTGTCGTGCGTCGCGGCCTCACCAGAGAAGTCCAGCGCCCGCCCTGCGGGAACCACTCCTATATTCACGATAATTCCGTTTACCGTTTTCTGGTGATCTGCGCGCGCGACACTGGTCAGGCAACTGAACACAACTAATGTCGTAATTGCGCTCACAATAAATTTTGTTACATTCGATTTCATATCATCTCCTTTTACATCTCGAATTACTGCACCAGCGGGGTATCAGCCGCATCGAGCACCACACCCTCCACCACGGCCTCACCCGCAAGCAGCGACAAGTACTGACGCAGCGACGTGACAAAGGTCTGCTGACGCAGCGAATTGGTCACCGCACCACGCACCGCGGCAAAAGACTGCTCCATGCCCGGCTCGCGTGCCAGCACCTCAACCACGTGCAGGCCGAAACGGCTGTGCACGAGACGCGGCAACACGCCCACTTCAATGTGCCCGAACAACTCGCGGGCGAACTCGGGTGCGCAATCATCCGCCGTAAGCCAGCCCAGGTCACCGCCTTCGGCACCACTGGGACAATTGGACAGTTCACGGGCGGCACTGGCAAAAACACCGGCCGTCTTGTCGTCGTGGCAACGCACATCAAGCAGGGCGATCTCCGCACGTTTACGAAGCGCCGCCACATCCAAACCCGGCGTCACCGCAAACAGGATATGCCGGACATGGACGCGTTCGCCGATACGGTAGCTGCTTTCGTGAGCGGCATAGTGGCGGTGGCAATCTTCCTCGGTCGGATCGGGAATCGCGATATCTTTCTCGAGTAACTTTTCAATAGCAGTGGCGGCGGCTTCGCTGATCACGCCGTCGGCCGATGGTGTATCGCTCGCCGCCAGCAATCCAGCGGCCTGCGCCGCCTGCCGCAGCAGTTCGGTACAGGCGCGCTGCCGCACTTCCTCTACGGTCAGTGTTTCATCAGGCACATTCAAAGCGACGCTGTTGACGGTAGCAACGGGATTTGCAACGCTAGGTTCTGCAATCATGGTGTCCGCTCCCAATTAGTTCAGATACCGGCGCCGGGTTGGCGCGGCTGGCTGTGATCGACCGGCACATTGAGACGGCGACTGCGCACCACCTGGCGGGGCCGGAACAGATAAAACACCGTCGCGAATCCGCTCCAGACATGCACCAATCTGCTGAATGGGAACAGCAGAAAGATGGTCATACCCAGTACCATGTGCACTTTGAATGGCCAGGCAAGAGCAACCAAACCTTCTGCCGCTCCTACACGAAACGTAAATACGCGTTGCGCCCAGTCAGACAACACCAGCATCGTGCTGCCATCGGCATGCGACAGCGAGTAAGGCAAGGTGATCAGTCCCAGGGTCAGTTGCACCCATAGTATGAGCAGTATGGCGAGATCAGTACGGTGGCTGGTCAGACGAATACGCGGATCGAATACGCGACGATAGATCAGCAGGCTCAGCCCGATAAAACAGACAAAGCCAGCGATGCCGCCCGCGGTAATAGCCATCAACTGCTTGTTGGCGGGACTGATGAAGGACTCATACACCCAGTGCGGCGTCAGCAGACCAATGAAATGGCCGAAAAAGAGAAAAATAATACCGACGTGAAACATGTTGCTGCCCCAGCGCAGCACACCCGTGCGCAGCAGCTGCGACGAGTCGCTTTTCCAGGTGTACTGGTCCCGGTCATAGCGCACCAGGCTGCCTATCAGGAAAACCACCATGCAGATGTAGGGATAGGCACTGAAAAAGAAAAGGTGCAGATAATTTTCAAAGGCGTTCATGTGACCGCTCCCGTATTGACGTTTTTGCGGACGAAATGGATGGGTTGCACCTCGCCGGGCTTGGCCTGCCCCTTGATTGAACAGCCGTCAAACGCCGGTGGCTCGGCCCAGGCTTCATCCAGTGGCAACTCGACGGCAGGCTTGACCATCTGCACCTTTTCGCCGGCCAGTTCCAGCAAGGCGGCCATCACGCTGGCATACGAGCCAGCACGCTGATGCAGTGCGCTGAAAAGGGAATTGAGAATATGAGTAATTTCTCCCAGGAATGCGCGCGCTTCCCGCTGCGGTTGCGTGGAAACAAACTCCAGAACGGCAGGCAGGTAATCCGGTAACTCGCCCGGCTCCAGATACAACCCGGCTTTCTCGTAGGCCTGTGCGAGATCAATCATTGCAGGGCCGCGATCGCGCGAATCGCCGTGTACGTGTTCGAACAGATGCAGCGAAGTGGCGCGACTGCTGTCGAACAACTGCACGTAGTTGGCCTCGGACTCCAGCGGATCCGATTTCGCAAGCGTATCGATCAGGGCTTCAAGTTCAACTTGACGCGCAACCGACAGCACACCCTCGCTGCGCAGAATTTCACGCATCTCCGGTAAATCACTCCGCATAGCCTTGCCGGGATAGCTCAACAGCGCCGCCAGCACCCGAAGACTGCCAGAGGCCGATGCCGATTTTGAAAGTCCTCGCATGATCAAACCTCCAGCTTGATAGGAATGGTGCGTTTCTTCTCGCTGCCGAACAGGCTGGCCTCGCTGGTACCTTCCGAGCAGCCGTTACCGAACGAAAAACCACAGCCGCCACGCACATTGAACGTGTTTTCGGCGTATTCGCGATGGGTGCTCGGAATCACGAAGCGATCCTCATAGTTTGCAATTGCCATGATGTGGTACATCTCCTCCACCTGATCCTGCGTGATCCCCACCTGTTCCAGCACTTTCGTGTTGATTCGCTTGTCAACATGCTTCTCGCGCTGGTATGCGCGCATGGCGAGCATGCGTTCGAGTGCACGCACCACGGGAACCGTATCGCCGGCCGTCAGCAGGTTGGCCAGATACTTGACCGGTATGCGCAGTTGGTTGACGTCGGGAATCTCGCCGTTGGCACCCACATGACCGGCATTGGCCGCCGCACTGATCGGCGACAGCGGTGGCACATACCAGACCATCGGCAGCGTGCGGTATTCCGGGTGCAGTGGCAAAGCCACTTTCCACTCCACCGCCATTTTGTACACAGGGCTTTTGCGTGCCGCCTCCATCCATTTGTCAGGAATGCCGTCGATGGCCGCCTGCGCAATCACCTGCGGATCATTCGGATCCAGGAAGATGTCCAACTGCGCGTGATACAGATCGCGGTCATGCTCGACGCTGGCCGCTTCCTGAATGCGGTCTGCGTCGTAAAGCAGCACGCCGAGGTAGCGGATGCGGCCGACACAGGTTTCCGAGCAGACTGTAGGCTGCCCCGCCTCAATGCGCGGATAGCAGAATATGCATTTTTCCGCCTTGCCGCTTTTCCAGTTGTAGTAAATCTTCTTGTACGGACAGCCGCTCACGCACATACGCCAACCACGGCACTTGTCCTGGTCGATCAGCACGATACCGTCTTCCTCGCGCTTGTATATCGAGCCCGACGGACAGCTCGCGACGCATGCCGGATTCAGACAATGCTCGCACAGCCGGGGCAAATACATCATGAAGGTATTTTCAAACTGGCCGTAGATGTCTTTCTGGATATCGTCGAAGTTCCGGTCTTTGGAGCGCTTGCTGAACTCGCCGCCAAGGATTTCTTCCCAGTTCGGTCCCCAGACGATCTTGTCCATCTGCTTGCCGGTGATCAGGCTGCGCGGCCGCGCGGTCGGTGTCGCCCGCATTTCCGGCGCACTTTGCAGATGTCCGTAATCGAAGGTGAACGGCTCGTAGTAGTCGTCAATCTGCGGCAAATTGGGGTTGGCAAAAATTTTCATCAACAGCTGCCACTTGCCCCCCTGCCGTGGCTGTATGGAACCGTCGCCCTTGCGCACCCAGCCGCCGTTCCACTTGTCCTGGTTTTCCCATTCCTTGGGATAACCGATTCCGGGTTTGGTCTCGACGTTGTTGAACCACGCGTATTCCATGCCGGGCCGGCTGGTCCAGACATTCTTGCAGGTCACTGAACAGGTGTGGCAACCGATGCACTTGTCCAGATTCAACACCATGCCGATTTGCGCGCGTATTTTCATAAAGCCTCCTGCCGGGCCGCCAGAATTGAGTTCATTAGGGAGGCGTACGCCCCCTCGGGGGGCAGCGAACGAATGTGAGTGTGAATGGTCATGCGTTTTCTCCATGGGCTTGCACAGGACGGATCAATTCATCAGCCACCGGCGTATCCAGCCAGTCGATTTTCTTCATCTTGCGTACCACCACAAATTCGTCGCGATTGGTGCCTACGGTTCCGTAGTAATTGAAACCGTAACTCAACTGCGCGTAACCACCGATCATGTGCGTGGGCTTGAGCACGATGCGGGTTACCGAGTTGTGGATGCCGCCGCGCGCACCGGTGATTTCCGACCCCGGTGTGTTCACGATCTTTTCCTGCGCGTGGTACATCATCACCATGCCCGGATTGACGCGCTGACTGACCACTGCCCGCGCCGCGATGGCGCCGTTGATGTTGAACAGCTCGATCCAGTCATTATCGACAATGCCTGCAAGCTTCGCATCGTCTTCACTGATCCAGACGCACGGCCCGCCACGACTTAGTGTGAGCATCAACAGGTTGTCAGTGTAAGTTGAGTGGATGCCCCACTTCTGGTGCGGTGTGATGAAGTTCAGCAGAATTTCCGGATTGCCGTTGCTTTTGATGCCATGAATGCCTGCAGTCGTCTTCAGGTCCACCGGTGGACGGTAGCTGACGCAACCTTCACCGAACGCCCGCATCCATGGATGATCCTGATAAAACTGCTGGCGACCGGTCAAGGTGCGCCACGGAATCAGCTCATGCACATTGGTATAGCCGGCATTGTAGGAAACAGTCTCGCTTTCGATACCGCTCCACGTCGGTGACGAAATAATTTTTCTCGGCTGCGCCTGGATGTCGCGAAAACGGATTTTCTCGTCTTCGCGGTGCAGCGCGAGATGGGTATGGTCGCGCCCGGTCTGCTTGCTGAGCGCTGCCCAGGCCTTGACGGCCACATGTCCGTTGGTCTCGGGCGCGAGTTGCAGAATCACCTCGCAAGCGTCGATGTCTGTCTCGATCTTCGGCATGCCCTTGGTTACGCCCTCAGCATTGTTCAGGCCGTTGAGTTCGCCCAACTGCCTGACCTCGTCTTGCGTATTCCAGGCGATGCCCTTGCCGCCGTTGCCCACCTTGTTCATCAACGGGCCGAGTGCAGTGAAGCGCTTGTACACGTTCGGATAATCACGTTCGACCACAGTCATTTGCGGCGCAGTCTTGCCCGGGATCAGGTCAACCTCACCACGCTTCCAGTCCTTCACCTCAAATGGCTGCGCCAGTTCGCCCGGCGTGTCATGCATCAGCGGCGTCAGCACCAGTTCCTTCTCGACACCGAGATGGCCCACGCATACTTCACTGAATTTCTGCGCAAAACCCTTGTAGATATCCCAGTCGCTGCGGGATTGCCACGCCGGGTCCACCGCGGTGGACAACGGATGGATGAATGGATGCATATCGCTGGTGTTGAGGTCATTTTTCTCGTACCAGGTAGCGGTAGGCAGCACGATGTCCGAATACAAGCAAGTCGTGCTCATGCGGAAATCGAGTGTGACCAGCAGGTCGAGCTTGCCTTCCGGCGCCTTGTCATGCCACACCACTTCCTGCGGTTTGGCATCATCCACGCCCAGATCCTTGCCCTGCACGCCGTGGCTAGTGCCCAGCAGATGTTTGAGGAAATACTCATGCCCCTTACCGCTGGAACCCAGCAGGTTGGAACGCCAGACAAACAGGTTACGCGGCCAGTTGTCCGGGTGATCCGGATCCTCGCAACTCATTTTCAACGAACCGCTTTTCAGCGCCTTGATCGCGTAATCCTTGGGATCCGCACCTGCCGCCTGCGCATCGCGCACCACCTGCAGCGGATTGGTCTTCAATTGCGGCGCCGACGGCAACCAGCCCATGCGCTCGGCACGCACGTTGTAATCAATCATGCTGCCGCCAAAGAGTTTTTTGTCCGCGAGTGGTGACAGTATCTCTGACACACCGAGTTTCTCGTAGCGCCATTGATCCGTATGCGCATAGAAAAAACTAGTGCTGTTTTGCTGGCGCGGCGGCCGTACCCAGTCGAGCGCGAAAGCCAATGGCAACCAACCGGTCTGCGGCCGCAATTTTTCCTGCCCGACGTAATGCGCCCAGCCGCCACCGCTTTGGCCAATGCAGCCGCACATCATCAGCATATTGATGATGCCGCGATAGTTCATGTCGCTGTGGTACCAGTGATTCATCGCCGCACCGATAATCACCATCGACTTGCCATGGGTTTTGTCGGCATTGTCAGCAAACTGACGCGCGACGGCGATCACCTGGTCACGCGGTGTTCCGGTGATTTTCTCCTGCCATGCGGGTGTGTACGGCGTATCGTCGTCGTAACTGGCTGCCGCCAGTTCACCGGGCAAACCGCGAGCCACACCATAATTGGCGGCCTGCAGGTCGAATACGGTGGCAACCTGCACCTCATGCCTGTCACTGCCCTTGCCGATTGAAACACGCTGCACCGGCACCGTGCGCACCAGCACATCGCTATTGCCGCTGGTCAGGGTATTGCTCTGGAAATGCTCACGGGCAATACCGCCGAAATACGGGAACCCAACCTTGGCGGTTTCCGGATTCCCCTGCACGCCCTCCATCAACGACAGCTTGAGCTTGACGTCTGTGCCGTGTTGCGCCTCTTTCGGCTCTAGGTTCCACTGCCCCTCATCGGCACGGCCGTCAGCTCCCCAGCGAAATCCGATCGCGCCATTAGGCAGAACAACCTTGCCCGTGGAATCGATAGCGACCGTTTTCCATTCCGGATTATTGGTCTGGCCCAGCTGGTCTTCGAAATCCGATGCGCGCACGTAGCGATCCGGCACCATGACTTTTTCGCCATTCTCCAGGGTCTGTTCTTTCAGAATCACCAGCATCGGCAGGTCTGTGTAGCGGCGGGCGTAATCGTCGAAATACTCGCTGCGTTTGTCGAAATAGAATTCTTTCAGAATCACATGGCCCATGGCCATGGCCACCGCAGCATCGGTGCCCTGCTTCGGATGTAGCCAGATGTCCGAAAGCTTGGCCACCTCGGAATAATCCGGCGTCACTGCAACGGTTTTGGTGCCCTTGTAACGAACCTCGGTGAAAAAATGCGCATCCGGTGTGCGTGTCTGTGGCACGTTGGAGCCCCACGCAATGATGTAGCTGCTGTTGTACCAGTCAGCCGACTCGGGCACGTCGGTCTGCTCGCCCCAGACCTGCGGGCTGGATGGAGGCAGATCGCAGTACCAGTCGTAAAAGCTCAATGACACGCCGCCGATCAGCGACAAATAACGACTGCCAGCGGCATAACTGATCATGGACATCGCGGGAATCGGCGAAAAGCCGAGAACGCGATCCGGACCATGCTTCTTGATGGTGTAGACATTGGCTGCAGCGACAATTTCATTGACCTCGTCCCAGCCCGAACGCACGAATCCACCAAGACCGCGCACACTCTGGTAGTCGCGCCGCTTGGCATCGAACTCGACGATGGAGGCCCAGGCGTCGACCGGGCTCTTGTCCATACGTGCTTCACGCCAACTCTTCAGCAGGCGGCCACGCACCATCGGATATTTGACGCGATTCGCACTGTAGAGGTACCAGCTGTAGCTAGCACCGCGGGCGCAACCGCGTGGCTCGTGGTTGGGCATGTCCCAGCGGGTGCGCGGATAGTCGGTCTGCTGGGTTTCCCAGGTGACGATACCGCCTTTGACATATATCTTCCAGGAACACGACCCGGTGCAGTTCACGCCATGGGTGGAACGCACGATCTTGTCGTGCGCCCAGCGATTGCGGTAGGCGTCCTCCCAGGTCCGATCCTCGCCGGTGGTCACGCCAAATCCTTCGGCGAAGGATTCCTTCGGATTCGCGAAATAGTTCAATCGATCCAGAAAGTGACTCATATAAAACCTCGTCTATAAAATTTCATGAAACACAAAAGTCTGTCCGCACCGCAGCACCGGCATTTCAGCACGGCATTTCCGCGTTCTTCCTGGCGTAATACCACCAGGTCATCACAATGCAGGTGACATAGAAGAAGATGAACACATAGAGCGCCGCTTCAGGTCCGCCGGTCATCGAGATCGAAGAGCCGTAACTTTTTGGGATAAAAAATCCGCCGTAGGCTCCGATGGCTGACGTGAAACCGAGCACCGCCGCCGCCTCCTTGTTGGCATCCTTTACCGCCTGCTCCTTGTCCGCGGCGCCCTTGCCTTCCGCGGCCTTCAGACGTTCGGTCATGAAGATCACCGGTATCATGCGAAAGGTTGACCCGTTGCCGATGCCTGTCGTCAGGAACAGCAGCATGAACATGGCGAGAAAACCGTAGAAGTTGCCGGCTGCCGGCCCCCACGGCAAAGCCAGGACCCCACCCGCCCCTTTGGGCAGGAAATAAAGCACGCCGATCACCGCCAGCGCCATTACCATGAAATTCCAGAACGTGACCGGCGCTCCGCCCATTTTGTCGGACAACCAGCCGCCAAAGGGACGGATCGCAGCGCCAACCAGCGGACCAAGAAACGCAAAAGCCAGTGCGTTCACTTCCGGAAACTGCGACCTGATCAGCAACGGAAAGCCCGCCGAGTAGCCGATGAAGGATCCGAACGTGCCGAGATACAGCCAGCACATCAGCCAGTTGTGCTTGCGCTTGAAAATCACCGCCTGCTCGGAGAATGACGCTCTAGCGCTGGCGATGTCGTTCATGCCGAACCAGGCAGCGATGGTCGCAACGAGAATGAACGGCACCCAGATGAAGCCGGCATTCTGCAGCCACATTTGCCGGGTTTCATTCCCCTTGAGCCAGACCTGCGGCTCGCCACCCAGCATCCCGAAGACCCCCGCGGTGATGACCAGCGGCACCACGAATTGCACTGTCGAGACGCCAAGGTTGCCCAAACCGGCGTTCAATCCCAGCGCCGAGCCCTTGCGCTCCTTGGGAAAAAAGAAACTGATGTTGGCCATGCTGGAGGCAAAGTTGCCGCCGCCAAAGCCACACAACAGCGCAAGGATGACAAATGTCGGATAGCTGGTCGTCGGATCCTGGACCGCGAAACCGATACCAAGCGCCGGCAGCAATAGTGACGCGGTTGAAACGGCAGTCCATTTACGGCCGCCGAATATCGGCACCATGAACGAGTAGAAAATGCGCAGCGTGGCACCACACAGTGCCGGCAGCGCAGCCAGCCAGAACAACTGATTGGTTGAGAATTTAAACCCAATATTGGGCAGATTGACCACCACCACGCTCCATACCATCCAGATCGCGAAGGCCAGCAGCAGCGCGGGAATGGATATCCACAGATTGAGATTGGCAATGGCTTTCCCTTCACGTACCCAGAACGCCTTGTCTTCCGGCGTCCAAATCTGCAGCACGCTGCCCATCTTGGGTTTCGTCATAACGGTTTGAGCATTCATGACCGATCCTTGTAGTTAAGACACACTTAGGTAAAGTGCGCGGGTTCGGGATGCTGCTTGGCACGCTCCAGACCCATCGGACGCACCTCCTTGAAATACATCCACATCAGCGACACCCAGACGATGCCGAACATGAGCATGAAAGCCGACGAGCGCACGCCCGTCAGGTCGACCAGCATGCCGAACATGATGGGCAGAATGAATCCGCCCATGCCGCCGGCAAGACCCACCACACCTGACACCACACCAATGTTTTTCGGATAATCGTCGGAGATGTATTTGAATACCGATGCCTTGCCGATGGCGAAGGCGATGCCCATCGTGAACATGAGTATGGTGAACACGACCGAATTGAGCCCGACATGAAAGGTTGTCGGCCCCGACACTGTCTGTATGGTCACACTGGTCTGCGGATACGACAGGAAAAACAGGCACACCAGCGACACCCATAACACCCACCAGGTCACGGTATGCGCGCCGAATTTGTCGGAAAACCAGCCGCCCACAGCGCGCAGCACCCCCCCCGGCACACTGAATGCGGCCGCCAGCAGCGCCGCCAGTTGCAGATCAAAGCCGTATTCGGTGATGTAGTACTTGGTCATCCACAACGACAAGGCCACATACCCGCCGAACACGATGGAATAGTATTGACTGTAGCGCCACACCGTCGGATCCTTCAGTGCCTGCAATTGCTCGCGGACGGTTACGGTGCTCTTGCCCGAACTGTGATCGGGGTCGGTGTAGGTGAACATCCAGAAAATGACGACAGTCAGCAACATCAGAACTGCATAGACCTTGGGCACCATGGTCCAGCCGTAGGCAACTACGATGGTTGGCGCAATCAGCTTGGTCAATGCCGCGCCGGTATTGCCCGCGCCGAAGATGCCCATGGCGAGGCCCTGGCGCTCCTTCGGAAACCAGCGCGCGCAGTAGGCGATGCCGACGGTGAACGAGGCGCCCGCGATACCGACAAACAGGCCGGTCACCAGGTAATGCCAGTATTCGGTTCCGATGGATATCAGCCAGATCGGAATGATGGTCGACACCATCAGTGCGAAAAACACGACGCGCCCGCCGTACCGGTCGGTCCACATACCCACGGGCAGGCGGAACAGCGAACCGGTCAACACCGGCAACGCAATCAGAATGCCGAATTGGGTTTCGTTGAGATCCAGGGTTTTCTTGATCGGGATGCCGATCACGGCAAACATCATCCAGACCATGAAACAGACAGTGAACGCGAACGTACTGGCGGTCACCACCGACCAGGCTTTGTAGTTTTGGGTAACCATCTTCACTCCATTGGGATCTTGCGAGTGAAGATACGCAGCACACGCGCACCCAACCATTCCCCGGATGGGTAACAAGGAACCTGCAGACGGACTAGGTTGTGCTGACGACTAGTGCTTAAGCACTAGTCCTTTGGTGCAAGTCCAAGGTGGACGTACATCAGTATTGCGCGAATATAATGTAACCTATTGTTTTAATTATTCTTTTCAGACAATCCCTGCTCGACGGCATAAACTGCCGCCTGCACCCGGCTGTTCAGGTTGAGCTTGCGCAATATGTTCTGCACATGAATCTTGATCGTGCTTTCGGCAAGATTGAACTCGCGCGCGATTTCCTTGTTGCTGGCGCCACGAGCCAGCACCACCAGAATCTCGCGTTCACGCACGCTGAGCCGGTCCTTGTCCGCCTGCGACACGCCAACCACCGGACCCTTGAGACCGGCTACCAGTTTTCCGGTCATCTCGGGCGACACCACCGACTCACCGGCCGCCGCGCGCCGGATAGCATCCACAAAATACTCGGTATCGATATTCTTCAGCAGATAACCGGCAGCACCGGCACGCAGCGTCGCCAGCAAATCCTCCGCGTCCTCCGAAACCGTGAGCATCAGCACCCGCGTCTGCGGTAACTCCTCCAGCAACGTATGCAACACTTCACGGCCCGTGACACCCGGCATATCGAGGTCAAGCAACACAATGTCGGGCTTCAACTGGCGGGCCTGCTTGACGCCATCAAGTCCGTCGGCAGCCTCACCAACGACCTCGATATCAACCTGTCGTGCCAGCAGCGCTCTGACGCCGCTGCGAAAAAGGTTATGGTCATCAACCAGCAAAACACTCAGTTTCCCGCTCATGCATGCACCTCGCGAAATGGTTCAGCACTACCGTCCGTGCCCTGGCCCACGGGAAGCATCATCGTTACTGTTGTTCCAACGCCCGGTTCAGAGCGAACTTCGACACGCGCGCCGATGCGCTGGGCGCGCTCGCGGATGATGCGCAGACCGATATGCTCTTCCGCAACGTCCGGGCTCGCGTTGATGTCGAAACCGCGACCGTCGTCGGTGACGACAAAACGGTAGTCGGCATCGCGATGCACTGCAAGCCTGACCAACACAGCACCGGTGGCATGTTTGCGGATATTTGACAATGCCTCCTGCAGTATATGCAGGACCTGCAACTGCGTCTCCGCATGCAATGGCACACCCGTTCCGGTATCAGAGAACTCCGTTTTCAGTCCCGACTGCGCGCCGAACTGCAGCAGCATCCGCTGCAGCGCCACGCCGACATCCTCCTCCTGCTTTGCGCGTACGCGGAAATGCGTCAACAACTCGCGCACATTGTTGTAACTCTCGCGCACGCCTTCCCGTATGTTTCCGAGCACGTCTGTCACCTCGCCCTTCGCATCGCGCTGCAGTGAGTCCTCAAGCATCTGCACCTGGATATTCAGAAAAGCCAGCGATTGCGCGATCGAGTCGTGTAATTCCCGTGCCAGCAGGCTGCGCTCCTCATATACCGCCAGTTCACGGGCACGCGATGCCAGTCGCTGGTTCTCTATGGCTATGGCCAGATGCTGCCCGAGCGCGTTGAGCAGTTCGCGATCCTCGGGGCTGATCGCGTGCGGTATCGTGAAATAGAGGTTGAAGATCCCCAGCAGTTCACCCTTCAACCGGATCGGAAAAATGGCCACGGTCCGGTATCCCGCGTTACGACAATCGATGGCCACATCCGGTGCGATGTTGTCGAGCACATCCACCGCGCTGCGGTTAACCTGCGCTGCCGCCCCGCACAGGCACTGCCCCATGTCGATACAACGCTCTTCAGAGGCGAAATCCCCGGACAGTCCCTCATGCGCATAAAGATGGAGCTGGCGAGTGCCCGCGTCAACCAGTCGAACCGCACCGCCGGCCGCATTGTGCAATGCCATCAATCGACGCAGGAAGCCGCGACAAAACTCCTCTGTGGAAGCCGGTTCGTTGAGCAGACGCGCGACCTCGTAGAGCGCCGCCAGTTCGCGGTTACGTACCGCCAGGTCGATTGTTTTTTCGGTGACCCGCTCCTCCAGAGTGGCGTAGGAATCCTGCAGTTGGGCCGCCATGCGGTTGAATCCCTCGGCAAGATCGCCAAACTCGTCCCGCGTTTCCACAGGCACACGCGCGCTGAATTCACCACCAGTCATGCGCCGTATGCCTTCGGCCAGACTGTTCACCGGCCGCACCACCAGCAGGAACATCAGGTAAATCAGCGCCACGGTTCCGATCAGCGCAAGCGCGATCAGTCCGAACTGCATATAACGCAGGATGGCGATGGTACGGGCATTGTTCGCCTCAGTAAGGCGCACCACCTGATCGATATGCCCGACAAACGAGTCAAGTTCGGTCCGCAGCGTCATTGCCTCATCCGTGCGCCCCACTGTCTCGGCAGCGGCAGCACGCTCGAACAACGGCTTGATCATGTTGAACCATTGTTTTTCAACGATATCGAGTTCAGCCAGAATTTCGCGATCCCGCGGCAACACCAATGGCCGTACCGGATCCCCGGTCCTGAGCCCCACGAGCATCTCCTCAAAACTGCGCACCTCGGTCTGAATTTGTACGCGCGTCGCCAGATCGCCGCTGCGCGCGCTGTCCGCCAGCAAGTAGGCGATCCGGTACGAACGCATGCGCTCGCTGCCCATATCGTTGATTACGGCCGCACCACCCTCGAGTTTCCAGGATTCGTACAGCGTGAAGCCCACAGCGGCGAGCGCCACCGCCAGAAAGGTGATGGCCATCCAGAGCAGCTTGCCGCCCAGGCGTGGCTGGTGCAAATTAACCGACATTCGATGTGTCCCGCGCGAGCCTTTACAGTTTCGACCCGCCACATGTTACCGCGGGTGGTCTTCGCCAACCATCAGGACGCATTGCGCTGGAATTCCTGATGCATCTCTATGAAATACACTTTACCGACTGATTTATCATGATTTCATTGTAAATGCGGTCGCAATCCTTCGATTTGCCCCAAATCAACCCTGGCACACTTACATCGGTGTGCTTTTAGAATGGCAATCATGATTCCCTGGCTTGAGGCATGCGATGATTTTCCGCCGCTGGAGCAGGCACTGGCAGAACCCAACGGCCTGCTTGCCGCTGGCGCGGACCTGTCGGCCGACAGGCTGCTGACTGCGTACCGGCGCGGCATCTTCCCGTGGTACGGCAAGAACCAGCCGCTGCTGTGGTGGAGTCCGGATCCGCGGATGGTGCTGCTGCCCACGGCATTCCGCATGCCTCGCTCCCTGGCCAAGCGGCTGCGCCGGCGTGATTACGAAATCCGTATCGATACCGCATTCGAGTCCGTCATCCGCGCCTGCGCCGCACCGCGCGGCGATGATCCCGGCACCTGGATTACGCCGGCCATGATCGCGGCCTACTCTGAACTGCACCGGCTAGGCCACGCCCACTCGGTAGAAACCTGGATAGACGGTGAACTGGCCGGCGGACTGTACGGCATCGCCCTGGGGCGCGCGTTTTACGGCGAATCCATGTTTGCGCGCGCACCAGACGCCTCGAAAATTGCGCTGGCACACTTGGTACGCCAACTGGAGCGCTGGCAATTCGGCCTGATTGATTGCCAGATGAATACGGCACACCTCGCCCGCTTCGGCGCACAGGAAATGCCGCGCAGTGATTTTTCGCGGCAGCTGGCGAAATTGGTAAACTACCCTGCAACTGCCACAGTCTGGCATTTTGACAATGACCTGGTAACGTGAACCCGGTGACATGAGCACACAGCGGTGACATACCTTACGGACTTTCCGCTTTCGGTACTGCAGTTCTACGCAACTGCGCCGTATCCGTGCAGCTATTTGCCCGAGCGTATGGCACGGTCGCGGGTGGCCACGCCCAGTCATTTGATTGACAGCCCCGTTTACAGTGAACTGGTGCGTGCGGGTTTCCGCCGCAGCGGCGCCTTCACCTATCGCCCCCACTGCGATCACTGCCAGGCCTGCGTGCCGGTACGCGTGGTCACCGAAGCTTTTCACGCAAACCGCACGCAACGCCGTACCTGGAATCGCCATGCGGCACTGGAATCGCACCTGTTCGAACTTAAATACAATCCCGAACACTACGCGCTTTATCTGCGTTATCAGGCGCAGCGGCACGCCGGCGGCGGCATGGACCAGGATAGCCGTGAACAGTACCGGCACTTCCTGCTGCAAAGCAATGTTGATTCACGTCTGGTGGAATTTCGCGAAAACGGCGTACTGCGCATGGTCAGCATCCTCGACCAGTTGCAGGATGGCGTGTCATCGGTCTATACCTTCTTCGATCCCGATATATCAGGTGCCAGTTTCGGCACTTACAACATCCTGTGGCAAATCGAATTCTGCCGCCAACTGGACCTGCCTTATCTCTATCTCGGTTACTGGATTGCACAAAGCCGGAAAATGGCCTACAAAATCCATTTTCAGCCGATGGAAGGTCTGCGCGACGGCAACTGGCAGCCACTCACCGACTGATTAACTCCACCGTGCGCATTCTGATCATTGAAGATGATGCAACCATTGCCGCCAACCTTTACGACTTCCTGGAAGCGCGGGGGCACAGCATCGACGCCGCTGCTGACGGCGTAACTGGTCTGCACCTCGCCGTTACGCAAACATTCGACGCCATTGTGCTTGATCTGGGGTTACCGGGCATGGACGGCCTCACGCTGACCCGGAAGCTGCGCGAAGAAGCGCATATCGAAACTCCCATCCTGATGCTGACCGCACGCGACCTGCTTGATGACAAGCTTGAGGGTTTTGCGCGCGGCGCTGACGATTACCTCGTAAAACCGTTTTCGCTGAAGGAAGTCGAAGCGCGACTCCAGGCTCTGCATAAACGCAGCAGCGGACGCGTCACCACCCGCATGCTGCAAGCCGGCACGCTGACACTGGACCCCAGGACCATGGCGGTGAATTTCGCTGGCAATGATGTCAAACTGCCTCCCAAATGCCTGCGCATCCTGGAACTGCTGATACGCGAACCCGGCCGGGTGGTCGGACGCGATGAAATCGAACGCCTGGTGTGGGGAGAGGCGCAGGAAACCAGCGACACTCTGCGCAGTCACCTGCACATGCTGCGCCGGGCGCTGACCGCCGCCGGTGGCCATGATCCCGTAGAAACCCTGCACGGCATCGGCTACCGCCTGCAATCCGGGGGCCATTGAAAACCTTCGATCTGCGGATGCGCGTGGCGGCAGCCGTGGCCATCAGCTGCTTTGCCGTAGTCGCCGCGCTGTCACTGACCTTGTACATCGCATCCGAGGATCTGGAGGAAGCACTGGTCGACCAGATTGTCAGCGAAGAAATGGACTTTCTGGTCAGGCATCATCTCGAACATCCGGGCATCGCCCGCGAACCCGGCCCCAACCTGCAGTATTACGTAGTGCGCACCCCGGAAGAACTGCTGCGGGTGCCCGAGCTTTTGCGCACCCTGGGCACCGGAAATCACGAGGTCGGCCAGGGCATCGCGGAACAGCATGTCTCTGTTCGCGAAATTGACGGCACCCGTTTTATCGTCGCCTATGATGCGGGACCGCACGAAGTACGCGAGCAGCAATTCAAAGAGCTGGTGTTGTTTGCACTGGTGACCATCACGATCGTCGCCGCCGCGCTGGGTTACTGGATCGCCGGTCTCGTTACCCGGCAAATCACCGAACTCGCCACGCGTGTGGCGCAGCTCGACCCCGGTGCGCCGCGAGCACCACTCGCGCGGGCCGGCCAGGATCCCGAAGTGGCCGCACTGGCCCGCGCCTTCGATCACTATCAAACCCGCATTCGGGAATTGCTAGAGCGCGAGCAGGAGTTCACCGGTAATGCGAGTCATGAACTGCGCACGCCGCTGACCGCGATCCGCACCAGTTGCGAGTTGCTGGAAAACGAACCCGGACTGCCAGACAAGGTGCGTACACGCATAGCCGCCATCTCCTCTGCGGCCGAGCGCATGACCGAACAAATCGAAGTGTTGCTGTTTCTTGCCCGCGCCCAGGCCACGGAAGAACGCGAGACCGTTTCTCTCGCCGAGTGCGTCAATACGGCCATTGACCCCTGGCGCAGCGAACTCGCCCGCAAGGGCCTGTATTTCGACAACACCATTGCTGCGGGCGCAACGGTTACAGTCAATCGCCACGCACTCCACCTCGTGCTCGCGAACTTGTTGCGCAACGCCGTGCACTACACCCGGCAGGGCGGCATAAAAGTACACTGGCAGACATCCACCCTGACAGTCGCCGATACCGGACCCGGCGTGTCGCCGGAGCAACGCACACAGCTTTTTGACCGCCACTACCGGGGCACCGCCAGCGCCGACGGTCTCGGCCTCGGGCTCGGGCTCGCCATTGTCAAACGCGCCTGCGATCATTACCACTGGCAAATAGCCGTCACTGCCCCTGCCGGCGGCGGTTCGGCTTTCCTGCTGACCCTCAGCTGAATCGGCGGACTTCACAGCCGCTTCACGGGGTTCTCACGCTGTGTTAACAACACGGCAGCTAAAGTTGGCGGTGCTGCCCCTCACACCGCCCTATATATATTAGTGTTTAAAATCAATAAGTTAATTAACATTTCGCAGGATGCGCCCGCAGTCTGCATCGCAACCGCCAAGCCGATTACCGCCGGCCCCGGCCGCACCGTCATACCCACAGGGTCTGCAATTCCGCGCAGCTGGCTGCTGATTCCTCTCATCCTGGCAGCAACTTTGATCGCGATGGAGAATACCGGCATCGACCGCACCGTCAGCCACTGGTTTTTTGACGCTAATACACAGTCATTTCCGTGGCGGCACACGTTTTTTCTGGAAACCGTGATGCACCACTGGACCAAGTATGTGGTGATCCTGACGACCTGCATGATCGCCGCAGCTTTTGCATTTACCTATGTGGTTCCTGCCTTACGTCAGCAGCGTCGACTGCTGCTCTTCGTCACGCTGGCCATGGCACTGGCACCGCTCACAGTAACCGTCATGAAGACAATAACTGACCGGCCCTGCCCATGGGATTTGACCGATTTCGGCGGCGGCGCGCCGTATACCCATCTGTTTGAAGCCCGGGAACCGCATCATGCACCGGGCATGTGTTTCCCGGCGGGACACGCATCCACCGGCTTCGCCCTGCTGGCCTTCTTCTTCGCCGCTTACCACCGGCGCCGCCGCGCATTGGCCCTCGCGGCGCTGTTTGCGGGAATGTTTGCTGGAATGGCACTGGGCATCGGGCGTATCGCGCAGGGAGCACATTTCCTGTCCCACGTGTTGTGGTCGGGACTGGTGTGCTGGCTGGTCATGGTCGGGCTCTACGCGCTGCTGATTGCGCCCCGGCAAGGCCCGGTGGCCGCCACTGCAGACAGACCAATCAGGTAATTGCTGAAAAATCATGTTTTATGATTCCGGGCATGCGCGCAAGGCCGGTACAATACCGCCATGTATACGCTGCTCCGCCCTCTGCTGTTTACGCTGGACGCCGAGTCCGCACATCACCTGACCCTCGAAGCATTGCAGATCGCAGCGCGTACGGGCGTCATCAAGGCATGCGTACCGCACCCCGTTGCAGCGCCACGCACCGTCATGGGCATCACCTTCCCCAATCCGGTGGGGCTCGCCGCAGGACTCGACAAGAACGGCGATTACATTGATGCCCTGGGTGCGCTGGGTTTTGGCTTCCTCGAGATCGGCACCGTCACGCCACGCCCTCAACCTGGCAATCCGCGCCCGCGCATGTTCCGTCTGCCTGCCGCGCGCGCCGTCATCAATCGCATGGGATTCAACAACAACGGCGTAGATGCACTGATCGCCAACGTGAAACGCGCGCAATATACCGGCGTGCTCGGCATCAATATCGGCAAAAACTTCGACATACCACTGGAACGCGCCACTGAGGATTATCTGACCTGCCTGCGCAAGGTGTATCCGCATGCAGGCTACGTCACCATCAACATTTCGTCGCCCAACACCAAAAACCTGCGCCAGCTGCAGCAATCCGACGAACTGGGACGGTTATTGGCTGCGCTCAAAAACGAACGTGCGCAGCTCGCCGACCAGCACGGACGGCGCGTGCCGCTGGCATTAAAAATCGCCCCCGATCTGGAACCGTCACAAATCGCGGCAATCGCCGACCTGCTGGTAGCCCACGGCATCGATGCCGTGATTGCCACCAATACCACCATAAGCAGGGAAGCCGTAGCACATTTGCCCCGTGGCGCAGAAGCCGGTGGCCTCAGCGGCGCACCGCTGACCGCGCAAGCGCAGACAGTAACCGCGCAGCTTGTGGCCGCGCTGGCCGGCGCCGTACCGGTGATCGGTGTGGGCGGCATCATGAGCGGCAGCGATGCGGCAGCGCGCATCGCTGCGGGTGCCGATCTGGTCCAACTCTACAGCGGAATGGTTTATGCCGGACCCGGCCTGGTGCAGGATTGTGTGCACGCCATAACGCAAAAAGATCCGCACTGAGCGTAGTGTTTCCGGCCATCACATGAACACGGCCACTGCCGACGCCATTGATGCCTTGCTGCCGCAAACGCAATGCGGGTTATGCGGCTATGCCGGCTGCCGGCCCTATGCCGACGCCATGGCTGCCAGCACAGCCGCCGTCAATCAATGCCCGCCCGGTGGCAACGAACTGATCGCTGAACTTGCCGCCCTCCTCGGCATCAAGCCCGTGCCCTTGAATACCGTCCATGGCATGCCTGCACCGCCCGCCATTGCGGTGATCGATGAAGCCGCCTGCATCGGTTGCACGCTGTGCCTGGCGGCCTGTCCGGTCGACGCCATCGTCGGCGCACGCCAGTTGATGCATACCGTGATCACGGCAGAATGCACGGGATGCGAATTATGTCTGCCGCCCTGTCCGGTCGATTGCATCGCCATCGTGGCTACGGGGAAGCCGCGCGATCAGGCAGTACAGCGGGCCGTTGCGCCACATCTGAAAAAACGCTATCTCGCGCACCAGCAGCGTCTGGCCGCGCACAGCAAGACACGACGCGGCAAAAACAATGCGCCGGATGCAAATATCCGCAAACAGGCGACCATCAAACGCGTATTGGCAAAAGCGCGCGCCCGGCTGGCCAAAACAGCAATAAGCGGCAATAAATAAACTGCAGAGCCGGAAAATCTGACGCGAACGGGTCTCGCGATTAGACGCGATTTGAGAATCGACTGCCGTTTCGGCAACGGCAATCCGCCTCCCGGCTCAGCGCCCGAAGATACCCCGCAGCAACTGCCCCGGATCAATGCCGATACCGCCGCCGTCTTTCGGTTTCGATTTCTCCTTGGGCTGCTGTGCAGTCAGGCCACGCGCGCCCTCCGGCAGCGGCTGTGCCGCACGCATCGGTCCCGCACCGGCAGCAACCCGGCGTATATCCGGATTAGTGCCGGCCGGCAATCGCGCCATATTCGGCGTCAGCGCTTCACCCAATTGCCCCAGACGCTCACCTGGCGCGGGATGAGTCTTAAACAGCAGTGCCAGTGAACCATCTGACGCGCCGCGCGCTGCCAGCTTGTGCAGCACATCAATCAGACCAAACGGGTTATAACCGGCGCGGGCCGCCAGCACCACACCGATCGCATCCGCTTCATATTCCGCGCTTTTGTCGAGGCCACGCGCAAAAACCTCCGCACCCGTGCCTATCATGTTGTTGACCAGCGCCGAACGGTTATCGCGCTGCGCCAGTTGCGCACCGGCCGACAACGCGGCACTTTTTTGCAGTACCGACACATGGTGGCGGCGCACCACATGGCCAATCTCGTGAGCCAGCACGCCGGCAAGCTGCGATTCATTGTCGAGAATGTCATACAAGCCGCGGGTCAGCAGCACATAGCCACCCGGTGCGGCAAACGCGTTGATGGATGCTGTATCGATGACTGCAAAACGCCACGGCAGATCAGCGCGCTCACTCTGCGCCGCCACCCAGCGTCCGACGCGATTGACATAAGCTTGCAGTGCCGCATCGTTCACCATCGGCGCGGCGCCCAGCATGCGCCCGGCAATTTCACGCCCCATCGTCAGCTCTTCCTCCTCGCTGACACCGGTCACCGCGGTTACGGCATCACGGCCAATGCTGAATAACCGGTTCAAATCGATCGACTGCGCCGATGCCGGTGCCGCCATGCATATCCCCAACACCAAGACCAGCGCACGTGCTTGAAAGTTGTGCAAAAGTTTCATTGCTGCACCCCCGACTCACCACCACCTTGCGCCGGCTGCGTCAGATACTCGACTTGATTCGCACTGAGGCCCGCCTGGCTCGCATGCGCCTCGGCCTGCGCCAGACTTGCAGCAAAACCATCGAGTTCCTTAAGTTGCCCGGCATCGAGCTTTGCCTGCTTCAGATCTTCTTCGTCCAGTCCGCGAATACCGATGGTTGCCGTGACATTCACCCGCTGCCGCGGCCCGAACACGCGTCCCAGAGCAGAACCTGCGCCAGAGCCGTCGCCCGCACCGGCGCTGACGGCTCCAAAACGGACATTAAAAGAATAGAGCCAGCCCGTTATCACTCCGGATTTGACCTGCACCCAGGCGCCCTGCCGTGCCACAGCATTACCCGCAGCCCCTTGGGTCAGATTGCCCACCACACCGGCATCCGTGCGAGGCTCTGCGCGCAATGCGCTGTCGCGCTCTATCGTCACCGGCTCTGCCAGCGACACCCCCACCATTCCGGCCACCAGACACAACACGGACAACCGTCCGGCAAATTGACGAACAACCCTGCCTGCTATCCCGGCTACTCTCCCGCGCACGACCTTGAGCATTGCTGCCTCCAGATTACATATCAGGCCATTATAATCATGCTGCGCCGACTCGACCACGATCTGCAGCACGCCATTGAATCCCGCCAAACGACACGCCATATTTCAGCGCTTTCAGTCCGCTAATCCCGAACCGCGGGGTGAACTGGAATTCGCGACCACATTTGAACTGCTGGTGGCAGTCATACTGTCCGCCCAGGCCACCGACAAAAGCGTCAATCTGGCGACCCGCGGGCTGTACCGGCGCGCCAATACGCCACAGGCACTGCTGAAACTGGGCATCTCCGGGTTGGAGGAATACATCAAGCGTATCGGCCTCTACCGCACCAAAGCCAAAAACATCATTGCCACCTGCCAAATCCTCCTCGACAAACACGGCGGCTCGGTGCCACACGACCGCGCCGCGCTGGAGGAACTGCCGGGGGTAGGACGTAAAACTGCGAATGTCGTGCTGAATATTGCCTTCGGTGAACCGACCATCGCGGTAGACACCCATATTTTCCGGATTGCCAACCGCACCGGCATCGCACCGGGTAAAACACCGCTGGCCGTTGAACAGAAACTGCTGAAAACGACGCCCGGGGAGTTCAGGCTGCACGCCCATCACTGGCTGATTTTGCACGGACGTTATGTATGCATTGCACGCAAACCACGCTGCACCGAGTGCCCGATCAACGACTTGTGCGAATTCCGCGGAAAAGCCACGTAGCAACGCCGTTTTAATCGGCGTAAAAAAACCGGGCCTGCATTCAGGCCCGGTTTTTTTAGTTCAGCAACCGCCTCAGTATTTGACCACGAGTCCGGACTGGCGCGAATAATATGCAGCCAGATCTTCAATATCACGCTGGGACAGATTGGCTGCCTGCGGCGCCATGATCGCGTTCTTGCGATCGCCAGCCTTGTAATCTGATAATGCCTTAACCAGATAATCGTAGTGCTGGCCGGCGAGTCGCGGAAAATCCGGTGCCGCACTGTTGCCATCCGGTCCATGACAGGCCGCACAGACTTTGGCTTTTTCCTTGCCCGCCGCCGGGTTCGCTGCCAGCGCAGCGCCGCTGGCAATCAACACCGCACAACCGGCAATCCACAGCAATTTATTCATTACCATCCCCTGAATCCCGTTATTTCGATGCCGCATGATTCGCGCCGGAAGCGTAATACGCCGCCAGATCTGCCATGTCCTGGTCGCTCAGTCCTGCCGCAATCGCGCGCATCGACGGGTGCGTACGGTCGCCGTTCTTGTAGCCCTGCAGGGCCTTGACCAGATACGCCGCATGCTGGCCACCCAGCTTGGGCACGCTGTAGGTCACGGGAAATGCAGTTTTGTAGCCGGGGATGCCATGGCAACCGGCGCACATTGAAGTCTTGTTCATGCCTGCGGTCGCGTTACCTTCCGCCGCCTGGACCATGGTCGGGCTCGACATCCCCGCCGCCATTCCGATGCTCAGGCATATTGCAGATAAACGTTTCATGAGGGTGCTCTTTCCTCTTTTTTAGACGATGCAGGACGCGGATTATAGCCCAAAAATTTCGCTGATTGCCCATCAAATTCAGCTGATTTCCCATCAATGCGCCGATGACCGATAATTAAGAGAGTCGTATCGGGAAAAAAATTGAAGTTTCCATCCCCAACCCTGTCTGATCTGCTGATCTACGCCAGCCGGATATTTCCGTTTCTGCGCTGGTGGCCAATGCTCAACCGCAATACGCTGCGTGCCGACGCAATGGCGGGGTTTACCGGCGCGATTGTAGTACTGCCTCAGGGCGTCGCCTTCGCCACCATCGCCGGCCTGCCCCCGGAATACGGCCTCTACGCCGCGATGATTCCGGCGGTAGTGGCTGCCTTGTTTGGTTCCAGTTGGCATTTGGTATCCGGACCGACTACCGCAATCTCCATTGTGATTTATTCAACGATGAGCGGCGTGGCCGAACCCGGAACCGCGGAATACATCCGCCTGGTGCTGATGGTGACTTTCCTCACCGGACTTTTCCAGTTGACCATGGGGCTGGCGCGCATGGGGGCGCTGGTGAATTTCATCTCTCACACCGTGGTCCTCGGCTTTACCGCCGGCGCCGGACTGCTGATTATCAGTACGCAGGTACCTCACTTTTTCGGCATCCCGATGCAGCGCGGCATCTCCTTCGCCGAAACGCTGTACCAGATCGCCACCGGATTTAACGATATCGACTGGTATGCCACCTCAGTGGCGATGATGACATTGCTAACCGGTATCTTCGTCAAACGACGTTACCGAAAAATTCCCTACATGATCGTAGCCTTGCTGGTTGGCAGTCTCTATGCCTGGGTGCTGAACCTGATTCCGCAGCTGGATGCGCATCAGCATGTTGCAACGGTCAAAGCGCTGTCCGGTATATTCCCGCAGCTTTCCGTGCCGAATTTTTCGCTGGAAGCGCTACGTAAAACTGCGTCGATTGCAGTGGCCCTGACCATGCTGGGTTTGACAGAAGCGGTGTCGATCGCTCGCGCCATTGCCGTGCGCTCCGAACAGCGTATCGATGGCAACCAGGAGTTCATCGGCCAGGGACTCTCCAATCTGGCCGGCAGCTTTTTTTCAGCATATGCCTCCAGCGGTTCATTCAATCGCAGCGGCCTTAACTACGAAGCCGGCGCCCGCACGCCGATGGCTGCAGTGCTGTCGGCCGCTTTCCTGCCGCTGATCGTGCTGCTGGTCGCGCCTCTGGTGCGTTTCCTGCCGGTGCCCGCCATGGCTGGCCTGTTGTTCCTGGTCGCCTGGGGATTGATCGACATACCGCAAATGCGCAACATCATGCGCACCAGCATTGCGGAAACGGTGGTGCTGGTGATCACCGTGCTGGCCACGCTGTTCGTCGAACTCGAATTTGCCATTTATGCCGGCGTGCTGCTATCGCTGATGCTCTACCTGAAGCGCACCTCGCATCCACTGATACTCGACGTCAAACCCGATCCCGACGAAGGGTCCTATCACTACGCCACCGATACCGGTTTGCCGGACTGTCCACAGCTCAAATGCGTACGCGTCAACGGTTCGATCTTTTTTGGTGCCGTTGATCACACTCAGCAGGTGTTGCAGCAGATCGGCGAAACCACCTCGCAGAAACACGTGTTGATCGTCTCCAGCGGCATCAATTTTGTCGACATCGCGGGTGCCGAACTACTGGCCCATGAAGCCAAGCGCCGGCGTCGCTCGGGCGGCGGACTGTATTTCTACCGACTGAAAAACGAGGTCATCAACCTCCTCGAACGCGGCGGCTACCTGAACAACATAGGGAAAGAAAACATTTTCCCGGTCAAATTCCGCGCCGTCAGCTCCATTTATCCGAAACTCGACACGGCCATATGCCGGGACTGCAAACTGCGCATTTTCCGTGAATGCCAGACCAATCTGCCTGACGGTACACCGCGTTCTCCGCTCACTACCTAGCCAGTGTCCCGCTTACAGGTCGTAAGCCACCGCCAGCAGGGCAGTCAGTGCCCCCCACATTACCAGCGTTAGCGGAACGCCCACCCGCACAAAGTCCGAGAAACGGTAACCACCGGCGCTCATGATCAGCAGATTGGTCTGGTAACCCATCGGAGTCGCGTAACTCATGTTGGCGCCGAACAGCACGGCCAGCACAAAAGGCTCCGGCGGCAGCCCCAGTTGCGCAGCAATGTTCACCGCAATCGGCGTGCCGATCACCGCAGCAGCGTTATTGGAAACAATATTGGTCATCACCGCCATCAGCAACATCAGCCCGCTGAGCACCGCCAGCGGCGGATATCCCGACGCCACAGCCACGTAAAGCTGCGCCAGATACTGGGCACCACCGGTGCGCTCCAACGCCAGCCCCAGCGCCAGGCTGGCCGCAACGATCATGATGACCTGCGTACTCAGCGCCGCCGCCGCCTCTTCCCATGTCAGACAACGAAATGCCAGCATGGCCAGCATGCCTGCCAGTGCGGCAAACGCAATAGGTAACACTCCGGTTGCTGCAAACGCTACCACCAGCCCCATGATGGCCAGAGCGACACCTGCACGCCTTGTCTTAGGCAGATCCATGGAAGCATCGAGCACCAGCAGTTGCGCCCCGCCTTTCAATTCCGCAATGCGTTCAGCGGTACCCTGCACCAGCAGCACATCGCCGTTGCGCAACACCTCTTCACTGATTGCGGATGCCGCAGCAATACGACCCTGCGGGCGATTCAAGCCCAGTATCACTACGTTGTAACGTTCCGCAAAACGCACCTGACTCAGCGTGCGGTGATTAAGCAATGATTGTTCGGTAACCACCACTTCAGCAATCTGCTGGCCTTCAGCCAGCAGCGGATGTTCATCATCGATCTGATGTTCCAAGTCGTCGATGTTGTGCAGCGTCGCGCCCAGCAGTGCCTCGTATTCCTTGAGCTCCTCCGGCGTGCCGCTGACCCGCATCCGGTCGCCGGCACGCAGCACGGCAGACGGAATACGGGCCACCCGCAGTCCTTCACCGCGCTCCAGTGCTTCCAGGCGCAGTTTGCCGCCGGCCAGTTTGCGAATCTCCGCCACCGTCTGGCCGTCGACCTTGCTGTCCTCGCCGATATGCAGCCAGGCCTCAAAAACCCGGGGCGCAGTGTCCTCCAGCGGCGGTTTGCGTTCGGGCAGCAGCCGCGGCGCCACCAGCCACAGGTAAATCAATCCCGGCACACTGGCCACAGCAACCATCCAGGTAAACGAGAACAGCCCGAACGGCTTCAGACCCAGATCATTGGCTACCGACACCACCAATAGATTGGTCGAGGTACCGATGGTCGTTGCCATACCCCCGATCAGCGTCGCAAAACCCATGGGCAACAACAACCCCGAAGGGGATACGCCGGTGCGCAATGCCGTGCCCACCAGTATGGGCAGCAGCATGACCACGATCGGCGTGTTGTTGAGGAATGCAGAGAATATGGCCGCGACAATCAGGGTCAACAGCAGCGACAGCACCGGGTACGATTGCCACAAGCGCGCCAGCAACGCCGCCACCGGTCGCAATGCGCCCGTTGCCTCCAGCCCCGCACCCAGCACCATCAACGCACAGATCGCGACCAGCGCCTCATGGCCGAAGCCGCTGAAGAATTGCACCGCGCGCAGGGTCTCACCGCCGGATTCATAGGGAAACACCTGAAAACCGACGACGAGGATCACCATCACCGCCAGACACGAAGTCTCCAGCGGAATGTTCTCGCGTGTAAATAGCACCAGCGCCAGCACAACCAGCGCCATGACAGCCAATGCGTGGGGATCAGGCAGTGCAGGCATGCTCAATCAGCGCAGGTATCACCCGCGGTAAAATATACATATAACTTGTTGATTTTATTTAATGTTTTAACGAACCACGATGACCGGCCGGGTACACCGGGTCAACACTTCCATGGTTTCGCTGCCGAGCAGCACGGCCGTCAGTCCCTTGCGACCGCGAGAAGGCATTACGATGGCATCGCACTTGCGCGCACGCGCCGTGGAAATGATTTCCTTATACGGTCGGTCAGCACTGACCATGCGGGTACCGCAAGCGACATCCGATTTGCTCGCCAGCACTTCAGCCCGCGCCAGATAAGCCTTGGCATTTTCCCGCGATGTGCTTTCGTAATTGTCCATCCAGTCGGGCTCCGGGACATAACCCTCGGCAAAGATCATCGGATCCAGCCGCGGCAATACGTAGAGCAGCGTGACGCGGCCGGAAGACATTTTGGCCAGCTTGATACCAGTCACCAGCGCCTTGCGCGACAATTTGGAGCCGTCGGTATAAATCAGCACGTGCTTGAACATGCATGCTCTCCTGTAATCGGAATCTGCAGTTTCCGCGATCAGCGCCACCCGCGAATCCGGCTAGAAATCCAGATTAACACGGCTCGTTACCTCCTGCACAGGCACCTATAATGCAACTATCTGCAAATAACTGGCGCCCACGATCATGGCCAACCGCCTGTCCAAAATTGTTACCCGTACCGGCGATGACGGCACCACCGGACTTTCCTCCGGCGCCCGCATTGCAAAAAATAAAACGCGTATTGCCGCACTCGGCGATGCCGATGAACTGAACAGCACCATCGGCCTGCTGTTGACGGAAACACTACCCGCGACAGCCCATGATGCGCTCCTCGGCATCCAGCACGACTTGTTTGATCTGGGTGGCGAATTGAGTCTTCCCGGCCACGCCTTGATCACCGCGGATCATCTGGCGCGCATCGAGCAGGCCATCGAGAAATTCAATACCGGGCTGCCGCCTCTAAAGGAATTTGTGCTGCCCGGCGGTACACGCGCCGCCGCACTGGCACATGTGGCGCGCACCATATGCCGGCGCGCGGAACGAACACTGGTGGCACTGGCGCATGAAGAGTCCCTGCCGCCACTGCCGGTGCAATACCTCAACCGATTATCCGACCTGTTGTTTGTGCTGGCCCGTTTCCTCAATCGCCACAGCGGCACCGGTGACGTGCTCTGGCAACAGGGTAACCGCAGCTGACGCAGCGCCCGTTAAGGGCGACCGGCCCGCACGGCATCCAGATGCACACACACCTGCTGCGCCCCGTCGAGCAGGCGCGGCGTCGGACGCTGTATCAGATCAGGCGGAATCTGGAATGCCGGCACTGCATTCAAAGGCGGCGGCAATGCCGCCCAACGCGCAGCAAACTGCAGCCCCGTCTCCGCTGAACTGCCGCCCAGCGCAATTTCTGGGCGCGCCGCCAGCAAGGCCTCGCGTGACACCTCCGGCGTCAGCACAGGCAATGCGCCAAAAATGTTGACGCCACCGCACAAATCGATGATTTCGCTGATGATGTGGGCGTTGCTGATGGTCATCAGCGGTCGCGGCCAGATCTCATAGAACACCCGCACCGGCGGCCCCTGGTTGCGCCGCCCGCGCAACGCCTGCAATCTGGAATTGAAAACAACCAGCCGCGCAGCACTGGCCGACTGGGTTCCCGCCAGCACCGCGATGGCAGAGATACTGCGGGCAATATCCTCCAGCCGTGCCGTGCCGGAAACAAAGACCGGCAAACCGATACGCTCCAGCCGCGCCACTGTTTCCGGCGGTGTGCCGCCCTGCCAGGCCAATACCAGGTCGGGCTTGAGCAGCAGCATGCGTTCAATGTCGAATTGTGCCGCATCACTGACCACGGGCAAGCGCCGGGCCTGCGGCGGGTAATCGCTGTAGCGAGCGACTCCGGCAAGGTGCGCACCTGCGCCTGCGGCAAAAACCAGCTCGGTCAGATGTGGCGTCAGCGTAATGATGCGCTCGGCAGGCTGCGGCAGCCGCACCTCGACGCCACGGCTGTCAGCGGATGTTACTGCTTGGGCTCGCGCGTTGTTGGCACCCGCAAAAAACACCAGACACAGCACCGCAGCGCCGGTCATTCGCAACCAGCGGTTCAAGGTGCCGGGACTACCGGTTGTCTTCCATCACCCGCAAGAGGCGGGCGCTGGTCTGGCGCAGGCGCACCGACAGCATGGTGACCATTTTCACCAGTATTTTGGAGCCGAGACTCGGATGGTCAAGTATGATTTTCGCCATATTGTCGCGGGTCAGCACCGCAAATATAGTGGATTGCGAAGCCATGCAGGTGGCGAACCGGGGCTCACCATCAATCATCGACATTTCTCCCAGCGTCATGCCGGGGCCTGCGCTTGTCATATGTTGCTGTTCAGCGCGCCGGCTTTTTTTCAGGATATCGATCTCCCCTTCCACAATCAGCATCATGAAATCGCCCGCATCACCTTCGCGAATGATTAGTTCGCCGGGCCGTGCATTGTAGACATCCATGTACTCGGCAAGATTGGAAATATCCTCTTCCGAGAATTCCGCGAAAAACTGCGATTTCCCGACCAGTCCGAAAATCTCCCCGGCGATCACGGTTCCAGACCCCACATGCTGCAGCTTGGCGAGGTTGCTCTGGTCGGTTACTGCGCTGAGTTCGTCTTCGGCCATGGTTTTTATTGGGGGGTATAAGTTGCCGCAGCCGTCAGTGTAACGGCATCCGACGTCCCCCGCTAATTCGCGGCGACCGCTTTGAGACGGCGCTGGCGCACTCCGTCCGCAAGCGTTTCTAGCAGCGTCCGGCTTTCTTCCCAGCCGATGCAGCCGTCGGTAATGCTGACGCCGTAGGTCAGCGGTTTGCCCGGCACCAGATCCTGGCGACCAGCTTTCAAGTGACTTTCCACCATGACACCGAAAATACGGTCGTCGCCGACGGCAATCTGGCCAGCCACGTCGTGTCCGACATCCACCTGCTTTTCCGGTTTCTTGCTGCTGTTGCTGTGGCTGAAGTCAATCATGATCCGCGCCGATATGCCGGCATCCGCCAGCCCGCGCCCAGCGGCGTCAACGTTCGCCGCATCATAATTTGGCGCTTTGCCGCCGCGCAGGATCAAATGGCAGTCTTCGTTGCCGGTCGTCGATACGATCGCGGAATGACCGGCCTTGGTTACCGACAGGAAATGGTGCGGCGCCTGTGCGGCACGGATGGCATCAATGGCGATCTTGATATTGCCGTCGGTGCCGTTCTTGAAACCCACCGGACACGACAACCCCGAGGCCAGTTCACGATGAATCTGTGATTCAGTCGTGCGCGCGCCGATGGCGCCCCACGACACCAGATCGGCGATGTACTGCGGCGTGATCATGTCGAGGAATTCGCAACCCACCGGCATGCCGCTTTCATTTAGCTCCAGCAGAAATTCCCGAGCGATACGCAGACCCTCGTTGATACGGAAGCTGCCGTCAAGGTTGGGATCGTTGATCAGACCTTTCCAGCCCACGGTGGTACGCGGTTTCTCGAAATAGACGCGCATCACCACCAGCAGATCTGCAGCCAGCTTGCGCTTTGTTTCCAGCAATTTGCCGGCGTACTCCTTGGCGGCCTTGACGTCATGCACCGAACACGGCCCCATGATCACCAGCAGACGGTCATCAGCGCCATGCAGGATGCGATGAATATCCTGGCGCGTCTCAAATGTCGTGTTGGCCGCTTTTTCGCTGGGCGCAAGTTCACGCAGCAAATTTGCAGGTGGTGCCAGCTCCTTGATTTCCTTGATCCGGAGGTCGTCAGTACGGTGCAGCATTTTTCTCGAGGCCTTCCTTAACTTTCCATATAATCAATGCATTGTAAACGATTCTTGACCGGTTCTACACGGTACCGCCGACGGTCAGCCCATCGATACGCAGCGTCGGCTGACCGACACCCACCGGTACACTCTGACCCTCCTTGCCGCAGGTGCCGACACCGGAATCAAGCTTCATGTCATTGCCGATCAGTGCCACGCGGGTCAGCGCATCTGGCCCGTTGCCAATCAGCGTTGCGCCTTTCACCGGATAGGTCAGCTTGCCGTTCTCGATCATGTACGCCTCTGACGCCGAAAATACGAACTTGCCGCTGGTGATATCAACTTGCCCGCCGCCGAAATTCACCGCATACAAACCGCGCTCTACGGACGCCAGAATCTCCGCAGGATCCTTGTCGCCGTTCAGCATGTAGGTGTTGGTCATGCGCGGCATCGGTACATGCGCATAAGATTCGCGGCGCCCGTTGCCAGTCGGCGCTACGCCCATCAGTCGCGCATTCAACGCATCCTGCAGGTAGCCGCGCAATACACCGTCTTCAATCAGCACATTGTGCTGCGTGGCATTGCCTTCGTCATCCACGTTCAGTGAGCCACGGCGCTGCGCGATAGTGCCGTCATCAACCACAGTGACGCCTGGGGCGGCGACGCGTTCGCCGATGCGGCCGCTGAAGGCAGACGTGCCCTTGCGATTGAAATCGCCTTCCAGTCCATGGCCAATCGCTTCGTGCAGCAGGATGCCGGGCCAGCCAGGGCCCAGCACCACGGTCATCGTTCCCGCGGGCGCGGGACGCGCCTCGAGATTGATCAACGCCTGATGCACAGCCTGCTGCGCATAATCATTGAGTATTTCATCGCTGAAATAGCCGTAATCAAAACGACCGCCACCGCCCGCGCTACCCTGCTCGCGCCGGCCGTCGGCCTCGACGATGACCTGCAGTGACAAGCGAACCAGAGGACGCACATCGGCAGCCTGCATGCCGTCGTTACGCGCCACCATAATGACTTCGTATTCACCAGCGAGTGAGGCCATCACCTGCGTCACGCGCGGGTCGATGCGCCGCGCTATGCGTTCGAGACGCTCGAGCAACTCCACCTTGGCCGGCGCCTCTAGGCTGGCCAGCGGATCCTGCGGTGCATACAACTGGCGCAGCGCACCTTGGCGCGCCACTGCGGTGCGCCCGGCAGCACCCTGACTGGCGATCGCCCGCGTTGCCTGAGCCGCTGACTGCAGCGCGTTATAAGTAATGTCATCAGAATAGGCGAAAGCCGTTTTTTCGCCACTGACTGCACGCACACCTACGCCCTGGTCAATGTTGAAACTGCCCGATTTGACGATGCCTTCTTCCAGACTCCATGACTCGCTGCGCGAATACTGGAAATACAGATCGGCGTAATCCACTTGGTGCGACATGATCTGGCCAAACACAGATTGCAAGCGGCCCTCATCCAGCGCATGGGGAGCCAGCAACACGGCGCTGGCAGTTTCGAATATATTCGCAGATTTCATTAAATTCTCAATAAAAACAATAGTTTATATTAACTTTAGGGGGCACTGCTGCAGGGCACAGCTCAGACTGCCGTCAACGACCCAGCGTGCGGTGCCGCAACGCCGGCAGACTCTGCCGCAAACGTTGTATATGGGTACGATTCATCCCGGCAACAACCACACCGGACCCGCGCGGCAAACGATCAAGGATGACACCCCAAGGATCGACGATCATCGAATCGCCATGAGTCTCGCGACCATTGACATGATACCCGCCCTGCGCCGGTGCCAGCACATAAGCCAGGTTTTCGATGGCACGTGCACGGATCAGCGTTTCCCAGTGCGCCTTGCCAGTTGTTTCGGTAAATGCTGAAGGCACCAGGATCAGATCGACCTCGCCCATTGCCCGGTACAGTTCCGGAAAGCGCAAGTCATAACAGATCGACAGGCCGATGCGCGCGAACGGCGTATCGACCACCACCACCTGCTGACCATGTTCGATGGTGCGCTCTTCCGAATAATGCTCGTTGCCCATTTCAAATCCGAACAGATGGATCTTGTCGTAACGCGCAACACAGTTGCCCTGATCGTCGTAAACGAGGCTGGTATTGAGCACTTTGGTGCTGACCGATGCCACCAGCGGCACCGAACCGCCGACGATCCAGATGCCATGCTTGCGCGCGGTTGCCGCAAGAAACTCCTGAATCGGTCCGCTGCCGTACGTCTCGCGCACAGCCACCTTGTCGGTATCCTGCATGCCCATGATGCCGAAATACTCCGGCAGCGCCACCAGACGCGCGCCCTGCTTTACGGCAATTTCAATCAGCCGCGCCGCCTCTTTCAGATTGGCCTCAACGCGCGGCCCCGAAGCCATTTGCACAGCAGCGATACGCGTTGCCGCTGAATCGCCTTGCCCTGCTTGGTCAACCGGCTGCTGCCGGGTTGATCTCAACCGTGTACTCATGCGCTGGCACTCACTCCATCACCTCGATTCGAACTGACCTGACCGCCGGATCGGCACTCAGTTGCAATCGCGTGTTCTCCACCGCCAGAGCCACCAGCCAGGCGCGCAACTCCTCAGCCTGCAATTGCGCTTCCTGCCGCGCCCCGTGGACAATCACAATACGCGCAGCACTCCTGGCCTGATACGCAGCAACAGCCTGCCGCACTGCAGGTTGCGCCAGCACGGCATGCGCCGAACGCGGGCGGTCCCATAGTTCGGGCGGAATTTCTGCCGACTGCGCGAGCAACGGCAACAGCGTCACCGCCACCAGCAAGTAGCGCAGTTTCATTGCGTCTCCTGATTCTGCTGCGATCGTTCTATCTTCGTAACCACCGGGTCGACCCAGGTCCCCGTGATGTCATATTCGTACGCGGCAATCTGACCCAGCGGATCCTTCAATAGCTTTTGCGCAATAAACGCCGCCACCCCGGCGACCGGACCGCCGATCAAAGCGCCGGCCACCGCCACCGAATCCGAAAACTGCGGCGTCACCTTGACCCGCAGATTCTGGGTTTCCCGCGCCAGATCGGCTTGCCCGCTCATGTTGATGCGGGCTGCCGGTCCGATGATGCGCAAATTGTCCGAGCTGGCCACGCCTTTCGCCACTGTGACAGCGCCTACAATTTCATCGAACGCCAGTCCTTCACTAAAAATATCGCGGAAATCCAGCGAAATCCGCCGCGGCAGCGACTGCAGGCTGAGTATGCCCAGCAATTTGCCGATACCCGGCTCCAGTTTTACGAACTGCCCTTTCGCGGCGTCGAGCACGAAATTGCCCGACAGTGTCGGATAATCAATGCGCTGCGGACTGCCAGCCCAGGACAACATACCCTCGACCTTGGCTGTGCCGCGGCGCACGCCTTCGGCATATCCGAAGCGGGTCAAAAACTTGCCAATATCACTGACATCCAGGCGGACATTGACCTGGGTGCGCGGCTGCGTCAGCCAGGACTGCCAAAGCCCCTCGACGTTCAAGACGCCCTCGCCCGTAGTCAAGCGCAGGCGTTCTATGCGCCAGTCACGCTGCTCCGGCGTTGCCTGCAATTCGAGCTTGCCCAGCACCCGGTCAACCAGACTGAATTCCTCGATGACTACATCCAGTGCCGGCAGTTCCGGACTGGATGCACTCGCCGGTTGCGGTGCCGGCGGATCCCGCACATCCTTCTCTGGCAATGACAGCCGGCGCAACCTTGCCATCAGCCTGCCCTTGCCCTGCGCTCGCCAGTTCACGGCACCGTCAATGTCGCGCCCCCGCACTTCCGCCTGCAGCGCACCGGCCTGCTGCCCCCCTTTGATCGCGACCCCAGCAAATCTGCGGTCGAACATTTCCAGTTCACCGATGTTCAAGTCAAATACCGACACACCGGCACTCGCCACTCCCTTGTCACCGCCCAGCATTCCCAGCCAGGCATCGAGATCCAGGCTGCGGATATCACCTGTCACCGTGAGCCCTGCACGCTCCGGTTCGGCAACTGCCCCCTTGCCAAGGCGGATGGCACCGCGCTCGATCACACTGCCGCCCTGCGCTCCGGCCCGGCGGTGCAGGATCGCGCTGACCAGACCACCAGCGGTTACAGCAATGCGCTCCTGCTGCTCCCCGGTAAAGCGACGCTCAAAACGTAATGGCAGCACTTCACCTGCCGTTTTCATGAACGGTGCAGGCAGGTTGACGGCCAGTCCCTGCAGAGTGGAATTCACCACCAGATCGAATCTTTGCTGGCGCATCGTCAACGTGCCTCGCCAGTCAGTCGTGCCCCGCATGTGTCGTACCCACTCCACTCCACCCGCACGCCGCGCGGCATCGGCATTGATACGCCCCTGGAGCTCGATGCTTACTGCAGCGTCGCGTTGACTGCCCGCGGTCACGCTAAGCGGTCCGCCCAGAAATACTGCTGTCGCATTTGGCACGCGAACACTGGTCTCGGTGAACTCCAGGCGTCCATTAACCTGCTCCAGCGGCGGGAACCCTGGCTCGGGCACCAGCTGGTTGTTCGTGAACTGGTAATTGCCGTTGATTTTACTTTTGTTGATGTCCTGCAAAAGCAGGGTCAATTTCAAACCCAGCCGCCCGCTGCCCTGGGCGCGTACATCCTTGGTGAATCCATTAATCATCGCGCTGACGGGACTCTGCACAATAAATTTAAGAAAATCCGCGGTCTCCCCTTCCGCTTCCCCGCCGATCAGCAACATCTGGTTGCCATTAATCAGGTCCGGTATCTGGGCGCGGACTTTCCCCAGTTGCACGTTGCCGATGCTGGCCTTGCGCGCATTAAATTCCAGCCGCTTGCCGCGAAAGAGGAAATCCCCCTCTATGCCGCTGATCCGCGGCCAACTGTCCCCGTAGTGCACCGTGCCGCCGCTAACCTTTGCCGCGACTTCGAATATGCCCTTACGTTCGTCGACAAACGGAAAATCCTTCAAGTCACCTTTCACGCGGAATTTAACGTCGTTGGAGCTGCCCGCAGGAAATGCTTTTTCCAGCCATGGTCGCGAACCCCGAGCCACGGTCATCGGTAAATAAGCCGTCACCCGCTGCGCCTCTCCGCGGGTCAAATGTCCGGTCAGGTCCGCGGCGCCAGGTCCGTCCGTCGCCGTCCGATAACTGCCAAACAGCGTGCCTGCCAGATCGGCATTGGCGTACGCAAAATTGCTGAAACGAAGCTCTACTAAGTCCTGCGCACCATGCGACCACGCCAGTTGGCCGGTCAGGGTATCGAAGCGGAGGCGCTCGCGAAACAGATCAGGCATGTCCAGCGTTGCCTTCTGCGTGACCACATGCAGCGTGCCTCCTTTTTCGGTGCCGTCAATGTTGCCGCTGAAACCGGAAAATCCCGGAAACCCGTCGTGCCGTGCCAGGGAAAGCTCATAGAATCGTCCACGCAGTCCGTAGCTTGAAGGTCGCGGCCAGGCACCGGTCCAGCGCAGAGCCAGATCATAGACGCCGCCGCCGGGCGCATAGGACACCAGCGATTTACGCAGGGCATCGTCCAGCGGCAGCCGGTCTGCCAATTGCACCAACGGCGCCAATTCCAGTGCATTGGCCGTGAATTCCCCGCTCGTATAATCATCGCCACCCGATCCGCTCAGCCGCAGCGTCAGATCGACCGGCGGCAACGCCAGTTGGTCACCGGTGATAAAGGCTAGTTTGCGCGTGGTCAGTTCGAAGCCGCCCGGAATCCGCCGCCACGCAAACCGCCCGCCGAGCTGCAACATGTCCAGTTCAGGTAATTGCGCGGCAAGGCGCGTCCTAACGTCGCGCAGCTGGACATCGGCGGTAATGGCATGCAGTTCGTTCTGCTCAAAGGTGAACCAGGCACGCAATGCGCCGGTGCCCCGGGGAAAACGCACCGGAAAATCGACCCACTGCCGCCACGCCGCGATATCGACGTGATCAACCTGCAGGTACAACTGGCCGGTCAGTAGCGCTGCCAACGACTGGAAATCCTCACCACGCAGGTCGGCGCGCAGATCCAGGGGAGATGCCAGCGCCGCCGGGGGCACGGCCCGCAGTCCCAGTTGATGCCGGGCGCCCTTGTTAACCATGCGTACATGCAACTGCTCCAGCTCCAGCGTCGGTGCGGCGCGCATTTCGTCATTCCAGATCAACTTCGCATCATGAATTTCTATGTCGCGCTGGTTGAGCAGCCATTGCGAAAAGCCGCCGCCACCAGTCTCGTCGGTGTTCATGGCGATTCCGGCAACGGCAATGTTGCCCCCGGCATCCCGACGCACCGTCAATACGGGTTTATAGATATCAAGCGCATGAAAATTGACTTGCAGGCGTACCGCGGAACGCCAGGACAGCGTGGCATCGACACGTGGCAGTTCAAGTGCAGGGCGTCCCGCGGCATCGTGGACTACGACCTGGGTCAGCGCTAGTTGCGGACGCAAGCCATCCCAGTTCGCGCGTATGTCGCCTATGGTGATGTGCTGCTGTGCCGCCCGGCTCAGCGTTTGCGCAATGTCATTGCGATACGCTGCAATGTCCGGAAGTATCCAGTAACGCAGCGTGAGTACCGTCGCGGCAAAAGTAAGCCCGATCGCCAGTATGCTCCAGGTCAGCAGGCGATAAATCCACAGCGAACTGCTCCGAATTCGATCGCAAACTGCTGCAAGGCTCATGTTTTGCCTGAAAATATATAAAATGCGATAGTGAAACAAAGGCTTAGCCATTCTAACGCGAACGGGACATGGAAACGAATAACGCACAACAGCCGGTAGCTGCCGACCAGGCCATCGCCGCCGCAGCCCGTTACAGCCGTTATCTGCAACGTTTGCTGACTGCAAATCCCGCGGTACTGCTGGACACCGAACTCGAGCAGCCGTTCACTGCAGCAGCGATGCAATCCGAACTTGATGCCGCAGCCATCACCGATGATCCCGGCCTGTGCCGGGCGCTGCGACGATTGCGCCAGCGGGTCATGGCGCGGCTGATAGCACGCGATCTCAGCGGCCGCGCCGACCTGGACGAAGTCGTCAGCACCGTGACGCGGCTGGCCGAAATCACCATCCGCACCGCCGTCACCCGACTGCACATGGACCTGGCTTCGATACACGGAGAGCCCCGCAGCGCCACTGACAATGCTCCGCAGCAACTGCACGTGATCGGCATGGGCAAACTGGGCGGCGCCGAACTCAACGCATCCTCCGACATCGACCTGGTATTCCTTTATCCCGAGGAAGGTGAAACGGACGGCGGACGACCGTTAAGCAACCATGAGTTCTTCACGCGGATGGGACGGCGTTTGATTACAGCACTGAATGAATGGACTGAGGATGGTTTCGTATTTCGCGTTGACACCCGCTTGCGGCCGTACGGCGACGGCGGGCCGCTGGTCGTCAGCTTCGAGATGCTCGAAAACTATCTGATTACCCAAGGCCGCGCCTGGGAACGCTACGCCTGGATCAAGGCCCGCCCGCTGACCGGCGACCAGACAGCGCCATTGCTGGCGTTGATCCGTCCCTTCGTTTTCCGCCGGCATCTTGATTACAGTGTATTCGCTTCCATGCGCAACCTGCACAGCCAGGTCCGTCACGAAGTCAACCGCCGCGACCGGTTCGACAACATCAAACTTGGACCTGGCGGCATTCGCGAAATCGAATTCATCGCTCAGGTGTTCCAGCTGATACGCGGCGGACATGAGCACGCGCTACAACAACAGACCACACTGCCCGTACTGGCGGCGCTAGGCGAACGCCAGTTCATCACATCCGAAGCGGCCGCCGAACTCCATGCCGCTTATGTGTTTTTACGCAATCTTGAACACCGCCTGCAGTATCGCGACGATCAGCAAACCCAGGACCTGCCTGCAGATCCAGCCGAACGCGGGGTACTGGCAGCCAGCATGGGGTTTGCCGACGCCGCGGCCTTTGCCGCGGCACTGACACAGCACCGGGCTGCGGTATCCCGGCAATTCGAGTCTATTTTTGCCGCCAATGACAGCAAGGACCATCAATTCGTCGGGCTCTGGCATGAATTGGACCCTGAGGATACGGGGGCTGCTGAACAGCTGTCTGCCATGGGTTATGCCCATGCGACTGAAATCTGCCGACGCCTTTCCTTGTTCCGTCACGGCAGCCGCTACCGCCAGATGCCCGCGGACAGCCAGCGACGACTGGACCGGCTGGTGCCGGCAGCAATCGCTGCGGCATCCGCCCACCGCAATCCCGACGCCACACTGGAACGGCTGCTGGAACTGTTCGAAGGCATCAGCCGCCGCGAAGCCTATCTCGCACTGCTCCACGAATACCCGCATGCCCTGGACCGCGTCGCCGGCCTGATGAGCGCCAGTCCGTGGGTCGCGCAATACATCACCCAGCACCCCATCCTGCTTGACGATCTGCTTGACGCTCGCTCACTGCTGGCCGCGCCGGACTGGGACGCTCTGCGCACGGAATTGCAGTCCAGCCTGGCCGCTGCAGTCGGGGACATCGAGCGACAGATGGATCTGCTCCGGCATTTCAAGAACACCCAGACGCTGCATTGCATCGCACAGGATCTCGCCGGTGCGTTGCCATTGGAAGCGCTGAGCGACCGACTGTCCGATCTCGCTTGCGTCATCCTTGAGGAAGTGCTCAGCCTGTCGTGGCAGGGACTGCAGCAGCGCCATTGCGACATCCCCCGTTTCGCTATCGTCGGTTACGGCAAGCTGGGTGGGAAGGAACTGGGTTATGCCTCGGACCTGGACATCGTATTCGTCTACGATGATGCCGCACCCGAAGCCGCTGAAAATTACGCGCGCCTCGCCCAGCGCATCAACAATTGGTTGACCAGCGTCACCGTGGCCGGCGTACTTTATGAAACCGACCTGCGCCTGCGGCCGAACGGTGCCGGTGGACTGCTGGTCACGCCACTGGAAAGCATGCGCCAGTACCAGCTAGAGCAGGCCTGGCTGTGGGAACATCAGGCGCTGACGCGTGCGCGCAGCGTGGCTGGTGACATAAAAATCGGGCGTGCCTTTGAGGAATTGCGGGTTGCCGTGTTATGCGCCCCACATGACCCCGCCGGCTTGCGCGATGAAATTCTCGGCATGCGCAAAAAAATGCTCGACGCACATCCCAATACCAGTGAACTGTTCGACATCAAGCATGACCCCGGCGGCATCATCGATGTGGAATTCATGGTGCAGTACCTGGTACTGGGGCATGCACACACACATCCGGAACTGGCTGCCAACGCCGGCAATCTGGCACTGCTGAAGATTTCAGCGAAACTGGGGCTGATCGAATCCGGACATGCTGAAGTAGTACACGCCGCTTATCGCCAGTTTCGCGAGCTGCAGCACCAGTTGCGGCTCGCTGGCGAAAAATATGCGCGCGTGGAACCGGCCGGGGTAGCGACTTCGACAACGGCAGTCCTGACGATGTGGAAAACCCTGTTCGGTACCACAGGTACTGTGCAGTCGCCTGCAGCGGGCTAGACGGTCACGTCCCGCAGATGGGGCGCCAGATCCAGCAGGCGGTGAACCTCGATCTGCCCCTTGCCTTTGATGTTCAGGTTCATTGCCGCATCGAATTGAAACAGGTTGCGCGAACGCCGGTAGGTCAGATCATCGACGAGTATGGCGCCTTCCTTGGCTTCCCCTGTCACTCGGCTGGCCATGTTGACGGTATCTCCCCACAAGTCGTAAATGAACTTGCGGGTCCCGATGACCCCTGCAACCACCGGTCCTGAACAAATGCCGACGTGAATGCCAATCTCAATTTGTCTTTTTGCGGAAAACTCCGCCATGTACTGGCGCATGTCCAGTGCCAGCCGCAGCATCGACGAAGTGTAATCGCGGGCATCAACGGCAAAATCCACGCCGTCGTGTTCGCGCAGACCGCCGGCCACCATGTAGGCATCACCGATAGTTTTGATTTTCTCGAGCCGGTGAAAATCCGCAAGCGAATCAAATTTCGAAAAAACTTCGTTCAGCAGCTCCACCATGGCTTTGGGCGGCACATCCTGCGCCAGTTCGGTAAAGTTGATGATGTCGGCAAACATCACAGTAACGTCGGCAAAACCGTCGGCAATGATGCCCTGCTGATTCTTCAGCCGCTGCGCGATCGGTGCCGGCAGAATGTTAAGCAGCAGCGCTTCCGACTTCTCCTGCTCGACTCGCAACAGGCGATTCTGCTTGTTTACGGCCTCCTCCAGCTTGTCGCGCTGACTCACAAAATAACTGATCAGCAGGTACATGATGGTCGACATTGCGGCAAAATTCAGCGTAAAGAACACCGCGATGCCCTGCATCGTGACGCCCGATTCCACGCCATCAGTCAGCCAGTAATCAAAAAAACCGGAGATCGCAGTCAATATGATGTAGGCGAAAAACCACGGCCCAGACTGGCGCGCGCCCTGGAAGATCATCACGCCCACCGGTGCCAGCAACGCCCACAACACCACGCCCGAAGAACTGACGAAGCTGCCGATACTCCATTGCATGATGAACGGCACAAACAGGAACAGGCTGACCTGCAGGGTGCGGAATACCGCAAAATTGAGCGTATAGACGTAATACGCCAGCGAGACTGCCGACACGGCCAGGTAAGTCAGGGGTACCGTCGAAGAAAACTTGATGCCCATGGCCCAATATAGCGCCAGCCACAACACCGAGCCGAAGCCCATCAACCCGCAGGCAAATATGAGCAGCGTCTTGTTCAGTCGCTCCTGTTCGCTGTCCTGGTCGTTGAGAACGCGTTCACTCAGGCCGTTAAGCCTAGCACGCAGTTTTGCCAGCATCTAGTCTCCCACTCAGATCCGCCGGATACCGGCTGGAGCCCCCTGCAATCAAGGTTGTATTGTATCCGGTAACCGCGCGCTCTTGAACCAAGCAGGAACTTCCTGCCTGCAAATTCCGGCGCACATCGGCAGTGCCGGGCAAATCAGCTAAAATGCCCAGCCGTGCAAGCACCACATGCAATCCGGGCTCGCAGGCAACAAAGATCAATTTTCGTGAACTTAATCTGGAGAACATCTGCATGTCCATGGCTGATCGCGACGGGCAAATCTGGTATGACGGGAAACTGGTGCCCTGGCGCGATGCAACGACCCACGTCCTGACCCACTCCCTGCATTACGGACTTGCGGTATTCGAAGGCGTCCGGGCCTACAAGACCGATATCGGCACCGCCATATTCCGGCTGAAAGACCACACCGACCGGTTTTACAATTCCGCGCATATTTACATGATGAAGATTCCCTACGCCAGGGAAGTGCTGATGGAAGCGCACAAGGAAGTCGTGCGCGCCAACAAGCTGGAATCATGCTACATCCGCCCGATTGCTTTTTTCGGTTCGGAAAAAATGGGCGTATCACCCAAGGGCGCCAGCGTGCACGTCGCCATCGCCGCCTGGCCATGGGGTGCGTATCTGGGCGCCGAGGCGCTTGATAAAGGCATCCGGGTCAAGACTTCCTCCTATGCTCGCCACCACGTCAATGTCTCAATGTGTCGGGCAAAATACTCCGGCACCTACGCCAACTCCATTCTCGCCAACCTCGAGGCTACAGAACACGGCTATGACGAAGGCCTGCTGCTGGATGTTGACGGCTTTGTTGCCGAAGGGTCGGGCGAAAATCTGTTCATGGTCAAAAACGGCAAGCTCTACGAACCTGAACTCACCAGTTCGCTGATCGGCATCACCCGCGAATCCATAATCAAGCTGGCCCAGGAAATGGGCTACACGGTCACCGCCAAACGTATTACACGTGACGACCTGTATATAGCCGACGAAGCCTTCTTTACCGGTACCGCCGCCGAAGTCACTCCGATACGCGAGCTCGACGGCCGCACCATCGGCGACGGCAAGCGCGGTCCGATCACCGAACGCCTGCAGAAAAAATTCTTCGAATGCGTGAACGGCAAAGCTGTAGAACATCGCGACTGGCTGTCACCGGTAGCCGTCTGATTTGACATTACTCAAACGACCATGACACAGCCCACTGAAAATAAATCACGCCTGATCGAGGTCACCGCCAGCAATCTGCCTTTGCATTGCCCGATGCCCGACATGCTGCTGTGGAATGCCCATCCGCGCGTATTCCTGCCAATCGAAGATACCGGCGAAGCACTGTGCCCCTACTGCGGCACGCGTTATACGCTGAAAGGCGGCGCAACCGCCGGGCATCACTGAATGATGAACGCGGAGCCGTTGCTGCCGTTCCGCGCGCATCGTCGCCCATGAACATCCTCGTCGTCGGCCCGTCCTGGGTTGGCGATACGGTCATATCGCAGTCGCTGCTCAAACTGCTGAAACAGCAACATCCGGCGGCGCAGATCGATTACCTCGCGCCGCCATGGACACTGCCGCTGCTCGCACGCATGCCGGAAGTGCGGCGAGGCATCACCAACCCCTTCGGCCACGGCGCACTCCAGTTTGGTGAACGCCGCGCCCTCGGCAAGTCACTACGGGCACAAACCTACGATCACGCACTGGTATTGCCGAATTCATGGAAATCAGCGTTGATCCCATGGTTTGCCGGGATTCCCCTGCGCACCGGTTTCCGCGGCGAGGCGCGCTGGGGCCTGCTTAACGATCTGCGACGGCTGGACGCTGCAGCGTTGCCGCAAATGGTACAGCGTTTCGATGCGCTGGCGCTGCCAGCTGACGCCGCGTTGCCGTCTGCGTTGCCGTTACCAAAACTACTATCAACGACGGCACAACAGCAACAGTTGCTGGCACGGCTTGGACTGAACACCGGGAAACCAGCGGTGGCGTTCTGCCCCGGCGCCGAATACGGTCCGGCGAAACGCTGGCCGGAAACACATTTCGCCAGCCTGGCCCGTCTGCTGGCTGCGCGGGGTTACGCCGTCTGGCTGGTCGGCTCTCCCAAAGACCATACCGTAGCCGAAACCATCGCGCAAAACGCGGACAATGCCTGCATCAATCTCTGTGGCAAAACCGACATCGCCGAAGCCACCGACCTGCTCGCCGCCGCTCGTCTGGTCGTCACCAACGATTCCGGTCTGATGCATGTTGCGGCTGCCGTCGGCAGCCCGGTCATTGCACTTTACGGCTCAAGTTCACCACAGTTCACGCCGCCACTGAGCGCCGCCGCCCAGGTCCTCACGCTGGACCTGGAGTGCAGTCCGTGTTTCGAGCGCATCTGCCCGCTCGGCCATTTTAAATGCCTCAACGACCTGACCGCTGAGCGCGTTTTCGCCGAAATAGATTTTGCTAGAATCGGCGCCTGATCCGCATAGCCGGAAATGCTGGGGGAGCCGCCGTGAAAAAAACCCTGTTCGCCACACCACAGGATGTCGAAGCGGCGTTTTACGAAGCATTTGTTAAACGCGATCTCGATGCCATGATGGAAGTTTGGGCGGATGACGACGACATTTACTGCGTACATCCGGGCAGTGTGCGCATTTCCGGCATCGGGCACATACGCGAATCCTGGCGCCAGTTGTTTGCCGACGGACAGGATCTGCGATTCAGCCTGCACGAACAGCAGACGATCCACACCATGATGCTCGCGGTGCACAGCGTTTACGAACATCTTTCCGTCGCTGGCCAATCACGTACGCGGCAGCCGATGATCGCCACCAACGTCTATCAACGCACAGAACGCGGCTGGCGCATGGTTGCGCATCACGCCGCCGCCGCGCCGGTTACGGTCCAACCCAGTGCGGCGGAAGAGCCAGCTAACAAGACCCTGCACTGAGGCCGTCGCCAAAAACTGCAATCAACGCGCCATGGGTGCAGCATCACGCTGCCCCAGCCCCTTATTGCGTGTCCGCATAGCGGAATTCACAACTTAAACATGGCAACCTTCCGCTATACTTAAGCAGTCCGTTTAGTGGACAATTTGTTTTGCGGACGATTTCGTGAGCGCGTCACATCCGGCGCTGCCGCAAAATACGCGCCGCCGGCAATCCAAATTCAAACGCCGCAGTCACAACCTGAACCATGTTCATTACTCTCTATTCGAGCCATCACCATGTCTGATCCGCAACGCCTCCCCGAACTGTCATTGCCCTCGCGCAGCACCAAACCGCGCCGCCGGGGCATTACTTCGATGATCGATTTCGGCCCCGACACCTTCGGCTGGTCCGGTGGTGAGCGCGGCATAGCCGATCTGCTGGATGTCGCAGCTGATTACATCGATTACGCCAAGATCTACGCGATGAATGCCTTGCTGATCCCGGCGGAGGTGGTTAAACGAACGACCAAACTCTATCTGGACGCCGGCGTAATGCCATTTGCCGGCGGCATCCTGTTCGAATACGCCTGGCATCGTAATGAAATCGAAGGTCTGATCGCCTTGTTGAAGCGTTTGGCAATTCCCGGTCTCGAGATTTCCGAGAACTACGTAACGCTGTCCGAAGATGAGCGCTCGAAGATGATTGACCGCTTCCAGCAAGCTGGCATGAAAGTGGTGTACGAATTCGGTCGTAAAAATCCGGAAGACCCACTGAGTCTGGATTATCTTGAGGGCATCGTGCGCTCGGTGGCCGCGCAAGGTATCCATCACGTGACCGTTGAGCAATGCGAAATGGATCTGCTCGCCAAGGATGCACCTGCCAGCCTGAAAGCACTGTCGACTCAGGACTGGTTTGATCATGTCGTGATCGAAGCCGACCCTTATTGCTTCCCGCAGCAGCATGCGCAGATGCTGCGCGACTTCGGCCGCGAAGTGAATCTCGCCAACATCGCCCCGGGTCAGGTGCTGCGGCTGGAAGGCTTTCGCCAGGGCATAGGTCGCGCAGTCAACTATTCACTGCTGTCCGGTGATGACACACGCCCGGCCGGCATAGACCGGTAATTTTATAAACTATTGATTTAATTAATATATTTAGAGCTATTCATGAACAAAGACTTGTTTGGTAATCCTGATGTGATCGTAGTCGGCGCGGGCAATGCTGCAGCCTGCGCAGCGCTGGCCGCACGCGAGAGCGGCGGCAAAGTAATCATGCTGGAAGCCGCACCGGTCGAAGAATGCGGCGGCAACAGCCGTTACACCGCGGGCGCAATGCGTGTGCAGTTTAACGACGCCGACGACCTCAAACAGATCGTTCCGGATCTGACCGATGACGAAATAAAGAACACCGACTTCGGCACCTACACTGCTGACCAGTTCTACGACGACATGGGACGCATCACCCAGTACCGCACCGATCCTGACCTCTGCGAAATCCTGGTTTCGCGCAGCCTGGAAACACTGACGTGGATGCGCAAGAAAGGCGTGAAGTTCCAGGCGAGTTTCGGTCGCCAGGCGATGAAGATCGACGGCAAGTTCAAATTCTTCGGCGGCCTCGCCGCAGAAACCTGGGGCGGCGGTCCCGGTCTGGTCGACAACGAACACAAAGCCTGCGAACGTGAAGGCATCGAGATTTTCTACGAAACTCCCGCCACCGGCCTGCTCACCGATGACAGCGGCAAGATCATCGGAATAAAAGCGCGGCATCAAGGGAAGAATGTAGAGATTCCGTGCAAGGCGGTGGTACTGGCCTGCGGCGGTTTCGAATCCAATGCCGAGATGCGCACGCGTTATCTGGGCGCCGGCTGGGATCTGGCCAAGGTGCGCGGCACCCGATTCAACACCGGCGCCGGCATTCGCATGGCACTCGAGGCTGGCGCACTGCCCTACGGCCACTGGTCGGGCTGCCACGCCGTGGGCTGGGACCTGAACGCCCCCGCCTTTGGTGATCTCGCTGTCGGCGACAATTTCCAGAAGCACAGCTATCCCATCGGCATCATGATCAATGCCAACGGTGAGCGTTTCGTCGATGAAGGCGCCGATATCCGCAACTACACCTACGCCAAATACGGCGCCGTGGTGTTGAACCAGCCGGGCATGTTTGCGTGGCAGGTGTTTGATGCACAAACGATTCCGCTGCTGCGTGACGAGTACCGCATCAAACAGGTGACCAAGGTGCGCGCCGACACGCTGGAAGAACTGGTGAAAAAACTCGATGGCGTGAATGCCGATGCCTGCCTGCGCGAGATCAAGGCCTACAACCAGGCCGTACGCACCGACGTGCCGTTCAACCTGACAGTCAAAGACGGCCGCCGCACCGAGGGCCTGAAGATCAACAAGTCGAACTGGGCGCTGACCATCGACCAGGGGCCGTTCGAAGCCTATGCCGTGACCTGCGGCGTCACCTTCACCTTCGGCGGCGTCAAAGTGAACAACGAAGGCAATGTAGAAGACACCACCGGCAGGCCGATCCCCGGGCTGTATGCTGCCGGCGAAATGGTCGGCGGGCTGTTTTATCACAACTATCCCGGCGGCACCGGCCTGACCTCGGGCGCGGTGTTCGGCAAACTCGCCGGCGGCAGTGCCGGGGTCTATGCCACAGATCATGCCAAATCCTGATGTCTGCGACATGTCCAGACTGTGAGCTTTCGCGCTTGCACCCGGCCCGACCCGGCGTAGAATCCCTCCAGCACACGACCCACACTAGGAGTCCGTCATGAATGCACCCGCAATCAAGGTTAACAAGCCTGTCCGTGATCAGGTCAGCAAGGAAGAATGGGAAGCCCGCGTCAATCTCGCCGCCTGCTACCGCCTGATGGCGGAACACGGCATGGTGGAAATGGTTGCCAACCACATCTCGGTGCGCGTGCCGGGCTCCCACAATGAATTTCTGATCAATCCCTACGGCATGCTCTACGAGGAAATGACCGCCTCGTCGATGCTGAAGATCGATCTCGAAGGCAACGTGCTGTTCAACGCCACCGACTACGGCGTCAATGAAGCCGGCTTCGTGATCCACAGCGCCGTGCATGCTGCGCGCCATGACGTGGATTGCATCATCCACACCCACACGCTGGCCGGCATGGCCGTGTCCGCGATGAAGTGCGGCATCATGCCCATCGCCCAGACATCGATGCGATTCCTCGATATTGCCTATCACGACTACGAAGGTGTCGCGCTGCGCCTCGAAGAACGTGAACGCCTGGTGCAGAACCTCGGCAACCGCGAGGCCATGGTGCTGCGCAACCACGGCTTGCTGACTACCGGCGCCACCATCGCCGAGTGCTTTAACAACATGTTTCGGCTGGAGCGCGCCTGCCAGCTGCAGGTCATGGCACTGTCGTGCAACACCGAACTGCAGTTGCCGCCGCAGGAAGTCACCCAGTACACCAACAACCAGATGTTGCCCGGTGTGCGCCGCCGCTTCGGTCTGCTCGAGTGGCCGGCCATGCTGCGCAAACTTGACCGCATTGATCCGTCCTACCGGGATTGACCCCACGGCGCGAGCCGCAACAAAAAAGAGCCCCGCGGGGCTCTTTTTTCATTTACTCACATACAACTACTTCAGCAACCGCAGCGCCACGGGATACCGGTAAGGCTTGCCGTTGGACACTGCAACCGCAGCCAGTATGCAGAACACCAGGTTGGCAATCATCAGCAGCGGCATCAGAAACATGCCGATCAGCACGAACATCAGTATCCACGAAACGACGAAAGCAATAACCATCGTGATCTGAAAATTCAGCGCCTCCTTGGCCTGCTCGTCGATATAGGCCGACTGGTCCTTCTTGATCAGCCAGATGATCAGCGCCCCGATAAATCCGGAAACGATACCCAGCAGATGCGCAAGCATTGCCAGGTTGCGATCATCATTGCTGGGGGCTTGTACCACGGGGTCTTCCATTGTTATATCTCCCTGATCTGGTTTCGGATGGTAACGTCTGGCGATTGTGTCACGACAGTACAGGCAACGTAAACCGAGCGGCGTAAACCGCTTACCATTACGGCCATGGATGATCCTCAAGCCCTATATCGGGCCCCGCTTTGGCTGCCCGGCGGCAATCTGCAGACCCTGTACCCGGCCCTGCTTGCCCGTCGCCCCCGCGTCAGTTACCACCGCGTGCGCTGGGACACACCGGACGGCGATTTCATCGACCTCGACTGGACTGCCACGCCGGCCACACCCGCGCCGCTCATCGTGCTGTTCCACGGATTGGAGGGCAGTTCGGACAGCCATTACGCGCGCGCGCTGATGCATGCCGTCATCCACCGCGGCTGGCAGGGCGTGGTCGTACATTTCCGAGGTTGCAGCGGGGAGCTGAACCGACTGCCGCGCGCCTATCATTCCGGCGACAGCGCGGAAATCGACTGGGTTTTGCGCCGGTTGCGCCTGCAGCAGACCGCTGCACCCTTATACGCCACTGGCGTCTCGCTAGGCGGCAACGCGCTGTTGAAATGGCTGGGCGAGCAGGGCCCGGCGGCGCGTGACATCGTGGCGCGTGCCGCCGCGATCTCGGCACCCATCGACCTCGCTGCAGCCGGCGGCGCCCTGGAACGCGGTTTCAACATGGTTTACACCAAAAACTTTCTGGCCACGATGATCAGAAAATCCCTGCAGAAACTGCACAGGCATCCGGGACTGTTCGACAGCCATCGCGTACGGGCTGCGCGCACGCTGCGCGAATTCGACGATCTGGTGACTGCGCCACTGCACGGCTTCCGCGACGTTGATGACTACTGGCTGCGCGCCAGCAGCAAACCCTGGCTGGATCGTATTGCCGTGCCCACTTTGCTGCTTAATGCGCGCAACGACCCTTTCCTGCCGGCGGCCGCGCTGCCGACAGCCGATGAGGTTTCATCCGCCGTCACTGCGTTGCGCCCCGACGAAGGCGGCCACGTCGGGTTCATGACAGGCACCTTTCCCGGCCACCTCGATTGGATGCCCCGTACGACGCTTGGCTTCCTCTCCGCAGAGACATAAAATAAGCCGTTGTTTTTATTTATTATTTCAAAAAAATGTCCAACGCACCTCCCGCCGAAATCTTCAAAGCCTACGACATCCGCGGCATCGTCAGCAAAACCCTCACCACTGCCGGCGTCGAGGCCATAGGCCGCGCCATAGGCAGCGAAGCGCAGGCACGAAAAAGCCGCACCGTGGTCATCGGCCGTGACGGTCGCAACTCCGGTCCCGAACTGGCCGCTGCACTGGCGCGCGGCCTGCGAACCAGCGGCGTTGATGTCATCGACGTCGGCCAGGTTGCGACACCCATGCTTTATTACGCCGCGCATGAACTCGACACACTGTCCGGAGTCATGGTTACCGGCTCGCACAATCCCCCGCAATACAACGGCTTGAAAATGATGCTCGCCGGCGACACGCTGTCCGGCGATGCCATACAGGCGCTGCGCCAGCGCCTAGTCGATAATAATCTGGAAAGCGGCGCCGGCAGTTACCGAACTCATGACATCCGCGCCGCCTATCTGGAGCGCATCGTCAGTTCGGTCAAACTGGCACGCCCGATGTCCATTGCAGTCGATTGCGGCAACGGCGTTGCCGGCGCTACCGCCCCGGAACTGTACCGGCGGCTGGGCTGCACGCCGCAGGAACTGTTTTGTGAAGTCGACGGCACATTTCCCAATCATCATCCCGATCCCTCGCAACCCGAAAACCTTCAGGATCTGATTGCTGCGGTACGCAGTGGACCGGCTGAACTGGGACTCGCCTTTGACGGCGACGGCGACCGCCTGGGTGTAGTCACCAAAGCAGGAAAAATCATTTATCCGGACCGCCAGCTGATGCTGTTTGCCGCCGACGTGTTGTCACGCAATCCGGGCAGTGAAATCATTTTCGACGTCAAATGCACACGCCATTTGTTTGGCTGGATACGCAAACACGGTGGCAAACCGCTGTTATGGAAAACCGGACACTCCTTCATCAAGAAAAAACTGAAGGAATCCGGCGCACCGCTGGCCGGTGAGATGAGCGGACACATCTTCTTCAAGGAACGCTGGTACGGTTTTGACGACGGCATGTATGCCGGCGCGCGGCTGCTGGAGATTCTAAGCCGCAGCGCGGATCCAAGCGCAGTGCTGGAAGCCCTGCCCGACGCGGTCAGCACGCCGGAACTGCAACTGAAACTGCAGGAAGGCGAAAATTACGCCTTGATGGAAAAACTGCAGCAAAGCGCCCGTTTTGAAAACGCCCAGGACATCATCACCATTGACGGCCTGCGCGTGGAATATGCCGACGGTTTCGGCCTCGCACGTTCATCAAACACCACGCCGGTCATAGTGTTGCGGTTCGAAGCGGACAACGAACCGGCATTGCTGCGGATACAGCAGGATTTCCGTCGCGCGTTGCTGGCGGTCAAACCCGGCGCCACACTTCCGTTCTAGGCGGTTTTACAAACTGCGTTTACCGCCAAGGCGCCAAGAGTGCCAAGAAAAAACCTTGAGTAACTAGCCTGCCTGACTTTCGTGAGGAACAATGCGAGCCAATCGCGTCAAAGGTTACAGATCAAAAAGTCAGCGCCGGGCGCCACGCTCCCTTCAGCGACTCATGCAGCGTTCCGAGTCTTCGGTAAATCGCTTTTTCTGAAGTTCTTGGCGCTCTTGGCGCCTTGGCGGTAAAAAAGCCCTAGAGATTCGACGCTTGCTTCCGGATCGCATCGAGCCGCACAAATTCACTGACACCGTCTACCCGGTAGCGGCGCATGCCCAATCGCGGGTAATCGCAGGTATCAATGGCACAGCGGTTGCCACCGACCAGATACACCAGGTCCTCGCGATGAGGATTGGTCAACGTATGCGGCGCGGATCCGGCGACAAAACCCATGAAGTCCCCGGAACCAACAGCGGATTTCTCTCCGCCGATTTCGGCCACACCATGTCCGGAGAGTATATAAATCCATTCCTCGTCCTGATGATGGAAGTGATAGACCGTGCTTTCGCGGCCCGACTCCAGCCGCACCAGATGCACGCCCAAGGTTTTTAACCCCGTGGCGTCACCCAAGGATCGCGTCAGACGCTGCGCGGTTGAATCCAGTGGGTGCGTAAAACGCTTCTCGGGCAGCGCATCCACCTGAGCAATAGACAGCAGTGTGCGCAAAGCTCCTGTTTTATTCATGCGTTCCTCCAACTGTGCGGTGGCAACAGGCTCACAGCTTAACAAACGGCCAGTTCCCGGGAGCGGCACTTTGACTGGAAGCCGGTGTGCGGCTATAAACCGGTCTGATGCCACGCGCCCTCCCAGATCGCAAGACCGGCGGCAGCGCCGTCGCCCTTCCCGGAGAACCCGGTGACGGCCTGCGCTTGGCGCTTCACGGGAAGACGCCAGGCTTCACGCTGATCGAACTCATATCGGTAATTGCCATACTCGGAATATTGACTGCAATCGCCTTGCCGCGTTTTATCGACGTGCGCAGCGACGCACACCAGGGCAGTGTCGCGCAAACAGCTGCCGCTTTTACAGCGGCAATTCAAATGGCTTATCTCGGCTGCGTCACCATGAATTTCGACAATCAGGATAACCTGCCCATATTCGGCGCAGGCAACGTCGATTTCAATGCCAATTGTTTTCCGTCATCCACCAACGGCAACAACGGCAATGTCAACGCCAATCGTTGCCGACAGATATGGGATGGCGTGCTGACTGGCGCGCCCTCCATCAGCAACCCGGCAACAGACCCCACAACCGACTACCGGTCACAAGGCAGTGGCACTACCTGCACATATACTTACCGCAAGGATTCCTCAGCACTGCGCCGGTTCACCTACAGCACCGCCACCGGCAATGTGATCGTGGTATCGAATCCTTAAGCCACGTTAAATTACAAACGCTGCTCCACCCAGGCGCGCACAGACTGCAGTGCCTCGGTCAGTTTGGATGCATCGGTCCCGCCCGCCTGCGCCATGTCTGGCCGACCGCCACCTTTACCACCTACCTGCAACGCAACGTGATTCACTAGCTCGCCGGCTTTGACTTTGCCGGTCAAGTCGCTGGTCACACCAGCAATCAATGTTACCTTGTTGCCATCGGCTGCAGCCAGCACGATAGCCGCGCTTTTGAGCTTGTCCTTCAGCTTGTCCATGGCTTCGCGCAGCCCCTTGGCGTCCGCACCGTCAATCACGGCAGCCAGTACCTTGCTGTTCCCGACATCCACGGCCTGCGTCGCCAGATCATCACCCTGGGAAGAAGCCAGCTTTGATTTCAACCGCGCCAGTTCCTTTTCAAGACTGCGCACGTTATCGATGATCTGAGTGATTTTCTGCCCGACTTCCTGCGGCGAGGTGCGCAGCGCAGCAGCCGCACCACCGAGTTTCTGTTCCTGCGCCTGCACCCAGGCCAGCGCGCGGTCACCAGTAGTCGCCTCAATGCGGCGGATCCCGGCGGCCACGCCGCCCTCGGAAATCAGCTTGAAAAACCCGATGTCACCGGTACGCGCCACATGCGTGCCGCCGCACAGTTCGCGCGAACTGCCAATGTCGAGCACGCGCACTTCGTCGCCGTATTTCTCACCGAACAGCGCCATCGCGCCGTGTTTCACTGCATCGTCGAATTTCATGATGCGCGCCGCAGTCGCCGCATTGTCCAGGATTTCGGCATTCACCAGCGTTTCGACTTCGCGCATCTGCTCCTGGGTCAACGATTCGTTGTGCGAAAAATCAAATCGCGTCTTGTCAGCATCAACCAGCGAGCCCTTCTGCTGCACATGCGGCCCCAGCACTTCACGCAAAGCCTTGTGCATCAGATGGGTCGCCGAATGATTGCGCATGGTGCGTGCGCGGCGCACGACATCAACTGCAGCCGCGATCCGGTCGCCCACGCTGAGCACGCCGGTTTTGAGCTTGCCATGGTGCCCGAACACATCAGGCTGGATTTTCAGGGTATCCGCGACGGCAAATGTGCCGCCCGCAGCAGCCAGTTCGCCGCCGTCCCCCGCCTGGCCACCGGACTCGGCATAAAACGGCGTGCGGTCAAGCACCACTACCGCCGATTCACCCGCGCTGATGGCGGGCACCGCGCTGCCATCGCGATAAATGGCGATAACCTGCGCATCGGGTACGGCCAGCGTGTCATAGCCGTGAAATTCGGTCTTGGCGCCACGGTATTCGACGGACGCGCCCATCTGGAACTTGGATGCGGCACGCGCACGTTCACGCTGGCGCTCCATTGCCGCCTCGAAGCCGGCATAGTCCATCATCACGCCGCGTTCGCGCGCAATATCGGCAGTCAGGTCGACCGGGAAACCGTAAGTGTCATAAAGCTGGAATACCGTTTCGCCATCGAGCATCTTGTCTTCGCGGGTCAGCGCACCTTCCAGCACCTTCATGCCGTTTTCCAGGGTCTCGGCGAAACGTTCTTCTTCCTGTTTCAAGACCTGCATCACGCGATCCTGCACCTTGGACAACTCGGGATAGGCCGCGCCCATCACCTGCGCCAGGTCAGGCACCACCTTGTGGAAAAACGACTTCGTCTGCCCCAGCTTGTAACCATGGCGGATCGCACGGCGGACGATGCGGCGCAATACATAACCGCGTCCTTCGTTGCCGGGTATCACCCCGTCGACAATCAAAAATGCACAGGCACGAATGTGGTCGGCGATGACTTTCAGCGAGTTGTTGGCCAGATCCTTGCTGCCGGTCTCGCGCGCGGCCGCCTTGATTAGTGCCTGGAACAAATCGATTTCGTAATTGGAATGCGCACCCTGCAGCACTGCCGCGATGCGTTCCAGCCCCATGCCGGTATCCACCGAAGGTTTGGGCAGCGGATGCAGCACGCCCTTCTCATCGCGGTTGAACTGCATGAACACCAGGTTCCAGATTTCGATATAACGATCACCGTCCGCATCTGCCGAGCCTGGCGGCCCGCCTTCGACGCCAGCGCCGTGATCAAAAAAGATTTCACTGCACGGCCCGCAGGGTCCAGTGTCGGCCATCTGCCAGAAGTTGTCCGAGCCGCCGCCCGGCTTGTCTCCGATGCGCACAATGCGCTCTGCCGGCACGCCGATTTCCTTGGTCCAGATGTCGTACGCCTCGTCGTCCGTCTGATAAACCGTGACCCAGAGTTTTTCCTTCGGCAGTTTGTAAACCGAGGTCAGCAGTTCCCAAGCGTAGTTGATGGCTTCGTGCTTGAAGTAATCGCCGAACGAAAAATTGCCGAGCATCTCGAAAAACGTGTGATGGCGCGCGGTATATCCGACATTCTCGAGGTCGTTATGTTTGCCGCCGGCACGCAGGCAACGCTGCGAGGTCGTTGCACGCTGGTAAGCGCGGGTTTCCTGCCCCAGAAACAGATCCTTGAACTGCACCATGCCGGAATTGGTGAACAGTAGCGTTGGGTCGTTGCCCGGCACCAACGGGCTGGAGGCCACGATGGTGTGGCTCTTGGATTTGAAATACTGGAGAAACTTGTCGCGAATTTCTGCGGATTTCATGCGGATGCGCCGGTGAGGTTACGTAAGGCGCAGATTTTAAACCAGAATTAACGCCGCATCCTGCACTGCAGCGTGCACCGCAGCAGATAGTCCGTCAAAATCGCCGGATTTCCTCGATTCTCAGGCCCAGTGAGCGACCTCCGATGATCACCGCACTCTTGACTGTTCCGCGCAGCGCAACCTGCTCATTCTCCGCTGGCAATGTACCGCGCGTTGTCACACTAATCTCTCCCGCTTCATCATGTAGCGTATAAGTTTTCAGGTCGAGCATCGGTAACTTGGTTACGCCTCGTGCATTGCCTTTCAGCTTGACTTCCTTGCCCTCATAATTTGCCGGCGCCGCGGTAATTTCCTTGATTGTGGTGTAGCCAAAAGGCAGCCAGTCGCAGCCGCCCAACAGCAGGACCAGCACGGTCATTGCGATCAGACGAGGGGCGCCATATAAGTAATTGTTTATTAACATTTATTTAATTGTCCTCGGTATCGCTCCCGCTGCGCAGCAACTGGTTGATCACTGCATTGCTGAACCCGCGCCCCAACAGAAATCGCCCCTGCCGGGCTCGCTCCACCACATTGGCTGGCGGCGCCGGGAATTTCCGGCGCCAGACTTCGCGCGCGGCATCGAATTCGCCTTCCTGCAAAGCGGCGACGGTGTCATTCAACACGTCCAAAGATACACCCTTGGCCTGCAGATCGCGACGTATGCGTGCAATGCCGTATCGTCTGCGACGTGCACGCACCATCTGCTCAGCGGCACGTTGCTCGGACAACCAGCCGCGCTGCGTGAAGTCGTCGAGGATGCGCTCGATTTCTTCAGGGGACTCGGCGTGCGGCGCGAGCTTCTGCGTCAGTTCGTGACGCGTGTACTCGCGCCGCGCCAAGTGCCTAAGTGCACGGGCTCTGAGTGAGGGTTGGTGGGTCGCGCGGGTAGCCACTGCGCCAGCCACTGTGTTTTAGCCGGCTGCCTTTTTCTTGCTGACATCCGATTCCACCACTTCCAGTGGCGGTTTTTTGACAACGAGGTTGGGTCCGCCGGCAACGCCGACCGCCACACGGATGCGGGCTTCGATCTCGTCTGCCATTTTCGGGTGTTCACGCAGATATTCGCGGGTGTTGTCCTTGCCCTGGCCGATGCGATCCTTGCCGTAGGAATACCAGGCGCCAGCTTTTTCGATAATGTTGTTTTCCACGCCAAGCTCAATGATCTCACCTTCACGCGAAATGCCTTCGCCGTAGAGAATGTCGAACTCGGCCATGCGGAACGGCGGTGCCACCTTGTTCTTGACGATTTTGGCGCGGGTCTCGGAACCGATGACTTCTTCGCCTTTCTTGATCGAACCGATGCGGCGGATGTCGATGCGCACCGAGGCGTAGAACTTCAGCGCATTGCCGCCGCTGGTGGTCTCCGGACTGCCGAACATCACACCGATCTTCATGCGAATCTGGTTGATAAATATCACCAGCGTGTTCGAACGCTTGATATTGGCGGTGAGCTTGCGCAGAGCCTGCGACATCAGCCGCGCCTGCAGGCCCATCTGCGGCTCACCCATTTCACCTTCAATCTCGGCGCGGGGCACCAGCGCTGCCACCGAATCGATCACCACCACATCCACCGAACCCGAACGCACCAACATGTCAGCGATTTCCAGCGCCTGTTCGCCGTTGTCGGGCTGGGAAATGATCAGTTCGTCCACCTTGACGCCGAGCTTGCCGGCGTATTGCGGGTCGAGTGCATGTTCGGCGTCGATGAACGCCGCCGACCCGCCAAGCTTCTGCATCTGTGCGATCACCGACAGCGTCAGCGTGGTTTTACCCGAAGATTCCGGCCCGTAGATTTCAACCACACGACCGCGCGGCAAACCACCAATGCCCAATCCGATATCCAACCCCAGCGAACCCGTCGATACCACCTCGATATCCTTGGCAATATCGGCCGCGCCCATGCGCATGACTGAGCCCTTGCCGAACTGTTTTTCGATTTGCGACAGCGCCGCCGCCAATGCCTTGCTCTTGTTTTCGTCCATGATGTTCCTCTCCGTATTCAGGGTGTTCAGTCCGTGTTCCGCTCAGCTCTACCGGTGACGCGTTGGGGCCATTATGCCACAACCTTTCAGAACAGGTGTTTATTTATACAGTAGTGTGTAAATAACCAGTAAAAATACAATTTACTTAATTTAATCAATTACTTATATATTAACTTGGGATGACTGGCAGCAAATCCAGTATCCCTTTCAGCGCAAATTTTACCGATGCCCGACGCACCATTTCGCGATCACCCGGAAAGAGTTGTAGCGCCGTTTTAGGTTCACCGTTTTTGACGCTCCAGGCAAAACACACCGTACCTACGGGTTTGCCCGGCAGGCCGCCGGAGGGGCCTGCAATGCCGCTGACCGCCACTGCAATCTGGGCGTGGCTGTGGGCCAGCGCACCGGTAACCATCTCGCGCACCGTTGCTTCCGATACTGCCCCATGCGCCTCCAGAGTCTGCTCGCTGACGCCCAGCATCTCGCGCTTGGAAATATAGGTATAGGTCACAAACCCGCGCTCGAACCAGTTCGAACTGCCGGGCACTGCGGTCAGCGCTTGCGCAATCCAGCCGCCGGTACAGGATTCCGCCGTCGCCATCATCAGGCCCTGTGCCTGCAGCGCCGCCCCCACCCGCTCCGCCAGTTCAAACAAAACGAGGTCGTTCACTGCCGTTGCATCCGCGACTTTAATGTTTGCCATCCTTCACTCCAATATCCGTCAACTTAGCCACGCATAGGCCGCCGCGAGCATCAGCAGCGTGTAACCCGCTGCCAGCAAATCGTCCCACATCACGCCGAAGCCGTTTTTCAACATGCGGTCATAATAACGAATGGGCGGCGGCTTGAAGATGTCAAACAGACGGAACAGCAGAAACGCAAATGCCTGCCAGTAACCGGTGACCGGCGTAAAAAACAGCACCAGCAGAAAAGCCACCACCTCGTCCCACACCATGCCGCCGTGGTCCGCCGCACCCAGCGCGCGGCCGGCCACCGCGCAGGCCCACGTGCCCAGCCAGAACAGCGCAATAATGATCACCAGCAGCGTCCACGGCTCCAGCAACGGTTGCAGCCCATAAAACAGCGGGAACGCCAGCAGCGTGCCGAACGTGCCGGGCGCAAACGGAATCAGCCCGACACCGCCGCCGAAGGCGATGAAATGCGCGGGGTGGCGCAGTACAAAACGCCACGACGGGCGCGCGACCGGGTCAGTCACCGTGCCCCATCTCCTGTGGTGCGGACAGCAACGGCAAACCACCGCGCCCTGCCATGCAGAAAAAACCTCGATAAATCAATCGACATTCGGAAAATATCGAGGACAGTAGCCGTTTTTGCATTAGTGAAGGGGAAAGGGGGAAAGGGGGAAAGGGAAAAGATTGGCCAGATAGTCCCATATTTTCCACCATTAACTGCCGGAATATCGCACCCGCCCCTTTAATTCCAGTCCCCGCCCCACCGCATCATCCTCTCCGCTATCTCTTCAAAATTATTTTAAGCAGTCTGCATCCAGACGCATGCCCTGCGGGTAGTAACCGGTAAGACGCCGCACATGCTGATGGTGCGCGTCGTGTAGCGGGAATAAAAACGGGACGACCGTCAGTTCGGCCTACGTCCGCAGATTATGGCCTGCAATATTTAACTTTGAAGAAAAGGAAATACATGATGAAAAAAACTTTGATTGCTGCAGCAGTTGCAGGTCTCACGCTCGTTAGCGGCGTTGCGTTCGCACAAGGCAGCGCATTGTCGGTCAAAGGTTCGGATCAGAATCTGTCCGGCGGCACCGTTATCACCTCAGAGGTAATGGCAGGTGAAAACGGCTGGCTGGTCGTGCATCGCACGGACGGCAGCAAGCCGGGTCCGGTCATCGCCCACGCCCCGCTGCGCAAGGGTAAAAACACTGATGTTGCGGCCATCCTCACCGAGCCGGTAAAAATGGGCGAGAAGCTGATGCTGATGCTGCACAGTGAAGCCGGCGGCACCAAAACCGGGATATTCGAGTATTACCTCGGCGCCAAAGAAGATGGCCCCGTACGCGTGGACGGCAAGCTGGTGATGACCGTCATCACTGCACAATAAGCTGTCGATCGGCTGTCCATTAAAGGGGCCGGGGCATTTCAAACCCGGTTCCTTTAGTTGGGCCCGTCTTTTGGTTGAACCCATCTCATTGCCTTAACTTGTTTTATCTTGTTATTGAAGCGATACCAAACATTTACTGTGTAATATGCGGCAGCTACCGAATCGCCAATGAATCACTGATACGCACGTCCAATGACCACAGACGCCAACGAATTGCCACTGGATTTCGAAGCCGCGCTGCTGCGTTGCGCGCAGGGCGATCATTTCGCATTACGTGCGATCTATGAACGCGAGCGGCGCTGGCTAATGGCCACGGTGCTGCGACTGGTGCGGCGGCGCGAGCTGGCGGAAGAAATTCTGCATGATGCATTTCTGCAGATCTGGACCAAGGCCGGCACCTACAACCCCCGGCTGGGCTCGGCGCGAGGCTGGATTTACACCGTGGTGCGGCACCGTGCCCTTAACGCCCTGCGCAGCGCCAAAAATTCGCCGGAACGCGAAGACGAGCGTTATGACGAACTGATCGCCGCCCACGCCGACTGGCATGCGGAAGATCCGTCCGCCGAGCAACGTGCGCTGGCGCAGTGCCTGGAACGCCTGGAAGAGCAACGCCGGCAATCGGTGTTGCTGGCCTTCGTCGACGGTTATTCGCACGAACAGGTGGCGGCACAACTGGGCGCCCCGCTGGGCACCGTCAAGTCGTGGATCCGGCGCGGCCTGATTGCACTGAAGGAATGCCTGTCATGATGCCCGTCGATCCCGGCGAACGCGCCGCGATGGCGGCGGAATATGTCATCGGCACCTTGCCCGTCGCTGAACTGGCGGATTTCGAACACGCACTGGCGCGGGATTTTGAACTGCAGCGCGAAGTGTATTATTGGCAGGACAAGCTGCTGCCCATGACACGGATGCTGAAGCCGGAAGAACCCGCGGCCGCGGTGTGGACGCGCATCGAACGTTCAGTCACGCAGCAACGGCAAAATGCCTCCCGCAGCTCGCCACAGGCACCCTGGTGGCAGGGCCTGACCTTCTGGCGTTCCGGTGCCTTTGCCGCCTCGCTGCTGGCCCTCGTATTGGCCGTGCAACTGCTGGGCCCAGGCCGCACCCCGACCACGGAATCCGCACGCTACTACGCCGTGCTGCAAAGTCCCGACAACAACAGTGCCGGGTGGATCGTCGAAGCGGCGGCAGGCGGCAAACTACGCCTGATTCCGCTGGGCACGACCACGGTGGCGCCACAGAAAGCGCTGCAGTTCTGGACCAAGCCGCAGGGTGCCAGTGGACCGACGTCGCTGGGCCTGGTGCCGCCTGACCGTGTCACCGAAATTTTGGTCGCCAGCCTGCCGGCGCTGGAACGTGAACAATTGTTCGAACTCACGCTGGAACCGGCAACCGGTTCGCCGATAGGTCGGCCGACCGGACCGATATTGTTTGTCGGTCGCACCGTGGCTATGGCAGCCAATTGAACAGGAAATGCGTTCGATGACAGTAACTCAAAAAATTACACTCACATCATTCATCCAGGAGGCTCTTGCATAAAGAGGCGTCGGATCAGGAACGATATCGAAAGGCAAGGATGGTGAAGTAAGGCGAACGACCATGGTGTCTGACCTCATGTTGCCGCAACCTGCAACCCGGACTCAGGTCCCGCCGAAGCGCTCCGCAGCATAGGGCGCGGGATCCACAAACGGCACATCGCCGCTAATCATTTCAGCCAGCAGACGGCCTGTTACCGGCCCCAGCGTAAAACCGTGGTGCGCGTGACCAAAGGCAAACCACAGTCCTGCATGGCGCGGCGCACGGCCGATCACGGGCAGCATGTCCGGCGTACACGGGCGCGCGCCCATCCACGGCTCTGCATCCAGCCGGTCACCCAGCGGAAACAGGTCACGCGCGATCGGTTCGGCGCGCCCAAGTTGCACCGGTGTCCTGATCGCATCGCGCAGCGCAAACTCGGCGCCGGTGGTGAGGCGGATACCGCGCCGCATCGGCGCGAGAAAATAGCCCCGCTCGGTATCGAGCAGCGGATGATTAAGCCGCGCGTTACCTGCCGGACGGTAATGCATGTGGTAGCCGCGTTTCACTGCAAGCGGCAGCTTGTAGCCTAGCGACTGCGTCATCACATCAGACCAGGGCCCGAGCGCGACCACCGCATGCGCTGCTGATATCGGGCCCTCGGCAGTGCGCATGCGCCATCCAGCGCCGTCGGCAGCGAGGCTGGTGGCATTGCCCTGCATGAATCTGCCGCCCAGTTTTTCAAAATGCCGCAGGTATGCCACCGCGAGCGCCTGCGGGTCATCCACGCTCGTCGGATCGGTCCAGTGCAGCCCACCCGTCAGCACCGGTGCCAGATACGGTTCCAGCGCCTGCAGTGCCGCGGCGTCGAGTGCCTGATAGTTAATGCCGAATTCACGTTGCCAGCGTTCTGCCTCGGCCAGCCGCCGATCGAGTTCGCGGTTGGTGCGGAACACCTTGAGCCAGCCACTGCGCCGGATCAGATCCGAGGCGCCGGACTCCGTAGCCAGCGCGTCATGTTCGACGACGCAGTGTTCGATCAGCCGGGCATAACGGCGCGCCACTTCCGCATGGCGTGCCGGACGCGAATGTTTCCAGTATTGCGTCAGAAAAGGCGTCAGCGACAGCAGTGCGGACGGATGATAATGCGCATCAATGGTGCGGTTGAGTCCGTAACGCAACAAGGCGCCGAAATCGTGCGGAAAACCGTAGGGATAGACACCTTCGCGCTGAATCAATCCGGCATTGCCGAACGAAGTTTCTTCAGCCGCGCCACGGCGGTCAACCAGAACCACATCGTAACCGCGTTTTTTCAGATGCAGCGCCACGCAGATGCCGATCATGCCCGCGCCGAGTACCACTACCGATTTGCTCATGGCTGTTGCCTTACTGGTGCACCGAAAACAACCGCTGGACGCACTGTTATTGCCACTGCATCCACGCCATACCCATTAAAGAGGTCAGGCACGACTCTCTCCGTCAAAGTGGTCAAAACCTTTTTGTTTCAGTGACAGCGGCAACCCGTCGCGATCCACCACCACTACACTGCACACCCCCACTGGCGCGCGGATCACCCGGCCGATGCGTGCAACTTTCGTGCGCGCACGTTGCGCTGCCTGCTCCACTGCCGCCCGTTTCGCGGGCGCGGCGGTAAAGCACAGTTCGTAATCGTCGCCACCGGCTAGCACTGCGGAGTGCGCCACCGCCGTTGCCCTGTATCTTTTCATCAGTGCAGACAGTGGCAATCTTTCAAATCCGACCACTGCAGCTACACCTGAGCGCTCGCAGATATGGCCTAGGTCCGCGATCAGCCCGTCGGAGACATCGATCGCGCTGCGCGCGACGCCGCGCAAGGCCACACCCAGCGCCACGCGCGGCAGCGGCCAGTCCAGACGTTTCATAGCCTGCGCCCGTTCAGCGGGTTTTAATTTAATGCGTTTTTTTCGCGCCGCCACCGCTAGTGCTGCATCACCCAGTGTGCCCGACACCCAGATGTCGTCACCGGGTTTTGCGCCATCGCGGCGCAAGGCCTGCTGCGCCGGCACTTCACCAATGATCTGCACACAGATGTTGAGCGGCCCGCGCGTGGTGTCACCGCCGATCAGGTCCACGCCGTGTTTGCGCGCCAGTTTCATGAAGCCGCTCGAAAACGCCGCCACCCAGCGCGCATCGGCTTTGGGCAGCGCAATGCCCATGGTTGCCCAACGCGGCGTCGCGCCCATCGCCGCCATGTCCGACAGATTCACCGCCAGCGCCTTGTGACCAACGGATTCAGGGTCCGCATCATTGAAAAAATGTCTTCCGCCGACCAGCATGTCGGCAGCCACTGCCAGCAGTTTGCCACCGGGGGCCTTGATCAGCGCGGCGTCATCGCCAACGCCGAGTACGGTGCGTTTCGCACTGTGGGTGAAATACTGGCGGATGAGTTCGAATTCAGTGGGCATTTGAGGTCGTATTGTGCCCTGATCCATAGCCCGCGACCACATCAGCGGATTGCAACTCATCCGGAGCCGGATCAGATCGCGCCTGCACTATGTGTGCTGGCGCACTGAATGGGGTAGACGCTTTACTTAAGCTGTCGGCATTCGTACCCGCCGATATTGAATACTGCTGCTCGGCATTGCGCCGGGAATACGCAACTTTTTTCAGGATCTCTCCATGAATACGCTATTGAAAATCACATTGGCAGTGATCGCAGCGACATTCGCAACTCAAGTCGCTGCAAAAATCACTTTTTACGAAAACGAGCGCTTTACAGGAAAATCCATCACTGCTGAAGAAAGGATCGACAAATTCTCGCGCCATGATTTCAATGATCGGGCTTCGTCGGCTCAGGTTCTCGGCGATCGATGGGAAATTTGCGAAGATGCAAAATTCAAAGGCCGGTGTGTAGTCCTGCGACCGGGCCGCTATCCGTCATTGGCATCAATGGGGCTGAACAACCGCGTCTCATCAGCGCGCGCAGTGAGCAATAATGCGCGTATCGAAAATCATCGCTATGCGCCCGCTCCCGTGGCCGCGCAGATCACCTTTTATGAGCATGACTATTTTCAGGGGCGCAATTTCGCCACAGAGGATCAGGTCGGAAATTTCCGCCGCTATGGCTTCAATGACCGTGCCTCGTCGGTTGTGGTTGTCGGCGACCGGTGGGAAGTTTGCCAGGATGCCGACTTCAACGGTCGATGCGTAGTCCTGCGTCCGGGCCGCTATCCGTCGCTGGCCGCAATGGGCCTGAACGATCGCGTCTCATCGGCGCGGGTTTTGGAGTCGAACGCACGCATTGATGACGACCAGTATGCGCCCGCCCCGGCATCCGCGAAGGCCACGTTTTACGAACGCCAGGGTTTTGGCGGAAAATCATTCACCACCACACAGCAAATCGTCAACTTGAAGAGACACGGTTTTAACGACCGCGCCTCGTCGGTGGAGATTGCCGGTGACCGGTGGGAAGTCTGCGAAGACGCCCGGTTCGGCGGTCGATGCGCGGTTCTACGTCCGGGCCGCTATCCGTCGCTGGCCGCGATGGGGCTGAACAACAGTGTCTCATCGGTACGGATCGTAGACTGGAACGCACGCGTTGACGACGGTCGTTACGCGCCCGCACCTGTTGCAGGCCGCGATTACCGTCGTCGCCAAAACGAGCGGCTGTACGAGGCCAACGTGACATCCGTGCGCGCGGTGGTCGGCACCCCCGAGCAGCGATGCTGGGTTGAGCGCGAACAGGTTGCCCAGGAACAAGGCAAGATCAATATACCCGTGGCAATCGCCGGCGCCATCATTGGCGGCATCCTTGGCCACCAGGTCGGCGGCGGCAGGGGCAAGGATATTGCCACGGCGGGTGGCGCTGTCGCAGGGGCCGTGGTCGGCTCGCAGATTGGTCGCGGCAGCAGCGCACCGCAGGAGCGGGATGTTCAGCGTTGCGAAAACGTTCCAAGTCAAGCAAAGCCGGACTACTGGGACGTCACCTACAACTTCCGAGGCCAGGAGCACAGCGTGCAGATGACCTCAGCACCCGGCCCCACAGTGACCGTCAATAGCGAGGGTGAGCCGCGGTCGTAGCGCCTGAAGCAATCAACTGAGAGCAAACTAAAAACGGCGGGCTCGAGATTCGAGTCCGCTGTTTTCATTGCCGCCAGTAATCACGGGGAAAACCACCGCACAATCAAAGGTACCGGAGTGGTTTTCTTATCTTGCATTCCCGTCAACATCGAGGATTTCCAACATCATAATGTGCGTGGATGTTGGGCAACACCAATCAACTTGGGGAACGCAATGAAGAAATCCGTCAAGAAAATCACCCGCGGCAAAGCTTTCAAAGCCGGCATCGCCACCCGCAGCAAAGTACTGAGTCAATTTCTTTTTTAAGCATTGATTTAATGAGCGTGAGATAGAAAAGAAATCGACTCTGAACTGACCCGGGCTGTACGGACACATTTAAGTGGGTTCACAATACGCTTGGAGGTGTCCGATGGGCAAGGAACGAGAGAAGGTCAACGCAGAGCGGCAACGGCAACGATTCAGCCGGGAGTTCAAGTTGGAGGCCGTACGGTTGTTGGAGTTGGGCCAGAAGCCGGGCGCACAATTGGCGCTGGAGCTGGGTGTACGCCGCAGCGTGCTCTTCCGCTGGCGGCGGGAGGCCGGGGCCAAGGGTGAGCAGGTATTTAGGGGATCGGGGCGCAAGCCCGCCGATGAGCAAGGCAGAGTCGAGCGACTGGAGGTCGAGCTCAAGCGGGTGACAGAGGAGCGCGACATCCTAAAAAAGGCCGCAGCGTACTTTGCCAGGGAGCTCGGGTGAAGTACGGATTCATCAAGCAGCACGACCAAGAGTTCAGTGTGATGCGCATGTGTGCAGTGCTCAGGGTGTCACGTAGCGGCTACTACGCGTGGCGCGAGAGGCCTGAGGCTGTACGTGTGGCGCAGGATCGGGCGTTGCTCACGCAAATCTGGCGTGTGCATGTCGAATCACGTCAAGCGTATGGTGCGAAGAAGACGTGGCTGGCGTTACGTGACCAGGGCATTGCCTGCGGCAAACACCGGGTAGCACGACTGCGCAAGCACGCTGGAATCGAGGCACGCCGCAAGCGCCGCTTCCGTGTGACGGTGGAGAATCACTCGAGAGTACCAGCCGCGCCCAACCTGGTGCAGCAACAGTTTACAGTCGCGCAGCCGAATCGCACGTGGGTGGGCGACATGACGTGCATTCGCACTCGGGGCGGGTTTCTGCACTTGGCGGTGTTGTTGGACCTGTATGCGCGCCGCGTGGTGGGCTGGTCGATGAGCGAGAAACCTGATTTGCCTCTGATCATGGGCGCATTAAACATGGCACTGCTGCAGCGCCGCCCCCCCGCCAGGTCTGATTCATCACACAGATCAGGGGCCGATCTATGCGGCCCGCGCCTATCGGCAAGCGATGGCAGCACACAAGATGCGCCCGAGCATGAGCCGCAAGGGTAATGCCTATGACAACGCGGTAGCGGAGAGCTTCTTCGGCAATCTGAAGAACGAGCTGGTACATCATTGCGACTTCCGCACCCGCGAAGAAGCACGATCAGCCATCTTCGATTACATTGAGCCCTTCTACAATCGCACGCGCAAGCACCAGACGCTGGGTTATGTCAGCCCGATGCAGTTCGAGAAACAGAATGGTGTCGCTTGATTCGCGTGTCCGTACAACCCGGGTCAGTTCACTCCGGTACCTTGGGTTCGGTACCTTGGGTTGTACGACAGATTCACCGCCAGCGCCTTGCGGCCAATGAATTCAGGGTCCGCATCATTGAAAAAATGTCGCCCGCCGACCAGCATGTCGGCAGCAACTGCCAGCAGTTTCCCGCTGCCCGCCTTGATCAGCGCAGCGTCATCGCCTACACCCAGCGCAGTGCGTTTGGCGTTGTGCGTGAAATACTGCCTGATCAGTTCGAATTCGATGGACATCGCAGACCGTATTGCGCCCTGATCTGAGGGTTGCGCGCACACGCGCCGCACAAACTGCTTGCCACTTCGTGCACAACTTTTTCGCTGACTCGTCTGCCACATCCCGAAATAGCCCGAAAACCCATCACCGAATAATAAGCAGTACTGTTCCAGCAGAGACTGAAAAAATCGCATGACACACTCGTTGCGGGCATAGGCAGAATCCTGGCCGTCAAAAACAACGCAGCAAGTTAGCGCATTACTGAACTATTTCCTTGCTGCGACATCTGATTGCACGTAGGTGGAGTTGACAGCGGCCTCTTACCCAAGGTCTCGAGAACATGCAATGTTACAATCGCGGCGCTGTTGAGTATTCTCAACGCTGCGGCAATGTTGTTTTTCCACACAGTGCTGTGAAGTTTTACGTTTCAAGATTTGCTTTTTTAATTGTCAGAAGGAAATACTCAGTGAAAAAACTATTACTCCCCTTACTCGTGGCATGCCTCTCATTTTCAGTGCCCGCATGGTCCCAGGCCTATGTAGGCGGTTCAGTCGGAAAATCCGACCACAACCAGAATCGCGGCGACTGGAGCAATGGCGCAGGCTTCACGAGTTCGTACGATGACTCCGACACCGCTTACAAAGTGTTTGGCGGATACAAGTTCAACCCGAACTTTGCCGTTGAAGGCGGTTACACCGATATGGGCGATTACAGCGCGCGGATCACGGGTGGTGGCGACGTCGGCAATGCCAAAGTCAAAACCAATTCGTTGAACGTGTTCGCTGTCGGCATACTGCCCATGGACCAGTTCTCGCTGTTCGCCAAAGCCGGCGTCTCGCGCAACAAGTCGAAAATGGACTTCAACAGCACCGGCGTGGCATTTAATGCCACCGACTCCGGTTCGAAAAACAAGACCTCGTTTGCCTGGGGTATCGGTGCCAGCTACGCCATCAATAAACAGTTGAGCGTGCGCGTCGAGTATGAAGATTTCGGCAAGGCCGGCGAAACCAACAGCGGCTTCACCGTTGCCGGCAAGACCAGCAACAGCAAGCCCCGGTTGCTGTCGGCAGGATTGCAATACGCGTTCTGATCCACTGCAAAGCAGCTTGAAAAAAAGCCCGGTACGCCGGGCTTTTTTTATGGAACTCAACAAACAAGGTTACCCCTGCCGGTTCGCATCCTCTGCCTGGACCGGCTGTTCCGCCTGCGCCTGCTGCGTGCGCTGATGCTCGGCCATCTGCTCGGCGAACTTTTTCTTCAACTGCTGCGGAAACCAGAAATCCACCGCAGCGAAGCCGAAAAAGAAAAGCATCATAATATTGCGCGCACTCGACGACAGTTCGCCGCCGAAGAACAGCACATAGCAGCCGAGCACCAGGTTCAGTGCGCCGGCGAAGTAGAAGGTGTAAATGCGTTTTTTCAGTCTCGGGTCCATCATCTGCTCCAATGTTCTGTGGTCGATAATTCCGCCGCCTACCTGCGGCCGGCCTGCACTTCGGGCGCACGCAACTGCGCAGCCATCTTGTCGAGCACACCGTTTACATATTTGTGACCGTCGGTACCACCGAACGACTTAGCCAGTTCAATCGCCTCGTTAATGATCACGCGAAACGGCACCTCCGGGCACTGGCGGAACTCAAAGCCTGCGAGCAGCAATATGCCGCGCTCAACCGGAGACATGCTTTTATAGGCGCGGTCGAGCAGCGGCGCAATCAACTGCTCCATCTCCACCGCTCCCGCCACTGCGCCTTTGAGCAGCAGCACAAAATATTCCGTGTCGATCTTGTTGTAGCCCTCGGCATCGCTCAGTTGCTCGACAATGAGCAGCGGATCAGTGCCTGCGAGCTGCCACTGGTAGAGGCCCTGCAATGCGAATTCGCGCGAACGGCGGCGGCTGGATTTCATGATTTTCCGGTGTGGCGGCCACACCTGGTGCGGCACAAAATAATTAATTAAATCAATGACTTATTAAAATACGGTTACTGCAGACTACAGTCGCTCCAGCAGCCGCGCCATCTCGATGGCGACCAACGCACAATCGACGCCCTTCTGGTCCATGCGCACTTCGGCCTGCTGTTCATTCTCGGTCGTCAGAATGCCGTTGGCGATGGGCACACCAGTCGCCAGTTGCACATCACTGACGCCGCGCGAAGATTCATTGGAAACAATCTCGAAATGGTAGGTCTCGCCGCGAATCACCGCGCCTAGTGCAATCAGCGCATCATACTGTTCACTGAGCGCCATCTGCTGCAGCGCCAGCGGAATCTCCAGCGCACCCGGCACTGTGACGATACACAGATCCTCTTTCACCACGCCGTGTTTGAGTAGCGCAGCAGTGCAACTGGCCAGCAGTCCGTCACCGATATCGGCACTGAAACGGCCGACGACTATGCCGATCCGCAGGCCCGCGCCGTCATGATCCGGTTCCAGTTCCCTGATGCCGTCATCGTTTGCCATTGATTTACCCTTCATTCCTCACGCTTGTCAGGCGGTTGCAGATAACCCGTCACTTCCAGATCAAACCCCGCCATGCTCGGCATCTTCAGCGGCTGCGCCAGCACACGCATTTTCTTGACGCCCAGATCGCGCAGAATCTGCGCACCGATGCCGTAATTGCGAAGCACGATTTTTGCCGCACCGCCGCCTTCGTGCTGCGGCCGCGCACGCTCCAACAGCTCGGCGGCTGTCTCCTGCCGGTGCAGCAGGATGATCACACCACGGCCTTCGCTCGCAACCGCCGCCATCGCATCGTTGAGATTCCACGAATGGCTGGTGGCTCCGGTATCCAGTACGTCGATCAGCGACACCGGCTCATGCACCCGCACCAGCACGTCATCGCGCTGCGTGAACTTGCCGCGTACCAGCGCGAGGTGGGTCTGCTTGCTCACCGCCTCGCTGTAGGCTACCAGCCGGAACAGGCCGTGCGCGGTTTCGATGTCGCGCTCGGCAGCCCGCACCACCAGTGATTCATTGCTGCTGCGGTACTGGATAAGATCGGTAATAGTGCCGATTTTTAATTTGTGCTCGGCGGCAAATTCGATCAGATCCGGCAGCCGCGCCATCTCGCCGTTTTCCTTGAGGATTTCGCAGATCACCGCCGCCGGCGTCACACCTGCCAGCCGCGCCAGGTCGCAACCGGCTTCGGTATGTCCAGCGCGCACCAGCGTGCCGCCGTTTTGCGCCATCAGCGGAAAAATGTGTCCCGGTTGCACGATGTCATCAGGGCCGGCGTCGGCGCGTATCGCCGCCTGCACCGTGCACGCGCGGTCCGCCGCCGAAATGCCGGTGGTAACGCCCTCGGCCGCTTCGATCGACAGCGTGAAATTGGTACCCATCGGCGAGCGGTTGTTGCTGACCATCAACGGCAGGTTCAACTGACGGCAGCGCTCCTCGGTCAGCGTCAGGCAGATCAGGCCGCGCCCGTAACGCGCCATGAAGTTGATCGACTCCGCCGTCGCAAATTCCGCAGCGAGTACCAGATCACCCTCATTCTCGCGGTCTTCCTCGTCAACCAGTACCACCATACGCCCGGCGCGCATGTCAGCAATGATGTCAGCGGTTGAACTGATGGCCACGTCGTCTTTTCCTGATTTCAATGCTTCAATTCCTTTTTTACCGCAACGGCCTGCAGGCGCTCAATGTAACGCGCCAGCAAATCCACTTCCAGATTGGCACGTGCGCCCGGTTGCAAATGCTGCAGCGTGGTGGATGCCAGCGTATGCGCGATCAGGTTGACTTCAAACTCCGCACCATCAACCGCGTTGACCGTCAGGCTGACGCCATCCACGGCCACCGAACCCTTGCGCGCGATGTAACGCGCAATATCCTGCGGCGCTACAATCACCAGCCGCCGATTATCGCCCACTGGCTCGAAGCGCGATACCGTACCGGCGCCATCGACATGGCCGGTCATCAGATGCCCGCCCAGCCGGTCAGCCAGCCGCAGTGCCTTTTCCAGATTGACCGAAGCACCTTGCGCGAAACTGGCGATGCAATCCAGCGTCGCCTGCGACACTTCGGCTTCGAAATGTGTTTTGTCGAACATCACCACGGTCAGGCACACACCGCTGACGGCAATGCTGTCGCCCAGCGCCACATCCCTGAGATCGAGTGCACGCGCCGCAATACGTAATCGCACGCCGCCCGGCGCGGGTTTGACGGAATCGATCTGGCCGACTGCGGCAACGATACCGGTAAACATCAGCGTGCCCTCACCGGTCTATCCTCGCCAGCACCCGCAGATCTTCGCCGATGCGCTGCACATCGGTGATACGCACCTGTTGCCGATCCTGCAGTTTTGCCAGCGGTGGCAGGTGGAACATGCCCTGGGCGGTATCGCCGAGGATGTTCGGTGCCAGATAAATCAGCAGTTCGTCGACCAGCCCTTCCTGCAGCAATGAGCCGTTGAGCTGGTGCCCGGCTTCGACGTGAATTTCGTTGCAGCCGCGGCGCGCCAGTTCCTGCAGCAGCGCCGGCAATTCGACCTTGCCTTCGTGGTTGGGCAGCACCATCACTTCGGCGCCGCGAGCACGCAGCGCGACACTGCGCGGCGCGTCCACACCGGCTGCGGCAAACAGCGTGCCCGGCCGCAGCACGCGTGCATTGAGCGGCGTCTGCAGCCGGCTGTCGACCACTACCCTGAGCGGCTGGCGCGTGGTTTCGACGTCGCGCACCGTCAGTTGCGGATCGTCATCTTTCACTGTACCTACGCCGGTCAGCACTGCGCAGGACCGTGCCCGCCAGGCGTGGCCGTCCTTGCGTGCCGCATCACCGGTGATCCACTGGCTCTGGCCATCGGCCAGAGCCGTGCGGCCATCGAGGCTGGCAGCGACTTTCATGCGCACCCACGGTGTGCCGCGCGTCATGCGCACGACAAAACCGATATTCAGTTCACGCGCTTCTGTTTCCATCAAACCAACCTCGACCGCAATGCCCGCGGCCTTCAGTTGGGCGATGCCCTTGCCCGCAGTGTCTGTGTTTGGGTCTGTCATCGCCACAATAATCCGCGCTGGTTTTACCGCCAGCAGCGCATCGACGCAGGGTGGCGTGCGGCCGTGATGCGCGCAGGGTTCCAGCGTGACATACAGCGTTGCGCCTTTGGCCTTGTCGCCGGCAGCCTGCAGGGCGATCGGCTCGGCATGCGACTCACCGGCTTTTTGGTGCCAGCCCTCGCCGACGACCGCGCCATCCTTGACGATCACGCAGCCGACGCGTGGATTGGGTGTCGTCGTATAGAGGCCGCGTGCGGCGAGTTCCAGCGCGCGGGCCATGTAACGCTGATCATCGGGAGTAAACATCATGATTTCGACCTGCGCCCGCGCTGCGGCGATGACAGTTACTTGCGACTCGGCCGGCGCACTTCCTTGATCACGTCGGTGAAATCATCGACGCCCTGGAAACTGCGATAGACCGAGGCAAAACGGATGTAGGCGACTTCGTCGAGTTTTTTCAGTTCGCGCATGACCATTTCACCGACCCGCCGCGCCGGCACCTCGCGCTCACCCAACGCGAGCAGCTCCTGGGTCAGCGCACCGATGGCCTCATCGACGAGCTGTGTCGGCACCGGCCGTTTGTGCAGCGCGCGCATAAAACTGGTGCGCAGCTTGGCTAGATCGAATTCAGCACGGCTGCCGTCCTGCTTGACGACCTGCGGCATGCGCAATTCGACGGTCTCGTAGGTCGTGAAACGCTTGCTGCACGACACGCACTTGCGGCGGCGGCGGATAGTGTCCCCATTGTCACTCTCGCGCGAGTCAATGACCTGGGTTTCATCCGATTTGCAGAAGGGACACTTCATGAGCCGTCGTCAGCCTGGTTGATCAGAGTTCGGGATGGCGTGAGGTTAGCGCTGGTATACCGGAAACTTGTCGCACAGCGTTTTGACGTCGCCGCGCACGCGATTGTTCACTGCCGCATCTTGCGGCGCATCCAGCACGTCGGCAATCAGGTGACCCAGCTTCTCGGCCTCGTGCTCCTTGAAGCCGCGGGTGGTCATGGCCGGCGAACCGATGCGTACGCCGCTGGTGACTGTCGGCGTGCGGGTGTCATTGGGCACCGAATTCTTGTTGACCGTGATGTTGGCACTGCCCAGTGCCTTCTCCGCCTCAAGTCCGGTGACCGGTTTTTCACGCAGGTCGAGCAGGAACATGTGGCAGTCAGTACGACCGGATACGATGCGGTAGCCGCGCTCCTGCATGACTTTCGCCATCACACGGGCATTGTCGAGCACCTGCTGCTGGTATTTGCGGAAGTCCTTGGTCATCGCTTCTTTCAAAGCCACCGCCTTGGCCGCGATCACATGCATCAGCGGCCCACCCTGCGAACCGGGAAACACTGCGGAGTTCAGCACCTTCTCGTGTTTCGCGTCAGCGAGAATCATGCCGCCGCGCGGCCCACGCAGCGTCTTGTGCGTAGTCGTGGTCACAAAATCCGCAACGCCTACCGGCGTCGGATACAGGCCGGCCGCCACCAGCCCCGCGTAATGCGCCATGTCAGCCATCAGCAACGCATCGACACTGTCGGCAATCTCACGGAAGCGTTTCCAGTCAATCACCCGCGAATAGGCCGATGCGCCGGCGACGATCAGCTTGGGCTTGCGCACCTTGGCCAGTTCGGCCACTTCGTCGTAATCGATTTCCTGGGTTTCTGAGTTCAACCCGTACGATACGGCGTCGTAATACTTACCGCTAATGTTGACCTTGGAGCCGTGCGTCAGGTGGCCACCGTCGGAGAGCCGCATGCCGAGTATGGTTTCGCCGGGATGCAGCGTCGCGAGAAATACCGCGGCATTGGCCTGCGCGCCCGAATGCGGCTGCACGTTGGCATAACCCGCCTTGAACAGTTCCTTGGCGCGATCTATCGCCAACTGCTCGGCGATATCAACATACTCGCAGCCACCGTAATAACGTTTACCGGGATAACCTTCGGCGTACTTGTTGGTCAGCACCGAACCCTGCGCCGCCAGCACTGCCGGGCTCGCATAGTTCTCGGACGCGATCAGTTCGATATGGTCTTCCTGGCGCTGGCCTTCCTGCTGCAGCACACGAAAGATTTCGGGATCGGTGGTTTCCAGGTTTTCGGTAAAGATAGGCATGAGCGATAGGGGGTCGCGAAGTGCGGTTACGGGATCAGGGGCGGATTTTATCATGCGAAACGCCAGGTTCCCCGTATGATGTGCCACTGTCGCAAAGAACCATTCGCACCATGAAAATACTGCTGGCGCTGTCACGCGCTATCGACATGTTGAACGAATATGCCGGCCGCGGCGCCCGCTGGCTGATCCTCGCTTGCATACTCATCAGCGCTGGCAACGCCGTGGCGCGTTACGGCTTCAGCCTGAGTTCCAACGGTTTGCTCGAAATACAGTGGTACCTGTATTCCATCGTATTCCTCGGCGCCGCCGGCTACACGCTCAAACAAAACGCCCATGTGCGCATCGACCTGATCGCCGGCTGCCTGAGCCCACGCGCGCAGGCATGGATAGACATATTCGGCCATTTGTTCATGCTGTTGCCGGTATGCACCATCATGTTGTGGTTCGGCTGGGCGGCATTTCTGGAATCACTGCGCATCAACGAAGTTTCTGCCGACGCCGGCGGCCTGCTCAGATGGCCGATCAAATTCCTGGTGCCCGCCGCCTTCGGACTGCTGATCCTGCAAGCCGTGTCAGAAACAATCAAGAAGTTTGCACAACTGCGTCACATCAGTGGACAACCAGGGGACGCACAATAATGGCGTTCGAGTTGCTGGCGCCGTTGATGTTCGTGGGACTCGCCGCGTTCCTGCTGCTAGGCTACCCGGTCGCTTTTGCACTCGCCGCCAACGGCCTGCTGTTCGCCGGCATTGGCATCGGTCTCGGCCTGCTGCAACCAGAGCTGCTGCAGGCACTGCCGCAGCGCCTGTTCGGCATCATGGCCAATCCGCTGCTGCTGGCGATTCCGTTTTTTACGTTCATGGGCCTGGTGCTGGAACGTAGCGGCATGGCCGAAGATCTGCTGGACACCGTCGGCCAACTCTTCGGCCCAGTGCGCGGTGGTGTTGCCTATGCGGTGATCTTCGTCGGCGCACTGCTCGCCGCAACCACCGGTGTCATCGCCGCATCGGTAATTGCGATGGGACTGATCTCGCTGCCAGTAATGCTGCGTTACAACTATTCGCCGCGTCTCGCCAGCGGCGTCATCTGCGCCTCCGGCACGCTGGCGCAGATCATTCCCCCCTCTATCGTGCTGATCGTGCTTGCCGATGTACTGGGTACCTCGGTCGGCGACATGTATGCCGGAGCCGTGCTGCCGGGCCTGGTACTGGTCGCGCTGCTGACCGGATATGTATTCATCACTACCATGCTCAACCCGGCGGCCGCACCTGCGCTGCCACCCGCAGCGCGCACCAGGCGCGGCGCCCAGCTCTGGCGTCACGCCGCACTGGTGATGGTGCCGCCGCTGGCGCTGATGTTCCTGGTGTTGGGTTCCATCTTCATGGGCATCGCCACACCGTCCGAAGGCGGCGCCATGGGCGCAGTAGGCGCGCTGGTGCTGGCGGCATTAAAACGTCGGCTTAACCTGACCATGCTGCGCGAAGCACTCGATGCCACCACCAAGCTGTCGAGCTTCGTCATGTTCATCCTCATCGGCTCGACGGTGTTCGCGCTGGTGTTCCGCGCCGTCAACGGCGACCTGTGGGTGGAACGTCTGTTCACGCTGGTACCCGGCGGCACGGTGGGCTTTTTGATCGTCGTGCACCTGATGATTTTTGTGCTCGGCTTCTTCATCGACTTTTTTGAAATCGCTTTTATCGTGCTGCCGCTGCTCGCACCCGTCGCAGTCAAACTCGGCATTGCGCCGGTCTGGTTCGCCATCATGATCGGCATGAACCTGCAGACCTCGTTTCTGACGCCGCCCTTCGGATTTTCGCTGTTCTACCTGCGCAGCGTAGCGCCGCCGCAGATCAGAACATCCGACATCTACCGCGGCGTACTGCCGTTCGTGATCGTACAGTTGCTGGCGCTGCTGCTGGTGGTGTTTAACCCGCAACTGGTGACTACGCTGAGCGGCGCGGCTGCAGTGCAGGAAACCAGCGAGACTGGAAAACCAAACGCAGGGCAAACGCCTGCCGCAGACAAGGCAGCAGCAGAAATCGAACGCATGCTGCGTGAAGGACGCTGAGTGGCGAACGCGTCGGCTACAATCGGTTCTTGTCTGCATTTCTTCCCGTATTTCACCTCATACCGACTTCACTTTCCATATCGACTCAGGCGATACTCATGAAAATCACTGCCGTCACGACTTATGCCATCAGCGTTCCCATGATCGTCGCCGGTGATGCCCCGATGATCGGTGGGCGACCCCGCACCGCTGTGGAAACGCTGCTGGTACGCGTGGATACCGATGCCGGCGTCAGCGGCTGGGGCGAAGCCTTCGGCCACCGCGTGTGGCCCGTCACCCGCACCGCAATCGACCGCATGATTACGCCGCTGTGCATAGGCCGCGACCCCACCGCCATCGCCGCACTGATGTACGACATTGCGCACGCGGTACATGGTGCGGGACGCAATGGTCCGGCGATGTACGCGATGTCCGCGATCGACATTGCGCTGTGGGACATTGCTGGCAAACTCGCCAAACTCCCGCTCTACCGGCTACTCGGCGGCAGTCCGCGCAAGGATCTGCCGGCTTACGCCAGCCTGCTGCGTTACGGCAAAACTGCAGCGCTGGAACCGCGCATCGCCGAAGCGCTGGAGCGCGGTTACCGGCTGGTCAAGATTCATGAAGTTGATCCCGCCATCATCCGTGCCTCGCGCCGCGCCTGCGGCGACAGTGTGCCATTGATGGTGGATTGCAGCACGCCGTGGAGCGTCGCACAGGCCGTGGCCATCTGCCGCGGACTGCAGGACCTTAATCTCGAATGGGTAGAAGAACCGGTATGGCCGCCGGAAGACCACGCTGGCCTCGCCCGCGTGCGCGCCGAAGGCGGCATACCCGTTGCCGCCGGTGAAAATGTCGGCAGCTTCAACGAATTTCAGCGCCTGTTCGAGCGTGGATCACTCGACATCGCCCAGCCGAGCGTAACCAAGGTCGGCGGCATCACCGAAATGATGAAAGTGTTTGCGCTGGGCGAAGCGCATGGTGTGCGCGTCGTCCCCCATGCGGCCTACTTCGGCCCGGGATTGCTGGCCACTATCCATGCCTGCGCCGCGCAGGCCCACGAAGTCTGGGTCGAACGTTTTTATTGTGACTTTGCCGAGACGCCGCTGGGCGATGCCATTAACCCGGTCGGCGGACGGATCGGGATTCCGCAGGGTCACGGCCTGGGCGTAGATCCCGATCCCGAAATGCTGAAAGCCATGGCCGTCGACTGAGCGGCGGGCAGCTACTGATCGTCACATCTACGGGATACACTGGTTGCTGCGCCGGGTGATTTCGGGCACGCGTGCCATTGCGCGCCCGTGCGCAAGCGAATCATCCCAGTCATGTCAGAACAGGACCACAGACCATGCCCATACTTGAACAGGCCGCCGTTTTCCTGCTGATTGCGGTAGTGCTGGTGCCGCTGTTCCAGCGCTTCAAACTCGGCGCCGTGCTCGGTTACCTCGCCGCGGGCATGCTCGCCGGCCCCTGGGGTTTAGGTGTCGTCGCCGAAGCCGAAGCCACGCTGCACTTCGCCGAATTCGGCGTGGTACTGCTGCTGTTCCTGATCGGCCTTGAACTCGATCCGGCGCGATTGTGGGCGCTGCGCCAGCCGGTGTTCGGTCTCGGTGGTGCACAGGTCGTGGTTTCCACGGCAGCACTGACGGCTGCAGGACTGGCACTGGGCTGGTCATGGCAGGCAGCACTGGTCGCGGGCGCAGCCTGCGCCATGTCATCCACGGCACTGGTGCTGTCGGCGCTGGCCGAACGCCACCAGCTCAACATGCGCCACGGCCGCGACGCCTTCGCGGTACTGCTGTTCCAGGATATCGCGGTGATCCCGCTGCTGGCACTGCTGCCGCTGCTGGGTGACGAAGCCCGCGGCGGTGACACCTGGATGGCCGCGCTGAAAGGTCTGACCGCGATCGCCGTGGTCATCGCCGGCAGCCGCCTGTTGATGCGGCCAGCGCTCAAATTCATCGCCATCCACGGCAGCCGCGACAGTTTCACCGCAGCCGCCCTGCTGCTGGTCATAGGTGCGTCCATCATCATGCAGAAAATCGGCCTGTCGATGGCGCTGGGTGCTTTTCTCGCCGGCGTGCTGCTCGCCGATTCCGAATTCCGCCACGAGCTCGAAGCCGATATCGAACCCTTCAAGGGATTACTGCTCGGCCTGTTTTTCATGGCCGTGGGCATGGGCGCCGACCTCGGACGACTGGTCGCTGAACCGCTGACCATCTTCGGTCTTGCCATCGGCCTGATGGCCATCAAGTTCATCGTCCTCTACATCATCGCCCGCCTGCGCGGCACACCCAACGACACCGCACAGCGCATCGCCATCGCACTGTCCGAAGGCGGCGAGTTTGCCTTCGTGCTGCTGTCAGCGGCCACCGCGTTGGGCGTCATGGGCATCGCCGTCGCGCAGCTGATGATCTTGGTGGTAACAGTGTCGATGATGCTCGCACCCGGATTGTTTGCGCTGCACGAAGTCCTGCTGCAGCGCTGGCTGGAACGCACAGCACCGCCCGCCTACGACACCATTGATGGACCGGGCAATCCGGTGATCATCGCCGGTTACGGTCGTTACGGCCAGATCGTCTCCCGGGTGCTGCGCATGTGCGGTGTGCAGTTCACTGCACTGGAAGCCAGCTATCAGCAGGTGGATTTTGTGCGCCGTTTCGGCAACAAGGTTTATTTCGGCGATGCCTCACGCCTCGAGCTGCTCGAGGCCGCCAAAACCGGAGAAGCGAAACTGTTCGTACTCGCCATCGATGACGTCGAAGCTTCAGTGCGCACCGCACGCATGGTGCGCAAACATTTTCCCAATTTGACCATCCTCGCCCGCGCCCGCAACCGCGTGCATCACTTCCGGCTGCGTGACCTCGGCGTCAAATCCATCTACCGAGAGACCTTGCCTTCCAGTCTTGAAGTGGCACACCAGGCGCTGCTGCGCATCGGCTTCGGCGTCACGGCAGCAGAACGCGCGGTAACGCTGTTCAAACAACACGACGAAGACCAGCTCGCCGCGCAGTACGCGGTGCATCACGACGAGGCGCTGCTGATCCAGACCGCGCGCGATGCCGCACAGCAATTGCAGGAGCTGTTTGAGAACGACAAGCCGAAGGCTGGATTTCCGCAGGCAAAAAGCTGAACGCCGGCGACGAGACCTCCATCACCATTGGCGATCACTCCCCGGCATGATCAGCGCAGTAAAAGGGTGGGGATCCTGGAAGAGCGCAGCAAATCAGCAGTCTTGCTGCCGAAGAACAGATTGCGCAGCGGGGAATGGGCGTAGGCGCCCATGATCAGCAAATCGATTTGCTGCTTGATCACCGTCTGGGCAATGATTCTTTCGGTATCACCCGGCACCAGTGACGGGGGCGCCTCAAAACCCGCCGCCTCCAGGGTTTTTCGGGCCCACTCCAACTGCCGGGGCGCCTCCTGACTTTCCCTGCCCGACATCAGCAGGTGTATCGGCAACCCGCGAAACAACGGGCTTGCCGCAACCATTTCCACCCCTCGACGCGTCACGATGCTGCCGTCAAAGGCGATCATCACCCGGCGTGGTTCGCTGAAATTTTCGGTGACCGTGAGTATTGGTTTGTGCAAGGCTCGCGCGACACGTTCGACATTCCGGCCGAGGTCCCGTTGTGTCATTTCCGCCGACTCACCACGACGGCCCAGTACAAACAGCCGCACCCCCGCCTCCTGCTCAACCAGTGCTTCTTCCAGTCCGCCGTGGCGCTGCCGCACATCCGGTGATTCAATGCCGGCCGCCATGGCGCGCTCGCGCAAGCCATTAAGGAACACGCGGCCCTGTTCGCGGGCGTTCCGGCTGCGCATCTCATCCTGACTGGACAGCTCGCTCAACAGGTTTTCCTTGGCATCGAATCCGATGGCGCCGCTGTGATCAGCACCGGTGGCGACTTCGGGATGGCGGTCAAGAATGTGCAAAAACTCCAGCGGTGCATCCATGCGCATTGCAGCCCATGCTGCGTAATCCGCCACATAGTTGGCGAAATGCGATCGATCGACGCAAGCCAGCACTTTGTTGTCGTTTTTCATGATGGCCCCTCCTCAATGCCCCATCAGCCGTTCGACCGCATCCGGTTTGTCGTGCACCGCAAAGCGATCCACCATGGTCGCGCTCGCCTCATTGAGGCCGATAACTTCCACCTCGGTACCTTCGCGACGGAATTTCACGACTACTTTGTCCAGTGCACTGATCGCCGTGATATCCCAAAAGTGCGCACGACTGACGTCGATACGGACTTTTTCGATGACTTCCCTGAAATCGAAAGAATTGATGAAACGCTCGGCGGAGGCAAAAAACACCTGGCCAATGGCACGGTACGAACGAACCCGGCCTTCATCTTCGGATTTCGAACTCATGTGCAGCACCATGCCGACCTTGTGGGCAAAAAAGAAACCGGACAGCAGCACGCCAACCAGCACGCCCTTGGCCAGATCGTGCGTAGACACAACCACCGCAACGGTGGCGATCATCACCACACTGGAGCTCTTCGGATGCTCGCGCAGGTTGCGGATCGAACTCCAGTTGAACGTGCCGATGGACACCATGATCATCACCGCCACCAGTGCCGCCATGGGAATCCGCGCCACCCAGTCGCCGATGAATACGATCATGATCAGCAGGAACACGCCTGCCGCGAGCGTCGAGAGCCGCCCGCGACCGCCGGATTTCACATTGATGACCGATTGGCCGATCATCGCGCAGCCCGCCATGCCGCCGAGGAACCCTGATGCAATGTTGGCCATGCCTTGTCCCACGCATTCACGATTCTTGTTGCTGGGTGAGTCGGTTAAATCATCGACGATGGACGCCGTCATCATCGACTCCAGCAATCCCACCACTGCCAGGGTGGCCGACACCGGGAAAATGATCCTCAGGGTTTCCATGTTGAGGGGCACGTCCGGCAGCAGGAACACGGGCAGGCTGTCGGGCAACTTCCCCATGTCGCCCACAGTCCGGATATCCAGACCCAGACCGATTGCGACTGCGGTCAGCACGACGATAGCCACCAGTGGCGACGGCACGGCCCGGGTCACATACGGGAACAGGTAAATAATCGCCAAGCCTGCCGCGACCATTGCATAGACCGGCCATCCCACATTGGTCAGTTCCGGCAGTTGCGCCATGAAAATCAGAATGGCCAGCGCATTGACGAAACCGGTGATGACCGAGCGCGAGACGAAACGCATCAAGGATCCCAGTTGCAGCCAGCCCGCGATGATTTGTAGGATGCCGGTCAGCACGGTTGCAGCCAGCAGGTATTGCAGGCCATGCTCCTTGACCAGCATGACCATCACCAGCGCCATTGCGCCGGTAGCCGCCGAAATCATGCCCGGCCTGCCTCCGGTAAAGGCAATGACGGCCGCGATACAGAATGAGGCATAAAGCCCCACCTTGGGATCGACGCCGGCAATGATGGAAAATGCGATGGCTTCCGGAATTAGCGCCAGTGCCACCACCAAACCGGCCAGCAAATCGTTACGAATGTTGGAGAACCAGTCCTGCTGCAGGGATTTCATTTATATGTACTGTTCTGTGGTTGATGCAGGCCGAAGTTAAGACCATAGGGCCAGAGGAAAACGCGGAATCGCAGCAGCGACATCCTCACCACAGAAACCAACAGGAAGCCCGGATGGCCCGGGGAAAGACAGCGCCGTAGTTCGCACAATGGTTCGCGCAAAAAATCGCGCACTCATTCGGTATGCGGCCTCGCGCGAGCGGTAGGCTGATGCTGATGACTCGCGGTGAGGAAAGCGACTTACACGGGAGATTCCGGATTGCGTTACTTGCGTTACAAGAGAAAGGTGCGGCAGTTTACATTACTTGCTGCATCGCAGCAACGCACTTCCCGCTCTGGAGGAAGTCATGCCTGTGGAAAAAATTAGTGCAAGACGGCGGCTCAGCCGCCGTCTTTTAGAAACGCTGCCGGTGTCAGCGCGTATTCGCTGCAAAGCAGTAGAGCATCCCCGCCCCACCCGAGGAGCGCAGATTATCCTGACTGCAGCCGCGCGAGGGATGAGAGGCGTTCCAGGAGCGCGCCGGCTCGTCATCCTTCAGGCCCCAGCGATCGTGATGACCGACGATGGCTGAACCCTCGCCGCTTTTGGTCCAGTTGCCGCAGGTGGTGTCCTTATCGCTGACTGCTGCGCGGCCGTCAGGCGTGGAACCGGTCAGGATGTCGTGCATGTTCGGGCTTTCCGCGCGGCCGTTCACTTTCGCGCCTTTCTCGGTCAGCGCCGTCATGCGATTGATGCTGTTCAGATCGTGCAGTTCATCAACGTTGCGCGCCACCAGCCGACCATCGGCGGTATACCACGGCCCTTTGCCAATGCGGTCGCGGGCGTGCACCAGTTTGCCGCCGCCGGTTGCGGTAGTGCTGAGATAAGCACGCCATTGTTTTTTGCCGGCACCCGCTGCCGTGGCAAGCTCCTGGCAAAGGCGGTCGGCGCCGGCCAGGCCGCCCAGATCCGCGCCTTTGCCCGAACCCGCGCTGGTCACAAAAAACGACATGTCCGGTGAAATTGGCTGGGCCGCGCCTGCAGGCATGGCCAACAACATCAGGGATACGGCGATACCGATAGTGGTCATGCGCATGGCGATTCTCCGGAGGACGTTAACTGAAAGTTGATGCGTGAAACGTGATGCGAACCCGGTGTAAACGGGTCATCGGCACAGTTTATTCCATCCACTTTACGCGGATTTGACGCCCGGCTACGGAATCATGCAGCCGCCGCGTTATTCCAGCAACAGGTTGGGCCGCCCCAGTTGCAACATCACACCCAGTTCGTCGGCAAAAGTCCAGCTGTTCACGATCTCGCCCGCATCATCAAAATTAAGAATGCAGACCGCATTCACACCCATGCGCGCGCCCGTGGGTGCTATGCCGCAGAGCGGCGCCTGGTGCGTGCCGTGGACGTTGAAACGCACCCAGGCCTGATTGCCTTCGGCGAGCAACACATCCAGTCCGTAATAACGATCCGGAAACGCCGTATCCAGCGCGAGTTCGCCATGACCTTGCGCCCGGCTGTAATCGCGCATGTGCGCAAAACCGAAACGCTGCAGTTTGTGGTTTGCAGCCAGCCCGGCTTTCCCCTTGGTAGTCAGACGCGTGCGTGCCGCCGCCAGCCGGTTGCGATCCAGCGTGGAATTCACCGGCAGCTTTTCAAGTTTTTTGACAAACGTCGGGCCGTCGTCGGTCTGCGGAATCGCCGGCGTGATGATCCGGCCATCGCTGCGCGCCGGCAATTTTGCACCGAGCTGCAGCAGCAATGCGGCCTCGTCCATCATGTACCAGCCTTCGACCATCTGCCCTTCGACGATGCGCAGCATCGCCACTTCATACACATCGATCTTCTTGCCAGTAGCAGGGATGCCGAAAAAATTACCGGTGTGCGTACCCGTCACCCGGAACAGCAGTCCCACGCGGTCACCGTCGGCGATCACCTGCTCCATCACATCCACACGGTCCGGAAACGCCGCCCGCAGATACAGCGCCGGATGCGGCCAGCCCTGGTCACGGGCATTACCTGCCAGATGCAGGTTGCCGCCGCGCACCCGGTCGTAAAAAAGTGCGAGAACTTCCTTTTCCACCTGCGGCATCTCCGGCTTGCCCTGCGTCTGCTTGAAGCGCAGTGCCACAGCGACGTTGCGGGCGAGTTCTCCGGTGCGGTTGGGATCGGCGTGGTTCATTGTTGTTATCTTCCCTGTTATGCAAGCACAACCATATGCTGTTACGGCATTCAAGCAGTGGCGAACATAACGCCCCTGCATATCCAAGACAACTCAATTCACCTGTTTTTGGGCACCTGACTTTGCCAGCACCCCGCCCCCGACCATGATCGCCGCCAGTATCCAAAACGCCGCCGCCATGCCCAGCGCCGCGCCGATCGCACCGAACACCATGGGGCCGCCGGTGCGTACTAGGTTGTTGGCGGTCAGCCGCAGGCCCAGCGTTTGCCCGGAGCGGCCTTCGGCGGAGCTGGCGAACATCAGGATCACCGTCAGCGGGATGCCGATGCCCATGCCGAGTCCGAACAGGAAAGAGATTGCAGCGAGCACGATTCCGTTGCTGGAGAACGGCACCAGCGCAAGACCGATGGCGCCAGTAAAAAATACCCACACCAGCAGTTTCTCTCCAGAGTAACGTTCGACCAGCCGGGCGAGGAACAGGCGCACGATGAACGCTGCCGCCGCCAGCGTGGCCAGCACCGCACCGATCGCCGTGGCCGACAATCCGATCTGGTGACCGTAGATGGGCACCAGAAACTGATAGAGATCGTAGCCCAGCTGCACCAGTCCGCTGGTGATCAGCATGATCCAAACGCTGCGATCGAGCAGTGCACGCGGCGCGGCCGCATCGGTTTGCAGTTTTAGTCGCGCGGCCGGCAAATGCCGCCCCAGTGTCAGTAGCAGAATCAGCACGATGACTGAAATCATGGCGATGATCACGCACGCCCAGGCGTAACCGACAGTGTCTATTGAAAAACCGGCAAGCAGCGGACCGACAAAACTGGTGGTGGCACCGGCAAGGCTGAAGTTGGCGAAATTGCGCGCGCGCAGCTCGGGTTTGCTCAGCGTGCCGACCAGGTTCTGCAGCGTGACATGGAAAAACGCCAACGCCAGGCCATTGAGCGCCGCTGCGATGTAAAACGCCATCAGGCTGGCAAAAAAGTACGGCAGCAACAGCGACACGGTGGCGCAGACTGCTGCAAACAGCAACAGGCCGCGCGCACCGGCACGATCAGCCAGCGCACCGATAGGCCACGACAGCAGCAGCGGAAACAGATAAAGCAGGCCGCCCAGCACACCGACCGCGGACGCCGGTGCGCCAATCTCCAGCGCGTACAGCGTGATCAGCACACGCATGGCATTGGCGCCGGTGAAATTAAAAAACGTCAGTGCTAGAGTCAGATTGATGGGCACTGGAATACAGCCGCAGCTGTGAAGTTAAACACGGAAGTCCGGGAATTTAGGCTCCCGGATTTATAACATGCGGCGCAGTCTGACGGCGCCCACGGCGTGGACCGTAACCGCGTATCGCCGTGACAGCGATTATGGAATGATGACCGGTTTGCCGCTGACTGAAGAGCTTACGATCGCCTCCAGCACCGCGGTGCTGTTGATCACATGTTCGGGCGGCACCACAAACGGCACTTTTGCCGCCACCCCGTCCGCAAAGGCTTCAAGCACCAGCTGCTCCTTGTCCACCACCGGATAGGTGATCCGTTCCGGCTTGCCCTCGAGGCCCAGCACCGTGAGTTCATTGTCGCCGCGCATTTCAAGCCAGCCCTTGCTGCCGAATGCATGCACGCGCCAGATTTCTCCGGTGACAAATATGGTCGAGAAATAACCGGTGGCACCGCCCGCAAATTTGAACAGCATAGACGTGGTGTCGTCGATGTCGGTGTCAGCCTTCAGCACGCGGCGGTTGCTGTGCGCATAAACTTCGCTGACCAGTCCGGCGATCTGGATCATTGAATCCAGGGTATGCACGCCGCGCGGCGTCATGCCCCCACCCGGCATCTCGGCGCGTGTCGCACGCCACGCGCCCGGCTTCAGCGCATAACCCGACGGCCCGGAGAACTGGCCTTCCACATGCAGCACATCGCCGATTTCACCAGCACGGATGCGGCGCATCATTTCCACGAACGCCGGCGCATGACGGCGGTTGAAGCCGACGCTGAGTGTTACGCCCGCCGCACGGCACGCGGCAATCGCCGATTCCGCCGTGGCGCGCGTCAGCGTGATCGGTTTTTCCACAAACACCTGTTTGCCGGCTTTGGCCGCGGCAATGACATGCTCATGATGCTTCGAATGCGGCGTGGCCAGCACCACGGCTTCGACCTCGGGATCCTTGAGCACATCCTCATATGAACTAATCACCGGGATGCCGAATTTTTTGGAAAACTCGGTGTGCCGGGACGGATCGCGGGAAACACCCCTGATGATGCGGATCTTGCTGCTGCCCTGCACTGATTCGGTGAGGCGATTGCCCCAGCGTCCCATGCCGTATAACGCTGCTTTCAACATGCACATACTCCCTTATTGTTGTTCATGACATCCGGAAATTCCGTACCGCCGCTTCATCCCACGCGAGGCCATTGCCCGGCCGCTCCGCCACGACCGCATGGCCGTCGACGATGCGCAGGGGTTCCGCCACAACGGCATTGATCCAGTCCACATACTCCAGCCAGTGCGCCGTCGGTGTAGCGGCCAGCAGATGGGCGCTGACTTCGGGATACAGATGAGATGACATGCTGATGCCGGCGCTTTGCGCCAGTGCGGCAGCACGCTGCCAGCCGGTGACACCGCCAATGCGCTCCAGATCGGGCATTACGTAATCACAGGCGCCCGCGGCAATCGCACGCTCCATGTCGTAAACCTGCGAGAAGTTCTCGCCGATCTGCACCGGCGTGGTGATGGCCTGCGCCAGCCGCGCGCAGCCAGCGTAATCGTCGTGGCGGATCGGCTCTTCGATCCAGTAGATGCCTTCATCATCCAGTGCACGCCCCCGTACCACGGCCTCGTCTGCACTCAGTGCCTGGTTGTAGTCAGTCATGATCAGGATCGAATCAGGCACACGCTTGCGCACGGCCCGTACCGCGGCCAGATCTTCGGCCAGCGTGGCATAACCCAGCCGCAGCTTCAGCGCACGAAATCCGCCGGCCAGCAGTTTTTCCGCCTCATCGGCCACAGCGGCCGGCGCCATCAGGCCCAGGCCACAACTGTTATAGGCGGGAACCGGGCGCGGCTTTACACCCAGATAGGATGCCAGCGGCAAACCCGCAGCCACCGCCAGCGCATCCCAGCAGGCTACGTCCACCATGGCCATCGCCATGCGCACAATGCCCTGCACGCCGATCAGCGTGTAACGTTTTGCCAGTTGGTCCCACAACGCGGCGGGCGCCACCCGCTCACCCTGTATCGCGCTCACCGCATCTTCCAGCATCAGCACAATCGCCGCAGCCGCAGCCGGCGTGTAGCAAAACTGATAAGCATGGCCGCTGATGCCTTCCTCGGTTTCCAGTGTGACGAGCAGCAGCGGTGCTGCACGCACGATCGCAGCACTGGTACCCAGCGTGTAGGTCATCGGCACGGTGACCGGCACCGCGTGTACGGCACGCACCGTCAGTGCCGGTGCCGGCAACGCCGCCGCCATATCAGTTCTTGTTGCGGCCCTGGGCATGCAAGGCCAGCACATCCCACACCGCGCGGTTGACGGGCGTCGGCACCTGGACCGCAGCCCCCAGCGTCACCACGCCGCCCGACAGCCATTCAACTTCCAGCCGGTTGCCGCTGTCGAGATCGTGATGCATGGAAGAAGTCATGTCAGCGGCTACGCTGTCAGCAAAAGCCAGCCGGTCCTCGGCATAATTTTCCGGCAGCTTTACGCCATGTGCCCGGCCTACCGCAACGACTTCCTTCATCAGGTCGAAGAGGAAGGCCCGTGTCTGCGGGTTGGAGCGTATCGGCCCGATGGTGGTGCGCATGGTAGTTGTGGTTCCGGACAAACCGACCAGAAAAGTATATTTCTCCCACAGGGTGCGACGGATGTCGTCCGAGAGTTCCGCTTGGATGCCCGCTTTCAGCGCGAGGTCGAGGAAGGCTTGCGCGCGACTGGAGCGCTGGCCGTTGTACTCGCCGAAGATAATGCGCTGCAGGGTGCCAACCTGCAGGATCACGCCGGGACGCGAAATATGCGTGGCCACGTAACCCACGCCACCCATCACGGCACGGTCGCCGAATTCACGACGCAGGATGTCATCCTTGATGACCCCGTTTTGCAGCGACAGCACGGCAGTGTCCGGACCGACGATGGATTTGAATGACCGCACCGCATCTGCCAGATCCCACAGTTTGACGCCCACCAGCACCAGATCGACGGGACCTATGGTCGCGGGATCTTCGGTCACCCGCACCTGCGGGACATGGATGTTGCCCTGGGTTTCGTTTTCGATGAGCAGGCCATGCTCGCGCATCGCAGCCTGGTGTTTGCCGCGGGCCACGAAAGTGACCTCGGCGCCTGCGTGCGCCAGACGTCCGCCATAAAATCCGCCGACCCCGCCTGAACCCATCACCGCAATTTTCATGTCCGCTCCCCTGCCTTGATTAATACCGGATAGATCACACGCACCGGATGCGCCTCCTGAAAAATGGAAACGCCCTGCAACCGCGGATTATTTTTTCGCCGTCGGTCGCACCGGGCTGGTGAATACAAAATTGTCGTAGCTCATTTCAGCGACACGGAACCACAGGAACTGGTCGCTGCGGAATTTCAGCCACTGTCCGTAGATGCGTTTGAAGTGCGGACTTTTTGCTGCCGCTTCGTCGTAGATCTCGAACGCGGCCTTTTGCGCGGCGTCCATCACCGCCTTGGGAAACGGGCGCAGCTGCGCGCCGCCGCTGACCAGCTTCTTCAGCGCTTCCGGATTTTTTGCGTCGTAATGCGCCAGCATGCGCACATTGGCTTCAGCGCAGGCAGACTCGAATATCGAACGGTAATGCGCAGGTAGCGCTTCCCACTGCTTGATGTTGACGATGGTCGAGAGCTGCGGCCCGCCTTCCCACCAGCCGGGGTAGTAGTAGTACTTCGCGACTTTCTGGAACCCCAGTTTCTCGTCGTCGTACGGCCCCACCCACTCCGCGGCATCTATAGTGCCGCGTTCCAGTGCCTGATAAATTTCGCCGCCGGCAATCTGCTGGCCAACCACGCCGAGTTTCGCCAGCACCTGACCGGCGAGTCCGCTGACGCGCATTTTCAGACCCTTGAGGTCATTCAGCGACTTGATCTCCTTGCGGAACCAGCCGCCCATCTGCACGCCGGTGTTGCCCGACGGAAACTGCACGCAGCCGTATTCCTTGAACAACGCCGCCATGGCTTCACTGCCGCCGCCGTAATACATCCACGCGTTCTGCTGGCGCGCGTTGAGGCCGAACGGCACTGCCGTGGCAAACGCAAACGCTGGGTCCTTGCCGATGTAGTAATAAGGTGCTGTGTGGCCGCATTGCACGGTGCCGTTCTGCACCGCATCGAGCACCTGCAGGCCGGGCACGATTTCACCGCCGGCAAACACGCGAATCTGGAATTTGCCTTCGGTGCCCTCGGCCACACGTTTGGCCAGCAGCTCGGCGGCGTTGTACAGGGTGTCGAGATTTTTCGGGAAACTCGAGGCCAGCCGCCACTGGATAGTCGGTTGGGCGTGGACGATCGCGGGTGCTGCCACCGTGCCAGCGGCCAGACCCAACCCTGCCTTTTTCAGAAAAGACCGTCGTTGCATGCCACCCCCGGAGAGTTATTACAAGCTATTGATTTTACAAAATTTTATGAGCCAGCGAGAGTCATACCCTCGATCAGGATCGAACCACATTGCCGCGAACTGCGCCGCGACACATCGCTGCCGATAGCAATGATGTTTTTGTACATGTCCTTCAGATTACCGGCGACAGTGATTTCCTGCACCGGATAGGCAATCACACCTTTCTCTACCCAGAAACCCGCGGCACCGCGCGAATAATCTCCGGTGACCGCATTGATGCCCTGCCCCATCATTTCGGTCACCAGCAGGCCGGTGTCTAGTTTTTTCAGCAGCTCGGCAAAATCCTCGCCGGTGTCCTGCAACATCAGGTTGTGGTTGCCGCCGGCGTTGCCGGTGGATTGCATGCCCAGCTTGCGTGCCGAATAGCTGGCCAGAAAATAACCCTGCACCACGCCATCCTTCACGATCTCGCGCTGCTGCGTCGCCACACCCTCTTCATCAAATGCGCCGCTGGCCAGCCCCTTGGGGATATGCGGGAAATCGGTCATCTGCACGCAGGGTGCAAAAACGGGTTTGCCCAGGCTGTCGAGCAGAAACGATGACTTTCGGTACAGGCTGCCGCCGGACACTGCCGACACAAAATGTCCCATCAGGCTGGATGACACGCCGGATTCAAACAACACCGGCACCTGCGCCGTCGGCACCTTGCGAGCTTTCAGCCGCGCAATGGCGCGTTCACCGGCCTTGCGGCCGATTACTGCCGGCGCCGGCAGTTCGGCCGGATCGCGCACGGTTTCATACCAGTCGTCGCGCTGCATGCCGTCACCCTTGCCGGCGATCAGTGCGCACCAGATGCTGTGGCGTGAGCTTGGATATCCGGCGAGGAATCCGTTGGTATTGCCATAAATGAAATGCGACTGCTGCGTGGATACCGTCGCGCCTTCGGAATTGGTGATGCGTTTATCCACCGCAAACCCAGCGGCTTCGCATTCGCGTGCCATGGTGATCGCGCGTTCCACCGGCATGTCCCAGTGGTGCAGCAAATCAAGATCCGGGAATTCGCGGGCCAGCATCTCGGGGTCGGCCAACCCGGCGCAGTCGTCGATCGCGGTATGGCGCGCAATGGCCAGTGCGGCATCCACCGAGTCGCGCACCGCCTGCGGTGTGAAATCCGAACTGCTGGCATGACCGCGTTGCCGGCCGATGTACACCGAGACGCCGATGCCCTTGTCGCGGTTGTATTCGATGGTCTCAACTTCACCCTGGCGCGCGGTGACCGTCTGACCAAATCCTTCGCTGACTTCGGCGTCGGCAGCAGTTGCGCCGCGCTTCTTTGCGTATTGCAGCGCGTCGCTAACGAGCTGCTTCAGTGTGTCGTCGGTATATGAAAAAGGATGGGATGCCATGTATTTGCCGGACGCGGCGTCAGAATCCGCGCGAAAGGGCGTTATCATAACAGCTTCATTTCAGCCGCAGCTTCGCCCAAGACCCGTGCAAGACACTCCAGAATTCGACGAACCGCCCAGCAAAACCCAACGCAAGCGCGACATGGTTGCGTTGCAGGCCATAGGTGCAGAACTGATCGCATTGAACGATCAGCAGCTTGCCAGCATCGAGATGCCGGAAAACCTGCTGGATGCAGTGACCGAAGCGCGCCGCCTGCATCCGCATGAAGCCCGCCGCCGGCAACTGCAGTACATCGGCAAGCTGATGCGCAACATTGATCCGGCGCCGATCCGCACCGGGCTCGACAGCCTGCTTTCGGCATCAGCGGAACACACGGCGCGCCTGCACTTCATTGAACGCTGGCGTGAGCGCCTGCTTGCCGATCCGCAGGCGGTCGCTGAATTCATCAGCGAATTCCCCGCTGCCAACAGCCAGCAGCTGCGTACGCTGATTCGCAACACCGGACAGGAGCGCGAACGCAGCAAACCGCCCAAACATTTTCGCGCGTTGTTCCAGATGATTCGCGAACTCACCGAAGCGCGGGATGGTAACAACGAGGCGGCGGCGCCAGACAGCGCAAAGTTATAATCCGCACCATGGCAAACACCGCAGAACTCATCATCGGCCTGGTCTCGATCAGCGACCGCGCATCAAAAGGGGTGTACAAGGACGGAGGCATCCCTGCCCTCGAAGACTGGTTCAAACAGGCCATCAGCGAACCAAAGTGGCGTACGGTGACGCGGCTGATTCCCGACGAACAGCCGGACATTGAAGCCGCACTGAAAGATCTGGTGGACAACGAAGGCTGCCATCTGGTGCTGACCACCGGCGGCACCGGCCCCGCGCTGCGCGACGTGACGCCCGAGGCCACGCTGGCCGTAGCCGACAAGGAAATGCCCGGCTTCGGCGAACAGATGCGCCAGGTTAGCCTGAAGTTCGTGCCAACCGCAATCCTGTCACGGCAGGTCGCAGTGATTAGAAAACAAGCATTGATCATCAACCTGCCCGGCCAGCCCAAGGCCATCAAGGAAACACTCGAGGGGCTGAAAGACGAATCGGGAAAACCCGTCGTGCACGGCATTTTCGCTGCAGTGCCGTACTGCATAGACCTGATCGGCGGCCCGTACATCGAAACCAATGACGCGGTGTGCAAGGCGTTCAGGCCAAAATCGGCGCTACGGCCAAAACAAACCCCTTAGCCACAGAGGACACAGAGAGCACAGAGAAACACCAGAACAAGAATCCCACTGCCCCGGTTCGGGAGTGCGACTCCTGATTCAGCCGACCAAGAAACCGAACACGAATAACCCGAAAGAAATCTTTGTGTCCTCTGTGTCCTCTGCGGCTAAAATGCTTTTGACTTAAAACAATAATTCATGACCAAACCCCTCGAAACCATAGAAATCGAAACCACACCGAACCCGACTGCGGCGGTGATCTGGATGCACGGTCTGGGTGCCGACGGCAATGACTTCGTACCCATCGTCAACGAAATCGATCTCACCGGCGCGCCCGGCATCCGTTTTGTGTTTCCGCATGCACCCACACGCCCAGTGACCATCAACAACGGCCACGTCATGCGCGCCTGGTACGATATTTCCTACGGCGATCTTGAGGGCAATACGCGCAAGGCCGATGAAGTTGGCGTGCGCGAGTCACAAGCGCAGATCGGGCAACTGATCGCGCGCGAAAATGAGCGCAAGATACCCGCCAACAAAATCGTGCTCGCGGGGTTTTCCCAGGGCGGTGCAATTGCGCTGCAAACGGGGCTGCGTTACGCCGACACGCTGGCCGGCGTGATGGCGCTGTCCACCTACCTGCCGCTGGCCGAAAGCTTTGCGCAGGAAGCCGCACCCGCCAACGCCAGAACATCCGTATTCATGGCCCATGGCACCCAGGATCCGGTGGTGCCGTACGCCATGGGCAAATCATCGCATGACCGGTTGCAGCAGGCGGGTTATGCGATCGAGTGGCGCGATTACCCGATGCAGCATTCGGTATGTCTGGAAGAAATCACCGACATCGGTCGCTGGCTGGGTCGGGTGCTGGCCTAAATCGCGCGTTTGTTGCCCGCACAGCCGGCAGGCGCTCAAAAAGAAAATTTTACGTTTGATGCCGCAACCTGAGTTTGCGGTGCATCCGCCTGGCCTGCGGGCGTGGCGTGCACATAGATGTCATACAACAGCAGCCAGCGCCGGCAATCAGGATCGGCCACCGGCTCCACGCCGTGGAAAGAATTTTCCGTCTTGAAAAACGCAAACATCGAATTCGGCGCAAATGGATTGGTATGCAGCCGCGCAAACTTGTCGCGGCTATGATGCGGTCCGCCCGGGCAGGTGAAACCCGGATCATTGGGCAAATACATGGATGTGCCCATGTGCAGCTGTGAATTATCCAGCGGCAGATAAAACAGAATCGTCACCACCTTGCGCGGCGCATCGGTATGCGGTCCGAGCTTGTAATTGGTGATGTCCTGCACCAGCAGCGCTTCATCGTAGAACTCAAAACCGCTCTGGTTGGCGAAACGTTGCTCGATGTACGGCTGGAACTTCCGCAATACCAGCGAACGAAAACCGGCGCCAACCAGCCAATCCGCCACCCCCGACCAGAACTTGCGCTTCGTTTCAGGCAGTGTAGCCAGTTGCTCGTCGTTAAGCCCGAGCACAAAACGTTCTTTGTAACCCTTCAGCTGGCGCGCCTGCTCGATCGGGATCATCGCACCCGAATCGGGGATGTTGTTCTGCAGTTCGCGGTAAAAATCGGCTGGAAACACGTCCGGAATGTAAAAGTGTGGATAGGGAAACATGTTGAACGGCACGTTTCCCACCTTGTATGCCAGTTGCAACTCAGCGTCTGAATACATGCTCGGCCACCCCTTTGAAAGTCCCTTCCTTGCGCTGGGCGCGACTGACCTGCGCAACATCATGCATGAATCCCATTGCATTCAGCTCCTGCACCAAGCCGCGATGCTCATCGAGGTTCAGATTTACCTCAATGAGCAACGAACGCACAGCACTGTCAGCCAGCGTCTTGCGCGCCCCGGCGATGACTTTGTGCTCGAATCCATCGACATCAATCTTGATGTGGTTCGGCACCGGCACCGCTCCCTCCGCCACGAGCCCGTCGAGTGTGGCTGCAATGCAACCTTGCGCGAACAACGACTTCAGCGGCTTGAGGAACGCATCCAGCGGTTCGTCCACCGCATGGCAGGAGCCGCCGACGCGCATGTCTGCCATGTGCAGGTCAAACAGACCGGCCTGGTCCGATAGTCCCATGCAATAGGCCTTAACCCTTCCACCCAGATCATTGGTCAGGATGTTGCGGTTGAGCAGCGCATAGTTCTGCGACTCAGGCTCGAACGCATACACCTGCACGCTCCGCGTCATCGCCGCCCAGATGGTATACATGCCGACGTTGGCGCCGCAGTCGAGCAATATATCGCCGGCCCCAAAGGTGGCTATCCATTCCAGCGTCCACGGCTCCTTCTGACGTATGGTTTCAACCCGCCAGCGGGTCAGCTGACTCGGTGTGGAAAACGTCATCTTGGTGCCATCGTGCTCGATCTCGCAGCGTGGATTCAGTTGCTCGTATTCTTCCAGCGTCAGGCTCATGGTGAGTCCGTATTCTCGGTCAGGCTGTCTACGGATTCTATCTCAACAGACTGCGCGCTCCCGCCATGCGCAGCACCAGTCTTGTACAATCGTCGTCATTACACGGGAGAATCCGCTTGACACAACCTTTGGATGGCGTGCGCATCATCGATCTGACCAGTGTGGTCATGGGGCCGTTCGCAACGCAGCTGCTGGGCGACCTCGGTGCCGACATCGTCAAAGTCGAATCGCCTGACGGCGACATCCTGCGCAACATCGCGCCCATGCGCCATCCCGGAATGGGCCACATCTTCCTGCACCACAACCGCAACAAGCGCTCAATCGTCCTCGATCTGAAAAAGCCCGATGGCCTCGCAGCGTTACACAAATTGCTGAAAACAGCGGACGTGCTGATCTACAACGTGCGGCCGCAGGCGATGAAACGGCTGAAACTCTCCTACGAGGAAGTGGCGGCAGTGAATCCGCAGATCATTTATGTAGGCGCTTACGGCTTCGGCCAGCGCGGCCCCTATGCCGCACAGCCCGCCTACGACGACCTGATCCAGGGCATGTCGGCCATGCCCGCGCTGTTTCATGAAGCCGGTGCCGCCAAACCGCGTTATGCCCCGCTGGCCATAGCCGATCGCATTACCGGGCTGGCCGCGGTCAATGCGGTAACTACAGCCCTGTTCGCACGCAGCCGCAATGGCAAGGGCCAGGCCGTCGAAGTGCCGATGTTCGAGACCGTGACCCAGATGGTGCTCGCCGACCACATGGGCGGCTACACTTTCCAGCCGCCCGAGGGCCCGTACGGTTACGCGCGCATGCTGGCACCGGATCGTGCGCCGTACCAGACCAGCGACGGTTACATGTGCGTGCTGATCTACAACGACAAACACTGGCGCGCGTTTTTCAAACTGATAGGCCGCGAAGACATGTTCACCAGCGACCCACGCTTCGGCAGCCACGAAGCGCGTTCGCGCAATATCGCCGAGGTTTATGCCTTTGCCGCAGAACAGCTCAAACAACGCACCACCGCGGAATGGGACAAAGTGCTGCGTGCAGCGGACATCCCGGCGGCGCCGATGAAAACTGTCTCTGACCTGCTTGATGATCCACATCTGGAAAAAACCGGTTTTTTCATGGAAACCGACCATCCCAGCGAAGGCCGACTGCGCGAAATGACCATGGCCAGCCACTGGTCGGACTCCGGGCCGATGCCGCATCGACCGGCACCCCGGCTGGGTGAACACAGCGCGGAAATCCTGCGGGAAGCTGGTTACGACGATGCTGCCATCAAAACCCTTGCGGCAGCAGGCGTCACCCGAGTCGACTGACTTCTGACTAAAACTGTCGGCGATACTGGATGAACCCCGAACGTTCGGCGACCTTGTCATAGAGCCTGCGTGCAGTTGCATTGGATTCGTGGGTCATCCAGTAGACACGCAGAGAACCAGCTGACTGCGCCCGCTCATAAACTGTTTCAATCAGCTTCCGTCCTATCCCCTGCCCCCGCGCACCCGGCGCAGCAAACAAATCCTGCAGATAACAAATGGGCGCAATCATCGCGGTATTGCGGTGAAACAGATAGTGCACCAACCCCAGCAACTGTCCGTCTTGTTCCGCAACCACGGCATGCACCGGTTCCTGCTCATTAAAAAACCGTGCCCATGTAATCTTCGTGACTTCCGTCGGCACCGTGCGCTGGTAGAACCGGTTATAGCCTTCCCACAAAATCAGCCACGGTTCGAAATCTGCAACCACTGCAGAACGTATCATCAGCTTGTCGGGCACAAGATTCCTTTCGGACTAAGACAAGGGGACCACGGACTCAGGCGCTGCGTATCATGACCTTGAACATCGCCCAGTCGAAATCCTCACCGCCTTCGGCCAGCCGCGACGGCATCAACAGGTACGGTTTGTTGTTGACGACCATGTCAAGGCTGTCCCGCGAGTTGTAGATTCCTTCGCGCAGCACGACGCCGAATTCCCCGCGACTGTCCGGCGATGCCGACAGCAGCAGCGCCGAGTCAGGATGCCGGGATGCACCCGAACCGGATTTAGCGACACGCACCGGTATCGCGATTTTCGACAACAGCTGCACACCGACGCGGCGCTGCTGGTACTCGTCGCGCGCCACTCGCCGGATGATGCCCACACCCCAGTGCTGAGCGATCTCGGTCTTAACGCCGATCAGCGCACCGACACGCACCCAGTCGCTTTGCGCTGCGGGGATAATCGCACCATAACCGCCGTCGCTGATATTTTCGACGATCCAGCTCTCTGCTGCGGATTCGGCGGCCGCAGCCGCGCTGAAATCAAGTTCGTCGCTGTTATCCGGATCGAGGGTGCGCAGGATTTCCGCCATGCCGTGCAGCACCGTCATCCGCGTCGCCGTCGGGCGCCGTTCGCCATTGCGTGCCGGTGCGTCTTCCGCCCAATAGGTCGCTAGATGACGCAGTACCGGCAACACGGTGTCATTGCTGTAGCGTCCGCCCAGATGCACGCTCGACGGAATCGCGCCGGTGTCACGGATGGTTACCTCGACTTTCTGCAAATCCGCCAGCGCCGCGCCCGCGCCGAAATACCGGGCGGTTGCCGGCATGGGTTTGTCACCGATCACCCGGAACGGCGGTTTACCGGCAGCAATGTCAAAACAGTACGCGCAGCCGGCTCCCGGTTGCTGTGCGACGCGAAAGCCTGGAGAAAAGTGCGCAATCGCGCGTTCCGCCAGTTCCTGGCGCATGGGGCTCAGTCCATCAGTGGCAGACACACCCAGCATCGTTGCCTTGAGAAATTCCTGACGCACCGATCCGCTGCCATGCGCGCCCGGATAAATGGCCACCGGATTGGCGGCAAAGCCCGAGGCTTCGGCAAACTGATAAAGACGGCCGACATCGGCCCATACCCGCGGATCCACCGGACCGTAGCGCACCAGCATCCATTTCAACTGCAGCGACAGTGCGCGCAGGGTACGGGTGACGATGATGGGCAGGTTCTTGCGAAACACGATGCCGCCGGTCTGGCCGGATTCGAACCGGCTGACACACTCCAGATAGGCGTCGCTCAAGGCCCTCCAGAACGTGTAGCTGCCGGCCCACAACCGGTTTTCCTGGAATTTTTGCTGTCGCGTGTTGGCAAAATAATCCTGGCCCAGTTTGCGCTGATGACTTTTTGCGGCAGCGTCGAGCAGGTCTATATTTTCGAACAGCCGGTCGACCTTGAAAGCTCTGGTATCGCGCAGCGTCTCCAGCCAGTGGGTAATCTCGGCGAGCGCTTTCAGTGCATCAGTCGGCAGTTCGGTGATGATCTCCCGGGTCCGTTTCACATCGGCCATCGGATGATCCACCCTGCCGCCCTTCAGAAATCCCAGCATTGCTGCCCCCCGTCATTTTGTCTGCGACCGGCGCCACGATTACTGGTTACATTGCGGCATACAACATTCTGGTTTCCGGCCCGCTTTTTTTAACCGCTGTTTTGGACAATTCTAACGTGCGGCAGCGTCAGCACCAACCTCGGCCAGCGCAGCACGACGGCCGCGGGCGACATCCACTCCGGCAATGACGATGATGCCGATGACGAAATAAATGCCGGTGATCAGTATCGCCAGTCGGTGATCACCGCCCGAAATCCACGTCACCGCACCGTAAGTCAGTGGACCCAGGATCGAAGAGAACTTCACGGCCAGTCCCCACAGGCCGAAAAATTCCGCCTGCCGCCCCGGCGGACTCAGGTAGCCGACCAACGCACGGCCAGCAGACTGGCTGGCCCCCAGGCATAGACCGACCAGGTTGGCCGCGACCCAGAACAGCGCCGGCCCTTCGGCACGCCACGCCAGCAACACCGTGAGTATCCAGCCGAGCAGCGTCAGCACGATGGTGCGCACATGGCCGAGGCGATCCTGCACATGGCCGAAACCGAAAGCCCCCAGCGCAGCAGTAATGTTGACGACCAGTATCAGCAGCAGCGTGTCGCGGGTGGTAAATCCCATCGCCTGCTGGGCATAAATCGCCGCCAGTGCAATCACCGTCTGTATGCCCGCCTGATAAAACACCAGGCACAGCAGGAAGCGTCGCAGGTCACGATAAAGATGGGCGGCGCGCAGCGTCGCGCGCAATCGCGTGAACGCCGCCCGTACCGGCGCAGGGCCCGCAGTCTGGGGTTCTGCACGCTCACGCAGAAACAGGAAAGTCGGCAAACTGGCCAGTGCAAAAATCACTGCAGTAATCAGCATGGTTACCGGCACAAAGCTGGTCGCAGCCACGCCTTGAGCCTGCGCGTGCATCACATAAGCCAGGCACACACCCAGCGCAACCAATCCGCCGCAATAACCCAGGCTCCAGCCCCAGCCCGACACCCGCCCCAGCGCTTCACCCCGGGCAATCTCCGGCAGAAACGCCGCGATCAGGTTTTCGCCGGAACCGAAGAAAAAATTGGACAGGATGATAAGCACGATGCCGGAGGCCACGTCGCCGCTGCCGACCAGCGCCAGCCCGGCAGTGAATATGATGCAGCCCACTGTGGTCACGGCCAGCAAACGTTTTTTGGCCGCACGGGCATCGGCATAGGCACCGATCACCGGCGCGGTCAGCATGATCAGTGCGTACGACACGGCGAGCGCGGCGGTCCACGCAAAAGTCGCCCACGGCGCATTGCCCGCAACTTCAGCCACAAAATAAGCGCTGAATACGGCCGTGATGACGACCGTGGTGTAGCCGGAATTGGCGAAATCGTACATTGCCCACGACCACACCTCGCGGGCGCGCACACCCGGCGCCAGGCTGTGGTGCGGGGCTTCAATCACGCGCTGCTAGCTGATGGTTCAACATCGTGTGCCGGATGGTAACAGTCCGGCATGACATACAGACGAACAACGCCTGAGTCATGACAAATGCAGTATGCGGTACAGACGCGGACCCGCCCACAACAACACGGCACCGAAATAGATGAACAACATGATCAACAGTACGCCCATGGCGCACCTCCTGGTTTCGTATGATGCTGAGCAGAGTTGTTGCAACTCCCGTGCCCGGAACAGGGCAGACCGGCGCTGACCAGACGCTGACCAACGGCATGCCACGAGCAAATGGCGACGAAAACCCGGATTGCGGTGACGAATCCCCGGCGCCACCGGAAAAGCCCACCGCTTCCAAAAAAGTCACGGAACTGGCAACTGCCGCCGTCTCCGGGCGGAGACAAAAAATATCCATGAAAACAGCGCATTAGGATCGCATTCTGCAAAATGTCGTCGGCTGGCGACAAATGGAATCGCCGATAAATATATAACCTATTGTTTTTATTGATATTTTCATCTGGCACGATGTCTGCAATAGAGAAGGGGAACAGATTTACGGCGGCCAGCAAATTCTGACCGCGCAACCGGTTACCGCAAGAGCCAGACCTGCAACTTCTCCTCCGGCAGGGCACTACGAAACGAACCCCTGTTTTACCCCGGCGCAAGCCGGGGTTTTTTTTGTACGATTTTGTACGAATATGCTCAGCAATACCTTCAGCGCGGATCGATCGGCGTGAGCCGCGCAAGATCCAGCAGCTGTTCCAGATACGCAGCCTGCGAGAACAGCGCCGCTTCACCACGCGGCTTGCCGATGACCTGCAGACCCAGTGGCAAACCGCCTTCAGTAAACCCTCCCGGCATCGCCATCACCGGACAAGCCATCATCGTCACCGCGTACGTCAGAACCAACCAGCCCATGTAACCTTCGAATGCCACACCATCCCAGCTCTCCACAAAACGCCGGTTGACGTCGAACGGCGGACACAGGGCTGCCGGGCAGATCAGCACATCGTATTGTTCAAAAAATGCCGCCGCGCGGCGGATGATCTCACCTTGCACGATTTCGGCTGCCACCACATCGGTCAGTTTCAGGCCCAGACCGAATTCCGCGTTCTCCACTACTTCCGGTTTCAGCAGCTCGCGATATTGCTCGAGCAGCGGCGCCACACGGGCGATGTACACCGCACCACGCAGCGTCAGAAAATTTTTGCCAGCCTCGGTCAGATCAGGATGCACGTCCTCAACAGTTACACCGTCGGCAACCAGTTTCTTCGCAACGGCCGCAATCGACGCGCGGACTTCGCGGTCCACCACGGGGGCGATGCCGAGATCGGCACTGACCGCCACCCGCAACGGTTTGACCGGTTGCGCCGCGGCCACAGCAAACGACGGCAACGGCCCGCGCGGCGACAGCGGATCTCGCGCATCAAAGCCAGCTTCAGCATCAAACATCAGCGCCACATCGGCCACCGTACGCGCCAGCGGCCCCTCGACCGACAGCGGATTGAAGGGCTGCTTCTGTACCCGCGCCACCATGCCCGGGCTCGGCCGCAGGCCACTGACCGAACAGAAGGCTGCCGGTGTGCGGATGCTGCCGCCGAAATCATTGCCGGTGGCCATCCACACCTGCCCTGCCGCCAGCGCTGCCGCACTGCCACCGGAAGAGCCGCTGGCACTCATGCGCACATCCCAGGGATTACGCGTCGCGCCGAAGACATCGTTGAAGGTATTGCCGCCCGCAGCAAACTCCGGGAGATTGGTTTTCCCAATCACAATGGCGCCATGCGCTTCCAGCCGGCGCACCACCGGATCCGATGCCGGCGCTATGCGCTGCTCGTGCACGCGCGAACCCGAAGTACAGCGCACGCCCTCGACATCGGTATTGTCTTTGACCGCGATCGGTAGGCCATGAAGGAACGTGGCCGGATGATTGCCCCCCCTATTCTTCATCAGGCGTCGCGCATGCGCGCGTGCACGTTCGAAGCACAGCGTGACCACGGCGTTGATCTGCGGATTGGTTTCGGCGATGCGCGCTTCCGCCGCAGCGATCAGTTCCAGCCGGCGACACCTCACCGCTTTTGAGCCGCGCTACCGCCTCGGTTGCAGTCCATTTTATGAATTCGTGCATGGTCTTCCCTCCCCCCGCGATCCGCCTGTTTGCGCTGCAGTATAGCGGTCAATATTGACTCTAACGTGATAGTCTTTCGTCCCCGCCCCACACAAAAACCAGTCCAGGAAAAATTTTCATGACGGCCAAATCCGCCACCCGCCCGTTGTTTCAGACCGGCGCGCAAATCCTCGTAGACTCACTGATCACTCACGGCTCCAAGCTCGCGTTCGGCGTGCCCGGTGAATCTTACCTGTCGGTGCTCGATGCCATGCACGACGTCGAGGACAAATTCAAATTTGTGATCTGCCGCCAGGAAGGCGGCGCGGCGAACATGGCCGATGCCTACGGCAAGCTGACCGGCGAGCCCGGTCTGTGTTTTGTCACGCGCGGTCCGGGCGCAACCAATGCCTCGATTGGTGTCCACACCGCATTCCAGGATTCAACCCCGATGATCCTGTTCATCGGCCAGATCCACAGCCGCTACTCCGAACGTGAATCATTTCAGGAAGTCGACTACCGGCGCATGTTCGGCCAGATGGCGAAATGGGTCGCGAGCATCGACCACGCCGACCGCGTGCAGGAAATGGTCAGCCACGCCTACCATCTGGCCACCTCCGGCCGCCCGGGCCCGGTGGTACTGGCACTGCCGGAGGACATGCAGGATGAAACAGTCGAAGTAAAAAAAGCCGCGCGCTACCAACGCGTCGCCGCGCACCCGGGCGATGCCGACATGCACAAGCTGCGTGATCTGCTGTCGAAGGCGAAAAAGCCTTTAGTCATACTGGGACAAGCCGGCTGGAACAAAAAAGGCTGCGAGGATTTTCTGGCGTTTGCCACCGCCTATGATCTGCCAGTGGCGTGCTCGTACCGCGCGCAAGACATGATCGACAACCGCGACCGCCACTATATCGGCGACGTGGCAGTGGGCCTGAACCCCGCGCTGGAGAAGCGCATCAGCGAATCCGACCTGCTGATCGCCATCGGCTCGCGCCTGGGTGAGTGGACCACGGTCAACTACACGTTGCTCGACATCCCGCGCCCCAGGCAACCCTTTGTGCACGTCTATCCCGGCGCCGAGGAACTGGGACGTGTGTATCAGGCCGACCTGCTGATCAACGCCGGCATGTCGGAGTTCGCCGCTGCCGCGAGGAAACTCCCGCCGTTGAAGCCCGCCTGGAGTGAATGGACCAAGGCTGCACGCGCCGATCTCGACGCCTGGCAGCAACCGGTCAAAGTGCCGGGTAAGGTCAACATGAGCGAAATCGTCAACTGGCTGAACCAGCGTCTGCCACCGGAATCGATCCTCACCAACGGCGCCGGCAATTTCTCGCTGTGGGTGCACCGCTTCTACCGCTACGGCGGTTTCCGCACCCAGCTCGGGCCCACCAGCGGCGCCATGGGTTACGGCGTGCCTGCGGGTGTGGGCGCAAAACTCGTTTATCCCAAACGGCCGGTCATCGCCTTCGCCGGTGACGGTGATTTTCTGATGACCGGGCAGGAACTCGCCACTGCAGCGCAGTACGATGCGCGCGTGATTTTCATCGTCGTCAACAACGGCATGTACGGCACCATCCGCATGCATCAGGAACGCCACTTCCCCGCACGGGTCAGCGGCACCATGCTGAAAAACCCGGATTTCGCTGCGCTGGCACGCGCCTACGGCCTGCACGGCGAAACCGTGGAAGCCACTGCCGATTTCGAAGCGGCGTTTGAACGCGCCTGGTCCGCCAAAACCGCAGCACTGATCGAAGTACGCGTGGATCCCGATGCGATCTCGCCGCGCACCACGCTGTCGGCGGTCCGTGCGGACGCCCAAAAAAACAAAAAATCCTAGAAAGGTTTTAAATGGTTCTTTTTCTGAACGAGGCCGATGTCCAGCAGTTGCTGACCATGGACATCGCGCTGGAACAGGTTGAGCGCGCCCTGAAGGACCGCGCGCTGGGTCTTGCGGTCGATACGCCGCGGGCACGGATACAGACCACTTCCGGCATCCAGCATATGCTGCAAGCCTGCGCGCCGGAGCTGGGATACATCGGTTTCAAATATTATTTTTCGCCACCCGGCAAACGCGGCGCCACTTTTGTGCACCTGATCAATATGCAGACCGGCAAGCTTGAAGCCATCGTTGAAGGCGTCACGCTGGGCATGACTCGCACCGGTGCGGCCAGCGGCGTGGCGTCAAAATATCTCGCCAATCCCGGCGCATCGGTGCTAGGACAACTCGGCGCTGGTTATCAGGGCATGGGCCAGCTGGAAGCCGTAGTGAAGGCACTGAACATCCGCGAAGCCCGCGTTTACGCCCGCACCCGCGACAAGCTCGAAGCCTGGTGTAAAAAAATGACCGACAAGCTGGGCATCCCGGTGATGCCGGCAGCGTCGGGTGCAGAGGCCCTCAAGGGTGCGCAGGTGGTCAACATCATGACCAAGTCGAGCACACCGGTGATCGACGGCGACTGGCTGCAGCCGGGTCAGCATATCAACGCCGCCGGCTCGAATGCATTGTCTCGCGCCGAGATCGATGCCAAAACCATCGCGCGCTGCAAGCTGATCACCGTTGATTCACGCGGCACGGCACGCAATGAATGCGGTGATCTTATTGCTGCGGTTGAAACCGGAAAACTGAGCTGGGACACCCTGCCCGAAATCGGCGAAGTCATCGCCGGCCGCGCGCCGGGCCGCGCCAACAAGGACGACATCACCCTCTACGAATCACACGGCATGGGCATCCAGGATGTGTATACCGCAGCCAAGCTGGTGGAGCTCGCGCGCAGCCGCAAAATCGGCACTGAATTGCCAATGTAAATTTTTGCTTAACGTTTTTTACATAACGCTGATTGCATAACCAACTATTGGAAATCCCATGACCACTGCGAATGAGATTGTAGGATTTGTCGGCATCGGCGCCATGGGTACACCCATGGCCAGCAACCTCGCCCGGGCCGGCTACAAACTCGTGGTGTTTGACCTCGATGCCAAACGCACGGCAGCACTGTCCGGCGAATCCGGCGTAACAGTCGCGTCCAGCCTGGCCGAACTGGGTGCGCAGGCCAACCTCATCATCACCATGCTGCCCGACGGCAAGGCCGTGCGCGCGGCACTGTGCGGCAAGAACGACAGCTTCAAGGACTGCCTGCTGGAGCGTGCACCCAAAAATACGCTGATCATCGACATGAGTTCTTCGTCGCCCATGGGCACGCGTGAACTCGGCACGCTGCTGGAGCAACGCGGCTACCCGCTGATTGATGCGCCGGTATCCAACGGCGTCAAAGGCGCGGTCGCTGCCACGCTGTCGATCATGGTCGGCGGCGACAAAAATATCTTCGAGCGCGTGAAACCCATGCTCGAAAAAATGGGCAGCCAGATTTATTTTGCCGGCCCGCTGGGCGCAGGCCATGCCATCAAGGCACTCAACAACTATGTTTCCGCCGCAGGACTGATCGCCGCCTGCGAAGCCATGCACGCCGGCCAGGCCTTCGGCATCGATCCCAACGTGATCGTCGACATCATCAACACGTCGAGCGGCATGAACAACACCACCAAAAACAAGTGCAAGCAGTACATGCTGTCCGGCGCTTACAACGCCGGCTTTTCCACCGGGCTGATGGCGAAGGATGTACGCACCGCGCTGGAAATTGCGCAGGCCATGAACACCTCAACCACTTATGCCAAGCCGACTGCAGACGTATGGGATGCGATGGAGCAAAAACTGGGGTTTACATCGGACCATACTGAAATGCATAAATATACTTTAAAATCAACAACTTAGAATACTTTTGCATCATGCACATCTGGCGCGGCGCACATGACAGCGCCTGGGAGACCGTTCAGCAGGAATTAAGCGCAGCCTATCGGTGCGACGGCCTGCCCATAGTGCCGCCGACCGCGGAGCGGGTATCAGCCATGCTCTCCGCCAACAGTTACAAGCCCGAAGAAGAAATCGCCGTACTGCCGCCGGGATTTGAAACCGTCACTGCCGGCGACATCGCGATCTGCGCAGTGATGGCAGGCTGCAAGCCGGAATACCTGCCGGTACTGATAGCCGCCGTCGATGCGCTGTCCGACATGGATTTCAATCTGGTCGGCATTGCCACCACCACCGGATCCGCAGCTCCGCTGTACATCATCAACGGGCCGCTTGCCGAGAAAATCGGCATCAACGCCGGACCCAACGCCCTGGGTTCTGGCCACCGCGCCAATGCCACCATCGGCCGTGCAATGACATTGATTATGCAGAACATCGGCGGCGCGATACCGGGTGAAGTCGACATGGCCACGCTGGGACAACCAGCGAAATACGCCTGCTGCTTTGCCGAGAACACCGCAGAAAGTCCATGGCCGCCGCTGCATGTGGAACGCGGGTTTGCCGCCGCAGCCAGCGTAGTCACGGTGGTGGGCATTTCCGGCACCATTGAAGTCAATGATTCCGACAGCCAGCACGCGAACGGCATGGCGCAGACCTTCGCGCAATCCATGCTGATTGCCGGCATTGCCAGCAGTTCGGGACTGCTGGGCGGCGGCGAACCGCTGTGCATACTGCCGCCGGAATGGGCCGCCGCGTTTCATCGCGATGGTTATGACAAACAAAAAACCAAGGCCGCCATCTGGGAACACGCGACCCTGCCTGCGGACAAGCTGGTACCAGCGGCGCGTAAACGCCGCATGACGGCCGCAGCCGATCCATCGGCAGACCTCCTCCGCGTCGCAGCAAAACCTGACGATCTGATGATCGTCGTCGCCGGCGGCGTGGGTCGCAAAGCCGCTTACGCACCCACCTGGGCCGGGTCCACCAAAGCCATCAGCCGAGAAATCAAAATTCGATCATGACCGCATCCACTGACAAAAAACGCAGCGGCCCACTCGCCGGCATCCGCGTCCTCGACATGAGCCGCATCCTCGCCGGCCCGTGGAGCGGACAGGTGCTTGCCGATCTCGGCGCTGAAGTCATCAAGATCGAACGTCCCGGCAAGGGTGACGACACCCGCGGCTGGGGCCCACCGTTCCTGAAAGACAGTGACGGCAAAGACACCAGTGAATCGGCTTATTTCCTCTGCGCCAACCGCGCCAAACAATCGGTAACGCTGGACATTGCCAAACCCGAAGGCCAGGCCATCGCGCGTGAGCTGGCGCAACACGCCGACATCCTGCTGGAGAACTACAAAGTCGGCGACCTCAAACGTTACGGCCTGGATTACGCCACGTTGTCCGCACTGAACCCGCGCATCGTGTATTGCTCGATCACCGGTTTCGGCCAGGACGGCCCGTTCAAGGATCGCGCCGGTTACGATTTCATGGTGCAGGGCATGGGTGGACTGATGAGCATCACCGGTGAACGCGACGACCTGCCGGGCGGCGGACCGCAGAAGGCCGGGGTGGCCATTGCCGACCTGATGACCATGTATTCCACGGTCGCCATCCTCCTCGCCGCCATCGAGGAACGCCACCGCAGCGGACAAGGCCAGTACATCGACATGGCGCTGCTCGACACCCAGGTGGCGTGGCTCGCCAATCAGAACAGCAATTACCTGATCGGCGGCGCAGCACCGGTGCGCATGGGCAATGCGCATCCCAATGTCGTGCCCTACCAGACTTTCGCCACTCAAGACGGCGACGTCATCCTCGCCATCGGCAACGACGGACAATACAAACGTTTCTGCGAAGCCGCGGGCATTGCGGAATGTGCAACCGATGCGCGTTTTGCCAGCAATGCGCTGCGCATCGCCAACCGCGACGCCTGCATTGCAGCCATCACGCCGGCGATGAAAAAGAAAACCACCGCGCAATGGATCGCCGTGCTGGAGCCGCTGGGCGTGCCCTGCGGCCCCATCCACCGGCTCGACGAAGTATTCGCCAATCCGCAGATCAAACACCGCAAGCTGCAGGTCAACGTGCCGCACCCGTTGGCGGGCACAGTGCCGCTGGTGGCCAACCCGATCAAATATTCACGCACACCGCTGGAATACACCGTCCCACCGCCGCTGCTGGGCGAACATACCGACACGGTGCTGCGCGACCTGCTGGGAAAAAGTGAGGCTGAAATTGCCGCGCTGAAAAACGCCGGCGTGGTCTGAAGGTCCGACGACAGACTGCCAGTTCAATCAGCATGTGGCCCGTAAGGAGCCCAGCAGCAACATCAGGATAAACATCGCGGATTACGGGGCATGAATCCCGTATTCGCCCGCAGCAAGTCCCCTTGGGGGGGCTTCGTTTCATACGGGCTACGCTTGCTGTTAGGCATTCTTGAGGTAGCCATCGACGACATCCCATGTTTTTATGAACAGCTTGGCTCGATCGCAGGACGTTACATTCACAAGATCACCGTGCCGAAGCGGATCCGCTGCCGCTTTGATCTCCCTGAGAGTTGCTTCATCGCACTTCGCCAACTCGCGCACCTTTTGCCACTGCTCGGCTTTCTTCTCAGGATCAATTTGGTATTTCAGAATGCAATGCTGCCTCAAGGACTCAATGGCCCTGTAGCAGTAGAAGCCTGTGTCTTCAGCGTTTTTCATCGCCGTCACAAGGTCTGTAAAGCATCTATGTAAATAGACCCCTTCGATCCCATGGGTCTTCTCTCGAATTCTTAAGATTTCTTTGTCGAAATCAATGGCCTTATTTCTTTCTACGATGCACGGGATATCAATACCAAACACATAGTCGATCCCAAGCCCACGATTCAGCACGCGCCGAATTTCCACTTCGTACGCATAACCTTTTAGGTATCCGACAATTGAAAGTTCGTTCTGCAGAATGCTCTTAGCAACATTTCTGAGGTCGAAAATATCCCATTCAACTTTGCTATCAATCCAGACCACGACTTGATTGAGAACGATGCTGACTGTCGCAGTTGCATCAGTACTTGAGGTGAGGTGAGTAAAGCTCAGGGACAGTTTCAGATTGATCTGTGCTCGTTCCGGATGAACTATGCCCTCAAAAAGATATGGGTCCATGCGAAATGCCTAACGTGTATTAGTTGACATTTTTAGTTGCCAAATTAGGTGCCACTTTTAGTTGACAGAAATGTCACCTATTCCGAGTCCAGTCCTTGCATCGTAACGCCGTAGCGCAGACACAAGCAGCAAAGCTACAAAACAAAAAAAAGGGCCAACGCGGGCCCCTTCGATTTGAACGGTAGTGGACCGAAGACTTGGCAACCACGCCCCATACATCCCGTTCAGGACAACCCGGACAGCGCCGATTCGTAGGACGTCACCGCATCTTCCGGTTTGTCGACGCTGAAATTCGTATCCCGCACCAGACCATCTTTCAGGCCGTAGACCCAGCCGTGCACCTGCAGCGGCTGGCCGCGTTCCCAGGCATCGCGCACGATGGTGGTCTGGCAGACGTTGGCCGCCTGTTCAATGACATTGAGCTCACACAGCCGGTCGGCGCGCTGAGAGATATCATCCAGCATCAGTCGCGCTTCATGTTTCTGCCGCACGTCCTGCACATGCCGCAACCAGTTGTCGGCCAGCCCGATGCGGTCGCCACGCAGCGCAGCACCTACACCGCCGCAGCCGTAGTGGCCGACGACTATGATGTGTTTCACATTCAACACGTCGACCGCAAACTGGATCACCGACAGGCAGTTGAGGTCGGTGTGGGTGACGACATTGGCAACGTTGCGGTGGACGAAGATCTCTCCCGGCAACAGGTCGACGATTTCATTGGCGGGCACCCGGCTGTCGGAACAACCGATCCACAGGTATTCCGGTGACTGCTGGCGCGCCAGTTTGGAAAAAAATTCCGGGTCCTGGCGGCGGATGCGCTCAGACCAGGCACGGTTGTTGTCGAACAGGTTCTGGAGTTTTTTCATCAGTCGACGCGCGCCCCCGACTCCTTGACCACCTTGGCCCACTTGATCGACTCGGACTTCAGATAACGCCCGAATTCATCCGGTGAAATGCCCAGCGGCTCGTATCCCTGCTCAACCAGTCGCCCTTTGACAGCCGGTTCCCGCAGTGCGCGGGCAATGTCCGCATGCAGCTTGCCAATTACTGTGTCTGGCGTTCCTTTTGCTACCAGAATCCCGTACATGTTATCAACCTGATAACCGGGGTAGCCCGATTCCGACACGGTCGGCACGTCCGGCAATATCGACACTCGCTTCGCAGTGGTTACTGCAAGCCCAGTCAACCTGCCCGATTTCACATGCGGCACGGCCGGCGGCAGCGCCGTCAGACCGAATTTGACCTGACCCGCCAGCAGGTCCGTGGTCGCAGGCGCGGCGCCTTTGTACGGGATGTGCTGAATTTTCACGCCGGCCATGACATTGAACAATTCTCCGCCCAGGTGACCTGTGGTGCCGGCACCGGGAGAGGCATAGTTCAGCGGCGATTTTTTCGCCAGTTGCGCCACTTCACGCATATTCTTCGCGGGCAATGACGGATGCGAAACAAAAATCAGCGGCGACACTGCCGCAAGCGTCACGGGCGCGAAATCCCTGAACGGGTCGTAACCGGTTTTTTTGTACAGGCTCGGATTGACCACGAAAGCGGTCGAAACCAGTGTCAATGTATAACCATCCGCCGGTGCCTTGGCCGCCAGTTCGCTGCCGATATTCCCGCCTGCGCCCGGCCGGTTGTCCACAATCACCGGCAATCCCCAATACTCTGTCAGCTTCTGCGAGATGACGCGGGCAATAAAATCGTTGGGCCCACCGGCCGCAAACGACACGATCATGCGCACCGGTTTTTCCGGAAAAGCAGCCTGCGCAGCGGCTGCGCCAGCAGACCCAGCCATCAGTGCGATCGCTGCTACGGAAATGGTGCTGAACTTCAAATTCATGACGCTACTCCTGAAGTGATAGATCCGTATGATCAGCGGCTCAACTGCGACATGCAAGCATAAAGCGCATTCTGCGCTTCAAAGCCGATGCCGGGACGGTCCGGCAGCTGCAGATAACCGTCTTCCACTTTCGCATCATCGGCAAAACCCGCGAACATGCCGAACACATCCGGATAAGCCTCGCAGCCGCCGAGACCGAAACCGCCGACGATATGCAGAGTCATCTGGTTGCCGCCGTGTGGAAACACCGAGTGCGGCGACCAGCCCTGCTCGCCCAGCATCGCCAGCGTTTTCGCAAACTGCGCAATGCCGTACGACTGCGGCACATCGGTCTGGATGATGTCGCGATCCGCGCGCAGGCCACCGAAGCGCACCAGATTGCGCACGTCCTGGGTGGAAAAGAGGTTCTCGCCGGTGCCGATAGGCGCGTCGTATATCGCCGCCACATCAGCGAGCAGCGCGTAGTCCAGCGGATCAGTAGGTTCTTCAAACCAGCGCAGGTTGTACGGCGCCAGTGCCCGCGCATAGGCCAGCGCCCGCGTGCGGTCAAAACCGGCATTGGCATCGACCGCAAGGTGTTCACTGCTGCCGACGACCTTCAGCGCCGCTTCAACACGCGCAATGTCCTCCGCGATCGACATGCCACCAACCTTGATTTTCATGGTCTGGTAACCCTCGGCCAGCCTGCCGCGGATTTCATCCAGCAATTCCGGGATGCCTTTACCCGGTTGATACCAGCCCCCGCCTACGTAGCAAGGGACTTTATCTAACATGTTGTTTTTATTATATTTTTTTGCAAGCAGTGCGTGCAATGGCAGGCCGGCGATTTTTGCTGCGGCATCCCAGCACGCCACTTCGATGGTGCCTATGGCCACCGAACGTTCGGTGTGGCCACCGGGTTTTTCCCGCTGCATCATGCAGGCCAGAATTTTTTCCGGATCGAGATTGTCGCCCTCGGCATTGAGCAGCGATTCCGGTTTGGCTTTGAGGACGCGCGGAATGAATCGTGCGCGCATCTGCGCGCCGCAGGCATAACGGCCGGTGGAATTGAAAGCAAAACCGGTGACCGGTTTGCCGTCACGAACGACATCGGTGATGACTGCAACCACCGACGTCGTCATTTCGCTGAAATCAAATACCGCGTTGCGCAGGCTGGAATTCAGCGCAATAGCGGTTTCGCGGATATCAACTATGCGCATGACTGATACTCTCCATGCGCATCAGCGCACAACGGGTATTAAAACGGATATCAATTAACCTTGATGCCCGCCGCTTTGACCACTTTGGTCCATTTTTCAACTTCAACCTTGATCTGCGCCGTGAACTCAGCGGGCGAACTGCCGATGATTTCAAAGCCAAGGCCTTCAACGCGGGACCTCACATCCGGCTTGGCGATCATCTTCACCACTTCGCCGTGCAGCTTGGCCACTATGGCTTTAGAGGTACCCGCGGGCACCAGCAGCCCCTGCAGCGTATCGGCTTCCTGACCCTTGAAACCGACTTCGGCCATGGTCGGCACATCGGGAATTGCGCCCGAGCGCTTGGCACTGGTCACCGCGATGGCGCGCAGCCGTCCCGCCTGGATATGCGGCGTCGTCGGTGGCAATGCGGTGCAACCGATCTGCACCTGGTTACCCACCACCGCACCCACGGCCGGACCTGCTCCGCCAAAAGGCACGGTGATGAAATCCAGCTTGGTGGTCAGCTTCAGCAACTGTGCCGACAGATCAGGCGTAGTGCCTACACCGGGCGTTGCAATCGAGAATTTTTTTGCGTCAGCTGAGATCAGCGTCAGCAATTCCTTCATCGATTTTGCCGGTATGGTCGGATGCACGGTAAAGACATTGGGGGATGCCGCCACATTGGAGACTGCCTCGAAGCTCTTGTACGGATCGTAGGGGATAGTCTTATACAACCCCGGATTCACGACAAAGCTGGAACTGACGATGATCATCGTATAACCGTCAGGTTGTGCCGCTGCCGTCAGTCCCATGCCGATGTTGCCACCGGCACCCGCACGATTGTCCACCACCACCTGCTGGCCCAGGCCTTCGGTCAGCTTCTGCGCAATCACCCGCGCAATGGTGTCGGTCGGCCCGCCCGCTGCAAACGGCACGATCATGCGTACTGCACGCGTCGGATATTCCGCCGCCTGCGCGCCTGATACGAATACGGCTGCAGCCGCGCAGCCCGCCACCATCCACTTACCGAATTGCTGAATCATTTTGGCACCTGTTTGCATGAGTTGGTCTGAGTGACATTTACAATCGATCGACGCCGGCATCCTTGATGACTTTTGCCCAGGTCGCCGTCTGGTCCTTGATGAATTTTTCTGCCTCTGCCGGTGTGCTGGTCACCGGAATCGCGCCACGAAGCTCCAGTTTTTTCTGCATGTCCGGCATTGTCAGCATCTTGTTGAACTCGGCATTCAAGCGGCTGATGATCGCCGGCGGTGTACCTGTAGGCACTGCCATCACATACCAGGTATCAACCTGGAACCACGGAAATCCGGCTTCAACAATACTCGGCACCGTCGGCATCGCCTCGGTGCGTTTTTCAGTCAAAGTCGCCAGCGCGCGCAGCTTACCTGCATTCACATGCGGCGCTGAAGTCGCCACACCCACCACCACCATGTCCACCTGCCCGCCCAGCAACGCGATGGTCGCCTGGTTCACGCCCTTGTGCGGCACCACCAGGATTTTGAGCTTGTTTTCACCGATGAAATAACGCGCCGCGAGATCGTTCGAGGTGCCACCGCCGCCCGTGCCGAAGTTCAGCTTGTCCGGGCTTCTCTTCGCCAGCGCCACCAACTCCTTCACGGTCTTCGCCGGCACCACCGGATGCACGATGAAAGCATTGGGGATAGACGCCACCCGACCAAACGGGGTCAGGTCTTCCGGTTTGTAACTCAGCTTCTTGTACAGGCTGGGGCTGATCGCCAGCGATGGCGAGCAGATCACGATGCTGTAACCGTCCGCCGCCTGCCGGGACGCGTAATCCATACCCACATTGCCGCCCGCGCCACCGCGGTTTTCCGGCACCACCGGCTGGCCGACCTGTTCCGACAGTTGCTGGGCGAAGATGCGGCCCAGGATGTCGGTACCCCCACCCGGGGGAAACGGCAGGATGAAGCGGATCGCTTTATTGGGATAGGCCTGGGCCTGCACCTGAGGCGCCACCACCATGAAGGTGGACGCGACCATACATGCCGTAGCGGCAAGCAGTTTATTCATGTTTTTTCTCCGTTTTATGATGTTGTGCAGCCGCATGCCGGGGAGCACTGGTGGCCCCTCGCCTGATGATCATGCCGCGTCGTGCGTGGTAATCAGAAGCGCCGATTGTCCACGCGGGCAGGGGTTTGTCAAACGCCACATACTGGCATCCTGACCGCCCAGCACAAATGGGGCGACCGGGATGCCAGCAGAGGCAAAACAGGTAGAATGATCAGCCTTTCCACCGACTGAACAGCCCCGTCATGAAGCACCCGCGCATCGCTCTCATCCACGCCACCCCGGTCGCCATCGACCCCATCGTCGGCGCCTTTCAGCGACTGTGGCCCGAAGCCCACACCACCAGCCTGCTCGAAGACTCGCTGGCCCCCGACCTGGCCGCGGACGGCGAACTCACCGAGCGCATGATCGAACGTTTTCTGACACTGACCCGTTATGTGCACAGCTGCGGCGCCGACGGCATCCTGTTCACCTGCTCCGCATTCGGTCCGGCCATCGAAGCCGCGGCGAAATGCGTGCCGGTGCCGGTGCTGAAACCCAATGAAGCCATGCTCGACGAAGCACTGGCCGCCGGCTCACGCATCGGGCTGATCGCTACTTTTGAACCAACCATCCCGGCGCTGCAAGCCGAACTCGACACCATGGCGCGCGCAAAAAAACAGAACATCCAGGTCACCACCAGCATCGTGCCCGATGCCGCAGTGGCGCTGCGCAACGGCAACGCCGACGGCCACGACAACCTGATCGCCGGCGCCGCTGCCGGCCTTAGCGGCTGTGATGTGCTGGTACTGGGCCAGTTCTCAATGGCCAGTGCAGCGCGGCTGATACCGGCGCAGGCCGGACGCCGCGTGCTGACCAGCCCCGATTCCGCGGTGATGCGCCTGAAACAGGCGCTGCACGCCTGACAGTCCGGGGCGGCGCCCGAGTTGGCGCAGAGTGACGGCCCGACAGTACCGGTTTTCAACAGCAGGGGAGCATGCCATGAAGCGTATGTTGTTGTGCTGCAGTGCCGTCGTCGCTTTCGTCGCCTCAATACTGTCCGGCCCCACATGGGCCCAGGGCAAAACCGATTATCCGAACAAACCCGTGCGCTTCGTCGTGCCCTTCGTGCCCGGCGGCCCCACTGACATCCAGGGCCGCATGCTCGGTGAAAAACTTGCTCAGCGACTCAGCCAGCAAGTACTGATCGATAACCGCGGCGGCGCCGGCGGCAACATCGGCATGGAACTCACGGCCAAGGCACCGCCCGACGGCTATACCATTGTTATCGCCACCGTCGGCACCTGGGCAGTGAATCCGCATCTCTACAAAATGAACTTCGACGTGGTGAAGGATTTTGCACCCATCATCCAGGTATCGACCTCACCCGGTGTGCTGGTGGTACATCCCTCGCTGCCAGCAAAATCGGTGAAGGATCTGGTGGCGCTGGCACGCGCCCGCCCGGGGCAGCTCAACTACGGTTCATCCGGCGTCGGCGGCTTCGGCCACATCAGCGGTGAACTGTTCGCGCTGATGACGCAGACGAAAATGTCGCACATTCCGTACAAAAGCTCGGCGCCATCACTGATAGACCTCATCGCCGGCAACATTGAAGTGCTGTTCAATAACGCGATCTCCACCGTGCCGCACGTCAAGGTCAACCGCGTGCGCGCACTCGCAACCACCGGTGCACAACGACTCGCCGTGCTGTCCGAACTGCCAACCATCGCCGAAGCCGGACTTAAGGGTTATGAAAATTCGTCCTGGTCAGCCGTCGCCGCGCCCGCAGGTACACCCGCGCCTATCATCAGCCGCCTGCACAAGGAGTTCAGCAGCATCCTCGCCGACCCCGACATCCAGAAGCGCCATACCGATGTCGGCGCGCAGATCATCGGCGGCACACCCGAACAATTCCATGCCTACCTGAAAGCCGAGGTAGCCAAGTTCGGCAAACTGGTCAAAGCTGCGGGCATCAAGGCCGCGGCCCGCGGCTGAACGCCGCATCACGACGCATGATTCTCGCCCTCGATCAGGGCACCACCAGTTCGCGCGCCATCGTGTTTGACGGCGACGGCCATATCAAGGCCGTCGCCCAGCGCGAATACCAGCAGCACTATCCACAGCCGGGCTGGGTGGAACACGACCCCGCCGAAATCTGGGCAACTCAACTCGCCGTGGCACACGAGGCCATAGTCCGCGCTGGCGCACAGTCGCGCGGCATCAAAGCCATCGGCATCACCAACCAGCGCGAAACCACCGTGGTGTGGGATCGCGCCACCGGCAAACCCATACACAACGCCATCGTCTGGCAGGACCGGCGCACCGCCGCCGCCTGCGATGCAATAAAAAACAACGGCCTGGAAGCCGCCATCACCGCCAAAACCGGACTGCTCGCTGACGCCTATTTTTCCGGTACCAAGATCGCGTGGATACTCGACCATGTGCCCGGTGCGCGCGCCCGCGCCGAAGCCGGCGAACTCGCCTTCGGCACCATCGACAGCTGGCTGGTATGGAACCTGACTGGCGGCGCAGTCCATGCCACCGATGTCACCAACGCCTCGCGCACGCTGCTGTTCAACATCAACACCAGCGCCTGGGATGACAAGCTGCTGGCGTGGCTCAATGTGCCGGCCCAGGTACTGCCGCAGGTCTGCGCCTCCAGCGGCATCATTGCCGAAACCGCAGCCGACCTGTTCGGCGCGCGCATCCCCATCGCCGGCATCGCCGGTGATCAGCAGGCAGCCCTGTTCGGCCAGCGCTGCACGCACCCTGGTATGGCCAAAAACACCTATGGCACCGGCTGCTTCATGCTGATGCATACCGGTGACAAGGTCATCCACTCGCAATCACGACTGCTCAGCACTGCTGCCTGCAGCACTGATGACAAAAAAAGCTACGCACTCGAAGGCAGCGTATTCATCGGCGGTGCGGTTGTGCAATGGCTGCGCGACGGACTGGGCATCATCCGCACCTCAGCAGATATTGAACCACTCGCCGCCAGCGTAGCCGACAACGGTGGCGTGTATCTGGTGCCCGCATTCACCGGGCTTGGCAGCCCGCACTGGGACCCGCATGCGCGCGGCACCATCAACGGACTGACGAGGGGTTCAACGGCGGGCCACATCGCGCGCGCCGCACTGGAAAGCATCGCCTATCAGACCGCCGACGTGCTGCAGGCCATGGTCAAAGACTCCGAAATTGATTTACGCGAAATACGCGTCGATGGCGGCGCTGCGCGCAACGACGCGCTGATGCAATTCCAGGCCGACCTGCTGGGCCTGCAGGTAGTGCGTCCGCAAATTCAGGAAACCACCGCACTGGGTGCGGCTTATCTCGCCGGACTCGGCACGGGTTATTGGAAAACTACGGAACAACTGGATGCGCAGTGGCAGGTGGAACGCACCTTCGAGCCGCAGATGAGTCGCGATCAGGCTGCAGCGCTACTGACGGACTGGCACAAGGCGGTGGAACGCAGCAAGGGGTGGGCGGGATAAGATGACACTATCATGGCCACTTGCTGCTCACCTAGAATCTTGTTAGAGCCCTGATCGGGGAACCGATTTCCAATGTCTGTTATCAGCCAGGAGCGGACGATCGTAGTAAGTCGTTTGATCTGTCTCCGGGCGCACGGCTTTCACTCGTAAAAAGGCGAAGCAGGAGCGCGAATCGGCCATTCCGGAACGCCTCGCAGCTCGAGATTTTCAGGATAACAATGGAACGGAGCGAAAATTCACTCGATTGACTCTTCGCCCATCGCATCGTAGCTTGCAGGTTCGTGAAACAATCGTGTTTGAAAACTCTATACGCTTATGCTGCCAATCCATACATTTCTCTGGAAACACGCTTTGCCGCCAATTGGCGTGGCCTTATCGATTCTGTTTTTTCTCCAGCCCGTGCCGGCATTGGCGCAGGGCTATTACATTACGCCAGGAGATGAGCCGGCACTGGATGCGTGTTGGGCTGTTTTTACGCGTCAGCATCCGGATATCACGGAACCGGTTCTGCGTGCCATAGACACTGACACCATTCATATTTTGTGTCTATTCAGCCAAGGGCAGGCGAGATGGGCTGACCGATGAAGGCCAAGCGAAGCGCCTCGAAGACATTATGCCCTTGCTTGAGCATGGTATCGAGGTAGGCGCGGATGACACAGAAGTCCTGTG
>Ga0209702_10000169_pt1 | contig 129806 bp, 120 predicted proteins | sample FRY01_FD_187210 | JGI IMG/M metagenome (GOLD analysis project Ga0209702, IMG submission 187210) | Freshwater microbial communities from Lake Fryxell liftoff mats and glacier meltwater in Antarctica - FRY-01 (SPAdes) (version 2) | ecosystem: Environmental > Aquatic > Freshwater > Ice > Glacier...
TGTAAAAATGGAGTAAGGATTACTTATGACAGGATACTTTTCCCCATTCTTGAGCATTGTATTTAGTCTTAGTTCCAGATCTGCATCTTCCCATTCTATAAGTTGATGTACTTTAACCTCGGCGGATCCCCATACAGAGTTAGCAAGTTTTACGCATATGACATCGCCAAGTTTCTTAATGGATTCACGTGTTGATCCTGGACGTGTTCTAATTAGAGCTTCTATCATTCTTTATCTCCCTGGTTTTTTGAACATCAAATATCGAACCATTTTATATTTTTCGCCATCTTTTATTAGATATTAGTTCATAAGAACCATTAACAACACTAGATCCGGCACCTGAGACACATAGATTGAAACATTCAACCGATGAACTTGACGAGCTGCTGCGAGAACTCTTAGAACTGCTTACAGAACTTGAGCTACTGGATACACTTGAACTGCTTGAACTCTCGGAACTACTTACAGAACTGCTGCTACTGGACCTAGAGCTACTGCTGCTACTGGACTTAGAGCTACTGCTGGACCTACTTGAACTGCTGCTACCAGACAGCCACTTGTTCGTAAAATAAGACATAGCATTAGTGAAATCTGTACCTGTTAAGGCAGTATTATATATTACAATTTCACCAATACGAACCGGCATACGAGTGGAGGCATTGCCATGTCCTACTATTAATATTCCTGCTGTACTACCTGTATTTCCAGATGCTACAGATGATTCTGATCCATTATTTATAGATATATATAAATTACCAGACTCGTGCCTTACCATTACTACATAGTCTGTATTCTGAGATATAACTATACCTACTGAATCAACATTCGAATCATAATTGTATGCATATAAAGTTGTTACGCCGCCTACTGTTTTGCAATGCAAACCAACCCATCCCTCATTATCGCACCAAACTGCATCGTTATTCCACATATTTGCATCGTTTGAGCAATCTCCAGTAACTCTTATAGCTACAAACGTAGTAAAAGCGGATGCGGTAATATATGTACTTACACTAGTGGTAACAGTTCCTGCATCGTTATAGCCGGTTATTACATCGTTGGAACCATCAAAGTCAGCGGAACCAATACTATTTATTCCTACGCTATTCCATAATGCTCTGGTTGTGTCATTATTACCTATCAATCTTCTATCAGCAGTCCCTTGCTCGTGCCGAACTACGCATATAGGATCGCCAGTAGTAGTTACAGCAGTATTATAGAATGGAGAACCTGCTTGCCATTGCTGAAATAATTCACTGGTATCTGAGAAATTCCAATGCCCTTGGAGGTTAGTTGTTGGTATACCTGTTTTAGAACTGCTTGAACTTGATCCACTTGATCCACTTGATCCACTTGATCTACTGGATCTGCTTGAACTGCTTGAACTACTGCTACTGGACCTTGAACTGGACCTTGAACTTGAACTTGAACTACAAGTATCATCTTCTTGAGATCCTAAACTATAAAAACTCGCTAAAGCATTCTGATTGTTCTCTTCTGTTAATAGCCAATCTGCGGTTTTTACATCAGAAGATATTCTTACTTCATCAATATAACCATTAAAGAACTGACTTGTAGTGTTGCTGCCTATTTGCAGTTCTGTAGACTGATTAAGGACTGTCATGGTGGTTGTTAAAAAATTAGAACCATCAAGATATAATTTACTACCATTACCTGCGCCAGACTGAAAGGTAAAAGCAGTGTGTCTCCATGTACTATTTGTTGGATCCACGTTGGTGTCTCTTTTCGTACTTGTTCCCCAGTCGTAAGTTGCAACAGTATTGTCTTCAAGAAACAGACCATATGCTGCACCTTTTACTACTATGCCCCTATAGGAACCTCCTGCACTTGCTGTATTTATCCAGGCAGATATAGTACCTGTAGTTAACTGAAATGCAGCAGAATTACCTAAGCTAATATAGTCAGCTGAACCATCTAAACTAACAGCTTTTCCGGATAATGCTCCATTTACTTCTGCTAATGCGGTAGAAACACCAGTACCATCTCGGTTACCAGTCGCATCTTTGTATCCTCCAGCTGTTGTATTAGCGGCTTCATTTAGGTGATAGACCGAGAGATAACTACTCCATACGTTGTTTCTTCCATAAGTATCCGATACAGCTGGCTCGGATGCTGCTGCATTTCCATAATATATATAGAATGTATTATCAACTGAAGAACTTAGTGTTCCAGTAGCTTTAAAATGTAATTCACCAGTATCTGTTCCACTATCATAAAACACAACTTCCCTAGGGAACTCTGTAGTACCGTCTCCACCTGTTATTCTTATATCAGCACCATTAGCTTTTACATTAGTATGAAAACCAGCTGGTAAATCTGATAAATCTACATAAACTGGATAATCAGTTAAATTAGCAGATACACTGGACGCTGGTATAGTTAACTTTATTCTATATTGCCAGCTACAGTTGTACCAAGGATCAGGAGATGAACTGCTTGAGCTGCTTCCGGAGCTTCTGGAGCTGCTTGAACTACTAGCATTAGATCCATCATACGCACCTATACTAAACGGATTAGATCTTGTATTGCCATATGCATCATCTGTGAAAGTTCCAGATAAATCATATCCTGCACCATCTATAGTATTACCTGATTTAAATCTGAAATCAGATGTAATACTAACAAACTCATCTGATGATACTCTGCTTAATAAGTGATCTGCACCACCAAAATCATCAGCAGTTAAGTCAGATGATGCATTGTTAGATGAGTTAAAAGTTAATGTACCTGGACCGTATTCATAACTGCCAAAGTCCGTATAGTAGGAATCTACTGCTATATTATTTCTTATATTAACCGTTAAGTCTAAATCTTCTATATCTCCAGCACTTCTTTCAATATTTATACCGTATCCATTTCCTAACAGAGTATTGTTATATATATTTTTAGTAATTGAAAATGGATAAGTATAATTATTTGAATATGAATATATTCCATATCCGTAGTTGAATGTATCTTCATCTGTTATTAGAATATTATTTCTTACAGTTTGTGTATGTGATCCGGTTGTTACATCAGCGTCATATAACAGTATGCAATAGTAATAAGCTCCTAACACTGATATCATCTTACATAAGCAATTCATTACCGTTACGTCATGAGCATCGTTGCTTGAATTTTCTATATAGATACAACCCCCAGGATAATCTGATTCTGTTATTAGCCTCAAGCCGTTGATCGTGACTGGACAACCGGGATTAAAAATATTTAATGGAGAACTATTATCAACAGTCTCAAGTATGTATGCACCACTTGTTAGACTTCCGTTATGCTTATGACCTGATGCTACATTAATAATTAATGTAGAACCTGATGCTAATGGATTTGCTGATGTACTTAAGGACCCTAAATTGCCACCTGAATAACATTCCAGCGTAAAAACATCAGCAGGCTCGGTGACTATAAAATCATAAGCAGCCTGTAGCGAAGTATAATCACCGCCACCTGCTGGTTTAATTGTATACGTTATTGCCAATTATTTAACTCCATCTTCTACTGTTTTATCTCCATCTTCTACTGTTTTGACTTCTACTGTTTTGACTGCCAATGTATAATCAGATGTGATTAACTTTGTTGCTTGCTTTGATATATCTTCTATATCTATTTTCTTTTCGGTACTGATAGAATTGAAATCTACATATCTAGTAGATTTTTCAAGTACGTTTATTCTGCGTTTTCCATTCCTATCTATTACTTCTTCTATTTTCATATACGGATTAGATATTACAGGGAATTTTTCTCCTGCTTTCTGTAATTGTTTTAACTTATTTTCCAAGTCTATATCATCAAGTTCAATTAGTTGATGAGTTTTCAACTCCATTGCTCCCCAGACTGCACCGGGAAGCTTGGCGACAATAATATCTCCCTTGTCATTAGAACGTGTTCTTATTAAAGCTTCTATCATTCTTTATCTCCCTGGTTTTATACTTTAAAATATATAAGTTTATGATTACTGATTCAAAAACAATAATCATTATCCTTGGCTTATTAATTTATTAATTCAAATACTTAGAACTGACATATTCATAAGCTAAGAACTATATTTCCATTTGATCGGCTTTTAGCATCATTTATTATTCCGAATAAGCCATTACTAAACTGGAATATAATATTTCCAAAACTATCTAATTTAATAACTCTACCTCCATTTTCCGAAAAATCTGATTCAGAAATTACTAAATTTCCATCTGAGTCTGCATCTACATCGGAAGCATACAATCCATCAGGGGACATATATCTACTTATTATTTTAGAAGTTTCTTTATCAACATTTACAACAGTTCCCCTATATCCTTTTAAGGCTTTTACTGCTCGGTCGCTAAACGATGATGTATCTTCTGAGAAAAACGGTCCAACAGTTTGAACTAAATATTCTTCTGTAGATCCAATAGCTGTAATAATTTTCCATGATATCGTATAAGTTACACCTTCTTCTGCTTTCAAGGCGTATTCATATCTTCCAACAGAAGGATGACCTGTTGCTGTGTTTATAGCTATAACTGAAGCATCTGTATCATTTCTCTTAATACCGTATTTTCCATCTTCGGAAGCAAGAACAACAGAAGAGGCATCTTCTAAGGTTCCTGAATCATTTGTTAATTCTATAAATAATGTCTTGTCTGGTAAGGATGTTTTACTATCTGTTTTATCTGCTGATATTAGTGAAGAAGTTGTAGATGTTATACCAGCGATAGACAATCTATTTTCATTTATCTCATAAACAGATCCAAGAGAATAATCTGAGAAAATTATATCATCAAATGTAAATACTATTTCTGATGGGTTATCTGGACTGAATTCTATAACAGATGATATAGATGTAGAAGATCCTGATGCTTTATCTACAATTTTAGAATTAGCAACTATCCAATTTCCACTTGCCAGATTTGATGCATATACAGGATGATTAATACCATCTATATAAGTAAAATCTCCTATAAATACGGATATCCCTCTTAGGCCAACAAGAGCAGCTGCATTCTTATCAGATAACTCTATATTCAAAGGAAAAGCACCTGAAGAAAAATCAACTGAAACATTCTTTGTCAATCCCTCTAATTGAGCGAATTTATCAGATGATAATTGTATCTCTAGTATATTTCCACTTTTCTTAGATAAAATTATAGTGTCTGTCGTATTAAGTTTAAGTCTTGTTCCGCCTATATATACAGATATTTTTTCAAGATTTATATCAGTTTTATCAATCTTTTGACTTGTTACTATTGTCAATATCCCTGTATTTGGATTATAAACGGAACACATAACAAAAAATGTATCTTCACTTATATTAACGCTTCCAAATCCTTTAACAAGATCTCCTGTCCCATTTAATTTTAATACTCTATTATTCTGTAAATCAGATACTAAAAAGTTCTTGTCGTTTAATCTTACTACAGAAACAGCTTTATTAAATCTTTTTTCAGGACTAGTTGCCCACGTTAAAGCTTGAAATGGGGATATTGGCATTTTCGATCCATTGAATCCAAATAGGCCAGTTCCAGCATCGTCAATCTCGCTTATGCTACCTGAATTGGAAAAATACAAACCATCTACATTTATAGGACCTTTCAAGCTCATACTAGCCGTATCATCATTAGATGAATCTGATATTTCAAGATTAGTAATATTTCCTCTTGACCAATCTGACGCTGCTCTAATATTAAATCCATGTTCATCTGTTGAAGTTAGCAATCTAAGTTCAACAGATTTAAGTGATGGAGTTATACTTAGATCTTCCGTAAGTAAAGTTACTTCTATTTCTGCGTCTGTTCCATCTAAAGCAAATACGGAACCAGAATTCAATCCTCTAGTAAATGAAGCTCTGGACAATCCTGATGGAGAATTAGCTACTCTGACTCTTATTTGAACATCTGTATCTGTTGGAGAATCCAATTCATAGAAGATAGAATGGAATGTAACATTAGCCCCACCAGAATACCTTAATCTAATAGAACCCTGGCTACTGAACAAAGCCACGTTTCTAACTGAGATATCATCTACAAAGAATTCAAAGTCAGATGTGACATCATCTGTAAAGATTACAAACTTAATTACATTATTTCTTATCAATTCAGATATACTAAATGTTTTTACTTCAAAATCATTAAGTGAACTATCAGAATTATCTGTTATTTCATTTTCCGCGAGAAGTAAAAATGTTTCTGAGTCTGTATCAGTAGTTCCATCTGTATTTGTATAATACATATAAACAGCACCATGAACAGAGTTAATACACTTAATAGAAACAGATATTCTATCAAATCCAGTCCAATCTCTTTCTATTTCAAATGTCTTTGTAAATAATGCTCTGAATTCTTTTTTAGTAGTAAATTTTCCACTAAAGAACCCTTCTGTCTTAAGAGTATCAGCATCTTCTGCTACAACGTTCATAGAATCAACAATTGTTTCAACTGTCTTGGAAAATCCTGGAACATCCTGTCCTGACTGTGCAACTGTTTCAAAATTTTCTATTACGTCCTCTGACTCATTATCTCTACTTAAAGTAACCTTGTCATTAGCTATAACTACATTTGTTTTTTTGAAAGAATTATTAAATGAAGTTTGATCGTCCCATACAACAGATATAAACTCTCCAGTTTTAGGAGGTATACCGCTGATACACTTATTAACAAGATCAATATATGCCGTACTTGAATCAAAATCTATAAATGATTGAGGAGTTATACCTGGAATCATAACTAATTCATTAATAAAATGTTCATCTGCTGAGGCAAATTTTGTTTTCAGAAAAAGATGCTGTCTTAACATATTTACAACAGCAACTTCTCCTAATAATTGTTTATTGTTTTCATTAAGAGTTTTTACAAAAGAATCCAATCCTGCATGATTTATAAGACCATTAAATTCTAAATCACTATGATCTAAAATTGGAATCTGCTCTATATTAAAAATTCCAGTTGTTACCTTGGATGCATCAATATCTGACATCTTAGCTCCAGGCAATTGATTTTTGGTTTCATCTCTTAAATTTATTTTAGATGGAGTTCCTCGATGCCTATGAGCATTTATCTCTTGTTTGATAATTTCCTTAAACCCTATTTCTGATCTTTTATCATTATCTATAAGAGCTATTCCCTCATTGGAAGTTACAACTTCTGAAATTTTAATAACCCCATCAGATTCCAAAGTTAAAGACGTAGCAGTAAAATCTACTCTCCTATCGTTAGCTGTAGAACCCTGTAATACCGCATAAATATTAAGAGTAGTATTTGGTTGCAATCCTGTCAACTGAATAGGAAATTGTGTTTCTGCTGCAAGAAATCTAACAATACCTATACCCGGTTCTATATTAATAGATATTCCAGATGCTGTGCTGAAGCCTCCATCCTTTACTGTCCATCCACTTATAACACCATTGCCAAATACGTTATAAACACCATATATCTGCTTATCTATAACTAAAAAGCGATCTATTTCACGCTGTACGTTAAGCGGAGCATCTAGCTTGTCGCCAAAATCAAATATTGCCATGCCGAAATAAGGGGTTGCACTTGCCATTTATTATGCTCCAACTGTCCTTCCGCCACCTGAAGTACCGAATACCGCTAATGAATTTAAATTATTAGCACATACCTTCCTGGTTTGCGTTCCTGCACCATGATTTCTTGAATCCATTGCTTGTTTCTCTGTTTTTATTCTGTTAAGAAGAGCCTTAATTTGCTTAAGCTCTCTATCTTTAACTTTCGCAGAATCTATATTAACAGAAGACTCGTTGCCGTACCCTTTAGCTCCCTTATTGAAATTAGACATAATAGCTAAATTTTCCATAATATCATCCCTTTATAAATTGACTTTTAAGCCTCTAAATCGGCTTTCTTACCATTTGCAGCATCTTCGGCGATATCTAGATCTATTTTTCGCAACTGGTCTAATGTTTCAGATGATGGCTCAAGTAACCATTCACACTCTAGTTGTTGCCACCATTTATTTTCTGCCGGATCTATTGTATTATCAACTTTCGTAACTCTTAAAGGTTGACCGTCTAAGGATACAATGTCTAAACCTCTTATTGGTTGTCCATACGTTTCAAATCTTGCTACTATTGGAGGCTTATACATAGCCGCATATAATGACATGATCTTTCTGGCTGCATAAATGTTTCCGAATATGCCCTCTTTTTGATAAAACATCTTAGGATAACCAATGAACCCTTCTGATTCTGGATCAAATACAGATGCATAATTCATATCGTCTAAAAATATCAATTCAAAATTTGGGGTATTTGATAATATCCTAATTTGATTATGAACATCGCCAACTGCCCTCTGTACTGTTACTGAATTAAATACTTGTTGCCCTTTATGAAAAGCAGGATTAGTAGAAAACCAAAACAGAGGATCAGGAGACACAGATCCTGTTAGTATTGATCTAACTTCCAAATCGTAATAGCTATCCAGATGAGCGACACCATGAGCGTCAAAAAAGAATACCTTGCCTGCCTTTTTAACCATGTCAAGCACTCCATCTATCAAAGTAGAGCCATCTTCAAACTTAAAGTATGGCTGAGTTAATCTGGCATATGATGCAGGGAGAACAAATAACTGTGACCTTACAACTCTTCCACTTTTATCAACGATAGTGTTTATTTGCTCCTTGCTATTACTAGAATTAGCTAATTTATGAATAATAGAATTCGGGTTAGAATCTCCTGAATCCTTGAATCCCACAAGTTGCATCACGTGGTCAATAGCATTAAAATCTCGAACTCCGTCATAGAATGGAGAGTTAAAAAATCTTTGATCCTTAAGAACCTGTGTGTAATCGAGAATGGTACATTCCATCATTCTCTGTCCTGCTTCTATGCTAAGCGTTCCACCCTGGCACATGCCTGTAAACAATTTATAATATCCAGGAAGCTGTGAGTAATTACAAATTTTTCCTTTTTTAAACTCATCTGGATCAGTATGTGCTGTATCTGTAGCGTCAGACTTATATCCAGCCCATATCTCTACATAGAATGCTTTGTCTTTTAATTTAAACAAATCAGCTGTATGGTTTTCTTCGTAATTAGCTCCCATATGAAGAAGAAACTTCAAATTTCCTGTATGTTCTATTTGCGTATACTCAGTTGTGCTCCATGAATCAGAAAAATGCATAACATGTTCGCTGCATTCAAAACCCTCTCCTTTCCATCTGGAATTCTCCTTATCAGGTCTAGAATATAATCTCAACATAGTAAGGATAGGAGTTTTACAATGAGGAAGAGTAAATCCACTTGGAAATGTATGGTTCCCTGCCTCCATGTCGATTGCGACTCTAAAAGAAACAACATTGGCTGATGGGCCGTCTGTTTTATCAATCATGCTAACTTTAATTTTGGACAATTTAGCACCATCGCCAGTACTAATTTCTTTAATCGGATGGTGATACATAAAATCAGCCCATTCTTCTTCTCTTCCAAATTCTTCTATTTTCTGAGCATCACCAGTAAATGGCCCCTTATTAGTATTTTTAATATTTACAGTAGGTTCTCCAGAAACTACTTTAACAGATGCGTTCCTTACAATATTAGAAATGTCAGTATCCACATCTTCAGCCTTAGCATCAGAAGCTCTTAATTTAATTCCAATTTCACTATTTTTCCAAAGACAAAATTTAGGTTGATCTGCACAGTCCGCACAGTCTGTTTGTTTTTTTTTGCCACCTAAAACTTCATTAAGGGCCTTATCTATTTTTTCTTCCGTTGTAGGATTGTCTGTGATATTTTCAGGTATATTAAACCTTAAACTTCCAGAAACGTCTCCGTATACTATTGGAGAAAATAATATAGATACCTGGGTATGACCTCCCATGATACTTACATTACCTCTATCAACTAATATAAGTCTAACAACTTCTGTTAAACTTCCAGTCTTACCCTCTAGGTCTTGTCTTACTACAAACCAATCTATTTGCTCAGGAGTATTTTCAACACTAATATTGATATGAAGTTTTCCAAGATGATTTCTAATGGCAACGACAAATGAATCACTATTTATTAGAGAACTTGATTTTGCATTAGTATATTCATCAACAATAAAAGAAACTCCATCTTTTTCTCTAATAAGTCTTGGAGGATTATCTCCTACTAGCAATAAGAAATAATGATGATCTCTTGAGAATTTTCCAAATTCAATGATATAATATGGCTGAGATACTAAATCAAATTTATTTGCATTTTGTTTTTCACCAAATCCTTCAGTATAATCAACTACGCCCCAATTAACAGGAACATTATCAAGTTTTGGAGAAGAAAGAGTCTTTTTATTTTCATTTCTAAAATCTAAATAATCATATCCATGCAATATCTTCAATGGAGTTTCTTTATCTGAAACGGATATCTTACTTGCAACTGCTGCTTTTCTAAATTCAATAAGAAAATCTTCTCCGCGAAATAATGGAGTTTTCTTATCTAATTTCCAATGAACACCGGCACCCTTACATATTTGCCCTGATATCTGCTGAGGATACTGAACAATAGATGGAGTACCGAGTGAACCTTTTTTTGTAATATATTTATATTGCCACCTAGCTTTTGTTATACATCTACCTTTATCAGTATTCTCTTCTGTATTAGCTATATTGTATTTGCTTGGCTGTAAAGCAGTTGTTTCGAACAAACTAGGAGATATAATAAAGGTTTGCTCTTCCTTATAAGGGATATCAATTTTAGAAGGGGGAACCGCCCTTGCAGCGGCAAAGGCAACTACTGGAGATGGTGAAGGAGATGCCCCTGCCGCTGCTGGAGATGACGGAGCTGCTGCTAGGTTTACAGATGGATCACTAATGGCAAATGCACTTCTATCAGGTTCTAACTCTATTCCATCAGAACCTGTGATAAATGTATTAAATGGAATAAAAAACGGTTGCATCCACATTCCTTCCAAGCCACTCTTCGTTGCCATTCTCCCCTTTAACTGTCTTTGATAAAACTTCATTGTTTCAAAATTAAATATAAGAGTATCGTCCATTGCAGGAATATCATTAAAAGGACAATTTCTGTTAATCCAGCAAACTAAGTCAACAATTCCACTATTTATAGCTCCTACTACTGGCTTATCCTTTGATATATCATTAATATTCTCTTTACTTGCCATATTAAGCTTGTCCTATTACTGTATAATCACCTGAAACGTATCTATAGGCTATTCATTATTGCCTACCAAATGGATATCCATTTTAGGAGTAAGGCCATTGATTGATATCCCGTGAACAAAATCATCCGAACTTTTATACAATACTCTCGCTACTCCGTTTACGGTAATCCATCCTGCTGGCTTAGATGTAGTATTTATAGCCATCTTTCCTTCTTTAAAGTTTTCTAATGTTTTCTCTGTATAATAAAAATCTATAAAAGTCTCATTAATTTGTGGTATAGATTTTAATTTATTAGAAAAAGATAATTTCATATCGTTTGATATTTTTCCAGCTAAGAATACAGGCTTGTTTATAGACTTATCATCTATAATTAAATGACTATAAACCAGCATAGATACATTACTGACAATATTATCATTTTTCCTTGGATATAAAAGCTCTGCATCTAATTTCCTGTATAATAACATATCAGAAGCAATATAAAGAACATATACAAAATCAGACTGATCGTCATATACAGCCTGTATATTGCTTATTTTTGTAGATACGTTCTCGTCCTTGTCATTAATAAAATCTTTATGAAACACTACGTCCTCAAATGATGTACTCCAACCACCCCTAGACGAACCTGACTTGCCATATAATCTTCCGTCGTCTAATGTATAAAGTAATCTAATTATATTATACCTATCAGCAAAAGCGGTAAAAGAAGCATCAGAGAATGGCTTATCAAGATCATCTTTATTTCCATTAAAAAAGAATCTAAATCCTTGAACTTTACTTTCTATTCTTTTATCAGTTATACTTATTTCATTAATAAAAAAAGGATCATCCTTGTCTCCAGCTATAAATAAGGTAAAATTTTTCCTTAAAGCCTTACCATGTATACTATATTGTTCTATTCCTAAATCTGCATTAGATTCAAAGTTAATATCAACAGGAGGAACATATTTCTTACCTATATCGGAACAATCAAACCAATTAGTATCTATACTAGTTAACATTAAAAAGGAACTATTTAATCTATAAAATAATAATATATTATCTTTATTAGAGTCCCTAATAATATAAGGCATATCGGCAGTTTCTCCCTGCTTTAACCTTATTATATCTTCCAGGTGTACCCATTGTTTTCCAAGATCAGCAGAAATAGCAACAGATATATTTCCTGAATTTTCATCTGCATAAAAAACAAATAATGAATTCTGGTCATTTATAAAAATAGAAGAAAACTTAGCGTTTATAAAATGTTTTCTTATAATATTGGTATCGGCGGCTACAAATTTAATTGATTTAATATCTATTCTTGATAAAATATCTCCCCGAATAAACATATTTGGAGAAGGTCCAGAATGCCTAGTATCTATTCTTACATTCATTAATTTCTGACTAGAACTTGTAGGTAAAGATATATTATGGATATATTGATTAGATCCTTCGAACTCTATAGAAATAATCTTTTCTTCTACAGTGTTAATAGATATATTAGATACTAAATATTCTATAATAATCTCATTATACATTTTAGTTTTATCTAAAGTAATTTTTAATTCATTATTAACTACGGATGGGATTGTGAAATCACCAGTAGTAAATACTTCAGCAGATTTTAAATTATTATAGCATATCTCTCCCCATTCTCCTGAAATAGCTATTCCTCCTGAATAGGAAATAGGATCTCCCTCCATAAGAGGAGGATAGCCTATAATTTTGAATTTATTACTATCGAATTTTCCAAAATTATGTGTTCTATCTAAATCGGTTTTTACTATATCCATCTTTCTATAGACCATAGAATCATCTGACCTTATATAAGATAATGATTCTGTTTGAGGATCTTCAAATACAATAAAGCTTTTATCCTTAAGAAACGTATGGTCAATAGATATAGATGATTCATCAAATGGAATACTGTTAACATATATTCTACTATGCTTTCTAATACCTGATATACCAGATTTCTCTGTGAATCTCTCCATAAAGATTCTCGATTTTTTCCCAAATTTTCCATCTATAAATGGAGTTCTTACTATCCAATCAGATTGCAAGTCAGGAGGAGAACCACCGCCAAATAAATTAAATATATTAGTTTGAAATTGCTCAATAGGATTGGAAAAAGACGCATTTTCTATTCCAGCACAAGGCTCTGTCGAATAAGCCGATGGAAACATGGATGTTTGTCCAGATGGAGAAAATTTAGCAAAAGATAAATCTGATGTATCCAGAGATGAAGTTATATTGTTTTCTTTCAAATCTAATAGCTGTACACCAACTCCTGTTCCGCTAACATCCTTATTATATCTAGTAACAGATTTCAAAGCTTTTGCCAAATCTTTATGATATGGTATTTTTTGATTATCAAATAATAAAGAATTTGTTACTATATCAAGATCAAACAGATTTCCTACAGAATTAAATCCGTTGTTTGTTGTTGTAGTAGTAAAATAACTATCAGGTTTATCCCTGCCAGTATCTAATAAATATTGATCGAACCATTTTTGATCCCTAATTAATGCCTTTCCAAGTATAACTTCTGAGCCACCATTAGTTACTTTTACTATACCTCTTCCATCTGCTGCCCAGAAAGAAGGGAAGTCTTTTGTTCCTATCTCTGATAGTCTCCATCCTTCAATCATACACTCGCCTGTCCCATCTAAAACTTTTGCAATGCTTTCCTTGGGATCATATTTTTCAGCATCACTAAATGGAACACAATTAACAAGCCATTTTGCAATTGTGTAGTTCCATGCTCCCTTGTTAATATCTCCAATAGATACAGTTTGAGTTGTTATTCCTACCGTACTAGCACCTTCAACTAATAAAGCCTTATGGTCTAATGACTGTCTTAAATATCTTTTTTTTGCAATTGTTCCAGTAAAATATACAATACTACCAGAAGCTATGCCTGTAGCATTTATTTTTACCTTGTCATCTGTTAGGTCATTAAAGGCTTCTGGATTTGTTGTAAACCCATACTTGCCACCAGTTGCATCAGCCCTAAAAGCGTCCTTTCTTCTGTCATGAATTAAAGAAATGAATCTATTGCCAACTGGAACACTAACATTGCCGTTCCATTGCATTTGAGGACCAGCAATGCCATTATTAGGATTGCCGCTTCCAGTAATCACTCCTATATTATCCTTCTGTTCATCAGTAAGTACTATTGGCTTATCGAATATGCCAAAAATGGTAATAGGAAATCCTGGAAGTTTTAGCTCATCATAATATAGATTTGAATCAGTAAGGGTTATTGGCAAATTATATACAGTCTCAGATTCAGCGATATGCCAAACAAACTCAGTTATACTTGTAGATATGCCACCTGTTAATATGGATGCTGCTAATGTTGCACCTAAAGCACCTGCACCTGCTCCTAATAAGCTCAACCCTCCAATATTGCCACCACCTGATTGAGATCCTTGCTGTGTCAAACTAAGGTTATTACTCTTTGCACCTTTACGAAAGCGAAACTCTACACTTAATTTCCTTGATGGCAATTGCTTTCGTATTTCAAGAATTGTTTTATCATCTTGTACTCTAATAATCTGTCCTACTCTTTCATGAATTACAGATCCCTCGGGATATATCCGAGCTAAAGTAGAAGAAATAACACCATGTGGCGATAATTCTCTAGGATCATATGCCAGAAATCCATTGGGAGTACAATTAGCCATAATTAGGGAGCATTAATAAAGGATCTTCCGCCACCATTTATCATTCCACCTGCTTCTGATCTTCCGCCAGAATATATACTTCTTGCAGCAGGATTACCACTAAGCTTAGAATTTATTGCACTAGCTATCATTGATGGTAGCATATCCAATTCTCCTGCCTCAAGATGAACAACAATTTGCCCGATACTTAATTGAATTCCAGATTTATCTCCACCTGATCCTGCAGGAACAACAGTTTCTCCCTTATGGACTACAGCCAATCCTGTTTCTTCAATTGTGCCTCCTGTATCTAGTTTAGGAATAGCACTGAATTTTTCTCCTTCACTTGCAATATGTGATCCTGAATCGTATTTCATTCTCAAGAAAGGAGAATTATCTATTTCTTCATCCATAGTAGGAGTTTTACCTGCGTTTTGCATCATTTTAAGAAAATCAGGATCAGTGTTCTCTTTTTTCTTACCTACATTTTTCATGAGATTTTCCATGTCAGCATCTCTTGCAGCTTTTTTCTCTTCATCTGCTGTTTTTTTCTCTTTTATTTCTCCAGTTTTTACTGGATCTGTTGCAAAGTCAGTCATTTTCTCGCTTGCACTATCTAGTCCATCTTTCAAAGCAGATGATCCCTCTTTTAAGGTATCTTTAAATTCCTTATTTGCTTTTTTCTCTTCTTCAAGAAATCCAATTTCAGCTACTTCTTGCTTTTTATACAATTCCTTAAGTCCATCTAAAATTTTCTGATCTTCCCCCTTGTCGGCATGGTTTGTTCCAAGTAATTTATCCGCTTCGTTCTCTTTTTTCTTATCAGCCTTATTGTTTTCTACTATCTTAAGATAATCAGGATCAATATTCTCTTTTTTCTTACCAGCCTTATTGTTTTCTACTATTTTAAGATAATCAGGATCAATATTCTCTTTTTTCTTACCTACATTTTTCATGAGATTTTCCATGTCAGCATCTCTTGCAGCTTTTTTCTCTTCAGCTGCTGTTTTTTTCTCTTTTATTTCTCCAGTTTTTACTGGATCTGTTGCAAAGTCAGTCATTTTCTCGCTTGTACTATCTAGTCCATCTTTCAGAGCAGATGATCCCTCTTTTAAGGTATCTTTAAATTCCTTATTTGCTTTTTTCTCTTCTTCAAGAAATCCAATTTCAGCTACTTCTTGCTTTTTATACAATTCCTTAAGTCCATCTAAAATTTTCTGATCTTCCCCCTTGTCGGCATAGTTTATTCCAAGTAATTCATCCGCTTCACTCTTTCTTCCCATCTTATGCTCTTGAACTTCTATACTACGTTCAGTACCTTTCATTGCTTTATCAGATTCTTGCACTGTACTATATCTTGCTTTATAATTAGGATCTAACCCTCGTTCGGCATTCTCACGAACTTTAGGTGCATCCTGCTCTTGAAAAGCATCTAAAGCTTCCTGTAATGTTCCAGATTTACCTTTTCTGCTGTTCCATTCCTCTTGATCTTTTTCCCATTCTTTTGTATCGTCTCTTGAGGCATATTTATCGAAATCAGATCCTAGAGCATCCTTGCCATATTTATCACCTATCTCCTTACTTTTCTTCTCGAGAGCAAGAGAATTTTCTAAATTTACCTTTTCTGCTTCTGGTAGCTTTCCTAAGTTGGCTTCAGCATCTTTTTTCATATCACCGCCAGTGTCCCATCTTGCTGCATTCTTAGTTACTTCTCCCTTTGTCTTGTTAAGATGATCTATTCTTTCAGTCATGCTAGCAATAGAAGACTCTAAGTCATCTCTAGCACCTGAACCCATTTCGCCAGATAATCGACTAATATTTAGTTGACTACTCGCGTCAGTCCTCTTTGTACTTAATTCTGTAAGTTCTTTCTGGTCATTTTCTTGAAAATATTTAACATCCCTTCTTGCATCAGATTCTTGCTGCTTATGCTCTTCGATTTTATTATTTATACTCTCTAACTCTTTGTAACTTTTTGAAAAGTCATTGGTGATATCTTTCAGTCCTAGTAACTCTTCCTTTTTCCCTTTCTCTTCTGTAGATAATCCTTTATCACTTGACTCACCAACTTTTTTATTATAAGCATCCCATTTTTCTGCATCTGCATTTGCTGCTTCTGGTATCTTTCCTTTGTTGGCTTCAGCATCTTTTTTCATATCACCGCCAGTGTCCCATCTTGCTGCATTCTTAGTTACTTTTTCCTTTGTCTTGTTAAGTTCATCTATTCTTCCAGTCATGCTAGTAATAGAAGACTCTAAGTCTTTTCTAGCACCTGGGTCTTTTTCACTAAGTAATTGACGACTTTCGTTAGTCCTCTTTGCACTTAATCCTGTAAGTTCTTTCTGTCCATTTTCTTGAAAATCTTTAGCCTCTTTTCTTGCATCAGATTCTTGCTGTTTATACTTAAGGTTTTTAGTTATTCTAAATTTTACCTCGTCTCTGCTTTTATGCCAGTCATCTTTGGCATCTTGAACATCCTGAAAATCTTTCTCTTTTGCAGTAGGTACTACTGCTGATGCTTCTTTCTCTTTTGTAGTAGGTACTACTGCTGATGCTTCTTTCTCTTTTGTAGTAGGTACTGCTGATGCTTCTTTCTCTTTTGCAGTAGGTAGTACTACTGATGCTTCTTTCTCTTTTGCAGTAGGTAGTACTACTGATGCTTCTTTCTCTTTTGCAGTAGGTACTGCTGATTCCTTTTTCTCTTTTGCGATAGAGGCAGCACCATCTTCCAAGGCATCTTTAACTAGATCCGCACCATAACCCAAGCTATCAATAAGTCCCTTATTTGCTTCCTTTTTCTGTTCTCCTGCTACTTTCTCCTGTTCTAGTAAAGAAGATTTAGCCTGTTCTTGTGTTTTCAAGAGTTTTTCCAATGCAGATATATCTGCAATATTTGAATCCGCAGATGCAGAAGAAGCCAATCTTTCATCAATATCTTTTTTATAGCCTTGTAACCCAACTATTGCTTTAACTAATTTTATATTATCACCCTCTCTTTCCCCTATTCCTTTTTTCCTTTCTCCTTCAGGATTCAAGACTGCACCTAGTAATCCGCCTGGGTTCAATGGTGACAAAAGCACCTGTTCTATGGTGGGCGGAGTATAGCTTACAAGTGATGTTCCATCTACGTTTTTCCCATGTCCCTCATTAGCACTTCTTTGATCCTTTAAATTTTTAAGTCTTGGACTATCTTTTTCCTCAAAATTTTTAGCAGCTTCCTCAAGGAGCAATCTCTTCTCTAATTCTTTCTTCTTATTATCTAATAGATTCCTAGTAGAATCCGCCGCACCAGATGCTTCTTCTGCGGTTTTAAATGTACTTTTATTCCATCCTTCAGTTTCTTTACTACTAGAACCTTCTACCTTTTTTATCTTATTTTGCCAATCTTCACGACTCATACCGATCTCGTCAGGAGCGTTATACGATCCCTGCTTCTGTTTTAACAATTCTTCTTTATTTTTAATTCTTATGTCAAATGGATCTCCAGCCTGGCTGCCAGCTATACCTTTTCTAACTTCTTTTTCTTCTGCTATCTCTTTTGCTAATTTTTCCTGAGACTCTTTATCATAACCTCCTGTTTTAGCTTTAATATCTAATTCAGTTATGCGGTTTTTGGCATCTAAAATAACATCTTTTCCTAATTCCGGCACTTGAACACTAATTCCAGAGACGGGAGTAGCTATAGGATTAGGGATAGCAGTATCAGTAGGGATAGCAGTATTAGCATCAGCAATAGGAGAAGTAGGATACCCAGAAGGACCAACCGTAGGCCATGAACTTTTTCCTTTTGGCATAGGCAATACGTTAATACCATCTCTGGTATTTCCTGTTTGAACATTAATACCTACACCAGTAACCCCACTTTCATAATTTCTAGAACCGTCAGCATTTCTAGAGTCATCTCTAGAGCCATCTTTGTTATTAATATATCGAGTACCATTAGCAAATGATTCACCATCTCTCCAGTCTGCGCCGCTCTTTCTATCTGGAAGAACAAAACCACGTACTCTAGCAGGTTGTCTTTGCCCTTCATTAGTCTGTCCTTGTCCTTGTCCCTGTCCTTGTCCTTGTTGATTTCTACCAGTCTGTCTAGCACCATCTTGCATTGACGAAAGTACATTAGGCTGATCTATAGCGGCTTGTCCCTCGTAGCGCCTTCTATTACCATTAGCACCATTAGCACCATTAGCATGATCTAAAGCATTATTTGCATATTCAGCAGCATCAGCTGCTGTTCTATTTCTCATTACATCTTGTATACCAGAAGCGCCATTCTGTGGTATCGTTGTATTATAAGCAAATGTTCCACCTCCAACGCCTCCCTGTTCTGGATTTATAATACCAGGTCCCTGTGCTGAGAATTGTGCACCTTTTGTATAACCACCTCCCAAGGCACCAGACATACTACTAACGACACCACCTAGCTTCAATGATGATTGTAAATTTTGCTGTTGTGTTATTAATATCTTGGTAAATCTTCCAGCACCAGTATTCATTGATCCTAAAGCACTTATCCATCCATCTCTAAGAACCTTAGTTTGCTCTGCCTGTTGAATCTTTTTCTGCAATATTTTGCCTTCAGTTTCCAAAACTCGCTCTCTTAGAGGAATTATAGCTTCTTCAGAGGATCCATTTGCCTCTGCTGTATTAACAATAGCTATTCTTATATTCTTTTCTTTCTCAAGAAGTCCTATTTCCTTCTCCATAGATTCAACAGCCATCATTCTCATATCAGCAGAAGCACCAACACCAATAGCGAAATTATCTGCCAAGGAAACCATCTGCGTGAATAATGAAGTTTGCTTTTCAGCTAATGATAGTTGATACTTGTATTTATCTCCTAATTGGGAAGCAAGATTGACCTTTCTAGTAAAGATACCACTTATTTCCTTCTCAGTATTAGCGATATCAGCCTGTACAACTTTATAAGCTTCTAACTTTTTATCCTCAGCGCTTGTTGCCTCTGCGCTTTTCTTAAGAATTGAGAGTCTCTCGTTAAGTAAACTCATTTCTGTATCCATTTCGGCAGTTATTTTTTTAAATCCCTCTAGCAAATCCTCTTCAACAATTCTTCCTGTCATAGCTGCAACTTCTGATTGTTCTAAAAGACTTCCAGTTATGGCTTCAGTTACAGCCTTTTGCTGCTGAGCTTTTCTTACTACTTCCGCTTCTGCTGTAGTAATTTCTTCGAGTGCGCCCCTTGATTTGGCGAGTTCTAGATTCCATTCTGCTAAGGTCTTACCACCACTTACAAACGATTTTGAAGCATCTTCTCCCTCTTTCCCAACATCTCCTATGCTTTTACTCAATAACTCTATATCGTTTTTAAGAGCATTTATAAATCCATCACTTTTTGCGTCTTCTCCTTTTCCTGCCTGAGCATTAGACAGATCCATAGATAAACGTGCTTTGGACTCCTCCATAGCTGACATTCTTGCTTCGGATGATCCACTATAATTTCTCTTATCGTCGCCGCTAAGATTAAGAGTTGTTACTCTAAACTCTTGAGACTTTTCAAATTCTTGATTTGCCAATGTCAGTCCCTCTTCTGACTCTTTACCTCTTTTTTCAAGTTCTTTTCTTTTTACTGGATCGTTTATTGAATCTTTACCATACTGCCTAGCCTTTTCTATCTCTTCTGCCATTTTCTTTTCTTCAGCTTTTGCAAAGATCATTGAAGTTTGAGTTTTCTCGTATTGTGCTTTGGAATCTTTCTTAAAATCTTTAACGTCTTTTTCATCCTTTTCTCCTGTTTTAACAGCCCTGGCTATTTTAGTAGCTGAATCTTCAAAAAGAGTTACAGCATTATTGAATATATTACCAGCTTCTGTAATTCCGCCAATAGCTGCTCCGATAGCCGCTCCCGCAGGACCGCCGAACATAAAGCCTGTTGCTGCCAGACCTCCTATTTTTAATGCACTTCCCCCTAACCCAGCTCCTGCTGCGCCTCTTTCTGCTCCCCAATCTTTTTTAGCCCTTGCAGATGACTTCATAGATTCCGAAGCTTGCGTTACTCCGTAACCAATTCCGTAAGCCATAAGACCGTTAGCCCCATACGCACCCCTTCCTGCTACTCTGCTAGCATAACCTCCTCCAGCAGCACCTATTCCACCTCCTCCACCTCCTCCCATGCCCATCCCGGCAGCCAAGCCACCAGCTAAACTAACTGCACCTGTTCCAAGCTTCATAGCCATCGCACCTAGTTTGATAGATGCGGCAGCAACGCCAATTGCAACAATAATATCTTTAAGTTGATCCCAGTTTTGAACTGCGCTCGTGACAAAACTTTCCATTTTATTAAAGAATTTTTCAACTTCTGGAGCAATCTTATCAATAGAATCTGCGAATTTCACCATGATAGGCATTAAAGCTTTACCAATAGCAAGCATGAATTTTTCAGATGCTATTTTTAATTTTGCAAATGCCTCTTGATTTTTCTTTAATTCTGCTTCTCTTTTCTTATCAGCTGTACTAATTAGTAGACTACTTTTAAGATAAGTTTGAGATGATTTATATTCCTGCAAAGACATCTTACCTGACAAAAGCATAAGTTTTGTCATAGTGCCTATTCTTTTTTTATCTGATGCATCTAATCTTTCAATTGAACCCTGAAGTTCTGGAATTTTTGCAGATAACTGGCTTAATGATCCTAACATTTCATTTTGTGCGTCAGTAGATAATCCTACTGCTTTTTGAATATTAACCATCATTTTTTCGAAGCCACCAGCAGAAAATGAACGAAATCCTTTCTCATATGCCGAGAAAAATTTCAATACATCACCTTGTGTCATATTAAGGGTTTTACCTAGTCCCTTAATGCGACCTTCAGTTTCAATAACTCCCATTCCATATTTTTTAAATGAACCTGACACAGCAACAAGTGAATTATTATAATTCTCTACTGCCGATACTCCGCCTTTAAGTGATGATGATATAGTAGTAAAGCCGAAGCCAAGCGCCAAAATGTTTTTTACGCCATGTAGTGCTGCGCCATTTAATTTAATAAATCCGTCAGCAAGGCTCTTTGTAGAATCAGATGCCTTCTTCGCATTCTTAGCCATATCTGTAAATGCGTTATTAATTAACGCATTCATATTAGCAATAGTTTGCCTATGCTTAGGAAGAGAATTGAATATCTCTAATACTGATTTGTATAGATTACCTAATTGCTTATGAGATAAATCAAAGCCTTCCATCACGGCTTTGATTTTAATCTCTCTTAATATTTCTGATTTTTCTGGTCTAGAAGGCAATAGACATCTCGTAATAAAATAAGCAAACTAAACTATTATATTAATTAGCCAACTAATGTTTCTAATTGTGCGCTTACTACACCTGCTATAATAGGATTTAAGTTTTCAATATTAGATTCTGTAACAGGCACTGCTTTTCCTTCATTATCTATTAAAGTCCATGACTTTAATAATTTCTTAAATCTAAGCAATCTTAAAGCTAAAGGATTAAATGAAAGATTAACACCATCATTAGTAGATAATGTTCCCAATATAGATACATTATCTTTAAATGATGGCTTCTTAAATACGAAATTATAACTTTCTATACTATCTTTTAAAAATATACTATCATCATCGAAAGATTCTTTAATAATATCAGCTACTATACTTCCAGAGATGTCTTTTGTTACAAAAATCTCAATTGATACTGTGTCATTTGGGTCAATAAAAATACCATTCATATCTTTTTCCTTTTTAGAATAATCCGTTTTTTGCTTTACGTTTTTCTATCAAACCATTTTTAATTTGTATTAACGTAACCATTAATTCAGCATCTATATTGCTCATATTTCTTACTTCGCTGATAGTCCAATGGAATTCCGATGCTAACATAAACTCTATTGCTTGTTTTGGGACCGGCTGTACAGGTCTTCTACCTTGAACCATATCTGATACAGCCCTTATGATTTTCCCATTTCATCATCCGTTATCTGAGTCATCTCATTATACTTTTCATATAAAGCTAATACTAAATCTGCGGGGAGTTTGTCAATATACTCAGGAGTTACTGCTACTTTTCCATCACTTACAGTAATATCCCATTCTGCTAATAAGCTTTTTATTCTCGTATCTCTGTATTTTCCCCAATCAATTTCTGTCTGCCCTGTTATTTCATTAGGTACTTGACACTGTTTCATCATTTTATTTTGATCTTCCCAGCTAGCTAGCCTCCATTTGGTATTTAATACTTGTACAATATGTTTTGGATCGGACATAATCTTCTTGGCTTTTTCTTCTTCAAGAACGGTTAGTCTTTTTATACCAAATTTATTTTCCTTCATTTGAAAAAATAATGGAAAACAAACCAATTCTTTTTCTGCGGAGAAAAATAAATTTCCAATTTCATTCGACATAATCAAACTCCTTATTGTTATATGATACTTATATTCAGATCACCAAATATTGTATCGTCTATTTAAGATATTAAAATACAGTCAATTACCGTAATCTAAAGATATTGGGTTCTACGCCGTTTAATTATAATAAAAGCTACAGCAAACTGGTATATAAAATAACAGTTTGCTGTAGATATGAAATTTTGTTTTTAATTCAATTAAGCGGTTGTAACAGTAATGTTTTCTTGATTAACGTTACTATTTGGGAAAGCATGCCATGCAACCGTTGTTTCAAAAATATCAGTTGATAATGCAATTTCTTCAATCTGATAAACAATATTTGGCAATCTAATAAGCAAAGTTCCTGCACATCCTGCCTTCTGTAGTCGATAACCGTATCTTACAAATCCTGTATTACGACAGCGATCCTGGTTGTCCGCTGAATCTTGACTCAAAATAGGATGGCGACCAAGAAGAACAACGCTACCAGTTACATCTCTTTTTCTAGCTTGAATATCTTGAGGAGCAAGCTTGCCGTTTAATGTATAATAACGTTCAGCGTTATTATTAATTGTTGAATCAAATGATCTAATATATTCACCACCAACTATACCACCTTCTGTGCCTAGCTCAACAACAGCATCATTCCATGTAGCAACACGGGAATTGACCAGGTTAGGAGTAGTTAGTGAAGCAACTTCTCTATCTTCTGCGATAACTTCAGATGTGATTGTTATCAAATCCGATTGAGCTACCTTAAAGTTAAAAGAGTTTACAATACAGTTAGTATATCTAAATGAGGCATTATTAGTTGTGTACTTAACTTCTACTGTTGTCTTATTCAATCTGGCTTCTAAGCCGTGTCTAAGAATACACAAATTAGCCATAACTGCTGTTGGATTATTGGCAACATCACCCATAACTGCCGGATAGGTAATAGAACCACCAACGATTTTAGGACCAAGCTGATACACAGTTCGGTCAAACGCACCGTCAACGACTTCTGGTTTCGTAACTTCTTGACTTAGTTTGATATCGCAAGCGGTAGCTCTAACGACAGCGTTAGCTACCTTTACGAATCCTACAAAGCCCATATATGCTGGAGGGACTGCCATAGTTTGTTATACTCCTAATAATAAAATCTAACCAAATCTAAATCTAAATATAAATACTGGCCAGAACAATTATGGGTCAATATTTGAGGAAGCAATTGGAAATCCAGCATCCGAGGATAACAAGGCGAAGTCCGCAGGAACCGTAATTCCTTGGTCATCCAAGTAAGCATCAACTGTAGCAAAACTACCAGCAGCAATTACATGCTCCTGTAATGCCCTAATAGCACCAAGTAGTAAAGTTGTACTTTGAAGTAAATCTGAGTTAACAAGGTAACTTTCCCAAAAGTCAGTCAAGAGATCCACTTCAGGTCTAATTGAGTTTAACTGAACAACAGTATAAACTGCATCAAACAATTGGTCCTTACTATCGTACCTAGCACGATACGCCTGTGCATAATCGGTTGCTATCGTGTAGTAATCTGTTCCAGAAATAAAAGCCATTTGTAGTCTCCTTAAGAGTCGCTGAATCCTAAATTATTTTAGCTATCATAAAATAGCTATTTCATTATAATACTTGTTACCATAAAATATATTCTAATTCCTCTTTTCTAATATTTATATTAGAAATTTTCTTCTATTTTTAATACCATGCTGGTATCTTCCATTATATCTTTAATCTTACTATCTAATTCTATTACAAAGTTTTCTATATAAATCCTTTTCGCAATTTCCGATATCTTTCCTCTTATTTTTTTAAATAATTCTTTTTCAGAATTCCATATATAATATATGTTACAAAGTTCTTTGGTTATACTATCAGGATTAACTATAAATAACTCTTCTTCTCTTTCAGAAACAAACTGTACACCTTTTAATGAAAAATTAATCTGATTTAGTCCTTCATTTTTTAACTCATCTAATATATCAGCAAAAGCCCCAACAGGAGAAATTAACGGAATACAACCATAAGACATAGCTTCTAAAACACTCATAGCTGTAGCTGATCGCATTGAAGTATCAACTATAACTGTTGTGTTTTCATACATTTCTTTCATTTTATCATCAGATAATCCCTGATTAATAGAAACATATTCTTCTGCTATTTCTACTTCTCCATATCTTTTCATGAGAGCATCAATATTATAATCTCCAGGATCATGAAAATTTGTATGCAATCTAATATTTGTATTACTTATATTTAATTTTTCACATGATTTAGAGAATTTTCCAGCCCCAGATATAAATGCAGATAAATTACTGATATGAGAATTCTTACCAACCCCTAATACTGAGAATTTATCTCTCATATCTCCTACATGTCCTGCTCTTTTTTCAGATAAACCTATTCTTCTAACATTGACATCATCTTTTGCTATCTCTGACCACTGAGCCTTGTTATTACTATTAGTTAAAAATAACAAATCTATACCATCTAGTAATGTAAGATAAGATTCATTTATGGGAGATGCTGATCCTGCTATGATAGCAACCCACTTAAATGTGTTTGGAAGTAAATCTTTAACTAGCTTTAGAGTTGAAATTTCATGATAATCTCCAATAGTTATTACTACGTCTGGGTTTTCTGTCTTAATAGTTTCATAGATATGAATAGGAGATGTCTCTATCCCGTTTTCAAATGGAAACAATTGACATATATCATCATATGTACTTGTTCCATCTTTTTTAGGCATAAAAAAATTTAAATCATGATGCCAGACTGCTGATGATACATCATGTCCAGAAGATGATAAGTATTTTAAAATTTCACTATTCAATCTTCCTAAATTTGTTAGTAAGTAGGGAGATGCGCTGATCGTTAAGATTTTCATATAACATCCTTATTTGAGATGAGTATCCTGGAATCGGAACTCCTGTAACTCCTCTTCCTCTGCAAACCATTTAATTACGGCAGCTTGAAGCAAAGACCCTTTGCTTATCTTACCGTAATCAATGCTGCTAGGCCAAGAGTTGTATATAAATCTCTTCGGATGAATTAGGATAGAATTATCAGAAACTAAATAATTTTCACAAATACCGTCACCAACTTCAATTGTATTTTCATCTAATAACTGTCTAACTGTAAATTCTTGAGTCTTATACTGATCTTCTATAAAAGCTCTTAAAACACTTTGTTTTGGGAATGTAGGCTGAGATATACTAGTATCTTCAAATATAGATGAATCAGCAACCTTTAGAAAAATATCTCCAGCTGTAGCATCTGCTGTTAAAGATGTTATTTCATAGTCTCCAATAAGTGGATATATATTTCTCTTTAATCCATGCTGTATAGCTTCTACCATTTGCATTATAAATCTTAACCCATCCTCATGAGTTGATTCCAAGGCATAAATAGTAACTTCTATTTCATATCTTTCTTTTGTACTTTCTAGTGTCATCCACTCTGAATTTCTACTTATAGCATTTACGGTTATAGCAGGGTACATAGGAATAACATCAGGGTCTCCTATATATATGCCATTAACAATCATTTGATTAATAGCTTTTTCTATAACAGAGTTTTGGTCAACAGTCCAGTTGTACAATATTGGAGATGATAGTCTTACATAATTATTATCTATAACTTCAGATATTATTAAATCAACTTCATACTGTAATGGGTCATGAAGAAGAATTTCGTCTCCCTCTCTGAATCTTAATGTTGAATTTAACTTAATAACAGTATCACCAACATTTGCGTCTTCCGTAAGAGGAGAAGCAGTTGTTGTCCATCTTCGGACAATTCGTCTAATGCTGTCTAATACTGCTTCCATTATATCCCTTATAGTCCACTAGTTAACTTATTAATAAAATCATCAACTGCCTTATCAACTATATCATCTATAGATTCTTCATCATCCGCGGAAAGTTCGCCTGTCTCTTTTAATATATCCAACTTTTCCTGAGCAATAGCATCTTTATTATTTTTTGATAAAGTTGGTTTTTGTCTTAAATTTTCCTTATTACCAACTCCAGGGCCTATATAAGATCCTCCATCGAAAACCATATTTGATTTTCCTATCCTATCCATTATGTTCAATAGATTCTGAATATCATCCGACATCATCTATCTCCTTAGCCGCATCAGTACCCTTATGAGTATCATACTGTGCAGGAATAGTAGGATCGAAAAGTCTTCTACCAATTCTTAAATACCCATGAAGAACAGTAATACCCCTAAGTATATTATTAAGATGCTGTCTTGCTAATTTTCTTAGATTGCTACCATATTCAGACTTGCTAGGAGATACCTGAGCCATAAAATATTTATCATAAATATCAGCTGAAGCTAGCCTGGCACAAACTAAAGGAATAGGATCAGGATATTTTACCCTTATTACTCTTGTTCCAGCATTAAATGAAGTGAATATCTCTTCTACGGTAGAAAATACCCCACTTGCTACCATGTCTTCAATTGTAAATCTTTCTTCATTAACCCCGTCAGTTATGATAATATTATCACCAGCAGTTAATGGGCATTTTTTGTCTAATATTATATACGAATTATATTCTGCTATATCAGATTGTAATGATGTTTCAAAATCTGCCATTTCACAAAAAGGTGTTTTATATTGATGACTTAAAGTTGCATCAATTTCTTGACCTGCAAATTGAATATACTGTTCAATAATATCTGTAGGAACAGTATTTTTATCAAGAACTCTTCCTACTCTTAATAAAGCACCTCGACCTGTTAATGTAGATGTAGTAGCACTTGTAAGAGCCTGGGCCAAGATTCTTTCGACTTCTACTAATGTACAATAGCCCATTTAAGATTTACTCCATTGATTTTGCAACGGTATCGTCTTTAGACTGTTGCATTTTGCGATAAGCACTTGCTGCATATGTTAAACAACCCTTAACAACTGCGTTTCTCGGGTCTTTTGCATGCCTAACTGATTTAATCACAAAAGGCAATTCAAGACTACTTATAACTTCACTAACTTTATCGCAAAATCCTTTAGGCATTGATGTGCCACCTGCAACAACAACTTCCAATGGAGCTTCAAACTGGCTTTTAACCTTTTGGAAATGAGAACTAAACTTAGAAAATACAAATTCAATCATAGATGTATAGTATGCATTAAGAGCAAAGATAATATCATCGTCATCTTTCAAATTCCCGAAATCCAATTCTACTTCTTTCTTCTTGGTAACCTGAGAGATAGGAGCACCAGTCGCCTCAGATACCTTCTGGTCGATCCAGTCTCCTGATCTAGCGGCTGACATGCCCAATACCTGTAAACCCTTGTAAGCTAATACGCAGTTGACTCTGCCAGCTCCAAAGCTGATACCAATACCGCTATATGGTCTTTCTACTTCCTTACCATCTACGATTTCTGTAATAGATGGTCTTTCACCAAGAACTACGGCATGGCCCTCTTCAATTACTTTTACATTATAACCAAGTTGCTGAAGCATACCACTTATTCTAGCTTTATGAAAAGCACTGTCAGGAGAATCATCTACAGATGGTGAAGATACGCATGTACAAACTACAGATGTTTTATCAGGTGCTTTCCCTATTGCATTTTTAATCATTTCTGATAAAACTAGCATTTTCTTTTCTTCGCCCTTATTAAGAACACCATCTTGCAATGGTCTACGCAATTCCACTTTACCTGGAAACATATTAGCTACTCTAAGAGAGTCTTCCCCAAGAACATAATAATGCTTACCATCTTTAACATATTGCCAAGAATTTTGTTTCAATATGTCTTCTATATCATCTGTAGCTGCAATTTCCACAAATGCATTACGCATTGTTTTTATTGACACATTTCCACCAGAGCTTTCTTCAGCAGTTTGAAAAAACATTGTACCAAGGTCAACTCCTAATATCTTACTCATAATATAATCTCCTTACTAATATAATCGAAAAAATCATAACAATCCATCAAGCTCTTTTGCTCTTTCCGAAGGAGAATCTTTGATATTTTCTTCTGTATAACTTATATTTGCTTCTAAATCTTTAGTCATATTCTTAACAGCCTTGGCGTGTATAGAATTTAATATATCTTCATCAATATTATCAGAAGGTCTATTGGATCTACTTTCCGATCTTATTTCTGATTTACTTTCGTAAATAATAGATGGTTTCTGATTCTGCAATAAACTAGTTAGTTGTTGCAAAACAGAAGTTAAATCAGGGTTATTTCCCATACCTGATATAGCCTTTTTTAATTCCTTCATGTCATCTTTAATAGATTTCAAATCGGGATTGTCAGATTGTCTCTCTACTGGAGGTGGCTCTTTAGGTTTTACTGATCCTCTTACTTCCAGAATACCTTGGTGAATAAGAGTCTTTAAATCAGAAGATGATAATATTTTATTTTTAGAACATAGCTTTTCTAAATCAATACCTATCTTACTTTGTAAAACTACATTTAGATCTTGTATCACTACAGATCTGTTTGTTTTATTAACAATGAAATACATTATCTAACTCTTGATTTAGGTAGTTTATTAACAACAGATTCTAATGATAGTTCACATACAGACTTACACTCAGGACAAATATATAATATCTTCTTTTCTGCAAAGTTAATTTCTAAAGAAGGCTCTTGAGTCGTATGACGACATTGTACATTACAGCATACAGCCATTATTTTAGGAATGTTTATCGGCATAGGCTTTCTCTATATGCTTTCTTACGATACTAGCATATTTATCTTGTAATATAGAAATCTTTTCATCTATAAATTTCATGCTACTATGAGCATAATTATACTTACTCATTTGCTTTTTTATTTTTATAAGAGTAGAAGATTCTTTAACATATGCTGTCTTGATTTTTTGCATACCTGAAGCTAGTGTTCTCCAGTTTTCTGGAAACTTCTCTTTATCCAACAAGCCGTAATCCATAAGAGCATTATTCCACTTTCTTTCAGGCTTTCTCTCTTCCCATGAATCCGGAGTAAGAGCTTCTCCGTTAAACTTCTCTTCAGGATCGGGAGATTTATGATAACCTAAAATTGTTCTCAATAATGGAGCGGCTCTCATATCTTTTAGCCATGAACTTCTTCCCCCTCCTAATTGGTTATCAAATCCAAGGTAGCGATTCTGATAGCCTATTAGATCCATAAAGTTTCTTCTAACAGATGGTGGATATTTGTGCTGGCTCGGTTCTTTGCCATTTTGGTCTTTAACCATCGATACTAATACGGCAGGGGCTACATCTGAAAAAAAGTTTTTAGCTCTTTCTCGCAAAGTACTTACTCTCGCTGGGTCTGAAGGCGATGGTCTATCTGCAATAAATTTCTCAAAATATTCTACACCTTGCCCTTGCATCCTAAGAGTCCTCTCTACCTCCTGTTCACTAATTTCAAGTTCTTTTGCTATTTGCTGAGATGGTTTTCCTAATTCATACCCTGATAGAACAGCCTTTTTCTTATTCAGTGAATCAGAAAGATACTTACTAATTAGCTGTGGTTTTATCAATTTGCTATAATTCTTAATTTCAAATACACCCTGGGGTGTTGACTTATAAAATTTAATTGTTACTCCATCAGAACCCTTAACAGAAAATTCTTGACCTTTACCTATGCTTTTATTTATTTTATCAATTTCACTGCGGTCCATCGTTCGCCCCATCAGCCCGCGAACTTGTTTTTCAGAAAATTGAGATATCATCTCTACGAAATCAGCCTTTGCATACATATCATGGTCAAGGCCACCTGGATTTCTCTTATCCGCCATCTGCCGCATTGTCTTAGCAACCTCCATACCAAGATCCGCAACGCTCTTAATCTCCTTATGCTTTAAAGAAGAAAAAGTAGTCCATGCACTATTATTAGAAGGAAGTTCAGAAAGAGGTTCGTTAATAATATTTTGCTCAACCTGCTCAATACCAATACCCAACAATGACTTTACGGCTTCATTCATATTATCAATCATATCCTGAGTAACAGAATCTAATCCCTCATCTAATCCCTCAAGTAGCCTATATGCCTCAACTTTACTTGCGTCACTAGATTGTGGATTCAGAAGTGTTTCCTTAGCTTCTTCTTTAGCAGAAGCCATGCTTGGAGGATCATTTTCGTCAACTGCTAAAGTTCTATTAGAAACTCCATCAGTATTTGTCACATCAATATTCCGTGTCCCTTTAGATATATTCCTGTTTTGTACATTCAGTTGGGCATTTCCTAAATAAGTACGAATATACTTCAAAATAGATTTATCACTTGCAGTACCATCTCCGTAAATAAGATCATTCATCTTTTTAAGCAATTCTGGCTTTTGCTGCTTCAATATAGCATTAAATTTTTTGTTTCCAGCTTCATCTTCTATATTTTTTAAGAATTTGAATACTTTTGAATACGATTTTTTCGTACTAGACAAATCTACCCTTAACTCCCTAATTGGATTACCATATTTATCCTCTCTTACATGAAGATATTTTTTAAAGAGACTATAATCTAATTTAGGAGCATTGACTGGTATTTTAACTGGCAGAGTTTCATTAGAGTTTTCTGGATCTGGACCTGTTACATTTTTTTCCTTAATACTACTAAGTAATCCATATTTACCATCTTCTCTTAGTTCTAGTAAATTGTTTTCCTTCAATTCCGATATAACACTTTTTGGTAATTTACTGAGATTTTTTTTAAAAAATCCAATCCTTTGGTCAACACTAAACCCTTCATCTCCTCTTCTTGCATCCTTCTTTGCTTTTGGATCTCCTAAAAGATATGTTATTGCATATTGAAATGCATCTTGACCAACTTGCCCCTCTCTATTGATATATGCTTGGAATTTATCAGGATTAAGAATATACATATTATAGAATCCATTGATTTGCTCACTTAGACCACTTATCTTACTCCATTTTTCACCAAACCAATCTGGTTTGTCGGAAAAAAACTTAGCCCTTTTTTGACTATTTTGCTCAACATCGTCCGTAACAGTATTAGCATGTGGAAGGCTGTTTACAGGATCAGTGGTAGGATCAGGAGTAGTCGCAGCAACAGGAGGTAATAAATCCTGAATGTTCTTTGGCAAGGGCGCACCATTGTACATTTTTTGTATAGAAAGAGCAGCATCTCTTTTTTGCTCTGGCGTTGCCATTGGATTATCTATAACTTCAAATGGATCATTTGATTCTTCCTGTTGCTGAATAGCATATTCATCTTTATCAGTATCATCATAAGAATCATCATAAGAATCATTTGGCCTATATTGATCTTCCCCTTTTTGCAACTCCCAAGGAGCAGCAGCAACTTTAGAAATATCTTTTTTAGCCAATTTGCCAAGTAATTTCTTAATATCCATAATATCTTCTCCAGTTTAATTCTACACAACTATATATCTTTCGACATTGTTTATACTAAATCCTTGAAAAAAAAGCCAGCCTTACAGGCTGGCTTTCGTTATTAAGATTTTCTTATATCTTACTTCTTTTTAGGTAAAGAAGATACAATATACATTCTTTCTCTTTCCAATATATCTTTGTGATCAGGATTATTATAACTAAGAGGATCGCCAATCGCTTCAAAATACATTCTGGTATTACTCAATCCTGATTCTCTGTTAACGTTCCACCCCCAGCTAACGCCTCCTATTATATACTGATGAACTCCAAGTATATTAAGGAGATCTATACGAGATTCAGCAGGATGGTCTTCCTTAACAGCAAGCATAATAGGAAGCATCTCGACCCACCAGTGACCAAAATGATTCTTTATGGATCGTCTAGTCTTAGCATCAAAATTCAAATTAGCCAGCTTTCTTGTTACTTCCAAAGGCTGTAACAAGATGTTATCTATAAAATCCTTATTTACCATAAGTCTCTTAGATATCTCTCCGTATTTCTCATGCTTAGTAACGATTTCAGGAATTAACGCAATGTCTATTCCTTTTTCGCGTAACAGGTGAACAAATCTCTTGAATTGAGAGATTTCTTTAATCTCTTTAATCAAGTCAGTTGGGGAGATAAGCTTAGATAAATCCCTATTGCCATCATAATGAATAACGATACTAGAACCCTTCTGTCTATAGCATAAACCCTTTTCGCTAACTCTTTTTCTAGCCTGCTCATTCTCAGGAACAAACAATTCAGAAATCTGACGTAAAGAAAGATGAATGACAGCCTCCAAACACTCTGCTCTCTCCATACTCTTCATCTTACACTTTGCTCTTAAGGTCTTAACAATATACTCTCCAAGAGCTTTAGTATAGTCTAAAGACTCTTTAGTAATAGCTGCGACCTTTTCAGCTCTATCTGTTTTTTCCTCTGGAGTATCATCCCTGAAATCTACTCTTTTGCTCGAAACCATAAAAGAAGACTTAGCATCAAGAAAGGAAGGCAAAGATGGATCATTATCGCCAATAAGAGTACCAACGTCTCCGCTATAGGATGTTTCTTTCTTTTTTCTACGCCATTCTTTACCAAGAGAAGTTCTTGCTCTGTTATACATATGGTATGTAACCCAACACTTAATATCTTCGCTATCATTGCAAATCAATTCCATCAATTTAGAAATAAGTCCATCCTTCTTTTCAGGAGAAGTATCATCCTTTACAGTTTCCAATGCTGCTAAAACAATAGATAACAAAGCCTTATCAGGCTTGATACATTTGTGGCCTTCATTACTGCTATTCTTAATTTTTATCTTTCTTGCTTCATCTATGCTTCTGTATCCAGCCTTCTTTTCTAAAGAAGATATTTCCTCTCTACTCTTAGACAAAACCATAACCTTACGTAAAGCAATAGATGCCCTAGTTGTCATATTGGAAGAATAGAATACAAAGAAATATAATCTCTGGTCAACGCTTCTTGAATCAGGCTCTCCTAATGCATGAGCCACCCCATCAAGACCACCATCTTGGACAACATCATTGTTATTTATAAACTTAGAATACCTAGATAAAGTTGTAACCTTATCAAGCAAAAAACCAGGGTTAAGTCTAAGGAATTCTGAAGCGTGACTGCTAAAAGAAAGCAAGTCACTTGACTTTCTGTTTCTTTTATCGCCAGGATGATTGGTATAAGCTTCGCCAAAATTAGCAAAGAGAGTCTGTAAAAACTTGTCTGACTTGTCTCCAATGAGATTTTCGCAGACTTCCCCAAAGATAACTCGGTCTTGCGCATCCATCCATTCCTGTGGATAAGCTACGCATGATGCTTTATCTTTATTCCTTTTTACGAATCTCTCCATTTCAGTAAGAAATGGACTTTCATACTTCGGTTCATCAGCTCCGCCCACAACTTCCATGTTCCACGGATTCGCCATTGATAACCTTCTTTCTGCTTGAGTTTACCCAAAACGTTTGGGTATTTTGCTTCGTCTTTGACTATTCTATTCTAAACTGTATCTATCTTCGATTGATGCCACCAGAGGATGACGAACGATGCAAGTCCTGTCCATCTCCACGATACCAACATTTTCCAGATTGTCAAGTCGCTCAATTATGTCTGAGAGGCCATTTTTATTACGAATGTCACTTTGTGAAACATCTCCGGTAATAACCACTTTCGATCCCATACCCATGCGGGTAAGAAACATCCGCATTTGTTGTGGCAAAGTGTTTTGCATTTCATCCGCTATGACAAATGCGTTTTTGAAAGTGATACCCCTGTGGTAAGCCAATGGGATTGTAACAATCTTTCCTTCTTCTATTAACAGATTAAGGTCTGTTTTCCGGAGAGACTCAAGAAGAATATCCCAGATTGGTATTAAATACGGTGCAATCTTCGCATTGAAGTCTCCCGGAAGGAATCCCAGTGATTCACCGCATGCTTCAATACACGGTCTTGTTATAATAAGTTTTTGATAATTACCCCAAATCAGCTGCTGTAATCCAAAGATCGTTGCTAAGTGGGTCTTTCCGGTTCCCGGAGCTCCATGTAAAATGGTTAAGTCGTTATCTTTTATAATTTTAATTGCATTTTTTTGAGCATTATTAAGAGCCGAAAGAGAAATCTTTAACTTTTGGTCTTGATTTAACTTTGGATTTTGAATTTTACTTTGTTCCTTACGCTTATCGGTTACGGTAAATTTCTTTTTTTTTGACAAATTATTCCTCTTCCCCTTTTCTGAGTAAACATATAAGGTTATCATTAAGTTTGCAAACAGTAGGACTTAGTTCTCCAACTATGAATCCTGAATATCTAAATTTAGGGTCAACATCTATAATTCTTAAAATAGCCTCTTCCCATACATCTCTTGGAAGATACACAGATTTACCCATAAGTACCTTTGATCTAGCTCCAATTAGATCTATACCGTATTTATCTTTTATATCATCAATTATACCTTCTAATTGATCTGTAAAGTAAAGACTTGTCCAACCACCGTCAATTATAGATTTTTTAATTGATTCTTTGTCATTCGCAGATAAACTACTGAAAATTATTTTCTTCTGATTAGGAGATAGACATTTAATGTAATGCCAATACTCTTCAAAGTCTTCGAAAATGTGAACAGAACTACTATTGTTGCTCATTTTACGTTCTCCAATTTGAATCATCAGAATCTCCTATTATAATTTTCAATAATGAAAAATAAAACCCTTTAACAATGTTTATACAAGTTCTACTACTACCTTGTTATGAGTAACATATAATAGACAATTTACATTATTATTAATAAATAAGTCTCCAAGTGTTGTTTCTACTTTTTTAATTTCTAAGTCAGAATCTTCAGAACTCAATCCTGTAGTATCTACCTTGACAATAAGAAGTCTATTATCAAGTGTATAAAACTGAGAATTATTTTTAGATATCACATTCTCTGTGCTATCTATTTCAGCAACAGGTTCAGATGCATCTATAAAAACAGTTTCATCCATAGGATGAACTATATTTTCAGTTACAGATTTTAGTTTTCTCTTAGCCATTTTATTTTCCTTTGTAAGATAGTACAGTTTCTCTTATTCCGTCCTCGAACGAAACAGAAGGTTTCCAACCAAGTAGATTTTCTGAACGACATATATCTGCTCTTGTATTTTTAGGCTCAATTACTGCTGTCCCATATATGACTTCGATATCAGTTTCCAATACTTCTTTGATGTTTTTAATAACATCATTAACACTACGATTATTTCCAGCCCCAATATTAAATGCTTTTCCAAATACTTCCGTATTGTCAGGCCAAGCTGCTATTATATTAGCCTCAACGACATCATGAATTGAAGTAAAATCACGAGTCTGCTCGCCATCACCAAATATAACAGGACTTTCTCCATTTATAAATTTACTTATACTTTTTGGGATTAAAGCAGCATAGCCGCCATTAGGATTTTGCCCAGGACCATATACATTAAAGTATCTTAATGCTACGGATTCTAATCCATATATTTTATTAAACATTAATGTATACATTTCTCCTGTTAGCTTTTGCAACGCATATGGAGACATAGGGTTAGGCTTCATAGTCTCTACCAATGGTAGAGTATCCTGGTCTCCATATACCGAAGAGCTAGATGAAAAGATAAATCTAGGAATTGAATGACTCCTTGCTGCTGTAAGTAAATTTAAAGTTCCAGTAATATTTGCGTTATTTGACGCCCAGGGGCTTGCAATAGAAAACTGAACTCTTGGTAATGCTGCTAGATGAAAAATAACATCTATACTCTCATCTAAAAACACGCTTTCCAAATCTTCTCTTTTTGAGATATCTACATCATAGAATCTTGCATCAGGATTTTTCTCTATATTTTCTATAGACCCAGTAGACAAGTTATCTATAACTATAACATCTTCTCCAAGGTCAATTAATCTAGATACCAAATTAGAACCTATGAAGCCAGCTCCGCCTGTAACAACACATTTAGACATTTTTTCCTCCAAATTTAATACCAGGAGATCCTTCTACTCTTATCTCTCCATTATCAAGCATAAAAGTATTCATTCTATCCAGTGTCCCTTCTACATACTTGATAACCATATCTTTAGATATTCTAAAAGAATGACCGTCTATTATAATAACTTTTAAGTCCTTATTGATTCTATTCAATTCTGCATCGTCACCTTTTATAAGTCTATTACGTATATCAGAACTTGGGACATAAAAGAACTCTATGTCCTCTCTCGATATCTTTTCTTTAATTGCCGATAGTTGTTGTGATGTAAAGTTTTTTATCATATAGCCTCCTACGTAATAATCGACGCAACAAAGGATCATCCCTTAATCATAAGGAATAATTTAGTATGAATTGGTATCACACTTCAAAATTCGCATTTCCGGTTTTCCAGGACTCTCTGCGAAATCAATTATTGCATGAATACAAATGGATGTGGAGACCGTTCTATCAAAGAGGATTAAAGGAAATACCAATAGGTATTCGTCTTATCCAAACTGATGAAGGCAAGTGGGGAGTTATAAATAATGACGGAAGTATAATTGTAGATTATGAACCATCTAACGAAGCACCGGAAGAAAGTGGAAAGCAAATAGACTTAAAAGAAAGAGTTGTTAACCAGGCTCTAAAAAGACTGTTCATGTCTCTAGCTGTATAACTGGGAATAGATCTAACTGATTATCATTTAATCTTTTAGATGCTATATCATAATATTCTTTTTCTTTTTCAATTCCTATAAAAATTCTTCCTGTATTTCTTGCTGCCAAAAGAGATGATCCGCTACCTGCACAATTATCTAAAACAACTTCCCCTTCATCTGAATGAGTTTTTATCAGATACTCACACAGGTTAATTGGTTTTTCTGAGCTATGGACTCTGCTATAATTATCAACACATTTGAACTCTAAAATATTAGTTGGAAATCTTGTTGTTTTTCCGCCTTCATAATTTCTTTTATTTTTCCCGAAATATGCCTGTCCATTTGAGCAACCCTTAGCAGAATTAGTAGGAATATGACCATCACTTATTTGAGGATTATATTTACCTCCCATAAATATGCATATCTCTTCAATCTTTCTTATAGGCATTCTTTTGGCATGAAAAAAGTTTGTTCCCTGGTTCTTTAACCAATACCAGCAAAACTTGAAATCTTTTTCATTTGAAGATATTAACTTTGTAGTAAATGGTTGAGAAGAAAATAGAGCTATAGTTCCATTAGGCTTTACAATTCTCTTGTATTGCTTCCATAAATTATCCATGTCTACCAACTTATCCCAATCGGGAGCAGTTATTCCATATGGCAAGTCGCATAAAACCATATCTACAGAAGAATCTGGAATATGAGGCATTATGTCAAGACAATCTCCAAAAATAATCTTATTATGAAAATCCAAATTAATATTCTTTAAATGAGGTAGTTTCAACCAGCATCAAAAACAGGTTCGCTCTCGTCTGCCTCTACTGGTTCAGGAAGATCTTTACTCCAATTAAATTTTGGTCTAAAATCTCCATCTCCATCTGAATAAATAGTAACATGCCTAGATGAGCCAATACTTCCAAGAGTTTGCATATAACTTAGCATACCAAGAAAGTGCGGAACCCATCTATCATTCATCTCTACTTCAATTGTGAATTTCATTTTCTATCCATGAACAAGTAACTTTTACACATTATTTCTAAGCATTGGAAGGTCTAAAATGCCTAATGGATCTTTATAAAATCTAAATGTTTCTGTAATACCCGTATGAAGATCTACTAGTTTAGGATTCCAGCCAATACTCTTCATTTTAGAAATATCTAAAAGTTTTCTTGGAGTTCCATTTGGAAATGAAGTGTCGTATTTTATTTCCCCTTTATAACCTATTATATCAGCAACCATAATAGCCAAATCTCTAATATGTATATCTTCACCACAACCTACATTTAATAGCGGATAATTTTCTTTTTTGTCTAACAAGAAAGAAATTGCTTTTGCTAAATCGTCAACACACATAAACTCTCTTTTAGGACTTCCATCTCCCCAAAGCACAACTTCTTTTGACTCTGAATCTTTAGCCTCATCAAATTTACGTATCATAGCAGGTAATACATGTGAAGATGCTAGATTATATGTATCATATCTTCCGTATAAATTTACTGGCATTAATGTCGCGCCAGAAAAGAAGCCTTCTGCCATCATTGCTTCCATTGTTTTAATACCAGATATCTTAGCAATAGCATACCATTGATTTGTTGGCTCCAAAGTACCAGTTAAAAAGTACTCTTCTTTAATTGGCTGAGGACAATCCCTTGGGTAAATACAAGAAGATCCAAGAAATATAACTCTTTCGACTTTAGTTCTTCTGCAAGCTTCAAGTAAGCTAGACTGTATAAGAATATTATCCTGTATAAATTTTACAGGGTTATCCTTATTTGCCATAATACCCCCAACTTGAGCAGCAGATATAACAACATAATCAGGCTCTATTGCTCGAAACTTTTTACAAACAGCATCAGCATCTCTTAAATCTAATTCTTTCCGCGAAAATCTAAATATATTTCTATAACCTAATTCTAGCAGGTTCCTCACAACGGCACGGCCAACCATGCCGCTGTGACCTGCTACGTAGATTTTTTTATCTTTATCCATTTATGTATATTTTCTTACCGTATAAACAATTGCGAAAATAAATCCAACGCAAATAAAAGTTAAGCCAATGATCTGCTCCATGATATCTCCTTAGAAAAGATTAGTAGGTTCGTCTTCCCATTTGATCGGGTCCGATAGAATATCAGTTTTTGGTTGCTTCAAAAGATAATCAGCACCAAAGGTTCTAATCATAGGTGAATAATCTTTTAGATCCATAGGATTGACCTTGCCTTCATCATCAAGTCCGTTTGGCAAAGCATGAATCATATCTAATACTAACATGCCCTTTTGCCATTGAAGCATTGAATCCCAATCAGAAAGATATACTATTACATAATACGAATATGGGCAATCTAATTTAATAGGCATAGGGACAGACTTTAGATCCCACATCTTCTTTTGCTTTTCGCTGCGATCCTTATTAGTTATTGCATAAGCTCTAACTACATCAACGTCAACTCCGCTAAAATGAGTAGAGTTAATGGAAACAATTGTTTTCATTATCTCAGTGATTTCCGGAAGTGTCTGATATTCAGCTGGTGTTTGTGCCATTTTTTTATCTCTTTGTAAAAAGGTTTATATAGAAAATCTAGTTATTTTTAGAAATTCTGTTACGAAAAACTTTATAGATATACATATTATATCAAAAAGGAAACATGTTAAAAGCAAAAGCAAACCTGTTGAAAAAATCAACGTAATAAAGTTAAGACTACTTTTATCATTCCCTTTTTGGTAAACATTATCCTGGTTCTCTGAATCCACTTAATCCCCCTCTGCTATTGAGCCTATGCCAGATTCTACAACTGAAGATGTTTTGGGATCAATTAAAAATTCCCAAAATGTGTCAACTTCGTAATCTGCCATAGTTATTTTAATACCATCATCATTCACAATAATATCGACTCTCGCATTATCATCTTTATTCCAATAGACACCTGACTTTAATCCTCTCACTTCTCTTAGCATGATTTAATTCTCCTCGTTATTCTTAGTGCTTTTCTTTTTTCCCCATTTTTTAGATTTAGAAAAAACTATCTCTGTTCCATCTAGATTGTAGATTCCCTTGCATCCCTTAAAAAATCCAGGGCACCCGAGAAACTCTCCTTTTCTACCTTGTCTTATAACAAGTTTCTTTCCACATTTAGGACAATCTATATCTGATAATTTTATTTCTTTTTGTTCCTTAATAATAGGCTTGCCATCCTTGCCTAAGTTTATTTTATATAAGCAGCCTTCTTTATATCTTGGACATGCGCAGAACTCTCCAAACTTAGAAAACTTCTTAACAAGAAAAGACTCTATATTTTGTTTTTTACATTCAGGACATTCTATATCTGTTACGCTTGCTTCCTGCTTATGATCTTTAGCTTTATCAATATCTTTTTTCAATCTATCCCAGAATGCTGTTAAGACTTGAAGCTTATTTATTTTCTTTTCAGATATCTCATCTAATTGGTCTTCCATCTTAGCTGTAAAATCTAAATCAATAAAACAAAAGCCTACATCTTGAAGAAATTTATCGACTTTCAATCCTAAATCTGTTACGTTAATAGATTTTTCTCTAGTAATATAGCCTCTATCTTCTAATGTCTTCGGGATAGAAGCATACGTAGCTGGGCGACCTATACCAACAGTCTCTAATTTTTTATTAAAAGAAGCACCTGAATATCTTGATGGTGGCTGTGTTTCCTTCTTTTCTGTCTTAATAGAAATGATATCTACCTTATCTCCAACCTTCATATCAGGTAGCTCTTCCTCTTTTAAGATTGAATAGTCCCAGCATTTTCTCCAACCATCAAATAAAGTTTTATAGCCAGTAGCACCTAAGATATTCGTATCGCATGAGAATTCAGCAGATATGCTTAAACGCTCTAATGGTTTCATCTGACTTGCTACTGTTCTCTTCCAAATCATTTGATATAACTTCGTATCGTCTCCTGTAGAAACGAATTTTGTCTCTATATGAGTTGGCCTAATTGCCTCATGAGCCTCTTGTGCAGACTTCTTATTAAGATAAACATTTGCCTTAGCTGGCAAGTATGTTTTCCCGTAATCAGCATCTACTACGTTTCTTATATCTTTTATGACATCTGCGATAATAAATTTTGAATCAGTTCTATGATAGGTTATATGACCCTGATTATGTAGAGATTGTGCTACTCTCATAGTTCTATCTTCTTTCCAACCAAAGATAGACGAGGCAGATTGTATTAAATCTGATGTAATAAAAGGAGCGTAGGCATTCTGTGAAATTTCTTTCTTTTCGAATTTTGATACTTTTACTGGTCCTTTTTTAAGGATACCACATATCTTCGATGCTTGCTCTTCTGTTTTAATATCTAATGATTTTGGAGTCTTAATATCTGCAATAATCTTTTCCTTATCTTCTGTTAGAACTTCTGCTTGAATAGGCCAGTATACTTCAGATATAAAGCTTCTGATTTCCCTTTCCCGCTCCGCAAGTATTCGCAAGGCAGCACTTTGAACCCGACCAGCCGAAGGGCCGCCGGTTGCCATCTTGGTTATATACGAAGTTTTATAGCCGCACAAGCGATCCATAATACGTCTGGCCTCATACGCATAAACCGTATCCATATCTATATCACCAGCATTTGCCAATGCCTTTAATACAGCATCTTTTGTTATTGAATTTGTTATTGCTCGTTTATATTTCGTTCCAGCAGGCAACTGATTGGATATATGCCAAGATATAGCTTCCCCTTCTCGGTCCATGTCCGTCATAAGATAAACTATCTCTGCTTTTTTAGCTTTATCAATTATTGTTTTTACGACTTGCTTCTTATCAGGGTTTACTTCATAAGTTGGTTTGAAATCCTTCTTAATATCAACTGATAATCCCTTAGCAGGCAAATCTGCTATATGACCAACAGAAGCTGTTACGTCATAATCTTTCCCTAAAAAAGTAGAAACTTTTCTGGCTTTTTCAGGGGATTCAAGTATAACTAAATATTTAGACATTCTCTTTCTCCGTAAGATTTTTCATACCAATTTCAAAACTGCTAGAATTAATTTCAAACCCCATAGGAATTCTATTTAATTTATTAGCTACAATAGCAGTTGTAAAATTTCCAAGGAAAAAATCACATACTGTATCAGTCTTATCGGAAGAATACAGAATCATCTTCTTAACAAGTTCTTCTGGAAGCTTATTCTTGTTTTTAACTTTGCCAGGATGATATTCCTTATTAATAGTCCAGACATCCTCCATATCTCTATACAGTATAGACCTATTATTTTTATCTCTATCACCAGAATTATACCTGCATTCTGTATTGAATTTAGGTTTTGATTTGATATCTTTTTTCAAATACAAGATGTGATAATGAGAAGTAACATACTTATTTTTAGTATAAACGCCGAAATTATATTTCCATATAATATGATTGATTATACTAAATTTAGTATCATCAATAGCATTAAGCATTTCTCTAAGCTTAGAATGTCCAGAAACGATATAAGCTGATCCATTCTCTTTTAAAATTCTTCTTCCCTCAGATAGCCAATCGTAGCACCATTTGTAATAATCTGACGGAGCCTCCACATAGCCATCTAAAACATTATCTTCTTTACGATTATAATGCTTATCAAAAGTAGTTTCATGTATTCCAAATGGAGGATCACAAATTAATAGATCCACTTCATTATTGGAGAAATGAGACTTACTTCCTTTTACACAATCTTCATTGAAAATTCTAAACATGTTTATATTATAAAATAAAACGCAAGCACTTCTGCCTGCGTTTTACAAAGCCATTATGCTTTAGATCTCTTAAGATCACCCAACAACTACTCTTTCAGGAAGATTATATAGGGCTGGCAGTCCAGGAGCAGCGGCGATATAATAGCTATCGCTACCGCCCTTTCTGACTACTACACCTTCAATCTTGCCTGACTGAGCAAGTTGAACAGCTTCCTTGCGGGAACGATTTTTTCCCCCAATTTTGAATCCAGTTGTGTGGCCTTTTACATTTGTCAATCTAGTTTGAATTCTCATAGAATTCTCCTTATTTTAATATGACCTTATCCGTAGAGTGTTTGCGAAATGCAAATTTTTAATCTCTCAGTCCAGTCAACCCTGCGCTAATACCTGCAACATAACACCATGCTGTTCTTTGAGTATCCCATGAAATTGTTTCACTCCAAAGTGCTTCATCCTTCTTAGCATCTTTAGTTGAAAAAAAACCGTTGGAAAGTAATCTTTGATATGGTTGATTAATTGCCTCTACCGACATACCTAAATTTCTTGCTAAATCATCAACAGATGGCTTAACACCATTTAGATATGATAAAACGCAAGCAACCCCGATAGCCCCTTTTTCATCTACCGGATCCAAGTCAACCTTTTTCAAATCAATTGAACACAGAGACTTAATTGTTTTTTCAAACTTTTTCATCCCATTCTCCTATATAATAATATATATCACAATCGACTAGCACATTACTAGTCTTCCCTTAATGATATCGGCATACAATTCGTAAACCATTAATACATCCGGCTTATCTCGCAAAACAGATTTTTCAATTGCATTTTCTGCTTTAGATAAGGTATCTTTATAGATAGATTCTACTTCTTTCTTTTCCACTTCGCCTTTTTTGATAGACAGAAGCATTTCCGCATTATTTCTAGGAAAAGTCATACTGCCTGTTAGCATTAGCTCTTCAATTTGTCCAAGCAAACGAATAGCATGGCATGCAGACGAACTTCCGTAACCGCACTTATCAAATTGAGAAAGTTTTTTTAACCCAATACCACTTTTAGACGGAACCATTTCTTTTTTGTGATTAGAGAAAAGAATATCTACCACATGATCCATTGAATCCTTATCTAAATCGAAAGAATTTCTTATATCTTCAACGACTTCATCTTCTGTTTTAGTTCTTTTAGGTATAGACAGCTTAACCCCCATAGCCTTTCTCCATTCGGAGTTGCTAAACCCTAATATTCTTCTAGATATATTCTTAGATATAATTGAATCTCTAAGTGTAAGGATTTGTCTGCCAACTTTAGTTATATGTATTATACAATCTTCTGGTGTAAAAAATAATTCAGAAGTTTGAGGATCACCTGAGATTACTAATTCTAAAAATCTTTTTAGAGCAAAAACCTTATGATCGCCATCGAATTCGATACAATCTGTAGCAATACCCTTTATAGGAATCCCAACTAAGGAACTAAATGGAGGAATAAAAAAACCTCTGATATCAGTATCAGATTCTGGAGTAGAAGATCCATAAAGCTTAGAACCAGAAATAGCTAAGAATTCCGGGCTATCCTTGGCCGATTTAATAACGGATTCATAATCAGAGATCATCACTGTATAACCTTTTTTACCTAAAATTCCGGAGACATGAATTACCCAAATAGCTGATCGTCTTCTAATATTTCATCTTCAAAGAATTCCAATGCCAAATCATCATCTTCACTTTCTACCCATGTAGGAAAAATAACAAATAATGTTTTAGTTTTTGTTTTATTTTCTTTTGATTTGAATTCCAATCCTGCATCATTAAGAATATTCTTAACAACAAGATATAATTCGGCAAGCACTGAGAATGTTGCTTCTTTCTTACTAACTTGAACCTTATTCACAATGCGATAAACATCTTCTATATCAATTATAACAGATTCTTTTACTTTGGATTTTTTCACTTTCAAATTAGTTTTCTTTTTATTATCCATAATATTTAAAATTTCTCTGTATATAGGTGATATAGTTTCCATTTACTTATTATAGTATACAAATATACACTAAAATATCAATCTTCATTTCCTAAACCTTCGCAGTTATCTCCAAGAGCTTTCATCTTCTCAGAGAGAGGAATAAGCCCATTAATAGATAAGATAACTTTTCTATCTAATTCTCCCTTAGCAGGAGACTTTTTCATACAAATAAAGCCGTTTAATCCCAAGCAAATATATCTGCAAGTTAAATTACCATTGTAAATTTTGCAAACTGATTGTAAATGAGACTCTGGTATTTTCTTACTAGAGTCATTAATGTATTTTCCCAAATCCCCACCCATATCGACAACAACCGTAGACATATGTAATTTTCCTTATCTAATGGAGAAATGACAAATATTGAAATTTAGGATTTTTCTATAGAAAACGTTATATGAAACTTATGACCCTTATTCTTATAAGTTTTAGGTAATTTATATTTTGTTCTTAATTTTTCTAATTGAGGAGATTCTATTTCAACAAAGCACACGTTTTTCATACCTTTCCAGCCTTCTGGTTTTACGCATTTTGCATTACCAATATTAAACTCAAAGTAATCACCGACTTCCTTAATAATCATATCATCATCTAGTTCGTCATCGGATATAACTGAGACATGAGATCCTACGCTATTATATTGTTTTTGCTGATACTGATGTTTCTCGGCCTTGTCGTCATCTAGCATGTCAAATAGTCCATTAGTAAATGACTGAGGTATATCAAGATAATGAAAGCCATTAGGAGATCTTTTTAAGATTGCCTTGAAAACTGCTTCTTTCTTTTTTGCTAATTTAAACCAATTCATAATTTATATAATGCGATTTTTTAGGTATACCTTGTATTATCTTAATAATATAGCATTAATGGTTTTTACTAAACTCAAAGCATTACTCCATATAAGAGGCATCTAATCCTAATGCTATTATCTATTTCGGAAAATTCATTCACGTTCATTTTAAAATATTCTGTATTCTTAAAAACCTATGAAAATTAGTATTATTATTATCATTATACTTTTCAACATAATCTGTAGCCATATTGTACTGGTATTCTATTGATTTATTAAAAGAAGAAATTGTGTTTTTTAACTCTTTTCTCTTCTTCTCGAAATTTTTCCCTTTATCTTCCCCTCTCATAACTGCATACTTTATATGTTCAGCATGATCCGAGCATGCGTGTATGGCAACAACATCTGGATCTACTTTAACTATATATCTAGTTTTTTTCAAATCTTGAAAAAATGGTTTATCAATTTTACCAAGATGATTAATTCTGAAACCTATCTCTCTAGCTATGCTAGTGTTATATATTTTAATACCTTTTCTGGATTTAGAAGTATATGGCTCCCATAGCATCCACTGCCTCATTGCTATATTATCTTTTTGTCCATCAATGGATTGAGACATAAATTCTATACATCTTGGATGCATAAGCATATCATCATCTATTCTTAAAAAATAAGGAGTAGAACATACATCAAGTATTTTCCTATTAGCGTCGATCCAGGACATATCTTTATGTATATAGTGTTTTATTTTTACATTCTGCTGTTCTAAAAAAGATTTTAAACAAAATGAAAATGTAGACCTTCCGTTGGTTATAATAAACGCTTCAATCTTTTCTTTTAATTCTATCATAACTTTCAAAGAAGTTCACCCAAGCCTTAGATTGATGAATCCAATCCCATGACTCTATTGAGCGCCTTGCTTCTTCCCTTATTAAATAATATAGTTTTTTGGATATAACATCATTAATGCGATTATATACAGATGTACATAAATCTTCTGGAATATCATTCCAATAATATCCATTGATATTATCTTCAATTATTTCTATCGTATTTCCTACTTTTGTTGTTATACAAAGATGCAGTATGGAATTTGTCAAATGTCATGTAATTTTCTAACAATTTCATTCTACTATACTGCACTCTGCCAATTTTATCTGCTATAGATATTATTCTCATTTCCATATTTCCATAATCTTTATTAGTAAAGATTTATCACTTACAGTAGCCATATCGATACCAAATATAGATCTGGTCTGCTTAATTAGGTCTAGTGTTTGAGTAGCCAATATGTGTCTAGACTTGCAACTTCGTCCCTTTTTACTAACGGTATATCTGGTCTTATTATTAAGCCAGAAATATCTAGAATCTAACAAATCTATTCCGGCAAATAAAATCTTCTTATATCCCATCCATGATACTATGTGCAAAATCCCATTTAGGGTCATTTTCCCATGTATTACGCCATCCTTAAAAATATTATATTTTTTCCATTTATCTATACCATCATTATTCATATATAATTTAATATCGTTAACAACTATACCTGACTGAATGAAATTATCTAATTTATTATGATAAGATGTTACAATATTTTTGTGTATTGATTTTGACAAATTATGGACTATCAAGCAACTGTCCTTATAATAACTATTTAATAAATTATATAATTCATCTTCTGTTTCATCACTGGAAATACGCTTTGGAGAATTAGACTGCTCTCTTATGGTATAAAATGTTGTTTGAATTTTAGACTTACAAAACCAATTAAATGATATAGAGTTATATTCCCCCAGCCTCATCTTCTGTGTATCAGTAATTTTATTAATAGAGTTACCGCTACCATATATAACTATAGTATCAGAAGTTTTCTTACTAAGAAACTCTTGCTCTGTTAATATATTCATTTTTTGCATCTAGCAACGAGAACAGAACTTCCCTTATCTGGATTCGCATTTTTATGAAATTTTCCAGTCCAAAGTATCTCATGTGACCCAAATAATTCAATTAATTTTTCCATACCAAGATACTGATGATGATATTTATTTTTTAATGAGCTTTCCTTATGAGAAGGAACAGTTACTGCGATAAGACCGCCTGGTTTTGTAATTCTATTTATTTCCTTAACAGCTTTTATCTCAGTAGTATCTCTCAGATGCTCTAAAGTTTCAGAGCAAATGAACAGGTCAGCCGTATTATCTTCTAATGGTAATCCCTCTATAATATTGCCTATCTGAGCCTTAAGACCAACGTTTTTTGCAAGATTAACAGAATTTTTAAGAATATCAAATCCCAAAACTTTAAATCCATTAAAAATTAAGACTTCAGCATTAACCCCCTGTGAACAACCGCAGTCTACAATTAATGCATCATCTTTCAAACCGTAAGCCCTAAGCATCCCATAAAGAAATGCATATCTAAGATTTGGTCTTGCTGGCTTATCTATATATCCCATTACTTAACTCCTTCTGTGTAAATAGAACAATCTTTATATCTATCATGGTCATGATTTTTAAATTCATCCGAGCAATCATTAAGAGACTTACGCTCTATATTCTTAAATCCTGCTTTTTCCATATAATACTTTAATAACTCAAAATTAAACACATTTACATGCCCGCCAATTAATCTTTCATGAGTCTTCGCATCTTCTTTATAAGAAAAAAACCATGACGAAAGGTAACAAATTGCCATGTCAGGAAGACATGGCAATTTTGTTGGATTCCTACTGTCTTTAAGATATTTTGTATCATCTTTAATATATGCCTTAATAGCCTTATCTATGTCAGGAACTACAATTCTTACTTTACAACCCTTTTTAAGAACCCTACTAAACTCAGATAATACGAAAGGAAGAATATCTGGAAAAATATGTTCTAAAGTATGAGAAGTATAAACGGCTTCTATAGAATTATCTTCAAAGGGCAACTTGTCATTCATTATATCAATTTGATAATCGGCATCTTTTCGAATATCCACAGTTTCCCATCTTTGTCCTCCAAAATGATTACGTCCTTTTTGTCCACCTATGTCAATTTTCATTTAATAATCCTGTAAAAAAATCAATGTACTGATTTGCTATGTTTCGTATATCGAATTTTTCATCATATTTTAATATAGTCTTATTCTCTGAATATTCTTTCAATGCTAAAGAAATTTCATCATAATCCATCTTTGGTGGTTTATATAATCTACAAGGGTTGAAGTCCCACTGAGTATCTTTAATACCTATACCATTGCCGTTACCGATTTCTGGTGATCCACCAGACATAGAATATATTATAGGACACTTTGCAACAACAGACTCTACCATCGCATTCGGACACCAGTCTATCCAGGATAAATGTATAGTAGCCAATGCTCTTGAGAGATACTTTGATGACGTAGATTTATCCATCCATCCGGTATATTCTATATTAGGATGCTTAATTGGTTTATCAACATTTCCTGCTATTTTTAAAGATGCATTTAACCCTCTATCTACCGAGTATATAAAAGATTTACAAATATCTACTAGCCTTTTATGCGGTCTCCAGTTGCATTGTGCAAAAAAGAAATAACCAGGATCACGTTGTGGAAATTCATTAGGATCAGCTCCATTGAAAATACATATATTCTTCTTATCTACATTCAAAATCATTTCATATGCTTGTTTGCAAAATATACTTTGATAAATAACCGCATTGCTTTTATTTATAGATTTTTGTAATTTAGAGTTTCTCTTTTGATAAGGCTGATCTTTATTAAAATACAAACCATCAAGACGCATGACTTTTATTTTGGATGATATATTCTCAAAATTACGACCTAAATGCAAAAGTATATCCCCATTATTAGGAACAATTTTTATTCCCATATCTTGAAAAATACTACTTAATCTATTAAGGAATTTGTGTTTCCCTGAATTATTAAGAGATATATCTTCACTAAAAACAATTTTCATATATATGCCTTTAAAAACTTATGCTTTCCAGAGTCAACTCTATCTATGTCTTCTGTAAATAATACTCTCATATAGTTATTCCTAATGGAGCTTCTATATGTTTTATTTTTTTTAATATGTGCTTCAATTCATAATAAGAGACAAATTTGTAATTATTGTGACCTTCTATCTTATTAATAATAAGAGCTAATCTTCTAGAAGAATTTATAAATCCATATTCACTCAAGTAATTTTTTATTATATCTTCTCTATTAAATTGTGTCTCAACCATGTATTTTAATGAATTTACTAAATTATCCAAATAATTATCTTTATGTTTTACAATTTCAAATGAATTCATTGGCCCATTAAATAATGCACCATTTGTACTATTTACGTACTTCCATCCTCCATATATCTTGTTATTAACTAAAATAGGAGTTCCTCTAATCAAAGCCTCTGTTATCATTCTAGGGCTACAATCTCTTGTATTTCCAAAAAACTGGAATTTTACACTCCTTAGTAGTGAACATAATCTTTTTTCATCAAGATTATCTTTTTTATACTTAATGTTTTCCAATCTTCTGGCTAATTCTCTAGAGATAAGTAAGTTATTTTCTTGACTTCCTTTTTCAACTTTACCTGAAATAATATCCCCCCTCTTTCCAGGATTTCTAAAACTATAAAAGTCTATTACTAATCCTTTAAGTCCAAGTATCCCCGATGCTTTATCCAGCAAACTTAGTGTATGATATCCTTTGCAATTAACTCCTTGAATAGAGTCTATAGTAAAGAAAACAAAGTCGTATTTGCTTTTACTACTTGTACATCCTGAATATATCCATTTTGGATCAACCATGTCCGATTCCGAAAAAAGAAATTTTGGCTTATCTGGAAAAAGTGAAGTATAATCATCACGAAAAGGATGACAAAATGCAGACATATTATCGTGCCATTCTAATGTCTTCTCTCTGAACCTATAATCGCATGCTATAAAGATATTGTTTTTCCCATCTCCAGACTGTGATTTAAGCGAAGTCCACTTTCTAAATACCTTATTAGAAATATTTATAATATTACCATCATATGTTACAGCACAAAGAGACTTAATTGTTTTACATGATAGATGCATAATATTATATCAAATTGAAAGCTTTTTTAACACATGGATTTTTTATAGTTTTTTTACAACCCTTGAAATATTTTCCCCAATATTTATAGTTGCTTTTCATATACTTTAAACAATTGTAAATTTTTTCAGCATAAGATTTTCTCTTATCTGGACAATACTTATCTGCGTTTTTGATTGTTAACATACAATACTCTATCGCTTTTTTTTCTTCTGGAAACTTTATAAAATACATAGATGCCCAATAGTAAGGAGTAAACATGTGTTTATAGCTATTGCATTTTAATGCGTTTTCAACAGATATTATATAATGTTTTTCCATATTATCTAATTTTACAACATCTTTATTTATAACAGCCTCGTCTCCAAGTCTGTGAGCTTCCATCTCATAATAAATACATAAACCGTAATAATTATTGTCTTTTTCAAAATTATATCGAACCTTGTCCATAAATTTTCTAGACCGACTCCAATCATTAGACTCCTTCTTCATTCTCTTACAATCATTAGACTCCTTCTTCATTCTCTTATAATCATTACCAGATCTGTGTATTCCCTGTTTTTCAAACTGCCCGTAAATATACCTTATACATGCAGCGTAACCAACGTGGTCAGATGGTGCTTTTTTAAAAAGATACAATTTAGAAAATTTTTCTGCTAACTCATCCTCTTGTTTCTCCGAAATATTACTTAATGCAAAAAAAATATCTTTTCCAGGAGCCCCTTGGTACATTCCTTTTAAAAAAGCTCCTTCAATAATAGGTCTATTAGGCAATGGCTTATCAGAAGGAGGTTTATGAATTATACCCTGTGAAACTAAAAACATTAATTTCTCGAACTCAAAGATCATTTACTATTCCTTATTTTAAGGTATTCATCTAGAGAAATAGGACTTTTCTTATAGTATATTTTTCTATTTTTTGGTATTTCCATACCATTCTTGATGCAGTAGTCTATATATTGATTTCTAATATATTTACCTTTACTATAAAAATTAGAGTGATTAAATATTGTCTTAGAAACACCGCACATAAATAATCTTAATTCTTTTTTTTCATTTTCTTAATACAAAACAAGCGATATAGGACGTTGATGCTAAAAAATTATATTTCTTTAGATGCTTTTTAGATTCTCCTGGTAAGTATGATAGCAATCCATCATGGCTTTTTCTCCATACCTCGGCAACCTCTATATCTAATTTTGATGAGTTAAATAAACTTTCTATTTTGTTAAAATCACCAGTAACAAATATAGGATCACCGTGTAAGTGAATAGGAACAGTTAAAATAATTTTTCCATCTACTTTTAGAACCCTACGAATCTCCGATAACGCTGAAACTATATCGATCCAGTGCTCCATCGTCTGATTTCCAATAACGCAATCAAATAATTCATTTTCAAAAGGCATCGCAATAACATCGCAAACTTTAGTAGTCAGGTCTGTTTTCTTAATGTCTATACCACTCCATTTTGATCCAGCATCTTCAATAGCCTTTTTTATAAAATTACCCTTTAATGATGACCCGCATCCTACTTCAAGTACGTTTTTATCATGTATTTTGCTATAGTATTTATCAGCAATAGCATGTTGACATTTTCTAATAGGAGACATAACTCCTACCCATACACCGTCCTTGTTAATAGATGATTTATACTTTTCCTCATGGCTTTTGCAAAATGTAAATTTTTCACATGACTTGCATGATATGTTATTTATTTTCATGTTATTTCTTTTCCACAGCAGATACAGCAGATTTATTATTTGCCCAATCCCAATCTTTCTTAGGACGTATGTTCTTATTTTGTTCCCACACAGATTTTATAATAATAGGATCTAAACCATTATTTTCAAATGTTTTAATTAAAGCATTTATGTCTTTACTAAAACATGTTCCTCCTATGCCTAAAGCTCCATCATGCCCAGGAACTTGATAATGCGTTTTTCCTATTCTTCCATCTGACATAACTCCATTAATTATATTATCCCAATTTAATCCGACCTTATCGCTTAAAAGTTTCATTTCATTAAAAAACATAACTTTTGTAGAAAAGAAGCAATTAGCTACGTATTTTACAAATTCAGATTCATCTGAACTCATTGTATAGCATGGACATCCTGGAAATCTAGATTTGTACAAATCAGATATAAAATTAACAGACTTTTCATCAGAGCCGCCGACGATGTTTCTAGCAGATGTAATAAAATCTATTAGAGAGCATCTTGCCGTTAAAAATTCAGGACTATGAACTATATTTAAATCAGGAAATTCTTCTAATAATGATTTTGTTGTACCAACAGGTACTGTGGATTTAATAACAAAAATTGGCTTTTTTGATACTTCTAATAAAACGCTATCTGCCTTAATAAAAAATTCATTTATAATAGATAAATTGCATTCTCCACCTTCTACACTTATCATAGGAGTTGGCAAGCATATAAAGACTATATCACTTTCTAATACTTCTCCAATTGAATTAGAACACCTTTTAGGATCTATATCGTATGTCATAATTGAACAATACGTCATAAAGCCTCTTGCAACAGATGTTCCTAAAATTCCACACCCAATAACGCCAATTTTAACATTTTTCAAATCCATTTTCGTCTCCTAACATAGTACAATCCGATAGATTTTTTCGCCTACGAGCAATGCGATCTAAAACATCCCTTTGTAATCTATCGTTATTTTTTATCTTCCAGTCTGAACGGTGCATCTGATTCTTATGAACTCTATATATTGATACTGGATCATTAACATAAGATACCTTGAATTCATCTTGCCTACTCATAATTCTAGCCCACATTTCTCTATCACTTTTGCATTTTAAAGATTCATCATATAACCCAACCTTGCGATGTATATCTTTTTTTAACATTACCGTTTGGGCATGAATCATTTTATAGCTTTTTTCATCTTTTGAGCTTTTTAGCCATTTAGCCCATAACTTTGATAATTTTAATTTTCCGTTTTCCAAATCTAATGCTGGACCATGAACAAAATCAAATCCGCTTTGAATCTTTTTATACCTGCTATGCAAACTATCTTTATATAACATATCATCTGCATCAAGCATAGATAGTATCTCGAATTTTGCATGCTTTATACCAAAGTTCTTTGCGAAAGAATAACCCATATTTTTATCTAATCTATAATAGCGTACTCTTTCAGAGATATATTTTTTTATAGATTTCATAGGATTGTCTGTTGAGCAATCGTCAATAATAATCATCTCAGAATCGGTAAAATTTTGAGATAAAAAAGATTCTATACAGCTTCCTATATAGTTCTTATAATTAAACAAAGTTGTTATAACAGATATATGTGTCATATTGTACTTTTTATAATATCTGCGTATTTCTGAGCAACTAGATTAATATCTAAATCTTGCCTATCTGCTCTTTTTGTTTTTTTCAATATTTCATAAATTCCATCAGCTACGATACGGGATTCAATCTTATCTAAATTACTAAACTTCTTTGGAATAAAATTCCATCTATCTATATCTAAAATAATACCATCTTTCTTAACCAACTCTGTCGTTCCTCCTAAATTGGTGCATAATACATTTAGGCCACACGCCAACCCCTCTACAACTGCATTTGGGCAGGAATCTATATGACATAAATGAATCTGGTATTGACAAGATTTCATGATAGATAATGTTTCTTCTGGTGTTTTACTACCTAAAATACAAACATTTTTATACCTATTTATTAGACTATTATCTATGCCATCGCCTATAATATATAATTTTCTATCTATTCCTGACGCTACGAAACCATTTATAGTTGACATGGGACGCTTATTGTATCTCCATTTAGCAACTGCTACAAATGATCCAGGTTCTATTGAGGGATTACTCTTAATAGAAGATATATAATTCATGTCAATACCATTATGAATTATGCTACAGTTTTTTGCCCTAGCAGGTATAATACTATTAATCATTTTCATTGAGAATTCGGATTGAAATATGATGTGTTTAGATTTTTTTATAGATGAAGATATTTCTTTATTTTGATATAAAGCGGAAGGATCATAATAGCATCCGTCTAATCTTAAAATTATTGGTTTTCCATGATTGCTAAGACATCTAATAATAGATAATTCTACATCAAAATCTTCTCTGCGATTTCTGATTACTTTTATGCCATCTATGGCGGATAACGCTTTAGAAATTCTATTTCTAAAGACAAATGGACCTCCATGAAATTTTCTAGAGTCAATTAGTAATTTAATCATTTTGGCTTTCTTTCAAGTTTTTCTATTTCATATGATTTTAATTTATATTTTCTTCTACGATTAATAGCCTCTTCTATAACATTTTTCCAAGTTAATCTTGTCTTTTCTGTTTTTGAAATAGACTTTTGGCTATTACATCGATATAGATAACAAACCTCATTAGTAAACATGCCTTTAGAAAATTCTTCCAATCTGTATCCCATATACTTATCTACTGCTGATTTTAACCCCTTGCAAAATATCTTTTCCAGTTTAGGATATCTATTTGAAAATGTTCTCCAGTGAGAATAAGTATGGCGACCTTCTTTTCCCATTTGCAAAAGAGACTTGCCAGGTTTCGGAGGGGTACATAATCCTTCCTTTATTGGTTTCATATCTGAAGAACAGTAATAATGCTGAGTGTATATCCAGGCAATGTCTTCTCTACTTTTATAAATAGACATTATATATTCAACTGCATCATTACATAACATATCATCACTATCCAAAACTCCAAAAAATTGTCCGGTAGCATTTTCTAAAGCTATATGATATGATGATCCACAAAATTGTCTCGTGGGATTATTTATAACCTTTAATTCTATGTTTTCTTCTAAAAATTTCTTATATAAATTAGCAAGAATTGATAATGTATTATCTGAAGAATTGTCATTAACATATACAACTTCTAATGGTCTGTATTTTTGCTTTATAATAGAATTAACCCAATCATTAATATATCTTCCATTATTATAACCAGCAGTTAGTATTGAGAATTTGTCCTTACTATCATGATTGCTTTCATGTTTTTTATTATCAGAATCCATTTCTATATCACTTGTGCTAAGTAAATTTTTAATTTTTATATTCTTTTTACTATTTTCTGTTACGAATCTTTTGTTATTATTAACTTGTTTTATTGCAAAATGTTTTCTATTATTTTCTTTCATTCTTTTCTTCAAATTAGATTTTAAAATTGTAAAATTAGAAAGAGCATAATTTATAACTTCTACATAATTTGATGCAACTATTTTTGCATCAAGGTTATTTTTAAAATCTTCTAATGTAGTTTTTTTTAAGGCATCTAACTTTTCAGGATGTATACATAAATCTTCTAATATTTTTGCTGCGTGATCTCTAGATTCAAAAACATACCCATTAATACCATCTTTGATTATTTCTTTATTGCCAAAATGATTACTACATATTACAGGAACACCACAAGCCAAAGCTTCTAGTATTGATATACTAACTCCCTCATGTCTGTTTATTTCATATAAAAACAAATCCCAACTTTTAACCATAGATATTTTTGTTTGCAAATCATGAATCGGTCCAATCATCCTAACTTCGTTATTACTAACCTTATTTATTTCTAAAACCTGAGAACATGCCTTTTTATAATGATGACCACCGCCAACATACTCATGAATAACTCTTTTTGTTAAAGATAATTTGGAAATCCATTTTTGCCAACTTTCTGAAAATTTAATAGTATTAAGAGAATTTATACGTCCTGTTAATAAACAATCCTTATCCTCTCTTACCAAAGACGGTATGTCATCATACTTATATCCATTTATTCCATTAATAATAGTGAAATGATGAGAATTTGGACATATTTTGCGTATCATCTTTCCCATATAGTCGGAAACAGAAACAACACAAGTACACTTATTTATTCTATTGAATACATTAGACTCTGTGTAAGTATGATTAACTACTATTATTGGAACTTTCAAAAATAAATTATTATATATAGTAGTCTTAGAACACATTAACTTATGATATATTAAAACTGTTTTTTCGTTTTCATTATATGAAAGAATAGTTTTAGAAAATAAAGATGAATTTATATTTGAATATTTTATTCCATAAGATTCTATAAATCTAGTATCCTTTTTTTCCTTATTAAGTAATACTATATTTTGAACATATTCTGGATAATATTTAGCAATAGCATCATGAAGCTCAAACATCATAGTTTGAGCTCCACCTATGCCAAGACTATCTATAGCATGAATAATTCTTATTTTATCTGTCATATGATATCAATTTAAAGTATCTGTTTCAATATATGATGTTTTCGGAAGCTTAATATCTAATTGAGATGATCTCAATAACGCTGCTCTGATGTCACTTTTGGTAAATAATAAATGCATATCCGATCCATTAATATTTAATCTAACATGATTAAATACCTTTGCTATATTCGGAAGATTCTTATTAATAATGATATCTTTTACTTCATTTTTATCTAATTCAACAACACCTTCATACCAAACTTCATGTATCCATGTTGTCTTAGGCTTTTCTTTTGATCTTATTTTAGAATTAGCTCTTCTGAAAGCTCTTGTCATTTCGTTATTAGTAAACAACATATGCCTCTCGGAACCATCCGAAAACTGAAATCTTAAATGATTATATTCATTTATGACTTCTGGCAAATGATTTTTTGATATAACATAAGCTTTAGTTTTTACTTTTATAGCTCTACCTGTTGTGCTGATTGCCATTTTTTATCCTTATCCTAGCATAACTATGATGCCATTTGTAATATTATATAACCAATCTAATACTTCCGTATATCTTTCCGTAATAAGACTAGCCATATCTATAACTATAACTTTTTTATTTGAAAGAATATTCTTAAGTGAATTAAGACCTTCTGCTGATTTGTAATCTGTTCTTGATCTTATAATGTCATGCCAGATATGATAAACAGACACCATATCTGACTTATATTTATTAGCATCCTTAAAAGGCTTTTCCAATTCTATATATTTATTATCTATTAATTGAGAGTCTATCTCCCTGTAATGCTCAGTATCAGTATATATGATAGAAGCATTATAATGTTTTGCTAAATAAACTGCCAAAGTCGTATGTCCAGAACGCCTTGGAAAACAAACCCGAATAGCGCATGACTTTGCCCTATCATAATGATTTAACTCTTGCATCTGTTCTGAGCCAGATAACTCGTCATAATCATCTATAACCTTAATAACTGACCTCTGCCAGTCTAATAATCCAAAATTATTATCCATTATTCCTATTTTTAATATACTAGCTGCCATATTATTCCTTTCCTTCAAAATAGCAATTAAAATCTCCATTTAAGATTTTAGTTATGATTTCATAAACAGATCCACTTCCGCCGTTTGCATCAGATATATAATTACTTAGTTCCCTGATTGCAGGTATGGCATCATTTGGACAAGCCGTAAATCTTGCTTTTTTCATGCATTCAATGTCATTTTCGGCATCTCCGATATAGATTACATCATCCCAAGTAACTTCTTTTTCCGGCATAATTACGTTTTCCATCCATGTAATTTTGTCACTAACACAGCTTTCCACCTTTACCTTGTCATTATCAAGAGATATGACTTTTTTATTAATACATCCATCAAAAGAGGATGTTAATATAATAACATCGAAACCTAATGTAGTAGCTTTTTCAATAGCCCAAAAGTCTCTGGTATAGAATCCCTTTGTTACCCTACCATCACTGGAAACATAATACATACCATTAGTTAAAACGCCATCTACATCAAGTATAATTAGCTTTTTTGAATTTAGAATCATTTGTATCTCCCTTATGATATCGACACTATTGATTCTAAATTATGAAATTTGCACAAGATAATGGAGATAACTTGAATACTAGAACAGAAATAATAAAAATTAGCTCATTCAGTACAATAGATGAACAGAATAACCAAGTAATATTAGATGTATTCCAAGAAATAATATATCTATATTCACAAGATGATTCCGGTATTATCTACGGAGAAAAATTTATAAAAATTCAAGGAACTCAAGAAGATGTTGGTCAATTGGATGAAAATAAATTTATGACCCACTCAGGCAGGGCATTAAAGAGAATTTGAAATTTTAAGCTTTGATCTTTGAGATTCTTCCATATCTGTCATGTCTTTTTCTTTGAACTTCAAAGCTTTCTCTATAGCCACAATATCCCTACAAAGCCTTCTAAGCCCATCTGGTTCTAAAGATGCCGCATGGTCAGTTCCTTTCATAGTACGGTCTAGAGAGAAATGACGTTCGATCCAAGATGCCCCAAGAGAATAGGCAATAACATCAGCTGCTATACCGTAATTATGGCCAGAATATCCAACGACTGGAAACATCTTCTTTAAGTTCTCTACTTCTCGCAAATAGAGATGGTCAAATGGACATGGATATTCTGTTGTAGTATGATAAATAACAACTCTATCTTTGTAATTCTCTAAAAATACAAAAAGATTTTCACGTTCTAATTTTGTCATCATTCCAAGAGAAATATGCAGATCACCATCGTAACTCTTAAAAAGCATTGATAATATATTAAGACATGTATTGGCAGCAGACGGTATTTTAATAAAGTCAGGATTTAAAGATGCTATCTCGGCAGCAGATGTCATATCCCAAACAGAGCAAGAGTAACCAATCCCAATGTCGTCAGACACTTTTTTAAGTTCCTTATGCTGGTCTAAAGAAAATTCTAGGTTAACCCTATGCTCTAAATATGTCGATCCAAAAGCATTTGATTGATTAGGATGAGGCTTGTTGTGCCATTCTTTAGGTACAGATTCTACTGGATTTCTTTTTTGCCATTTTATATAATCTGCACCACATATCTTAGCCATCTTAATCATTTCTATGGCTACATCTAATTTTCCGAGATGATTGCAACACCCTTCTGCTACTATTTTACATGATTTTTTCATAATAACGCAGCGAGAAATCGCTGCCTCCTATTAAATAAGAATAATTCGTTTCTCAATCTATCCTGCAATTCTCTTAATTGTCTAATTTGATATTGATTCTTATCATCCCCTGCATATGACTGAATTGCCACAGGAAGTGTATTCTGTATTGCAGGAACTTGTTTTGCTTTTTCCTGCCTTACTCTTTCCCATCTAGCCTTAGCAGCATCGCTAAGTCTCTTTTTGTATACAGGGTTATTCTTAAGTTGTTCCATCATTAATTTAGACTTTTCTGACTTTCTCTTTCTAGATTCTTCACTCCAGCCTTTCAGACTGTATTGAATTCCTCTTTCACTGATTATTTTAGATACATAACCTTTAGATACATTAAGAGCATTAGATATATCTTCTATAGATTTTCCTTCTAACAACATATTTGCTATATTATCTTCATTTGCTGAAAAATCAGGTATATTTCTAGTTAATACAGTATTAGGACTTTTTATAGGATTTTCATCAAAATGATGAATCATAGACTCTCCGGCATTATTTCCATAACCAGCATCGGCACCTGGAGCCTGTAACATGTTGATAAAATCCCCTCTTAAATTTAATTTTTCTATAAGAGCCTGTCTTGCATGAGATTTATCTTTTGAATTTCCAAATTGTCTATCTATCATGTTTCCAATATATTTTAATCTCTGGTAATCTCCGTTATTTCCCTCTATAATATCGCTAAATCCTATACCCAAACCATCCCATATCATATATTTAAGCATAGGAATATAATCTTCTGTAGAATTTAATTTCCTATTATAAGCTATTGTTCTGGCAACAGCATTATAAGGAATATTAACCATTTTTGATATCGCTGACACTCCATGCCCATTTTCATATAATGGCATAATCTTAGAAATTCTATCCTTATCTGCCCACGAAGGAGTTCTTAATTTTGATCTTTTTCTATTAGTATTATTATGCCCATTTAGATGAAAATAGGCTCTTATGTAATTTGATGGTATTTTTGTTAATTCAGAAATTGCTTTCTGAGTAGCACCAGGATTATCTTTAATAGATTTTTCTATCAATGTTTTTTGTTCAGTAGTTAAAGCTCTAATAGCCTCCTTGAACATACTGGAAAATTGAGATGTTTTATACCAGTTCATATATAATAAATTAGCAAAGAATATGTATATATCCTTTAATAAGACTACCCTTTAATAAAGCTATATTGGAATATTATTTAATGCAGATTTGCAAACTGACTCCATAATAATAAAATCCTCTTCTGTATCAATTTGCATAGACTGATATTGTGTTGTCTCAAACAAATAGGGATTATATCCTATTCTACACATTCTATCTAATAAGATATCGGAATTCATCATATATAGACACCCATTGTCATAAAGCAAAAACTCCGAATCAGTAATATCTTGTCTCATTGGCCTATTTAGTACATCATACATTGGAGAGTACTTGCTATCTTTGCTTTTCCACATAAATGGAGTTGATTTATTTACCGTAAGCAAGCTATCATGATTTCCATTAACCATAGATTCTAAACAATTATCTATAAGATGCCTATTTCTAATTGGCGATGTTGGTTGAAGATTGATAATAATATCAGCTGTTAAATCTTTTTTTAAAGATGACCACCAATAAGCATGAATAAGAGCAGATTCATTTTTACTAGTAGCTGTAGATAATGCATCTGGCCTATTCAGAATAATTGTTTTATCACTCAGTCCATTCCCTCCTTTCACTACTTTTTCTACTTCTTTGCAGTTCGTACTAACTATAACAGAATCTACATATTCACTTAATTGAGCAGCAAGGACAGACCAATAAATAAGTGGCATATCGCAAAATCTTCTGTAATTTTTACCAGTTAAAGAAGATCCTGCCCTTGCTGTTATGACTGCAATAATTTTTTTATTATTAATCATTTGTATCTTCGAAATTAAGTAAATTTTCTAATTTTTTCTTTTCAAAACAATCCAGTAACCCATCTGAACAGTCTATTATTTTAACATTCTGCTTATCACATTGTTTTGCTAATGCTGTCCAGTATTCTATAAAAGACATGCAATGAGAATCAATCCATTTCCCCCTATACATTCCTCGATTTGGAGTTGAAAACACAGGCTCATGAGTAATCCTATAAGGTTTTTCCTCTCCCTCATACTGCCAATAGTAACGATAAAATTTCCTATCAACTTTATGATAGCAACAATCGCATCCCACCAATACTATTGGAGAGCAACCCATAATAAATGCAAAATGTACAGCAGTCCCAGCAGCCGTTCTAGCACCTATTATTGGTTCATTTGGATCTTCAGTCAAAACCAATCCATCTTCATGATATTTCTTCTTAGATGGTTCATACCATGTTTTATGATTGAAAAATATAACCTTATCAGGATTTAAATGAGAAGCATGATCTTGCAACTTCCCTTTATATAATAAGGATATAGTATTTAGATTTGGAAGTCTTTTAGTATAGTACGACCAGTTTTTTAGACCTATATCATCTCCTATGAAATAATCTGTTTCTATCTTTTGAATAGAAGAATTAACTGATAGTGTTATACCTTGTTTTAATATATTTGTATCTGTAAAATGAAGAGATGGACCAGCACCAACTATAAACGCAGGCTTACCTTTATGAAGATTCTTTAAATCATTTAATATCATTTATGGCATCAGTAAAAGATATCTTATCAAAAACTTCAACCCTACTTTGAGGATTGCAATTATATATCTTTACCTTTCTTATTTCGGCAAATTCCTTTAACGCAGGATACGCCATATCATTATACTTAAATGCTTCTCTTTGTTGCTTATGAGGAGCCATCATATAATCTATTCTTCTTGGCTGTTTCTCTTTTGGCCAGAATTGCCAGAAATGACTCTTTTCACCTATCATGTATTGATCTACACCCAGAAGGTATATACGCTTGCATCCCATTTGTACACAGAGGTCTATGCCGCTTGGTACGCTAGAGCAGTAAGATAAGCCGGTATCATCTGTATTGATAACTCCTTCGCTTGTGGGACGTATATGAAATGTGTAAAATTCTGGAATTTCTTGGAAATGAGGTTTCCAACTATCTCTTACAATTTTATTACATGATGATTTTTTTAACGCAGTCCACCAATCCCATCTTCTGCAAAGCGCATCGTTTGATATCCAATATCTTTTTTCTGGTGATCCATCTAACCAGGGCATCATAATAAAACTAGAATTAACGGATACAATTATATGATTATGTATATGCTCTAAAAGAGGGCTATTATAGACTTCAAGCAAGCTAGTTCCTGCTCCTATAACAAAAGCAGTCTCATTTTTATGCTTACCTATAAAATCAGTGTACGATTTCATTACCAAGGTATTTTATCCTCATCATCCTCATCATCATCCTCATCATCATACTCTTCGTCTAGGTCATCAAAATCATCTAAATCTTCTTCATCTTCAAAAATAGTTTCTAGAGTCTTTTTGCAGAATAGACATTCTACCGTATCAGGAACAGATATATACTCTAGTTCTCTATCATCAGATGCATCATCATCATCATCATCATGACTTAGCATACTATTAATAGAATCTAAAATCTCTTGCTTTCTGTCAGGGTCAATCTCCTGTTGTATTGCACTAATAAAATTTTGAGTACCGCATTCTGGACATATCCACTCAAATGCCTGTATAAGACGAGCCTTCTCCATAAATAATTCCCTCTTTCTCGTTTTTCTTAACTAAACCTGATTCAAATAGAAATTGGCTAGGTCTAGCCGCTTTATAATTGGACCCTCCTTTGGAGAAAAACTTTCTCCTCTTACAATAAGATGTAAATAAAGCCTTCTCTGCTCTAGTTACTCCTACATAAAATAATCTTCTTTCTTCCTCAATACCTTCTGTTGTTTTTGTTTCAATATCTTCTGATAAAGACATTCCGTGAGGCAATATACCGTGTTCAATTCCTACAATAAATACTATTGGGAATTCCTGTCCCTTAGACGCATGTAACGTCATAAGAGAGATTCTATTTCCATCCTTCTTCTTATCAGATGAAGTTATCAAAGATACCATCTGTAAATAATTTTGTATAGCCGTGTAGCCGTTATCTCCATCAGAAAACTCTCCTGCTGCTACAACCATACTTCTGACATTATCTATTCTATCTTGAAAATCTTCTTTATATTCCTTTTCCAAAAAATTAAAGTATTTTAATTTTGTAAGAACTTCATCAAGAGCAGTTGCGGCATTATGCCTATTTATATCTCCAATATCGAAAGAATCCTTAATTAAATCGTAAGCTGTTTTTAATTGTTGAGAATTAGATACCTTTAAATATCTATCAAATGCATCCATTATAGCAATAGAGTTTTCATCTGCTATATTTTCTACCTTACCAATTGTTACATTTCCAAGACCAGCAATAAAAGATGACATTCTCTCAAATGCTATACTATCTTTCGGATTCATTAAAAATTTAAGAATAGAAAGACAATCCTTAACTTCTCTTCTATCATAGAATGATCTGCCGCCTATAACAATATATTCCATTTTATTATTAGTTAAACTTCTCTCTATAGGTTCTGCCATACTATTCATGCGATACAATATAGCTATATCACTATAAGCCCATCCTCCCTCATTAACTAATCTATGGATATGCTTAGAAACCCATTCTGCTTCTTCCATCTGGTCTTGCAACCTAACACAAACTGGATGATTACCAGAATCGTTATCTGTCCTAAATTCCTTAGACATATGACTTTTGTTATGTCTTATAAGTTTATCAGCAATACTTATAATTTCTGGTGTTGATCTATAATTCAAAGACAATTCTAAAACCTTACAGTTATCATGTCTTGCTATAAAATCATGAATATTTTGATATCTAGCTCCTCTGAAACGATAAACAGATTGGCTTAAATCTCCTACTCCAAGAATATTATTCCATTTTCCGGAAAATAAATTAAGCAATTCAAATTGAGCCTTATTCGTATCTTGAAATTCATCAACTTGTAAATATTTGAAAGCATCTTGAATTTTATCAAGCGTTGGCTTAGATTCTTTTAGCAACCTAATTGATTCAGATAGTAATCCTGAAAAATCTACACAATCAGATCTCCTAAGTCTATCAATATAGTCATCCGCCAGTCTTATAAAATCTTCTCTATCATTAAGAGAAACTTCCATATGTTCATGAGTTTGTATATTTTCTCTATAATTATTAACCGCTCTTACAATATTTAATATCTCATTTTTCTCTAAATCAAATCCTAACTGTCTTGAACATTTTAACATTAAATCTTTTTGATCGTTACTATCTAGAATGGTAAATCTTTCGGACAACCCTATGTTAATACCGAATTTTCTAAGAAGCAACGCGCATAAAGAATGAAATGTTCCAACCCAAAGACCAGGTCTTTTTAAGCCGAGTCTCTTAGATATACGCTCTTTCATTTCGTCTGCCGCCTTGTTAGTAAAGGTCATACAGACTATAGATTTTGGAACTACACCTGAATTTATAAGTCTAGCGGTCCTCTCCACTAACATAGCGGTCTTACCGGATCCTGGAACACTTGTGACGAGACAGGGACCATCTTTATGACTGGCTGCTTCTTCTTGATATGGATTTAGATTTATCATTTGTTTATTTATCATTTGTTTAAGATAACCAGACAAACAGCCAGTACAACTATAGCAACTATAATAACGCAACCCAGTGAAGCTAAATTCCACTCTAAACTATCTGATTTATCAGGTGCTTTTAAAATATCATTCCCGTCAGATAATGTTTTAACTTTTTCATGCCCGCTAGAAGTTAAGATATTAGTTTCTTTAACTACGCATTTATTTAAGTTATCAGTCATTTGATGTTTCCTTTTTCATAAACTTTAAAATTAGATTAGGGTCTGTAAATCCTATAAATTCTTTAATTACGTTTGCACCGTTAAGCAATTGCAAATGAGGAAGTTCATCTACGGAATTTTTATCACAAAAGTCTTGAGTTTCTACAGACATAGCATCTATATAGTCATAGACAATATTTATTTTCCGGAGAATAGCCTCTTGCAATTTACACATCTCGCAATCGCTACTTCCAAAAAATCTTATTATAATATCATCTTTGTTCATCTTTAGCCAATTTGGTAGCAACCTCATTAAATGGGTATGCATCCATTATATCGATTCCATCTTCTGCGTTACTAGTGCTTTTTGCTAAATGGACTTTAGATTCCATATCTAAATTAATTGTTTTTCCAATTATATCATTACAGAACTTTTCCATTAAATTATCAGGTATTGTTAAATTTGGATTTATATTCATAGCCTGTTGTAAATCCGTACTTCTCCAGGCAATACTAAACTCTTCTTTAGTATTTATATCATACATCTTCCATGTAATAAGTTTTAGACCGGAATCGTAATCTGTAGATATTATGGTAACTCTTCTTTTTGGCATGCTTTTTCCTCTAAAGAAAGTCTTAGACCGTTTATAACACCATTGACAGCTTGCTCTTTATCCATCTCGTTTCCATGAATTTTTAGATATGTCATTTTAGCTAACATATTGTCGCTTAATAGTCTTAAAACTATATGGTCGTGATATGTTCTATATGTTCCAGTCTTGCTATCATTTATATTTTCCTTACTAACACCAGATTTTTTCTCTATAGATAACATTTCTTTCCACCATTTTTCTGTCATCTCTTTTGTAACAGATGAGCCATCTTCTGTTTTGACTAAATTACACTGATCTCTAACAATGGCAGATAAATCGTTCTGGTATAGTATCTTTAATCTCTCGAATCTTGGCTTAAATTCTTCTTCTGGTATTATTCCGTATGTTCTACAGTTGTATGGCCTATGCTTATGTATCTGACAAAGCTTTGTATTCTTATCCCACATAACACACCCTTTAGTCGTACTAGATGATAAGTAATTTCGTAAAGACCTCTCAACCAAATTACAAATATCTTTAGGTTTCCATATATTTAGAATATGTTTCCAGACATTATGGAATTCAACAGATAACACACTTGGGGATTGGTAGTTACAACACCAAGCTTTGCAACCATCAGTTTTAGCTATATTTTCCATACAACCCGTAGTTGATGGTATTTCATTGTAAACTTTTTTAAGTTTATCAATAGCTTTAACCAGGTTTTTATTATTTAAGTTAATCATGTGATTTTACAGGAATAGAAGCGTTTTTATCTGTTGCTAAATCGTCAAAAGAAATCGTGACACCTTCTTCGTCAGGACTTCTTTCCACACAACCTTCTGGAACTTTGTCGATAGTTGACCACATATCTAAAACCTTGTTGGTTTCTGCTTTTTTTATAGTCATCAGAACCTCAGTTTTCAAACAAGAATCTTTATGTCCTTCCTTCATAAGAACATCGATAAGTTTCATCTCATCACTAATTTTCCATGTACCTGCTTTTTTCCTCTTAGAAACCTTGCCAACTCCAGGAAAGCGAATTGCCTTTTCATTAAATTGATTCAAAGTTTCTACTATAATCTTTTTAGCCTTTTCAACGTTCTCTTCTAAAGCAGATATCTCTTCATCTATAGCCTGAATCTTCTTCTTCTTAAATATTTTATATTTTTCAACAGATGAATTAGCATCTTTGATAAATAATAATATAGCCTCAATATTATCTATATCTTGCAAAGACCTAATATCACTAGATTTCAAAGCCTCGATAGCGTCAATTTTTCCTACTGCCGTTGGGTCCATACTCATAGTATTATCCTTTGAATTAATCTGTTTCAACAACTTCTTTCAAGATACCAGTTTTCTCTACACCATCAAAAACTACATTTGCAAAAGACTGATCTAGCAGAATATGAATATCTCGCTTTGCTAATTCTTTTTTTGCAATAATGAAAGCTTTGTCAGCATTATTAACAGCTGCCGCTCCGACGCATCTCATCTTAACAGATCCGTGTTTCACAAAAACTCTAACAACGGCATTAGCTAGTTTTTTAACATAGCCTTTATCATTTTCTCTCCCTTTTGATCCAGAAATTAATAAAAGTGTTTGATCCACATCTGTGGACGATTTCAATTCTTCTGTTTTGTTTTCTTCTGACATTAAACTGATCCTTTGTTATAAAACTTATCCCTCTTTACATCAAGTTCGGGATCGCTCCATATTTTACTTAAATGACAATGAGACTTAAATTCGCATCTCTTACACTCTCTATCGTCTTTATCTTTTGGCTTAGGAGGAGGAAGTACTCTTTTTTCTACCATTGATTGCATTATTAATGATTGATTCTTTACTACTTCGAAAGCTGCCTCGTCCTGGTTAACCTGAAAAAAGGCCAAGTTTGAATCATTCTTATTTTCATATATTAATAAACCGAATGGTATTTCAAGAATATGAATATATATAGTTAACTGCGTAATATACTCATGATGCGGCCCAACCTTCTTAACATAATTCTTAAATCCAAAATCATTACAAGTTTTCATATCTACTAAAACAGGATGTCTTGGAAGAACTTCTGCATTAAATGATGTTTTTAAATCCCCATAAATTGTGTGATCAAAATTAGAAAAATCTAATATCTGGTCAGCATGGCCTATAAACCTAAACTCTTCTGAAACTACAGATATTTCATGATAGAAGAAAGAGTTATTACCACAATTTATACATTCTTTTGGCTTGAAGATACCAATAATATCTTCCTCTCCATGCTTGTGGTGGCAACTTGGAACCTTGCAAATCCAAACCCCTCGCAAAACTCCTATCTCCTCAAAGTATTTAGCCCACCTATTATGCATATTATGACCCTTATCAAAGAGTCTAAGAGTCTGGCTGTTAAACCCTTCTTCCTTCACTGTCAGTAAACCAAGAGATACATAGTGTTTGTATTGCTGGCGACGTAAACAATGTCCCCATTCACTAGGATGATAGTTCTTGTATGACCTTTCTCCTTTTGATTGTAAATTTTTCCATCTAAGATGAGTATCAACTACTCCTAAAATAGATGATATAGTGGGAGATACATATGGATCCATTATTTTGCTTCCTTATTTACTACTTTGCCCTTGGCTTCCTTCAATTTTTCAACTACCATATTTGATCCATTTTTAATCACAAATTCGTCTGGATCAATTCCTGTCTCTAGGTAAACAGGAATAAAACGTATATTACTCTCTCCGTAAACACTCTTAATATGCTGCTCATATAAATCTAAAGATCTTTTAACAGCTTTCTGCCCACTCTGATTTGCATCTGAATCAAATAGCAAAAAGACTTCAGAACAATATCTTAGTATCATAGACGCTTGAAAAATACTCAAAGCACTTCCGCATAGTCCTACTGTCATATTTAATCCATAAGTATGAAAAGCAGCTACATCCATTTCGCCTTCAACTATTATACATTTTCCGGTTTTTAATATTGCTTTTTTGGCTAAATGGAATCCGTATAAATAAAATCCCTTATCAAAGGATTCGTGGAAAAAACGAAACGGATGGTCTTTCTCCATCCGCCTCGAAGATATTGCTACTATGTCACCATACGCATCACAAATAGGAGTTATAATTCGTCCTGCCAATTCATGCTGAACATCATCAGGACAATATCCCATCATAAAATCATCTATGACAGAATCTGAAAACCCTCTTGTATCTTTTAAATACTTAAGGGCTTTCTCTCCATCCTTACTCCTCAGCGTCTTCATCCCCAGTTGTACTATGCTTTCCCTTTCCGGGTCTGGAAACACGCTTCTTCGGGATTGCAACATCACCATCCTCGCTTTCATCTACTTCACTGTTAGCACTATTAGCACTATTAGCACTATTAGCACTGTTAGCACTGTGTGGCTTAACATTTTTTGCTGGCTCAAACGAAACTAATTCTGGAGGAAGTATAGTTCCTAACTCTTTCGATTTGGATTTAATATCCTCTATAAGATCATTAACCAATACTGTATATTTTAATTTCTCTAAGAATTTGCCCTTGCCTTCCTCTTTAATTTCCTTCCAGGAATACACACCCTTCCTGACAGAAATAAGCTTAAGCTGTCTCCCTACTTCAAAGAGAACATCTTCGATATCAGGAAAATATGGCTCATAGTAAATAGGAATATCTACAACTTCCATAAATGGTTTAGCAAATCTATTCTTTACTATTTTTGCGTTTGCCTTTCTACCAATCATTCTAACTTGGTCATTTTCATCAGAAACGTATATCTCCGCTTCCTTTTTATTATTCTTTGATAATCGTATTCGCAAAGAGGCATTAAATCGTAGTGATCTTCCACCTGGTGTCGTTTCAGGATTTCCGAACATTATTCCGATCTTTTCTCGAATTTGATTAATAAAAATAACCAATACACCAAATTTACCAGCATAATTTACAATCTTACGTAACTCTTTGGACATTAGCCTAGCCACATCGCCCATCTGTATATCATGCGCGCTACCTTCCATAGCGGCTTTTGTACTAAGATTGGCAACCGAATCTAGTACAATACACTTAATGCCATTCTTACACATATCAATGATAGCATCGAATATGTCTTCTGCATAATAAGTTGTATCTACCTCATCTTCATTTGTCATATCTGCGTAGTATAACTCATCCTGGTTGACACCATTGATTACCGCAAGGTTGTCAGAAAATGAATGCTCTGTATCTATCCAGGCACACTTCTGCCCCATCTTCTGAGCATAACCAACTACTCGGTAAGCTAAGGATGATTTTCCACTTCCTTCTTCTCCAAATAGTTCAACAAGCTTTCCGGAAGGCATACCAATTTTATTTGGATCATACCCTTCTTTTGATGACAAGTCTATGCTATCAGGACTAGAACCATTATTGATTATAAAATCCAACTTAAAATGACCAGTTGGAATATAGGACTGAATATCAGATCTTGCTCCCTTTCTAAGAAAGCCTTTAAGATTTGATAAAATTATATCTCTTGAATCTGCCATAATTTTCTCCTTGATAAGCAATTATAAAAGAAGGAGGAGACCCGTAAGATTTTACCCCTACAGGTCTCTCCTCCTCTTAATTACTTATTACTAATAGTATTACCAGTTAAACTTGACATCTTTTTTGTCAGATGGCACTTCTTTCTTCTCGGCCTCCGCCCCGCCACCGTCACCACTACCGTCTTTTCGTTTAGGAGTATCAGAGAACAAGCGGTCAATAACCTCTTCTTCCGGTGAGCTCTTATAGATATCTGTAAGCTTAAAGTCCTTAACAACAGATTCGATCATTGCGATCTCTTCTTCGGTAAAAGGGGTTCTCTTGCCAACAAACTTTACTGTGTAGCGAGTTCTGCGACGATCATTATTATCTGGAATAATAACGCTGATTTGAAAATCTCCACCTGATGCTGAACCAGGAGCATCTCCAGTCATATCAAAAAACTTTCTAAGTTCTTCAAAAATGGTTGGCGGACCTTCTAAGATTTTTAGCTTTCCATCGGATCTATCAATGACATTGATAGCATATTTAAGAGAAGCCTGAACCTCAGGATAACGAGCATGTACACTTTCAGAAGTTGTCCTATCACAAACTGAAGTTCGTATTTGTCCATTATGCTTATGGAAGAATTTATAAAACTCTACCGGAAGATGAACTGGACGAATTGTATAAGACTTGCCACCTTCCAATTTCAAAAACTTATCACGATTACTCTTACCAGTAAAACTTTTTTCGGGACGTTCTACTTTATCCCATGTTACTGCACCCATTTGAAACCTCCTTATAGGTTAGGGTTGATTTAGCGAGAACCTACAGTGGACCAGTTTTTTACCTCTCTAGTTCCTTCGGATGCAGGCTCCATTGCCGCTCCGACTTCGATTGTGTCGAAACCTGAAAGATCAGGCGAAACTTTTTTTACGATGGGAGGTTCTGGTCTAAATTTCTGAGGTCGCTGCTGTGAAGTCTGATCTACCTTTACAATCCTGTTAGGTTCTAAATTACTTAATATAATTGTCACATGCCTGCTTATTGTCTCTCTAGCTTTCTCCAAGTTCTTTAATACAACATCGGTTGAATCTCTTATCGAGCTTAACTGCGCCCAATAAAATCGCATATCTCTCATATGCTCATATATAATTCCCTCTTGCCGTATCGCTGGTTTCTCATACAAGAAGCCAGCCAAAAGTCCTTCAAACATTGGGATTATTTGCTGCCATGAAAAGAACTGGTCATTACAAATAACATATATCTGAGTCACTCTATCTAAATATCTTTGAACTTCTTGCATTTTTTCATTTAAATATTTCAAATCATAAAGCTGATTATCATCAAGCTGCACACAGGCAGAGCTAAGCTCTCTTACCCATTTCTTGTATGGAATTTGTTCTGTTGAAACAACTTGAGATATAATTCCTTTCTTTTCTTCATAAAATCTCTCGAATCTCTCATTATTACATTCTAATTGCCATTGTAAAACATCATTTATAAATTCAACACCATGCTTAACCTCGTATTTATTCTTAACTATTTCTTTTGAATTTAGATTCTTAGATTCTACCGACTGAGCATCAGTGGTCACAACCACTTTTACTTTATCTACTGGCTCTGGCTCTGGCTCTGGCTCTGGCTCTGGCTCTGGCTCTGGCTCTACTTTTACCGGAACTTTTACCGGAACTTTCTCAACTGCGTCTGCCGCTACTATCTCTGTCTTCTTAACTACTTCTATTTTATTTTCAGAATTAAATATAGTATTTAAGTTTACTTTTGATTCTACTTTAACAGAAGTATGATCTACTGATGTTTCTAATATCTTCTCACTTATATCCTTAATCTTATCAGTAAAATTAGCCTTGTTTAATCCTATATCATCAGAAGCTTTTAATGCATAATCACTACTACCATCAGCATCATCTTGTGATACAGGCTTGGATACTTCTATTTTATCTGATTCAGGTTCCCAGATATTAAAGATATCATCTATTTTGGACTTTTCTATTGCCATTGTCAGTATCCTTATAAACTATCAAAAATTTCGTCAACCGCTTTTCCAGATTTAACAGGGTTTGATACCTTGGGAGTTTTTGCGATCTTTTCCGTGCTTGCTGACTGCTCGGTTGCCTTCTTATTTGGCTTTTCAATATCTGCTTCTTTTAAGTTCAAAGCTACTAGAACCTGATCTACTGTTACACCCATATCAGCCGCAAGCACATTACCTATATGCTTTAGCTTTTCTTCTCTTTCTGCTTCCGTTTTCCATTCAATTTCTTCCGTTATGTCAGATGAGACATCAACAGATTCAAAATCTGCTGTTTTAATCTTTCTAGTTGCCCATTTTCTTACGACTGTTTTACCCATTTGATATCTCCTTTTTCATATTATAACGTTATTATAATCACCCAAATAGATCCTGAGTTGGGTCTATGCCTTTTGCTCTTGACTTCTTAATATCTTTCCTAATCTTATCGAAATTTGACAAGATTGCGGATCTCTGCTCGACAGTTGGATCGCTTCCATAAAATCCAGCGTCTAAAAATGCTACTATCTTTTCTGATGTAACATATTCTGTATTTGTTCTATATGCAAAATCCATCATATCCTTATACGGTCTGTTAGCAACTATATCTGCCGCTGCCATTGGACCCATTCCTTTGACTAATATTCCAGGTCTAATTTCTGTCTTCTTAACACCGGATGATAAGTTCTTCTTTCTGTGAATTTTCCATTCCACATCCGAAGCATTAACATCCTTATCTAAAATACTCATGGTATATTTTTGTTTTCTTAAATCTTTTTCCACTACATCATATTTATCCCAATCCGACCTATCAGCTAATGTATTTAATAAAGAAACATAAAATTCATCTGGATAATTAGCTTTCAAATATGCAGTTTGATAAGAGAGAAAGGCGTAACAAGCAGAGTGAGCCAAGTTGAAACCGTAGCCTGCGAATGGTGTAATAAACTTTTCCCAATATTGATCCGCAACGTCTGCTGGTATATCCTTGTCAACACAACCAGTAACGAACTGATCTTTATACTTCTTCATGAGACTTTCTTTTTTCTTACCAATAGCTTTAATAATTACATAGCCTTCAGAGGGAGAGAAGCCAGCTAGATTCTGCATAATTTTCATAATCTGTTCTTGATAAACAGCTATGCCATATGTCTTCTCCATAATATCTTTAACATGTTTGGCAATCGTTGGATGAAAATAGTCAATTGGCTTTTCACCCTTTTTTCTCGCGATATAATCAGGAATAGCATTCATAGGACCAGGTCTATATAAGGCAATTGTAGCCATAATATCATCTAATGATGTTGGTTGTAAATCTCTAATAGTTTTTTGCATACCATAATTTTCACATTGGAATACTCCAACAAGTCTGCCTGACTGATATAATTCAAATGTCTTTGCATCATCCAATGGTATCTGTGCTAGGTCAATAGCAAAACTATAATTATGTTCAATCAATTTAATAGTTCTTCTTATAACGCTTAATGTCGCAATAGCTAAAATATCTATCTTAATTAAACCCATAAGTTCTAATTCTTCAAATGGGAATACTGTTGCATATCTTTTTCTAGAAAGATATAATGGAGCTATTGTTTTTAACGGAACAGAAGAAATAACAATTCCAGCAGCATGTACGCCTTTCCCTCGAAGATTTCCTTCCAAATGCTTAGCATGTTCTAGTATCTGAGGATACTTATCCATATAAGATTTAAAATCAGGAATATGTTCGGCTGCCTGCCTGATAGATTTTATCTTTACTTCTTTTCCGTCAACATTGCACCAGATAGCTCCTGATCTCTCTTTAGGTAAGGACTCTGCTATCTGGTCAGCTAGTAGGGTGTTTTCTGTTCTAGCTACGTCCTTTCCCTTATGATATGCATAAGCGCAATCTAATGCTTTTACCAATCGTCTAACTGTATCTTTGATTTTTAATGTCTGAATTGTACCAATATTAGCAACATTTTCCACCCCGTATTTTTGAATAATATAGTCCTGTACATCTGTTTGATAATCAGGATCAAAATCAATATCAACGTCAGGATATCCTGATCTGACATAAATTCTTCTGGCTGGAAGAAATTCTCCATCAGGAAGAACGCTAGTTAGTCCCACAGCGTAAGCCAGCCAGCTATTTACATTATTGACAGTTCCAAGTTCTCCATTATGATTTTTCCAAATATTATAAAATGATTTAAGGCAATTACCTCCAGATGGTTCTTCTATATTTTCTAGAATTTCAATCTCTTTATATGCCCTTTCAATAATATCTTTATCCATATTCTTCTTAATTGCGTCTTTTAAATCATCTTTAATATTACTCATTAAATATATCCTTTTCATCAATTATATGTAAGTTAACTCCTGCCATTTGAAATAAGCCTCTACTGGATTTCGAATAATCAGGTAGATCACTTTTTAAGCATGTAACACTTGCTATTTTAGATTGTATAACAGCTATCGCACATTCGTGACATGGTACACCACAGAAACAATACATATGACCACCCATAGCAGATATTCCCCCTTTTGCAGCATTAAATATTGCGTTTCGTTCTGCATGACTACAATTACATATATCCATAGATTCTCCTGATGGAATATCTAGTAACTTGCGTGGGCATGTCTTACAACCAGAGAATTTATTAACAAAGGCATATCCCATACCATCAACCTCTGTTATTAAGAGTCTATTATTAGAGAAAAAATGATAGAGTGGATAATCTTTATTACCCTTGAGATCATACTTTCTTATAAGATAATCCCTTTGGTCATTAGTTAATATACTTTTCCAAATATGAGCCAAATAAGCAGGATCGTCATTATGTGGAGATTTGATTATAGATCCATTGTAACCAAAACTAATTGGCTCATTATCCTCACTTATTAATACGCAACCTATCTTTCTTGAATAACAGGCGGTATTGTCGTCAGCAAGAGTTTTTGCCAACTTCATATACTTACGTGTCCATTTGTCTATCATGTTCACTAAATCCTTTTACCAAGTTTGTTAGAGATTCTAGCTTTTCTATTACAGTATTTATATCCAAATTGTATGCACACGAGATAAAGTCGCCATGCTTATGATTCTTGTCACCATTGCATTCACATATTTTAAATAAACCAGGATTGTCTCCATAATATACGACCTGTCTACCATGATAAATATTTTCTGCTTTTCCGAAAATATCTGTAGATTTTTGCAAATCTCTAAACTCTTTTAATTTATCTATAATATCTTTCATTTTATCTTTCGTCTAAGATTATTAACTTCTACTTAGTCTCCTTAGTCAATAACCAACACCCCTTGTCTTGATCCCAATTGTAAGTGTTATCCCAATCATCAATACCATCTTTCAACTTGATTTCATATTCGTATTTATGTGAATATGTTAAAATTCCATCTTTACATGAAATTTTTAAACTATGGTCTTTTATTAAAATATTGTCTTTTTGTAGTTTGCTCATTTTAGTACCTATCAACTCCACCCTGGTCATCTTCTACATCCCTCTCATCATCTGCCAATTCAGCAGAATCTCCAGTAGATTTTGCAAGTTTTTCTGCAACAGAAAGTTTTTCGGTAAATCCAAAATCTCTTTCTCTAACAAAGCGAAGCTCGTCAAATCCTAAAAATCTTTCCCAAAGTAATCCGAATTTTTTAGGATCAGGACCATAACACACTTTCAAACATCTCAGAACCAAACTGGCATACCCGCTCCCTCGTCCCGTACCAACTAATATGTTTTTACTTCTAGCCCAATTAATAATATCCCAAATAATAAGAAAGTAGGAATCAAAGTGTAAATCGCTATGATCCCTGGCAGATTTTATATCTCTAAGTTCTTTCTCAATATCTTTCATATGAGCATCGCTGGATGTATAACCCAAATCTTTAGCTCCTTGCATAACAAGATGCTTAAGATATTCAAAGGCATCCTTGAATCCATCTGGAACTTTAAAGCTAGGCATTCTTTGATGCCCAAATAGATTATCCTCTATGTCTTTCTGATCTATTCTATCAAGCAATCCAACACTATTAGTAAGAGCATTTGGTATATTCCCAAACATCAGTGACATCTCATGCGCACTTTTTAGATAAAATTCTTCGTATGGGAAATGAATACGATTTGTGTCAGTAATACATCGTGATGTATTCATGCACATCAAAACTTCATGAGTCTTACCTTGGCTTTTGTGTGTATAGTGGCAGTTATGAACGACATAATTATTGGCTATATAAGTTTCGTCTTCTTCAACTTGAATATTAAATACACTAGATGGATTACGAACTTCAAAAACGTCTTTTACCTTAATAGCGTAATAATTACCAATATCTATATATTTTCTTCTTGAGCATGAACTTAGTAATTTATCACCACATTTTTCAATACTAAATTCATTAAAAAATCTGTCTCTGTCTACGTGAGATAAGTGTAAAATCCATAACGGATTCCAATTGCTAGTATCAGCCTTTGGATTTTTATGTTTAGAGAATTTATTTCTACAAGAAGGAAGAATTACAAATCCAATTGTTTGTAAAACGTCAGATATTTCAAAAGCTAGCCTCTTAGAAATAGAAGCACAAACTACCGATGCTCTTTGCTGCTTCTTTGCAATATGTCCATCGCCGCCAATATAGGCAGAAATAATTTTCTTAATTTGGGATAAAGACCAATCGTAAAAAGAATTATGAATAACTGGCAAATGTTTATTCAAAGCTCCTCTTCCACATATCTTTTCCAAAATAGCATGCCAAATAACAGAAGAAAAAACAATTTTGCAATCTAAGTTTTTTACTGGTCGATATGATGTAATTCCAAATTGGGAAAAATAATTTTCTATTCTATCTTGAATGGTATTTTCATTACAATTGGCAGCAAATCCTATTTGCCCAGCATTTTTATCTAAATGTCCTTCTGCAATAAATCTTCCTAAAATAAATAAAAGATCATCTGTTACTGGTAAAAATCTAGGAACAGATACCGATCCCTTACTGCCACCGAAAGCCTGTTTTGTAATATAATAATTATTATTTAAATATTTATTATATTTTTCCGGAAGTATATCTTTGATATCTATTAAAGGTATATCTTTAATAGAAAAACAGTTTAAACTGTTTTTTAGCAATAATAAATAGTCATTTTTATTAAGATCTATGATATTTTTCCACATTGGATCTGAAAACTTCTGATTTGACAATTTTGATACGACGTAAACAGGATGATCTGGCGTAGATTCAAATGCATATGAACCAAGAACAGACTTTACTTTAAAAGTCCTACTAACTGATCTTTTGTTAATAAAAGATATTTTTTTCATTCTATTTTTATGACTAAGAACCATCATATCTGTAGTCAGATTTTCAATCGGAATTATCCCTGAATTTGTTTTTATCATCGTACCGGCAACAAAACAGTCATTTGTAGCAACGATAGGAACATCCATATCCGATGATAGCTTAATTATATCTGGAATAATGTGAGCTTCTTCTGGAATACCATGATACATAACTTCTAAAAAGAAGTTTTTGCCAAAAATATCCTTGAATGTTGCTACTGCCTTTTTAGCCTGCTCATAACGGTCATAAAGCAAATTGGCATTAACCACTGAGGATAGGCACGCACTACCGATCATTAGTCCCTCAGAATGCTGCTCTAATAAGTCTATATCGATTCTGGGATTATAATAGAGTCCATCTACCCATGATTTGTTACTCAACGTACATAAATTCTGGTAGCCTTTCCAGTTCGTTGCAAAAACATTCAAATGTCTATTGCCAGCCTTACCATCTGGCTGCATTTCTTTGTTTTTATATTCATGATTTCTGCAAAGATAAAATTCTGCACCAAGAATAGGCTTTATAGGAGCGTAAGGTATATCCTTATTATCTTTATCTTTTGTCTTGGCACATTCTTGTATAAATTTTATCCAACCACCGATATTCCCGTGATCAGTTATAGCAAGTGCAGGGAAGCCCATCTTCCTTGCTTCAAGGACAACATCAGTTACTTTTGATAGGCCATCCAATGCACTGTATTCAGTATGACAATGCCAATGAACGAAATTAGGATTATCTATTTTATTCACGAGGATCCTTAGAAATTAAATTCCATTTACCATTTATTTTAGAATATATCTTGCCATCTGTCACATTAGTGGAAATGAAAGATTCCCCAACCGTATATTCCTTATACTCTTTGTTACGAGTATTTTTTTGAAATATTTCCGCTTTTTGCAAAAAAGAAGTCTTAATGACATAGATTGTATCTAATGTACAATTAGTCATACAAGCCCAATCGGATTGACTATATTTCTTTCTAGCAGGCCAATCAACTTTGCCATTAAAACTAGGTTGAAATTTACCAGAAGTTTTCCAACCCATTTTCCTTTCTACTTCAAACTTGTGTTCTTCTTCATTTATAATAGCAATAAAATCATATGCACAGTACATCTCCTTCTGATTAGAAGGGATTTCTAATTTCATTTTCTTCTCAAAAGTAATAGACTTTATAACTTCAATTACTATATCTATTGCTACTTTATGGTCTTCTTTTAATTTTGGATTAAAAGGCTTTGAACCATTAAACGTTGCCATGAACCTCTCCGGTAACCAAATGCGCAGGAATGTTTACGATTTTTGCATTATAGTTTTTAATAAGGACATCTCTCTCCGGATATATAAAATAATCAAACTGCTTTCCGCCTCTATGTCTACTATGAATTAAATTGTTTTCAATTGCATTATCTTTGTAATTCACAATTCTAGTTGAATCTGAAAAGTAAATATCTTCTAATCCTTTCTCAATGCCTGGAAATTTATCACAAGCATATCTTTTAATATCCTTTGTACTCATTATTAGAAATTCTTTTTTAGATACAGAATACACAACAAAAATATCAGCTTCACTATTAAAGATATGAAGCGTATTAGAATCCTTGGAGCTACAAACGGTATACATAGAATGAGTATCGTTATGCGATCCCCAGCAGTTTGTTAATGCTATTTTTCTATTTCCAGAAATGTAATCAACTCCCTTATTGTCATCTTCCTTTGCGGTTTTAACCAATTCGCAGTCAGGATAAAGATGCAACATAGACTTCTCAAAAAGATCATAAGCATCTGATATCGTTGATGCAGATGCATCTGATACAGATGAATCAGAAATTGATACTTTTTTCATTGTTGAGTCTGTATTTGGAAATGGATCGATTTTCATATTTTCACCTATGAGTAAGATTTGAATGGGTTCATACCTGTTTCTCTCATTATAGATAATGTTTTTTCACAACGCTTTTCAGACATGGTTATAAAATTATCATATAAATCAATTCCAATGTATGATCTTCCACATTTTAGAGCAACTTCTCCAGTAGTGCCAGAACCAGAAAAAGGATCAATAACTATTCCAGGTCTATAATTATTATGTCCACAATCTGTCCAGCCTTTTGTCTCAGGTTTCTTTGGAACATATACCTTACCAGAATCGCACCTGCCACTAACTTCTTTACTTGTCTCAGGATTATAATCTTCAAAAGATGTATATTTCCCAAAAACTCGATTTGTTTTTTTAGATATCTGAGAACCATCCTCAAATAAATCTACTACTTCCGATTTTGCTATTTCTCGCTTTTCATCATATTCGATCATTTCGGTAATACGCTCTCGGCAAAATCCGCATGTATCACAAACGAACATAGGGCATGTCATTACCACTGGACGTTCACACAATACGGAAGGATAAACAGCATAATGCTTTTCCGTGGTCTGCCCCATATTGACCCGCCATACATTAGATAAGTTTCTACCATCTACGGACGTTTCAGATTCCATTAGAGAGGAAGGCAAATACCTTCTTATATTAGGTATGGTTATTCTTGGGATTCTAACGGCACAAGTATCCGTCCAAGCATCTAAAGCACTTTTTGTTTTTACAAATCTGTATATTTGCTCGTAAGAATTGCCATTTAATCTACTTGGAGCTGGCTCTATCATACAGCCACCCTCAGTAGATCCATCCACATTTGTTACCATCTTTGCCCAAATAACACTATCTGCCAATTTCCAACCGCTTTCAACCATTGCGAAAGCAAATCTTTCTGGGATCATTAATAATTCATTGTCTGTTCCCCTAGTGTCACCTAGATTAACCCAGATGCTACCTTTCGGATGTAAATTAATGTTATTAAATACTTGAACTAAATTAGATATAAAAACATTGATATCTTTTTCTTTACCAATTTCGTTATCAGAATCTCCATATTTTCTTTTCTTAAAATAAGGGGGAGATGTGACAACGCAATTAGCTACAGGTAGCGAATGAAGATTAACTCTAGAATCACCTTTGAGTATTTGATATGTCAACTTGTCGAACATAGCCACCTATTTAGAACCATTATGCTTCGTAGGATCATACTTTACCCTATGCCCACTTCTAGTTCGTAAATATTTTGGCCTCATCTTCTTAATATAATCCGGGTCTTTTTGCCACACTTCGGCATTAACATTGACAAGCCCAGGTGGTGATGAATTAAAAAACGGTATTTTATCGCAAACAGTTCCATCTTCCAAAATGAAAGGTTTATCACTATCACTAAAATTTCTGATTTCATCAAAAATTTCACCTGTTAATGGATTTTTATAGCTAAAAAGTGGCATAATTTATTCCGAATATCCATCGCAATTTATCACAAACATACAATCATCACCTCTCTGAATAACGCGATGTTCACTTGTTATTCCGAGAGTACTTACTGCTTTAAACTGTATATTATTAGAACAATCTTTTGTTTTACACCTATCACATAATGGGAGTATTGGTCCTGATACGCCGATCAATAAATGAGAAATCGGTATTGTCTTACATTGATATTTCATTAGCTTCTTTTAACTTCGCTTCCACCAGACGACATTGCCTTTCTCTGCAATGCGGAAGTCTCTCCTCTGAAAACAGGTCTATTGATTTTTTCTGACTCCCCAATGGACTTTAAGGTTTGAGAAGTCTTATCTACCAATGCGGATATATTGGAAAAATTTTCAATTGGAGATATATCGGCCATTTGATCTTCGGTATATCCAGATACCCTTGGTGCATTTGGTGCATTTGGCACATTAGATCTTAAAATCTGAGGAGCAGGAAGTGTGCAAGTTCTAGGAGGAGCACTTCTCCCAAAAGAAGGATTCTGAAAAGAATCAGTCTTTTGTTGCGATATTTTTGTAACAACAGAAACTGACGAAGCAGATATGAGAGATTTTTGTCTCAAATAATCAGTAACATCTGAAAACAAACTAGCAGGGAAATTAAACCATTCAGATTTATTCTCTGATACTGAGATGGTTGGAAACCCATCAAGTATATGATACTTAACCCATAGTCTAGTACCTGTTTCGCTAGAATCATATGGAAATTCTACGGTAACCTGAGTGTCATTATCTATTATTGGCATATTCTATTCCTTTTCGTCTTCGTCTTCCTCTTCTATCTCTTCGACCAACTGTGGCCTTAATCCGTAAATTTTATCAAGATAGTCAGAGTCTACAAGTAATGTTAACCAGAAATGTTTCCAAAATTCTATATCACCCTTAGTAAGATCATTATGAGGCTTTGGCGTGTTCCATCCTCTATCTTGTGCCCAACAACTAATATACTGTATATCTGGATTATAAAACACATCAGACATGGATGGAGTATAATCTATGATATAAAAATCTTTATTACTATAAAGATGTAACACCATAGAACCAGAACCAAATTCGCTATCAATAGTCAATGATGTTCTAACCATCCACTCTGCCACACAGGGCCATTCAGATGTCATGATTTTATTTATTGCAGAATAAAAGCCATCTGTTTCCAATACAGTTTGGTCAGAAAAATTTAAATAAACTTGTAAATCATCTTTCATGCGAAAATATCCGTTTCTTCCTGTACTTCTTTTTCTTCCTTTTTGACAGTTTCTTCAAATAAATCTGTCTTGCTAATATCATTCAGTCTATTATTAGAGAAATCGACATATTTCTGATCTAAATCCAATCCTATAAACTTTCTTCCTAACTGCTTAGCAACATAACATGTAGTTCCAGTTCCTGAAAATATATCCATAACAATATCATCTGGATAGCTATTCATCTTAATAATTCCCTTTGCCAATTTCTCAGGAAAAGGAACTGGATGATCTCCTATATTTCTTGTTTCCGGTGTAATAAACCAAGTACTTAAAATAAACTCATTAAATTCTTTTGGAGTAAGATCAGATATTTTTCCTGTTTCATTCGCAAGAGTATGTGTATTTTTATCCCAAATTAAAATATACTCATGGTTGCGACGAATAATAGGATTACTAGGAGATTTCCAAGATCCCCAGGCAGTTTTTCTTCCAACAGTATTTTGCTTATACCAGCATATTTCTGTTCTAAAATTCATACCTGTAACATTTCTCATTTGATTAATTAAATCTGCGTAAATAGGTCTGTAGTACTCCTGGACTCTATCATCTTCATGATTTACAATAGAATCAATATTAATAGCCAATCTTCCACCTTCTCTTAGAACCCTACCGCATTCTTTCCATATATTAGAAAGCCATTCTAGATAATCTTTCCATTGTGCATTATCATCATGAGTATTATACTTTATACCTACTTTGTAAGGTGGACTCGTAAAAATTAAAGTAACCGAATTATCTGGGATTTTTTTCAATCCTTCAATAACGTCAGTACAATGTATTTTATTAACAATATCTTCAATTAGATCAGTCATGCTTCAACTCCTTTCATATCAAAAAATTTAAAAGAGATCCATGTTTAATTTCTCTAATTCCTTGTTAGTCATATCTATGTATTCTTTATTCAAATCTATACCTATATATCTTCTATCATGTTCAAGACTAGATATGCCTGTTGTACCACTTCCCTGAAATGGATCTAAAACTACGTCATTGACATCTGTAAAAAGTTTAATAAAAAATTCAGGTATAGATTTTGGGTATGCCGCTGGATGATTCTTATTGGAGCACTCTGTTGGAAAATATAAAACGTTTGTTGGATAAACCATTTCTTTTCCAATCCAATTCGACATTTTTCTACCAAATGAGCTTCCTGTGTCTGACATATTTCTAGACTTATCTGTTTCACTAATATTTTTTAATCTACTATCAGCCCAATCTCCAATAGGAACCATAACGCTATCCTGATTCATTTTAAATACAGAGTTTATATTAAATTGCAAGCACCTTTCCCAAGCATCTCTAAATCTATTAGGCCATTTCCCTGGAAAAGAATTTCTTTTATGCCAAATCCATTCTTCTGTCCATAACCAGCCTTGTTTTTTAAGAGCTAATATTAATTCTAAAACATAAGTATGTCTTTCTTTATTTACAATTTTCTCTTTAATATTAAGTATAAATGTACCTGTTGGCTTCAAAACTCTAAAAATATGCTTAGATATAGGCAAGAACCAATCTACATATTCGTCTGGTTTTGGACCTCCATATGTATCTTTTCTAGCATCAGCGTATGGTGGAGATGTAACTACCAGGTCGATAGAGGAAGTATTCATCTCCTCAAATACGTCGAGGCAGTTACCGTTATAAAGAACATATTTTGATTTATTTAAATCAATCATTTTAATCTTAAAAATCTACCCTTAATGCCTGATTGTATCATTCTATTTGTACACTCATTACCATATGAAACTAAAACAGATGGTCCTCCAGAGTTGCTAGATCCTGGCTTTCCACTGGTATAGCAAAATGTAAGCCTGCCTTCTATAAAAAGTATTCCATCTGCTTTTTCAAAAATATGTCTATGGAACATATCAGTATCAGTTCTGGCAAAAATCAAGGATATTCCATTACCATGTTTTGCCAAACGATCTAACCATTTTCCTGTATGCGAACCATAAGGCGGATTTAACCAAACGCAACCTTCCCAGTCTTGTAATAAACCGTCTTCTTTGGCAGTATAATATTTCCTGGCTGTATCCCAGGGGCGAACAGTAGAAGCACAGGGGTCTAAATCAAATGGTCCTAATTTATCTATAACCCATTTAGGAGTCAGCCATTCATTTGTCTGTCCCTCATATGCTCTCTGATGCCCTCCTATACCCAAACCTCTTCTGGATGAATATTCTTCAAATAGATCATTAGGTATCATAGCTGTCTCCAATATCAATATCAGATTCTATTCTAGATATGGCATTTTGGTAATATTCTTTATTCATTTCGTAACCAACATAATTTCTACCACATCTTTTTGCTGCCAAGGCTGTTTGGCCAGAACCCATAAAAGGATCTAAAACTAAATCTCCTACAAAGCTATAAAGCCTAATTAGTCTATAAGGTAATTCAATAGGGAATGGAGCTGGGTGGGCTAACTTCTTAGAATTAACTGGCTGTATATCCCACAGATCAACTGCCCAATCAGCCCATTCTTTTTTGCTAATAATACTTTTATTTCTTATATCATCCGAAATTATTTTCTTAAAATCGCCTCTCTGTTTTCTTGCAGTTATAATATGCTCAGTAAGCCCGCTAATAAGAATCAAACCGGGACTGGGGTACGTACCAAATAATTTTTGCGTAGCAGTTCCTTTTCCTTTATACCAGATAATATCTTTCTCATAAAAGAAACCCAAATCTCTCATAATACAAATTGTATCAGCCAGTAATGGTAAAGTTCCTGTTCTTTCTTCCGATTTATCCTTTGGAGGATTAGGAAGGCACTCTTGTATATTCCAGCATATCCACCCTCCTGGCTTCAATACTCGATAACACTCTTTTATTATTTCTGATATAAAGTCGAGATGATCCTTATATGTTGGCCAGCTCGAATAGCTTTTTAAATTGAAATATGGTGGAGAACTAACTATCAGATCGACAGAGCTATCCGCCAAATCGTTCATAAATTGGCATGAAGAGTTATGTATTGTATTAACTTGCATTTAAAATCTTCTTTTCTCTTTTATTCATAACATACTTTTGCCTCTTTGAAAGCCTGTCAGCTATGCCTTCATAAATTATTTTCAGAGACTCAGAGTCTCTTGCTCTAATAATAGGATCTATTTTTCGATATGTGGCATCAACATTTTTCAATTCATCAGTATCATACTCTACGTCTATTAAATAATTAAAAAGAGTTCTACTAATAAGTAAACAAAACTCGTCTAAAGAATCTATTTCTTTTCCCTCGATGTCTTTGTCTTTAATAAATGCAGCTATTTCATCTACTCTATCTCTATCTGTTATATTCAAATCGCCAGCTATTTTTCTTATAGCTTCGCTTATATTATAGTTTTTAAGAAAGCATATAAGATTTATTAAATCTCCTCCCTTGCCACATCCAAAGCATTTGAATGTCTGGTAGTCCCCGTCATCAAATATATAAAAAGAAGGTGACTTATCTGCATGAAGAGGACATGTATATACATATCTTCCACTGTACTGTTTTGCATGGAATATATTCTCAGAAGCAAGATATTCTACAATCTTCTTCTTTTGCAAAATGCTTTTTATAAATGGGTATCTTGTTGACATTAGAATGAGAATATACTATTAACGTCTTTAGATTTCACTTTCTTTTTATCATCCGCGGGTTTTTTCTCAAAAGATATATCCTTCATAGCATCATCAACCTTCTTGAGTATATCGCCAGTATCTGCCGTTGTCCAGTCCAAAGACCTTATAAGACTTATTTCTGGTTTTACTTCTAGAACAGCACTTGTTTGATTATCCCTAAATACTTTCTTACCGTTTCTAGCTTTGATCACGAAGAATTGCAATCTTTCAGTTGGGTTAGTTGGATCTGGAAACTGTGCGTATATATTATCGGCATCAGCAGAATATTCATGACTTCCTCTAATATCCTCGGAATATGCCATCATCTTATCAGATTGCGATCTACGCAATCTCTTAAGAGCTTCTCTTCCTATCTGGGCACCTGAAACAATTGCAAAATTATACGCTTTTCCCATAGACCTTAGATCTTTTAGCATATCACCAATTTCTAGATCGTTTCTTCCATCTCTTGATAAATCAGGAATTAAGTTAGCAATATAATCTATAACTACCAATCTTGGTTTGAATAATTCTATGTGCTTATCTATCTCTCTCCTGATAATAGATACCTTAATTCTTTCCATATATTCTAAAAAATAAATCTGAGAAGGCAACTTGACCCATTCCTCAGTTGTATCCTCTATCTTCTTAACTTCTTCATCTGTTAAATGTTTTTTCTTTACTATCTTTTCAAAATTAATTTGAGTTTCTCTAGAAACCATTTTCTCGATAACTTGTCCTCTAGTCATCTCTAACGGAACAAATAAAACATTTTCTTTTTTATCTTTCCAAATATTCAATGCCACATTGAGCATCATAGTGGATTTGAAACCTCCAATATCCCCGCAAAATAAAGTCAAAGTTCCTGGAGCGAATCCGTTTAACATTGTATCATCTATTTCTCTTATGCCACAGCCCAGTACAGGATCTTCTTTAATCTTCCCACTCTTATAATCTTTAATCTTCTGAATATAATCAGGCATAAAATCTAGAACATTTTCATAAATCATTTCTTTATGAGAACCAGATTGTTCATCGAACAGCCCTGACAGATCATCAGATAATTTTTTAACAGCTAGGAGATTACCCTTTTTTTCCTGATTTTTAGGAAATTGCTGAATTAAATCAGCAGCATTTTGAGCTAAAAAGGAATCTATAATTTTCGACTGAAGCATTGGAAAATCATCTATATTAACAGGAAAGGAAGATATCCTGTTATAGAGAGTTTCTTCTCCAATAGCTGTTTTCTTATTCTTATATAAATTAAGAACATAATTCTGATAAGACTTTCTTGTTAGCAAAACACCATGTTCATTTGCATCCCTGATAGCATCTAAAATAATACGGAATGTTTTGTCAAAATACTTAATAGATGGCTGACCATCAACCCAATTAGAAACCAACGTCTTGTTAGTAAGTAACAAGCTAATAAAATGCATTTGGTTTTTTAATCTATCATCGTTCATTGTTGCCCCTTCTATTATCGGGACATAAAGATATTACACAAGTATTTTTAGAAGTAACTATGCGATTTATAGCTGGTCCTAAATATTTTTCTATATCCATTTCTAATTCTGTTCTAAATACTAGTATCGTTATAAGTTTTTGCTCTATTCTCTGAAAAAAGAACGGATCTATAAATTGTAAATCGAATGCTATAGATCCTGAAGATAAACTAAACTGAGATTGAGATATATTATCAACAACAAGCCAATCACATGACTGATAGTGAACTGCTTCTACCCCGTTATCCTCACGATTCATGCTTGAGTTTTTTAATATGGTTTTTAATTTTGTATATTCTACCCACCCGTATTTAGATTGCATATTTCTATTGCTATTATCGGCTTTGCTCTTAATAGCCTCTTTTAATGCAATAGCAGCAATCATAGATCTTCCTGATTTGCCATCAGCATCGCTGAAAATAACTAGATTATTCCCATTATCTTTTCTCTCATTCATTGCTTTAATAGACATGTCTGTTATATTTATACCTGGTTTTTGCAAACCAGATAAATCGCTATTGTAACAATATCTTGCGATCTGTTCTTTTGCTTTTCTAGCTACAGAAATAGGAACCACCTGCTTGTCATCTATCATGCCAGTAAAATTGTCTATCGTATACTGCCTATATTCTTCTGGAATAGTGCAAAGCGTCCATGCCATTACCTCTGCAATAATATCGCATGAACAACAATTATGTGATTTACAGCCACTTGGACAGTATTTTGCCTTTATAACAGCAAATTGCGAATTTTTAGTTGGACCTATGTTCATATGTCTTTAGCAGTATACCCTAAAATAATTCACATCATATTGGCGAGATAGTGACAGATAATAATTTGCTAGAAGATGACACCTGCCCTACAACTCCATATTCTTTAAATTTACTTAAAATGGATAAAAATTTATCCCTATTATCTTTAACCATTTGGGTTAGTCTACCTTTAATTTCCATTCCGAATTGAACTTTATGTTTTTTTTGTAAAAATTCAATAACTTTCTTTTCCTTAATTTCTAAATCATGCTCTGCAATAACAGGACTTATAAATACCTGCTTTACAGTCTTATCAGAACTTTCATTGATTTTCTTTTTCTTAGAAATATCATACTTCAACTTTCCATAATCCATTATTTTACAAATAGAAGGTTCAGTTTTTTTGCCCTCCTGTACTTCAACAAGATCTAACCCGAATTCTATAGCCTTTTTTCTAGCATCATAGATACTTGTCAAGCCTACACCCGATCCATCAGGTAATACCAAAAATACTTTTGGCGAACGAATCTGTTCATTAATCTTAAATAAAATCTTAGCCGACATCAATTTCTCCTTAAAAATGTAAATCTACTGTCCGCATCCTTGGATATCTGAATTAATACGGTTAATTCATTATCTATTTTCTTTGCAAGTTGATCTGCATGAAAAAAACAAAGCCAAGTTGGATATGGATTAAATTTTTCAGTTATATCTTTTACTAAATGGAATTTTCCAGAATCATATATCTTTTTAGAAGCTAAATATATGAGCTTAGTTGCATCAGAAAAAGAATACGACATCTGCTTCATAATCCAGTTAACAGATAATACTAATCCATACGTCTTAACTAGAACTTCATCCCCCAGTGCAAAAGCATTATCCATATCTTCCATTGTTATAACTTTTTCAGATGAAACTGTCTTATTAGGTTTATATTTATAATTATTAGTAAATTCAGATACAATATTAGAATATAACATCTGTTTAAAAAAGAAATTCTTATATTTCTTTATAAAGTATTCTGCATGATTATCGAAAAAGAATACAATATAATCCTGTAATACTATATTGTCGCAAAAACCTATAGCGTCAACCAAGCAATCCTTTATTTGTAATATAGAATAACAAGATGACCCGATCTTTAATCTCCACTCTGAGTTAGGTATTTTAGAATGAAGGCTTTTTACGAAATGAACAAAGTCTAATGGAAGCCATGTACTTAGATCATCCTTAACTACTCTTGATTTTCTGATTTGAGAAAAATTTATCTCTTTTGCAGGCTGATCTCCAAATAACTGAAGAGGAGTCTCTTTTAATTCTTTTTTAATATCTCTTGAAGCTGAGCCAGTATTAGCAGTTTTAATCTTGCATCCTGAAAAGATTTTTCCAAGAAGATTTTCAGTGTCCATTTTTACCGTTCCTTAAAACCTACGGAAATATGAGTGACAGAATCATTCATCTATATCGTTTATTATTTCATCACTTATTTCCTTTTTGTTTTTTCTCTCTGCTGGTCTACAAGTTTTTCATAACTTTCTGTAATATCATAGTTACCGGCTTCGGCGCTCTTAAACGACAAAAAACGATGCTGAGGATGCTGAGAATACTGAGAATACTGATGCGTCATAGAAATTACTCGTTAGTGTATTAAAATTACATATGGAATTCACATTCATCGAACAAGGATTTGCTTACAGTACATTCTCGTAAAGCTTCTTCTATGATAGCTCTGGCTGTACCGTAGTCAATCCTTCGTCTTCTCTTTCCGTTTTTATTGTTGCCTTTAAATGGGGCCATCAATAGATCATGCGTATCTTTTCGGTATTTCTCCAATATCTTGTTGCAGGTATCCACTAAATATTTTTCTTTCCCATATGCGCCAGGCACATCAATCAAAGAAATAAGTCGGCTAGAAGCCTTCATTTTTTTCTTATATTTCAACGCCTCTGGCTCGCAAAAATCGATTTGATCTGATTGTTTTCCATCAATACCTCTCAGCCCGATATTCCCGTTTTGGTCATTAAAGGTAATCTTGGCTTTTTTATTTGGGAATTTATTCTTATTATTAAGTTCTCCAAGAGTGAAGATGAATTTATCATTCTTGTAAATTTTCACTTTACTCTTTGGGTTTTTGTCCTTTTGAAAGCAAGCCACTAAAACAGGGCAGGAAGTATTTCCGAAGACATTTTCTTCAACCACTACAATTAGTGATAGACGATCTGTAAAATTCCCATTTATAAGAAATGTCTCTGGAACAATCGCAACTACGTTATCATGGCTCGCTAAGCATTTTTCTAATGCAATTAAATAAACGTCAGTTAAAGTAGTGTTTTCAAAATATTTATAAAACCTACTCCCATATCTAGTAGCAGTATATTTTGACATATACGGAGGATTTGTCACTAACAACCGCTTGGACGACGGAATCGACAAAAGTGAGTCGTTGTATCCCACGTCGCCATTTAACATCTTTTCATCAATATCAAAGCCGATAAAGTCCTTCACTCCCATATTTTTAAGATGTGTTCTTAAAGATAAATCGCCAGCATAGGGATCAATAACTCCATTCGCACAATATAACTTAATAAACTCCCTAACTGGCTCAGTTAGCCATTGCTCTCCCATCGTAAAATGCTGTGCAAAATCACTATCGTCCCGGTTAAGCTTATCCTTACACCAAATTAAAAATCTTTCTGGTGGCGAGCGATATTTGGAAGATTTGCAACTACAAAAATAGTGCTCCAGCGTGGTATACGGAATGGTGTCTTTTGTTTCCTCAATATATAAATTGTAGAAATCATCACAATTTTTAATTTTACCGGATCGCTTCAGAAACTTGAAACACGATCTGCCTATTTGTGTCTTTGCCATATGATCCCAACCTGTGCTTAAAAAAGTAAATTTGTTAATCTAGATTTATTGAGAATTTTATTCTACCAAAAAATAAAAGCACCATTCTAGTTGGAATTGTCTGATTTTGATAAAATTGCCCGTTTGTAGTGGTGAGATGTGAGATGTGAGATATGCACGAAATAAAGACAATATTTATTCCTATTACCGTAGATTTTCATAGATTTTATCGAACTCCATTTTTACCCTCTTTAGATATTATTATATACTCTTTTGAATTATCCTTTAACACAGATCTATATTTGTAGTCGTAGTCTAATTCCTCCACAATAATAGAATTTCTAAACTTCTTAATAGTAGATACTATATCTTCAATTGGACACCAGCTAGAATTATTATAGCTAAGCACTAAATTCGGAATATACCTAGAAGCATCTAATAAACTCTCAAAATGCTGCTTATATCCCTTCTTTGAGGAGAACTTATCACACATAAATTCTTGCTTTTTAAGACCATCAAAAACGAAAGATAAATATTCTTCAAAAAACTCATACATCTTAGCATAATCACTCTGGTCTCCACCATAAGGAGGATCTATATATGCCGTTTGTACATCTGGCTTTATACTTTGAAGATATACTTCGGCATCCATATTTGATATATGGCATTCAGGAGATGAAGTATCATAATCTATACCATTCCATTCTAAATTAAATGACATTTCTTTTCCATCATTCCTGCTATGACTTAATCTATGATCTAACTTAGCCAAGACCTGACCGCTATTTAATCTCCCACCAACATAACAGTGCTTCATTATATGATATAGCATTGACATGCTTGACAAAATCTTCTTCGCTGAAGCGTCTTTTATCTTTTTTGATCCTGAAATAAATCTATCAATTTTTTCAGCTTCAGTCGGAGTAAAGCGATCTTGATATCTGTCTCTAATAAATCTAACGTCATCGTCTCCATCATTAAAAATAGATTTTAATTCATCACTTGATATGGAATTATCTAATAAAAATGAATAAGCATTAAAATATGGAAATAAAAGTAAGTCATTCGTATATACTTTGGAATTAAGCATTCTAAATGCCGCAGACATAGAAGCACTACCGCAGAATAGATCCAAAATCGAATCAAAAGGAATATTATGCTTTGAAAAAGTCATAATAATACTAGATGCTATTTTTCTCTTATTACCAGTCCAGGGACTAGGAATAACTTTTAATTTCTCACCTATAACAGACATCTTGGAGGAAAGGGATTCCTCTGTTGTTATTGTATCAAAATTAAATTCTACTTTACACAGAGGCTTCGCCATTTTTCTCACTCATGCTTACATAGCTAATTTTGAATTCTTCCTCAATCTTATATATCTTTTCTCTTTTTGCTGCGTGATCTTTTAGATATTTTACGTTATCATACAAATCTATAATAGTAGCTTTAGTCTTACCAGGAAAAGGTCTAAGAACTCTACCTACTCTTTGCAACGCTCTTGTCTGGCTCTTTCCTGCTCCTGCTAAAATAAGAGTATCTAACGGACGAACATCCACACCTTCATCGAAAATAGATGAAGCTATTGTTACCGTATGCTCTTTCTTTCTCATCTTCTCTAAATGCTCATTACGTGTTTTCTGCTTTATACTACCATGTAAAAAAACACTGCCAGGAATGATTTTCTCTAATATTTTTCCATGTTCTATTTGATTACAGAGAATTAAAATTGTTCTACCATCATCTACAAATGACTGTGCCAATTGTGATATCCATAAATTTCTTAATCCGTTATTAACCAGACAATGCTTGTATATCTTTTGATATCCACTATATTTGGTTCCTGTCATATTATTAACAGGAATAAATATAATCTCTGGCTTAATTAAATATCCTCTCTTAATTAAAAAGGATGCAGATATATTCGCTATTTGCTTTCCGAAACAAGCATCAATTAGAAGATCGTCTCCCAGATCCCTATGCGGAGTTGCTGAAAAACCGTATCTGTATTGTGCAGATATTGAAGCATCTGAAATGATTTGGCAGGTTTCTGCTGCGACATGTTGACATTCATCAAATATAGTACCTCTTGATCCTCTTATTAGATCGCATACATCTTGCCGAATATCTTCTAACTCTATACCGTCATCTACTGCTTCCTCTTCTTCATCAAACTTTTGATACTTCATTCCAAGACATCTAACTGCTGTCTGTACAGTCATAACAGTTATATCTTGTATATCCTTATGGCCTCCTCCAACTGCTCCAATCTTAATTGGCATATTATGATATCTAATAAATCTTTCTAATTCATTTTTTGCTTGGTGTAAGAGATCTACGGATGTTACATAGAAAATAAATGGAATAGCTCCTAGATTAGATATTATTCCAGATGCTATGCCAGTTTTTCCCCCACCTGTAGCTACTTTAATAATGCCTCTTTCTTTCAAGCAGGCATTCTTAATAACCTCCATCTGGTAATCTCTAACTTCAAATTCATCAGACATTTTTAAGTCTAATTTCTTATTACTTAATTTCCTAACATCTACCAGTGAATATTTAATCTCATAAGAGTCTAAAAAATCTCTCGCCATCGAGAGAAGCCCGGTTGGGAAATGAGTATTTGGTTTTCTTGTTGGACAACGGCAAGTGCCGCTACTATAGCAAACAACACTTTTCCTACCGTCCCAATTCCTCATCCATTCTCGGCCTTTAACTTCAACTTGATGCTTTACTATCCATTGAGCGTTCTCAACCTGATAGCTAAGAGCATCTCGAAGTCCTGCATAAATATTTTTATCAAGACTTCCCCGTACTGTTGTAACAGTATGGTCAACCTCTAAAATAATCTCTTCCATTCCCATTTACCTATTATAGCATTGTGTCAGGCACTTTTAGAGATTCGTCAATTATCGGAATCTCCACACCTGTTTGATATGATTTGCCACGTATAAAGCCTGTACTTTTTCTTTTCTTTTTTCTTCCGCGGAGTAATGGCCCAGTAATACCTAAATCAGCAGACGGCCCTGGAGATGTTTGATAATCTCCACTAGCCAATGTTTGTAAATAATTATGAGTTTGTATCAGTTTCATTTGTTTTATTTAATACGATATCATCATTAATTTTCATTCTTACTTCTTTAAGAGACTGCCCTAATCTGTCCCTTAACCCTTGTATTTTTTCATAAATAACTATTATACTAGTACCTTGTCTCATCATATTAAGAATACCATCAATTCTAACAAGGCCATCTACTAATGCTTTGTCCATATCTTGAAGATTCATTACCATATCCTTTCGTCATTAAGAAGCGACTGTAATGTTTTCCTAGTGTCTGTTATATTAGAATCGGTTTGTCTTGTCTTTATCCTTAACAATTCATTAAAAGGAACACCACTGATATCTCCTCTTGCCTGTCTTTCATCTTGAACTTGTTTCCAGAAATCACTAACATAAGATTCCAATGATAAATGTGTCGTCCAGTCCATTCCTCTGGATGTTTCTAGCATTTTTTCTATTAATCCAAAATACCAAAACATACTGGGATGCTCTTTAGAAAGCTGAGCAGATTTAATCATGCCACTTCCTTTAACTGACGCAAAGTGATCAGGATTTAAGCTATTCCAAACATGAGGATAATCTTTCCAATCTAAATCTAAAATAGTAATAAGAATAGAAAGAAATTCTTCTACTTTTTCCTTATTATCTGAAAAAGCCAAATTAGCAGCACCAACTACTTTAGAAGCTAATGGAGAACCAAGTATATCTCTCATTGTTACAACAGGGCATAATCCTAAAGATCTAATTGCTTCAACCAGTATGAATGCATTTGTTGTAGGTCCGGTTTCTATAGACGAATTAACGCATATACATGGCTCTGGTGGCAAGTTGGTATCTGTTCCGTTTGAATACTTAGCCACATCCATAAAGTTCATATTTCCAGTAATTATTAGCGTGTTCTTTGGCTGAGTATATGTAACTGGACAAATTAAATCTTTAAGTAAAATATATGTTAGAGGCTTTTGATAAAGTCTTGATGCAAAAAATTCATTATCTACTAATTTGCTTATAGGGAGAGCTTTCTTAATAGTAGCAGCAAAATACGATAAGGACTTATCTCTCAATTCTGATAAGCAACTATCCCCATATATAATATTATCATTCTTAGTATATTGATCTACTATTATAAAAGATGTATGAGCTAGATTCTTTGGATTACCAATATTGAGAACTCCATTATAAATGCCTTCTCTCATATTGGAATGCCCAACAGATCTTTCATCTACCACAGTTTCTACACTCATAAACGCTATAGGTAAATCTATAAATGGCACATTTGCCAATCGGCAAACCTGCTTAATAAAAGTTTCTGCAAATTTAAAATCACTTATTTTTATCATTATTTTCTTCAGTAGGCATACTATCCATACCTATTACCTTAAAAGTATTTTCTAATTTGCTATTTTTCTTACCTTTAGGCATATCAAAATTATACCCGACTGCCCCTATTGCATCCAGCCATTCTTGGTAAGTTGTAGAATCCTTGAGAATTTTCTTAGCACTTAATGTCTCTTTGTTAGATATTTTGCTTTTAGGTCTTTTCTTTGCTTTTGGAATTTTTTCCTTTTCCCGAGAATCATGATTCTCTTCATCCGTATTGTCGTTGTCTTCCATATTTTCTTTCTCTTGAGAGAATTTTGAGATATCTTTTGCTTCTTTCTGATTATATTTTACAATAGAACCAGAATCTGGGCTGCTCATCTCTTCTAAGCTATTTGAAATAAACAATTCAAAAGTTATCTCTTTCAATTCTATCATAGCACTTTTCTGACACCTTGGGCATTTATACTCAATACATAAAACTATCTTATCACTTTCTTTATAAGCTTTTCTAATACTAACTGCATCTATGCCATCTTTATAAAAATTATCACCGCAATGAGGACATTCAAAGGCATTGTCTTTGAAAGAGTCTAGTATCCATAAAGGTACACCTTTCATGATTCTCTCCTGTATAAGTTATATTCTACCAATAACCAGAGCCAACCTTTATCAAAGCCTATTATGATCCAAGTTAATGTTATAAGACCAGGTCATACCATGCTTGCTATGAATACCAAATACCTTTTGTTCTGGCCTACTAGCTGCATGAACATTCTTTAATGAATAAACATCTGATCCAACAAATGCTCCATTTATTATGATTCTGCCGCTATTTGTGGTCATTTCTGCCGAATTATGAAAGTGACCTGCAATTGTATAATCTGGGTATTTTCCAATAATACTAGCCATTTTCATTTCAAAATTTTGCAAACCTTTAATTGGCATACTTCCTCCCCTTACATCGTCACCGTGAACTAATAGGAATTTGTGATCCTTAATCTCTTCAAAAATCCACCATGAAGGGGGAACAACAAATTCTACATTAGTATTATTACTAAAAGCAGCTTCCAGGTATTTGTATGAAATATAATCCCAATTACAGTAATCCTTTTCTACTCCATCTAGCCCGCATCTCCCGTGATTACCCCGAACTCCATAAAATCTAATTTTAGGAAATTTTGGAAGCCATCCATGAATCATATCAGCTATTGCCTTCCATCCTCTAGTCATTTGGTCAAAGATAGGTAAGTTAATATATGTGTTTGACCAAGCTCCTGCATTATTAGCTCCAGCAACAATATCTCCCAAACAAAAAATATGAAGAACAGGTATCTCGTATAATTGTCCGTGAATTTCTGCAATTTCTAAAACAGCAGTTTTTAAGTTTTCAATTCTTCTAGCAACAACCTCTTCATTGTATTCGCTTATTCCGCCAGTTTCTTCTAATGTATGATGAGCTCCAATATGTAAATCACTTAATACCAATGCCATTTCTTCTGGCTCTCTAGCTTTCTTAGAATCAATTTTTTTCTTATTTTTTGAGCTATCTCTTTTAGAGGTGGCAACTGTAGGCAAAGCTTCAACCGCTGCCACTAAGCGATCTGCAATTATTTCTGCTCTGATTTTGTACATAGACATTTTTGCATCTTGCGATGCTGTTATTTTATCTCTAATGTTTACCTTCTTAGATAGGGAAATAGATTTCTCTTCCAATTCTGATAATAAGATTGTTCCAAAATGATTTTGCCAGTTTGTTTTTTGATATTTCTTTTCACAAGCTAATGGCGAACGATTAATTTGCAAAGCAATTATCTTGTAAGGAATACCCTGCTGCCTTAATGCGAATAACGCTTCTTCTTCTTCCTTACTCCACTTATTGACATCAGATGATTCGCCTGGTTCTTTAGGCTCATCTAAATATGACGATACGCTTTTCTTAAGAAGCTTAAATCTACTTCTGCATGATTCAGAAGTTCTCTTTAAAACAGTTCCTATATGGCCGTAAGTATGTCCCTGACTTTTAAGAGATATCATTCTCTTATCTTCATGTTCTGCCCAATCTTGTCCATGCTTAGATATCTTTGCTTGCATTCATTCTCTCCTTCGTTAGAAATTTGCTCATGAATCTTCTCCAGACAATCATATGAGCTTTTATCATTTCCTGCTTATGCAGTGATGTCATACCTTTACTATTTTTCCTATACTTTATAACAGGCTTTTGAAAATTATAAAACTTCTTTCCATCTAATATAGCTTTGCACCATAAATCAAAATCGGGGACAGTATATATAGATTGTTCTAAAGTATATTTTCCTAAATCTAAAAAATCTTGCTTTCTAAAAACCGTAGTCGGATCTATCATTGGATTCATACATCTCTTGGAAATCGTATTTTCGATATCTTCATGAGCAGAAGGAGGATAAACCATTTCTCCTACCACCTTATCAGATTCGTCTATCTTAATAGCATGTCCTCCAACGCAAAATAGAAATTCATCTCTTTCTAGTTTATCAACTTGTATTTCAAAGCGATCTTGGTAACTAAAATCGTCTCCATCATTAATAGCTATATATTTACCTTTTGCCAGAGCAATAGCTTCATTTCTCCTAGATGGTATTTTCTTATTATCGCTATTATTTATTAAAATAACTGACTTTGCAACTTCTTGTAGTTTTTCAACTTTAGAATTTACAATATCCCATGTGTTGTCTTTTGATCCGTCATTAACAATAATTATTTCAAAGTCACTAAAGGTTTGATTAATAACCGAATCAAGAGACATGCCGATATGGTCTTCACAATTATAAACAGTTGTTATAACACTAAGTAATGGAGAATAAGTCATTATATTGAGCCTCTATTTTTTCCCAATTATATTCATTAGCAATCTGATAATAACCCTCTTCTCCAAGAGTTTTTCTAAGATCATCATTTTCTAATATATTATATAGATGATTTGTAAACACATCATAACTCTGTTCATTATAAAGAGCGTAACCGTCTTTATCCTTAGTTGAATATGGAACCAAAAATCCACCTTTTAATAATCTCGTATTCCCTACAGGCATCGAAACCCAGGGTAACTTGGATGCCATAGATTCAAGCACTACAACCGGAGCAACTTCCTTCTGAGTAGGAAAAGCGAATACGCTAGATGATAAGAAATATCTAATCACTTGGTCCCTGTCTATATCTTTAAGAAAAAGAAAAGGGAAAGATGCTTTCTTCAAAAGACCTTCTACTTTGTTTCTTAAAACCTGTGCATAAAAGAAATTGACAGTTGATGAAATGAATACAACAACGAAATCATCTCTTTTTCTAGATAGCCGGTTGGCAACTTCAATGAAATGATCCTGCCCCTTTCCAGGAAAGAAATTAGATACACATAAAATAATCTTTTTATCTTTTAGATTTTCTGGTAAAGGATTGGAAACCTCTTTACTGAACTCTGGTAAATTTATACCATTATTAATTACCGTAACTGGCAAATTATAATAAGTACAATCTTTATAATCTTGATAGTTATCCGAATGAGTTACAATTCTAAATTGATCCTTCTTATCCCTGAATGTATTAAATACATTTCTATGGGATAACATATAATTCATGCCTACAAGGGCTATGCTTTTTCTACCAGGTATCTTTTCAGCGTTATCAACAATAGTAGGCCAAAAAGAAAAACAATCGCTGTAAACAAATGTGTGGTCAGGTTTCAAAGCCTGAATCTGTTTAAGAAAAGATAAAGGATCCCTAGAGCAAGGGATCATAGATATTTTACCATCCTTGATAGGCTTTAGAAGTGATCTGCTAATAACAAAAACATCATGTCCATATTTTTCAGACATTGATGTGGATATTTGCCTTACGACCTTCTCGGTACCGCCGATGTGAGGCCAGGAATGATTACAACAAAGTACAAGTTTCATTTTATTATTTATGCATAAAATAGCATTGCGAAATTTCTTACTTCATTTTTATTTCTTACTAAATGACTAAACACATGCATTAAGTTATCTATTCCATCAGTCGTGTATGCCTTTGACTCATCAACTATAACAAGATTTAAATTGCCACTGTATCCTAAAAGATCTAATTCCTTTCCTGGATTTACACATATTTTATTTTTTGCATTACTCATCTTATTAAGAGCATAAGACGGGTTGATAACTAAAGAATTTTCTATTAATTCAGATAACTCTCTTGCTGCTGTCGAATGACCAGCTCTTCTTCCAGAATCTATTTTTAGAGTCATATGCTCTTTTAATATATGAAAATTAGAGATATCTTCAAACATATTATTTTTAATCATATAACTAGTATGTTTTAAGAATTTTAAAGATATATCTGAAATGTAATTAGGCATAATTTTATCCTGTATGTTAATGGTTATGAAACTATATTCTTAACTATCGGCAAATTCTTCCAATTGTGAGGAGTCTGTATATGGTTCGCTCTAACAAATTTCGAACAACTGCTTCTAAATTGATTGAATCTAATTTTACCATCAAGCCTAACCACATATCCTTCCATCTCATCTCCAGATTCGGATGTATTTTTATACAATGACTTTATTTTATCTTCATCCCACTCGCCTCTGTAAATCACAGGAACAGTTTTAAGCCCAAGTAGATTACACCACTCTTCTGTTTCACTCCAATCTAAAGCCTCATTGCTCTCATCCCATATGGAAAATACCATAAAATAACTCTTTAGATTTTTGTAGGCTATTGAGTGCTTAGCATAGATGTTCTCTCCACAAATTCTCCAGCCATCAGGTATATCTAATCTAATGGTTCCGTGAAGATTTTTAAGCCACGTCCTTGATCCATGATTGCCTGAATTGATTGACCGAGCATGCATGTAATCCCTACTTATAGTAGAATTTTCCCCATCCATCTTCTCAGTTACTACAACTTTTTTTCCTATAAATAAGGAAAGGTCTTTTAATACCCTATCTCCTTTACCCAAGCCTTCACTCCAAGGCAGATGAAATGTTCTTGGGTAATGAAAATAACTCGTAAATAAGTGTAAAACGTTACCATGTTCTAGTATTTTTTGAACAGATTTATCTGTAAAAAGTTCCCCCTTTACTCTTGTGCCATTTGCTAATAATTGATTACCCCATTTATCATATGCCATACCATATTCATCTTCTAATGAAAATGGTATGATTGTTTCTTTAATTCCTGATGCTTTTCTTACCTCATCACATGAAATTACTGTTGTTTCTGCCTTAATATGACAGTCTATACATAAAGTTGACCCATTTTCTAAGTAATAACCACCATTATCCCATAATCTTCTTTCCATAATGTGATGAGCATTTATCTTAGATTCATCAAAAGAATGGAATCCACAAATGACGCAGGTATATTTGTCTCGCTTAAATACGTTATTGCGAAAAGTATCACGATCAAGCAAGATGTGCTGGTTTTGAGGATACATGTAATATAATAACAAAATTAAAGAAAAAATCCGGAGAACGAATTCTATCTTATCAAGAAAATGCAGGAATATTATACTGCCTCAAAACAGGCATAGATTTGCCTTTCCACTTATTCCTGAACTTCTGCAAACTATTTAGGAATCTCTGGTGCTTATCAGATGCCTTGCCTAAAGTCTGATGAGGAAAGTGAATTATTCTGGATTTTATATTCCATCCTATTTTAAACCCTGCATCATATGCTCTCTTTGAATAATCTGGATCTTCGAAATAAGACGGATTGAATTGCATATCGTATGGTCCAATTTTATCAACAACTTCCTTACGAACCATCATTCCTCCACATCCGACATAGCTAAATGTTTCATTTAGAGATGTTATTTTCTTTACAGGAAGAAAAGACCTATTTAATTGCCAAGCCTCAACTCCTATCAAGTCATATCCTGTATTTAATACGCTTAAATGCTGCTCAAGCCATCCTTCCCTTACATACTGATCGTTATCTAGAAACATAAGGATATCACACTCAGACTGCTTACTAAATTCTTCAAATCCTAAATTTCTACCGCCAATAACTCCTGTGTTATTTTCTGAAAGAAAAATAGACATGTTATCCTTGCGAAAATCTTGTAATAATTTAGGAGTCTCGTCTGATGACCCATTGTCTATAAAATGTAAATGAAACAAATCTTGATTAGTATATTTATATAGCAAATCTAAGAATTTTCTAGTTGTACCAATACTGTTGTGGGAAAGAACTACTAAAAATACTTTTGACATTTTATACTCACAAAATTGTTACAGTATTTGAATCTACTGGATCTGAACTATCAAGACCGTCTGATGGAATAATTCTAGCAAACCATCTCTCTGACTCTTTAATAAAAGATGAAGGAACTATTTTTTCATCTTTCAAATCTTTTACTTCAATATTGTTCCTGAACCACTTAATATCGCTTTGATCTGATTGGTTTGAATCTCCATTAGCAATATCGGCATCCGAGAAGGAGTAGGTTAATACCAGATTCTGAGAGCGTCTTGGACGACTAGGCCCAAGCAGTATATTAGTTACTATAGGAGGAGCATTTTCTATAAGTACAGATTCGCTAGTTATTACCTCTCCGCTTGCTCCTCCTGTTTCAGGACTAATTTCCACAGATATTTCATTACCCATAATAAAAGGAATAGTATTAACTGAATTAGTTTCTCCAGGAATAATTCTATCTGCCTTAAATATTATATTTCCTATTTTCTTTTCTTCCCCGAAAATTCCACTCTTAAATTCTTCACCATTAACTAGCCATGTTATTTTGGATTTATTTTCCGAACTATCAGATAATAAACTAAATTGAATAACAATAGAGCTATTTGCCGTAAACTTTTTCGCTGTAGATCCAGTTGCTGATATAGCTACTAACTTAACATTTTCAGCTGTTGGAGAACCTTCTGATACAGTAGTTATATTAGATTGGAATACATTTCCAAAAAGTTCTCCGTCACTAGGTCTTACTGTGAAATAAACTTTATCACCTGGCTTAACAATAGATTGCTTTGCCTTTCTAGCAAGCATTTCAGCAGTTATATTTTCAGTTATATCCTTAGTATTAATAGTTAATACCTTTCTCCATAATGGATCGGAAAAATCAGATATATCATTCCATGTTCTAAGATCATCTAGGAACAATATTCTCGCACCATTTATATACCATCTAATTTCTGTTTGATCTGTATCCTCCTCGTCCCCATTTATATCTACGAACTTATATTGAGATGTAAATACAGAGTATACTTCAGGATCATCAGGAGTTAATATAATATTATCTGCTTCTGGAGCAATCTTATCTAATGGAGGAAGTAGATTGATATTAGAATTATACATAAACCCTATACCATCTATTTCTATAGGATCTGATACTGATTTATTAATTAGCCTCATTCCAACTCTAAGGTTATTCCCATTGTTTATACGAATAAATAAATTTTTACTCTGAGAAGAAGAGAATACTACTATTCCCTCTCTCGGAAATACTCTGTAAGAATCAGAGCTAATAGAGTCTCCGCTACTATCAACTATAGCAACTTGAGATGATGGATCCCATCTTCCGAATTTAGCCTTATAAGAGAACCTATCTATTTTAATAATAGGCTCATCACTAAATTTATCTATATCATTAGAAAATCTAATTGGTATAAATATCTTTCCGTTATAAGATATATGCTTTTGATTACCTGATTGGAAATCAATCCAGTTACTTGTTCTGGATGTTGCAACTCCAATCTGTATATCATTTCCTCCGTTTATATTAACATCATTTGTAGCAATAACGACTTGCTGAGGAATAGCCTCTGTGTTCTCGATATCTAAAAATAGATAAGATTCTTTAGATAAATTAAAACTAATTGAAACAGACTGAAGCGATGGAGATCCAGGAAGAGGTATAGTTTCATACTCAGGATCATTAGACGCAGTAAATCCTGTTATTAAAACAACAGAGAATTTTATGTATCTGGCCTCAACGTTATTAAATGATATTATATCATTTGCAGCATAAACATCATTGACATTTGTAAAAGAAAAACCATCTTTGCTAAATGAAACTTTCCAATTTCCACTTGTATTCTCAAACAATTCAAAAATTGCGGATATACCAGTTATTAATGCTATGTCACCTATATCGACTGTGAATTCAAATAAGCCATATCCTAGCGACCCGGTGGCCCCTCCAGCGAATATATCAATTAAATCATTTATAAACAATTCAGAGAGAACAGTTATTGACTGACCACCAGTTTTCTTGGATATTTCATCCAACCCGTTTGTGTCACTTCTATTAGATTTAGCAGACAACGTTATTGGCTCTACTATTGAGAAGTTTCCGATAATAACAGGAACCAACCCCTTGCCATCTATTGAGTTAACAGATTCTATAGCTTCTTCCTTAGATAATATGGACAGGTTTGACTCGTTATCAGTTAATAAATATATAGATTTAGATTTATCATCAACGCTATTATCAGAAAGAATACCAGCAACAGAATATATAGCATCAAAAATAGGAGAGCCTCCAAATGAAACTGTATTCTCTAAGTTTCTAAGCTTGGATAAAATACTTTCTACAGAAGCATCATTCTTATATAATATTTTTTTAGCAACTGGTACCCAGTCTATATCACTATAACATCCGACAATAGGACTTGATTGTTGAGCCAATGCGCTTGGTATTAAGCTAAATACTGTAGAAGCAGCGGTATCAAACCCTCCAATAGAGCTACTTAAAACGTCTATGTTCTCAAATGTTATACCCTTAGAGAACGAAGACCATACAATGCTAGTATTTAAGCTATGAACTACATCACATATATCACTTTCTCCAGTAATTTTTATACTGCTATTTTTCTTTTTTGAATTTTTAATATTAACAGAACTTTTATTATCTCCAAATAAGCTAACATCATTAATAGTCTGACCATAAAATTCGCTATCATTGATAGTTACTTGAACCAATATCTGGTATGATTCTCTTATTTCTCCAGTAATTATTTTCAACAATAACTTTTTAGCAATATCAGTATCAAGATCAATAGATGCATCTGTAATATCTTTAATAGTTTCAATGCTTTCTAATTTAATGCTTTCTAATATATCTTCTCCTCTTGGTAAAAGGGTAGCCACACCTTTTCCTTCTGATATAGTTATAATTTTTCTTGTAAATAAAACAGGATATACAGAAAGAGAATCTTCTTGCAATTCTGCTGACTGGCCCTGTCCTTTATCAGATTGCTGTCCTAATATCTCTTCAGGCTTAGAGATAGAACTTGCTGTTAAGAATTTTATGAATCCTCTTACGGATACGTTTACATCACGATCAGGATATTCGCCTGCATCGTCTTTTAATTCTATATTTAAAGATACTGTTGATTTTCCATCTAATCTCATATTAGAAGGAGATATTGACGTTAGCATTTGCAAGAAGCCATCTTTTCTTCCGCTTTCAAAACCACCTGTAATAAATATGGAAGGATCTCCATACTCTCCAGCCAATGCTACAGCTGCTGAAGCAGCTGTTTTAGATTTTGGCATATTATCTAGTTTTGTATATTCAAAAGGATAAATAGAAGTATCAATTTTTTCTATCAACCTAAGATGCTGAGATTGTTCGTTAGAACCACCTATAAAATATCTATTATCATTATAGGAAACAGAAACAGATTTGTATCTAGGATCAGGTATGGAAGTAAACTCTCCATCATTTATGGATATATCTTCCGTCCCTATGTCGAAAACAAATGTGTCAGATGGATACGATAATTGATCGTCTCCGCTCTTTCTGTCCAGAATAGAAGCTCCTCCAACTATATATATTGAACTTCCGTCATAAAATGACGTTGGAGATATTCTTTGATAAATATCTAAGTCTACTCCGGAAAATAAACTCGTTACGGCCCATTCATCAGTATTAATATCATATATTAATACCCTATCATTTAATTTATCCAATTTACCCTGATTACTTATTTCCGTTACTCCACAAAGAATATATATCTTATCAGAAATAACTTGGGCAATTCCGAAGCATACTCCGTAATTTCTACCATCCACTGTATCATTATCGATAATGGGCATAGAAGTTAAAACATCCCATTCATCAAGAGATGGATTATATACCTCAATGCTATTACTAACATCCATTGTTTTTGCTATCGGATCTGCTGTTATTCCGCCTATTACGTATATCTTATCATTATTAACAACAGACATAGCTCCGAATCTAGGAGTTGGCATACTTGATACAAGAGTCCATTCATCGCTATCTACTGAGTATTTTTCATTAGTTTTAGAAATTGTTGTAGCATCTATGCCTCCTATGGCATATAAATTATTATCAACAGTTTCAAGAATCATATGTCCTCTGGGTTTGGACATAGGAGATAATGATGCATCCCAATCTTCCGATACAGTATTAAAAACGTCTAGTCTTGAACTAAATATATCTGGTATATCTGTTTCGTCAAAGTTACCAGTACTATATTCTACCGAAACACAAACGTTTCTTTCTCTATCAACTTCTCCACTCTTATCATATGTAGTTGTAAATCTAATAATTTCAAATACTTCATCTTCAGGATTTATAGGGTCTATGGTAACACTGGCATAGCTTTTTGAAATAGTATCATCGATATCATCATCAGTAGATGCTCTTGTATAAATAATTAAACTTCTAGGAACTATTTTACTTTTTCCACCAGTTATATTTGATTCTATATCTACTCTTATAGGAGTTCCATCTGGAACATTTTTTCCAGAAAAAGATACAAAAACAAAAATCTCATTTACTGTTTCTCCATCTATAACAAGAGCATTTGATGGATTTCCATTCGCCTTTAACCCGGCAAATGATATTTCTAATGGTTCTCTTGGAACGATAATAGTTGGAGGAACACCGTCTTTAATACCCCCTCCACCTCTAGCAAATCTTGATGCTCCATCTAAGAAAAGACCAGTAGATCCGCTAACTGTTATTTCTGTACATAAAATTGGAGATAATGGCTTGTCCGTAGCACCTAAGCATTCGCATGGATTTACTACTGCGTCATCTCCCAATGGACTATCACCTGAAGGGCATCCTCCCTTTGGAGGAGGGAAGAATCCGTTGATTTGGAAATAAACATAAGTATCATCACTATCTTCAATTTCTATAACAGCCCTATCTTTAGCAGATTTGCCATTGTCTCCAAGAGATATTGATCTATATCCGGTATAAGGGTCTATGCCTTCTTCTACGTCTCCCCATAATATATTAACAGCTCCGCTTTCCAATACGGTAGTTGGATCTTCGTCATTAATATCTTGAGAAAGAGTTCTTTCAATTCCTGTATTAAGTATTATTCCCTGTCCTTCAATTAACGAACTTATATCTGAGCCAAACGATATAGCACATGATCTAAAGCATGAAGCATATTTTGTCAAAGCACTACTTGCATCCTTAGATATTCTTAACTTAACATAATCTTCTCCATCTGCCCAAATTACATTCTTCATCTCAGGAAATTCCATGAGAAATCTAAAACCAAATCTACTATTGAAACCATATGTTAATGGGAAAATTTCTACAGGTACATTATCTTTTGCAGATAAGCCATCATACTGTACCGAAGTTGAAATAGTATACCTCTCACCTATAAATAGAATTCCACCACCTGATATAACAGTATTCCATTTAACTCCGCTCGCCGGTCCGAAGAATACCCCTCTTGAAACTCCGTTATTAATCCTGGAGAAAACTCCACTTGTAGGAACCGTAGGATCGGTAGAATAAAATGGTCTGTTTACTCCAAATTCACCAAGAGCCAAACTCCATCTAATAACTGTACCATCAGGAAGAAGCTTTATCTTGTTTTCATCATTTGGAAAATCAGGATCAATTAGATATGCTTGAGCAAATTGTTCTGCAACATCTGTACCATCTGAAATTGGAGCTAATACTGTGTTTTTAATAAAAAGTATATTATTAAAATATAGTGTCATATCTTTACTGACATGATACCCATTATAATTTACGCTAATATAAAGAATAGCACCCTGTTCGAATCTAGGAACAGACAATGGGATATCAACAAAGGATATAATCTCTTTCTCTCCTGTTGTCTTTCCTGTATCCTTGTCAACTATATCTTGTATTTTTACCACTGAACTTAATGTAGTTGCTAATGGCAAAACTGTAGTACTAACCCTAAGAGGTCTACTCGTGGGCTTGCAGACATCAACTGCTGCATCAAATACTCTTATACTAACAGGAATGCCAGCAGGAATTGATTCATCTTTATACTCTAATAGGACTCTTGCATAGAATGGATTATCTGACCTAATATAAGCACCGTCCATGTTCTTTTCCTCAGAACACGCTCCTTCAGCAGCAAGTAAACTTGAAAATGACATGCCATCACACTTAATTGGACAGTTCTTTCCTATTGATCTACCATCTCTGTTAGTAAGATCAACGCTGAATGGATTTATCAATAAAACTGATATGGGAGAGGATTCAAATTCAAATAAATTATCTCCAAATGTCCCATCTGACCTTCTTGTAGACAAATCAGGAACAGTAGATTTTACTTTTATAGAGAAATCAGCTTTTTGTAGCAAAGATAACAGATCTACAGATGATGTCATCCGAAGTGATCCCTTTAATACTCCAGGAGATACTATTCTGGAAGTAAAAGAATAAAAATCTGATTCAGAAAAATTATCTATACCAGAAGATGATCCTCCGAAAATATCTTCATTAAATTTTTGAGTAGAAAATGAAGCATCAACTTGTAATGATATATTTGTATCATCCGCTATAGGAGCTCCCAGTCTATCTGAGATTGCAGCATATATTAATACTTCTTCATCAAAGAACCCATCTAGATCTCTTTGAAATTCTATAGGATTATTCCATGAGACAGAGATAGACGAATTATCAACAATTTCATATCTTATATTATATATGTCTAGTAATGGTATTCCAACTTCGCTAGCCGATCTAAGAGGAATAACATCTATATTTGTAGATTCTGATACTCTTCCAACCTTATCTCTATTTACTATAGTATAGAAGGCACTTTTATTATTAGGTATATCCCTATGAACAAAAGACTTATCCGATACAGATCCTTCAAAAACAAGTTCCCCATCGGTAGATTTGTAATCCGAAATTATAGGATAACCATCTTGTTTATAATAAACTTCTACTCTGGAAATTCTTTCATCAGTACTATTTGACCATTTAATATAAGCTTTCTTATTTCCAGCCTTTACGGTTGGACTATAAGGAGCAGAAAGAGAAGGAGATAAAGTATCTAAGGAACCAGATATCTCATCTGGCAATATATCTATATCAAGAGATATATTTGGAGAATCTTCTAATATGCTATAGTTATTATGTGAATTGTAAGAAAATATTCTATAATTAACTTCTTTTCCGAGAACAAAATTATCAGAATCAGTTACTATATAAGATCCGGATGAAGCTGTTGTTTCAAATAAAATGTCTCCGTCTTCTTCCCAGGATGGAGCGTTAAATTCATTTTTAACAATCCTTATAGAATCATAATTAGCATCAGACGGTATATTGTATTCTAAGACAACAATCCTATCTCCGTTATCAGGATTAGGTTTCGACTTATCACTACTATCATCAATAGTTGTAAATTGAGATATATAAGAATCACTTCTTATTGTATTATGTATACTGACTTCTGTTATTTTTCCGAAAAATTTATCATAAGAACTAATTCTGTCATAACCAATATCTGCATACTTGTCATCGCCAGATAGTGAATATGCGGCTATCGTGGATGATGAAACACTAAAGCCATTTACAAAGAATTCTACTGCCCTTGTAGACATATTAACCGTAACCGCTACATGGTTCCATTCATTTGCTGTTAAAGCAGAACCTGATGTCAAAACAGAAGATCCTATCTTAATTCCAATCTTATCAGTATCTTGGTAAAGTAGATAATTAGTATTAGACGCTGACTGTACACCAGTAATAGCTTTTGTCCCGGTTATAGTATATGGATAAATCCATGCCATTACTGTTAAATTTTCAGATGAACCTATTGATAAAGACTGAGATGCAGATTCAGACTGCGCGTACGTTGTAATACTATTAAATCTTAATCCCGACAAACCTGAAGGAACATCAGCCGTGCCAAGCCATACTGGTTTCTCATCAGTAATAAGTAAATTTACCTTATTATCAGAGAAATCATATATCCTACCTTTTGATCCCTCATCCATATGCCATGCAGCAATAAGGTTATCATCCCTTACTACTCCTGTTCCTCGTAAGGATTGACCAGAAAAAGATGCGACTCCTCTTGGAATAACTCTCTCTCTTGGAGTAACTTTTATATTCTTTCCACTACTAAAGTGGAAATTCTTATCAAATGTAAATATAGAATAGAAGTATTCTGTTCCTTCAATTAAATCTATGTCAAGTATAGCTTCAAAAAATCCCTCAGTAACTATATCTCCATCAATAGGACTTGTAGGATAAGATCCTTCTTTCCTTAAAACCCTTATACCTGCGAATCTGCTCTCATCATCCTGAAAGAAGGAATTGTTTATATCTTGGAAATTAGTTCCAGAAATATCTGAGCTTTGCAATATAGCAAACATTGTAACGTTAATAGGATCTCCAGCAAAACTTAATAAGTTAAAAGATACATTTCCAGGATATGTGCTTGCCAACCTTGTAACCAATCTCTGCGCCATTGTATGACGAAGACCTGTCTGATCGTTCCAACTCTGACTACCGCTCATATCCATAAGAATAGACATTATGTGGTCATCAAGAGAAAGATCAACCTTCTCTACGTCTCCATCAACTTGTGTTATTTTTGTTCTAAAAAGTAGATCATCCGTAACCTCAGAGGAGAAATTGGAAATTGATCTTGTAATATTTTCTGCTGGATACGAACTTAAAGCATCAGGGTCAGATTTATTGGGCTGAGAGTCTGTTGACTCAATAAGAGAATCACGATCACTAAATACTTTTATAGCATGCTTCTTATTACTATTTAAAAGCCAAACACCAGTAGAAAGAGAAGATTCCTTGTCGGAAGCTTTATAATATTCTAAATGTCCATTTTCAATCAATTCAGACATTTAACCAACCTTTATTGCCGAGGGTAAAAAATCATATTCATCACTATCAACCATCTCCCATATAACGTAATTCTTATTACTACCTCCACTGGCAGATAATACAATTGAGTTATCTCCGCTAAAAACTATAACAGACCCATCTATTGATCTGGTATCGAAATTATACCAATCATCTACTATAATACTATCAAGAGTAGTCTTATAATCATATATCAATAACGGATTTGTTGGCAGATAATCCACTGTCTCATACATTTGTACATGGACGGTTGTAAATGGGCTTTCCGTTAAATCTGGTCCATATCCGGATGGAGTACTAGAACTATCACTAATATACAATTTGTCTAAAAACGATCCTATATCCTTCATTTGTATTCCAAGATGATGAGTATCTGTATCTGGAATAATAAATGACAATTCAATCCATGTCCAGTCAGTAGTTGCAGAAACCTGGCTAAAGGTATTAACAACATTTTCGTCTATAAGTATATCTATATTTGTTGTTGCATTTGGATTTTTAATCCTTAGCCATAAATTATAGCCATCAGGTGTGGACGTTTTTATAGGATATACAGCATAATCAAATAACTCTGAAACGGATGTATTCTCTATTACACTAAGGTATCCATTTCCAGTAAAATCTGCATCGGTATCAGAAAATATAACATAATTTCCATTTTCCTCAATTGAAGAAAAATTACTAGCATCTATAGACACATCTTCGCTAATATCAAAATATTTATTTACGTTATAGCCAACTTTTTTTAGGTATAACGATACCTTAGTCGGAATGTACGATCCATTAACAGAAAAAGATTGTGATAACCGTGAAAATTGATTTGACATATTATGACTCTTATACAGGAGCTCCTGTACTTAATCTAATCGGCTGTTCTATAAGAGGTGTCTTTAATCTGTCGTATCCGAATAGCCAAGGTTCGTTATTTATAAGTATAATTTTATGTATAGATTCTAAATTTGAATCTTCCATTAAATCAAAACCTCCAGTCCCATTAAGAATATAGTATGAGCCATCAGATACCCCTGCTACTATACTAATTGTGTCAGACGCTATGCAGTTAAAAACTATATCCGAAGATGCTGATCTATCTCCCAAAACGTCAATAAGAGACAATATTGGATCATTATTAGAGTAAAAAGTACTATCGTCCTTCCTCAAGCCACTTGACGTTGCTGCAAATATAAGAGACTTAAACTTAGACAAAGCATTTATAGTAATATCAAATGCCTTTCCTGATTCACTAAAATTAAGGCCATTTGATGATTTGTAAATTGATCCGTCTACTATAGCGAATATAAAATCCGGATTTATCATTACCTCAACAGGATCAGTAGAGCTAACAACTTTGAGCCATAGTTCTTGTTGCTCAGCCTTGTAATATATACCGTCAGAAGCACCAATTATTAAAGAATTTGATATGCCTTTTATACTAAATAAATCATTTGGCAATCCTGATCTACCAATTTTTGTCCAGATTGATCCGTAATCTGATGAATAATATATATTAGACTTTGTAAGAACATATATATTATTATTTATTCTTATTATATCTTTTACAAATATATTTTTTTCCGAAGATGTAAATTCTATTTCATCAATATCTAAATTAGAAATATCAATAGATAACAAGCCTCCTATTCCTCCAACTAATATTTTTCCTGTTTCAGAAATAAATAAAACAGAAGTAACGGAAAATAAAGATAAAGATATATCATTTACAGATTCCTCTTCTAATGTATAATCTACCGTAGAATCTAATTTTCCATAAAAATCAGAATTTCTTGGGACAATATACTTTGCCTGATACGGAGCTATAACATATTCCTGCTGAGAAGGCCAAATCTTTTCATTTAGGACTCCTCCTTTTACAATATTGGAATGAAATACCTGAGACAATGCAGATGGCAGTCCTGAGTTAGCTAACTCTAATTTATCTTCTAAATCTCTGTGAGTATTATCTCCAATATTCTTAACTGTAGATCCTATTATATCAATATTTAATACGTCAAATTTAGAATACTCTTTTGAAAACGTAAATGATCCGTCAGATACATTTATAACAACTCCAGTATCAGAAACTGATATCTCAGGATAAGAAAAAGGTTCTTCTCCTTCAGACGTTTCTATAACCCTAGCATCTTCAAATAGGTATGATAGAAAATTACTAATAGATAAAATAGAATCCCTAACAACATCAGAAAGTATCTCTCCATCATTTAGTTTTACAGCATCAGCATCTAATTCTCCGCCTTCATCTCTTACTTTTTGATTATTAACAATATCAAATACTCTATTAGATTTGCTCTTAGCAATATCTAGTGACAATAAAGCACCTGCATAATAAGAATTTCTTTCTGTTATTTCTGGATATATCAAATTAGAAAAATTAGATTCATTTTCTATAGCAACTTTGTCAATATTATATATCTCTTTTCCATTTACTCTTATAACTATTTTAGAATCAAACTTATGACCAGCCCACCCTCCTGATTCAATGGTGTACTTTTTATACTGATTTGCCACAGTAACTTTAGATAATACATCTATTTTTTCATCAAAGCTTATAGTATTATTAGAAATACTATATCTATAAGATATATCTATTTTCTGGTTATCAATATAAACAGATGGAATAACCCCGTTAATAGCATCATATAATAAATTTATTTTGTTATTATTTTTTGTAAATATTCTCTTATCCGAAAGAATAAACAACATATCTTCTATAATTGATATTCCTGTTACAACTGCCTGATTAATAGTTATATTTATTTCTGGCATAGAATTCTTAAAATCTATATCAGTATCACTATATATATCTGAAGTCTTATCAGATATCAATAATCCCAAATCTGTTGATATGTAAATTCTGTCATCATATATGGTTAAATTTCTGGCATAATCTGAGTCTAATGATGCTATTTCTATAAAATCTACTCCATCTTTTCTCCAAACAGTATCATTACTTATAGCAAATATTTTTTCATTACTAATTGCAAAATTATATAGTTTTTTTGTCAAATCAAATTCTGAGGAGAAAGACCATGACAAACCATTATTAGAAGATTCTAATAATCCGAATTCATTACCAACTACGATTCTGTCATCATTAGAATCATAAAGCATGCCATAAGCTTCTGTACTTCTTACACCAAATATAGGAGTTTGATCCCAAGATAAGAACTTATCAACTCTATTAATATCTATCTTAAAAACCCCAAGATCAGTGCTGCAATATATAAAGTTATCAGCATCGATAATCATATCTCTTACAACTTTTACGTTCTCTAATCCTGGTATCTTTGTCCAAGACACCAGATCCCCACTTGACAAAAAAACTCCCTTATTAGTTGCTACTAAATATTTTCCCAAACTATTAGAATATATAATTTTTCCAGGAGCGTATTTTGTATCAAATAGTATAACCCATGTTAATCCGAAATCGTCACTAGACATTATACCATTACTAGTCGAAGCAAGGAGCCTATCGGATGTTCCGACTTGAAAAACATCATAAAAAGATACAGACTTTCCTATAACCTCAGATACTACAGATAAAGAGAAATTTAAGAAATCCTCAGTATCTGTTGATATCTGGTCTGGAATAATCTTATGATTAATTCTACCATTATGATTTACAGTTGGGATTTGTCCAATATTAATATAACCAGAATCTACCTGATTAGCACTTATATCTCCCATTTTATCAAGAGGCAAGATATTTGATACTTCTGAAACTCCTAAAAGCTCAACTTCTATAAATGGAGGTTCTGTATATTCCAGTATGACATCTCTTGGAAGAACTCTACCACGTCTTCCTGTTAAGATTAAAGTAGCTTCATAAGCCTTATTTAGCCTATCAGTTTGTTCATCTTCAGTTCCTGAATTGGCATTATTTTGAAAATCAACTAATTTTTCCAACCTGACCCTATCACTGGAAGATAACCCTAAACTATCTAAGTCAGATGCTATGGATCTTAAATAAGAAGCTATCTGAAACTGCTTGATTTCGTCAGTAGAGAAAAGTATCTTTTCGAATACTAATGTTCCTTTTTCAAAATCTATAGTATAAAGAATATCTATAGGCTCTCCGTTTATTCTTACTACAGACTCGGCTGCACCACTCATATCAGACTCTGTTGTATACTGAAAAAAATCTTCTGTTACCCAGTCTGATACTAGTATATTACTACCTAAATCTATCCTTCTGTCTGTTCCGTCATTGTCTAATGTGTGCTTGTGAAAAGAAATTTGCCTTATAGTTTCCTCTCTAACAGGATCTTCTATATTCTTTATCTCATTTGCAGGAGTTTCGTCTATTGATATTATTCCGTTATCTACAGTAATTTTAGCCAGTATAATAGATAAATTTGGATAAGTCTGAGATTCTGAAACGATAACGTCAACTTCGTCTCTGTATTTTCTTATAATATAATAGTACTTACTACCTCCAGTAAGCAAAACATCTTCATCTGTATATGATAAAGCAGAAGCATCAGCAGATGCTACTGGTTCAAATGAATACTTATTCCCAATTGATCTATGAATCTCATAACCATCAAATTGCTCAGTTCCATTATTTGTCCAGGTAAGAACTGAATCAAATCCAGACTGAACAACAGAAAGCGTAGACGGAGACGAGAATGTTCCACCAGTAGACGGTGATGATATAAGTAAAGTATAAGATATATAATTATCTTCAGGATTAAAAGATTCCTGTCCAAAAATATCTATAGATGTAACAAAGTAAGCATACTGGTTTCCTTTAATAACTCCGAAATCTGTATATTTAGTTACACTTGACGGAACAGTATCAATAACATTAAAGTCATCTGCTGTTAAAAATGAAGTAAAATTAGCTCTCCATATTTTATGGTAAGATATTAATGATACATTACTTTTATCCCAAGATATTTGAATAATGCCATTACCGGAAGAAGATCCTTGACCATCTGGAACATCAGGTCTCTCTACATTATCTATAGACAGTGTTGTATAAGAGGATGATGTACTTGATCCTTCATTCTCATATATGTTAACAGGTCTTATCGTGAAATCAAATTTAGAATTAGTGGAAAATTCAGATGAAGATAGTGTATAGTTTGATGTTATCCCTATATTAAGTTCGGAAACCAGATCCTCTACAACAGTAGTATTTAAATTAGTTTTAGTTATAGTTAAGATATTATAACCAAGAAACTTACTCTTACTATTTGTCCACGTTATAAAAAAGGCATTACCATCTGTCTTTAACACACTTAAATTGGTAATTGGAGATGGAACTTTAAAACTAGGAGTTTTAAAAGACGTAATAATGCCATTGCTAACATTGGCATTCAGATCAACTGATTGAACAATAAGAAGAAATGATGTATTTTCTTTTATTGAGGAAAATGAAGTAGAACCACTGGAACTTGTAAACGGCAGTACCTGTACTACCCTGCTCGTAACTCCATCTAGAACTTTTATAGGATTTGATCTAATACCGTTGGATATAAATGTTAGAATATAACTTGCTGGCAGTTCTACATACGGATCTATAAAAGGAGTCCAATCAAGAGAAACTATAACATTTTCTTCGCTTGATAAACCTTTTGAAAATGATATATCAATATCAGATATTTCTTCTGGTCCATTATTGAATGTAGGTATAGATCTGACTATAACCTCTTCTGAATATATATTATTAGATGTTACAGCATATAATTCTAAATTATATGGAATATTATTTTCCAATCCTCGAATTACTAGAAAATTCTTTTCAGGTTGAGCCTCAAATACGCCAAATGTCTCAACGAATTCATAAGATAGATTCAATTTCTTAACATGAACTTCGTATTTATCTATATTATCTGAAGGAGATGTTTCCCAAAATAACTGAATTAAACCGTCACCTGAAAAAATCTTGGCACTAGTTGGGCCAACAGGTATACTTAAATCTTTTGTAGTACTTATAGTTACAACAGAAGAAAAAGAACTTAAATTTCCTGTATAATCTACGGCTTTAATTTTATAATAATATAATGTATTTTCTTCAACATTAATATCTTCGTAAACTTCTGTTCCTGATTCTATCCTATACTCTGTATCATAAACCGATCCATTAGTACTTCTTGCTATGACATAATGAGAAAGATCAACTTCAGAACTGCCATCCCATAATAATGATACACTATTAAATGATACATCATCTACTGTAAACCCTAATGGAGTGGCTGGTGCTGTTATGTCTACAACAGTAACCAATGATAATGGAGAGAATCCGCTGAAACCTCCTATGATACCTTGCTTCCTTCTCATATAGAGATAAAAGGTATTATTGTCAGATATCTCAACTATCTTAGTACCAAAAGTTCTTGTAGCGAACCTCTTAATTAGTCCCATGCCTGGAGATACAGCCAATTCAAAATCAACTTCACTGAATACAGAAACCCCCCAGCCATCTATGCGACCATCAGTTATCTGATCTGCAAGAAATGCTAACTGGTTATCAATAGTTAAAAATCTACGCCTATCAGCAGATGCCGAATAGATGTCTCCAAATGAGAATGCTTCTAGCTGGTATATAGGAGTTCTAATTGGCATATCATGTCAAATTCAAGGTTACAAATTCATTATTATCAAGTTCAAAAAGTAAAGCGAAATTCTTAACAACAGGAACATCAAAGTAAGGACCGCAATAAATAGAGCTGTCTACATTCCTAGCCTGGAATGTATAAGAATTAGATGCCAATATAAAAGAGCTTCCATCAAAAGCATCAATAGTTAAATAGTATATCTTATTTGCTTCTAATAATTCCAAATCAGGAGAGAAATCTACAGTTATCGTTTCATCAGGATTAACCTCAAATCCTTCATCTGGAATATTATTACTATTTATTAACCATCCGCTAGTATCATTTGCACTTAATTTTGTTAAGAACAAATCTGTTCTTTCACCATCTTCAAAGAACTTAACTCTAAAGTGGTAATCAGATGTAGAATTGGTTGTATTTGTAAAGTTGAAATCTATTGTATCAACAAACGAAGAGCTACAACCAGTTATATATGAATGGTTATTAGATATAAGCGTATAATCAGAGCCATCATAAGCTTCGATTTTAACAAAGTAATACACATTGCAATTTATATTTGCTGATGCAGGAGGAGTATATAATACGTCAACTCTAGATCCTGATGATATTAACTCACCATCACTAGGTATAGCCGACCCTTCAACATTAAATCCTAATTGAGAATCTACAGAAGAAGCCTGAAATGCCTGATCTGTCAAAGAAGAATCTCGATACAAGGTAACTCTAAAGTGATACCTTCCTGTATCAGATACGTTTCTAAAAGAGAAATCAACAGTATTGGCATATAATGCTGTACTGTAAGGACCGTACTCATCAAACTGGTCAGCATTAATCTGTGTCCTTCCTGGACTAATTAATTTTATACCAACTCTTAAATTTTCACCTATCTTAGAAATATTGAATAATCTATTTTCATCAATAGGCTGATAATCAGACCAATCTACAGAATCAGTTGTATTAATGCCAAATACTATATCTGCTGAAATAGGAATCATATTTTGACTTGTTAATATGCCCTTTCTTATACGACTTGGTAAAACGAAATTAGTTGTAAAGAAGTGTATAGATTCAGCAGTTATACTTCTTATAACAACATTATGAATCGTAGGAGATATATCCTTAGACTGCGACGTTAAAACTGCTCTAAACTGTACAAACTGTCCTATAAACGAATCTAATGAAACTCCAGATGCCTTATCTATACCATATGGTCCTGACCAGTCTTTAAGAAGAATATCCGTGCTAGTTGCACTCGTTCTGACATATATCTCTACTGTCGTATTAGTTGGCTCAGTGGTCCTCCATGATATTCTATCCCACTTAATTAAATCATTAGTACCATTAAATATCTCACTATCATAAATACCAACTTCTTCATCTAATTTTTTCGCGGAATAAAAGAAGTCGTCTCCGTTAATAGTATCAACTATATTTCCAACGCTATCAACTTCAACTATCCTATACTGATTAACAAATTGCTGAAGATCAGATATAGATATTTCTGCAAATGTACATTCAATAAGATTACCAGATGAATCAAGTATATCAGATTCATTTCCTGCTCTATCAAGAAGCTTTAAGTATATTTTTTTACTTTGAGTAGGAGCATCTATTTTTATTACTGCCGTGGAAGACACTATAAATATCACACCTGTATTTATATTTACAGTAAAATCTATAATATCAGTATCATGAGTATATTGCCATATCCATGAACCTGTATCAACTGATAATTTATATATATGCTTTCCTATTGAAGAATATAGATTATCTTCATCAAAAGCCTTAACTGCATATGATTTAGAAGATGTAGTCTGGAAAGAATTATTAAAAGATATATCAGAAGTTTTAGATCTAATAATCTTTCCTTCTGAAGAAGTTCCTGCAAATATGTAATTTTTATCATCAATTGCAAATGTATCCAATGACGTAATAGATTCATCACTATCAGAATGGATAATTATAGCCGTAGAATCTTCAGGAGATATCCTGTACACCCTTCCGCTAGGTCCAGTAGCAGCATAAAGAACACCATTTCCTGCCGTTATACCAAATACATTACTGTCCACTCCGCTAAACAATGCTACTAATGCCTTTCCATCAAATGAATATATTTTACCATCTGATCCTGTTCCTATATATAGTATATTATTTAATATATCAGCACAGTATGCCCTACTTCCACTAACTGCAAATGTTTTTGAACTAGAAAAATTAACACTTGATGTTGTTTCTGGGAAAATATGTATTTTAGCTGTCTTTGTATTATGACCAATACTTACAACAAGACTTCTATTATATCTTATAACAAAATCAATATATTCATCAGATCTAAATATTTTTACAGCAGTCCACTCCTCGGTAGCTATATTTTGCTCATACAAGACCGCTGGATTAGACGTAGCAGCATACAGCCTATTAACTATTGAGAAGTATTCTATTTTAGACCCAGAGCCAGAAGTAAATTCCAACTGCTCTGAGACAGCATCAGAACCAAGACCTAAATCATGAATTATAGAAGTAGAAAATGGAATTGGATCTAATTCTGTAGTTCCATCTGATGTAAAGTTAGGGAAGTTAGATACTATCATCTCACTAACTCCTGACCCCTTTGCTCCATCATCCACATCTTTAATATCTACCCTGACTTTTGTTCTATCTATCTGCTCATTTACTACAATACATCCTTTTGGCTTATTAGTATCAAGAAATACTCGATCAAAAGGAATTGAAGTAACTCTATCATTTAGTTTAACTTTTCTCTCGTCTCCCGTTGTAGATAGGAATATTTTTTCCCCAAGAATATCTAATGATTTAGCTCTTATAATATTAGAACCAAGAGATCTTCTTTCGACATCTGTTTGAGCAAAAGAACTTAATATTCTAATATCATTTCTAATAATAACATCAACAGTATCGCTGTGTTTTAATTTTGTCTTAAATTTTATAGTTTTAAATTCTGAATTTGATACAGATACATCATATCCATGATGTATTCTATTTCCATTAAGATATACTTCAACATAAGCATCTTCCGCTATAACATCATCTTGATCTGACATAATAAAATATGTCTTATAATCATCATAACTTTCAGATGATGAAGAATAATGCTCCGGCAAAAATGATACCGTATTTGCAAACTCATTATTATCTATTAGTATCTGATTTAGAGTAGATACTGTCCCTGCCCATAGTATATTAGGATCTTGCCATGCCAGACTCTTTACGTTACTATTCCATATAATATCATTTTCTGATGTAACTCTTTCAAAAGAAGTTCCTATCATCTTGTCTATACCAGCAGGCGTAGCTATATATCTAATTGCAGAATTTCTTATTGCTATATCCTGAATTGTATTAGATGACAATCCGTTCCTTGATGTGTATTTGTTTATAACACCATTTTTATATCTAACAAGACCTCCTGCGGTTCCAATCCAAATAACGTTATAAGGGTCTGCCTTAATAACTGTTACAAAAGAATTTGGCAACTCGCTTTTAATATTATTTTTCTCGGTAAAAACTCCGCTATCTGAAACAGAACCTACAAACATACCATCTGATTTTGTTCCAATAAATATATTATTATCAACATCAAATTCTATAGCTGTTATTTCATCTTTGGAAAATCCTGTTATATCTTTGAAAGATATATGATCTTTACTAAATATTATCTTAGAATCTGTTCCTATAAACATTACGTTATTTTGGTCAAATGATATAACCCTTATGTTATTGCTATCCATGCCTTCTATATCCTGAACAATGTTCTTAGATATATTAGAATAAAAGGTCAAGCCGCAATTAGAGGCTATCCAGGAATCTCCATAGTTGTTGACCAGTGCATCTTGTGCTACAAGATCATTTATGGGATATAAATCGCTATTTATATAAGAAGCTTCAAATGGCTCAACAGCATCCTTAGTATAATATCTAACATATTTTATTACGTAAGATCCACTTATGACATCTGAAAAGTCTCCAAATCTTATTTCTTTTCTTAAAGAAACTCCACTTACAATTAAATCATTCTCCACATATTCATCAGAAAGTATGATATAATCTGCCGATCCAGATAAATCATAAGATACATGTCTTATCTGAGAAAATACATCTACAGCATTTAGATATTCATTATATTCATCATCAGCAGCCGCCATCTGTGACTTATAGAGTATATCCAAATACCCATTGAAAGAACGAGGTACAGCCGCATCTGACAAACTTCTATTATCAGGTGTAACTATATTTGTATCATAATCTCCATTACCGCTGGATACCCATCCTGCTTGTAGATTATCATAATAAGCTACTTTTAATGAACCTGCATATCCTGTCTTTATAGCATCAAGATAAGGATCTCTATACTCATCTATGTCTGGAGATAAAATTCTAAAATCTTCCCAAACAATATAAACATTTCCTGTTGATCTTTGCAAGGACAAAACAGGGTATTTGGAATCTTTTGTTGCTGAAACAGAAATCCTATTTACAGATGATATAGGTTCCATATCTGGTGATAATATTGACCCATATATTTCATCTAAACTATTTTTGTTATCATTCCAGACAATAAATATTTTTCCAGCATGATCTACCACCATATCTGGGTAATCTGCATTTACGAATACATCTGATCCTTGCGATATATCTCCACCTATAGTCTGTTCACCTGTTTTGGTATTTACTGATGTTATTTTTATTTTTTGTCTATCACTAGTAGTTCTTGTTACATACGCTACAAATACATTATTATTATAAACAGCAATAACAGGCTTCATACATCCAAATTTTGTATTAGTTAATCTCTTCTCTCCGGAAAATATTAACTGGTTTGAATCCCATCTGTTATAATATATTTCAGGATGGCCGTTTCTATGATCTTCCCATACAATATGGATAGTATTACTGCTATCTATATCTATTTTTGGACGAGATGATTTTCCGACTCCTGATCCTACTATATTATTTTCGCTCCATCCTGTGGAGTTTTTAATTAAGAATCCTATTGACCCATTATCGAATTCATCTGTTTGATATACAACATAAATAAGTCCAGAGCTATTTACCACAATATCTGCATATTGTATTTTGAAATCTCCAGAAATAATAAGCTCTGGCTCTGACCATGAGTTATTTGTGTGTTTTGAATAATAAATCTGCCCAAGCCCATTTCCATCATCATGCCAAACAGCATGATTGTTTCCACTTGAATCTCTGAATATTGCAGGAGAACTTCCATTTCTTTGTTTAGAAGAACCAGTTAAAAAAGAAACATCCGCTATCTTTTCAAATTTCAAATCACCAACAGTTCTTGCAAATAATTTTAACTTATCTTTTTTACCAACAAATCTGTATTCTGTATTCTCAGTTGTATCATATGGTATCTTAACATTTGCATTAGAAAATAATATCTCCTGAGTCATGAAGTATACAGACTCCATCCTTGTTCCATCATTAAGATAAACTCCAAATCCATCAGGATTTTGAGGGTAAGAAAATCCAAAACTATTTTCAACTTTATTGATCTTTATATTAAAATCAACTGTCCATCCTTTAAGATTATCTGCTGAATCAACCCAGGGGGTACCAGGTTCAAACTGTGCAAAATAGCATTTCCCACCATGAACAGATGTATATTCATCAAAATAAGGAGTATCAAAATAAGCGTACTCGTTAGTAGTACTTACGCAATCAGTTGGATTGGCATTACCGAACCCGCTACTTGTTGTTATTAATGGATCACTCATTATAGTATTTGCCTACCGCCTGTATTCTCAAAAGTAGTATTTATTAAAAGTCCCTCATCTGTTATAGATATAGTATCGTTATTAATTGTTTTAACTAATAACCAATTATTATCTTTTGGATTATCCAAAGTAGTGCTAATTGTTAAATCATAATCCCAATCAGGTATTAAATAACTCTTGAATATTGTAGCCCCTTGTGAATGACTTATAACCTTATATAGCCCATTTGATGATATTTTAATTTTATTAATAGGAGAAAATGTTCTATTAGCAGCAGTATACCTAGCAGGGGTAGATGGGTATAATTTAAATAATGAAGCTCCTATCTCTGTATCATTTGGATTAGTAGCAAATATTTTATAACTAACAGAATCTTTAATATAACTTTCAATACCTATCGCTTCATTTCCTTCCATATCAGACAAAGTTCTAAACTGTATACTAGAATATATCTCATTTCCAGGTGCACTAAATCCTAATGTTGTATAATAAATTGTCTTATATAAAACAACTAATGGAGACTCTACAACTCCTCCTATTTCTATTTTCTTACCGTTTGTAACTTGTGTAAAATAGCCAGTTCCATCAATAGATAGTACTCTATTAACATAAATCTTAATATCACTTCCTAACCCGACTATGGTTAATGTAATTATTCCTGACATATCTATGTCGCCACTGTATACTAGTTCATCAGATAGTAATCCTATCTTCCCAGCATATAATCTTATTTCAGCAAATTTAGATCCATCTTCAATTCTTATTACTTGATATTTTTCTTCATCGAATACCTCAGATGCGCCTATGGTAAAAGACACATCTACCGTCCAACCCCTACTATTGCTAACATTGTCAGCCCACCTAGATCCTTTAATTCTAAAAGATGCTGATTGGTATGGTCCAAAAGAGTCATCTGAACTTCCTGCTGCTATAGACACAAAGTAATCCCTACCCTTAGTTAATAAGTTTGATGGAATAGTAAATGTTGTCTGTCCAGTTGGAACAACAGAAGAGTATATATTGTCTGATCCAAAAAATGTTCCTATTCTTACAGATATATACCTAAATTCAACAGATGTAGGTTTGCGAATAGCCCATGATAAAACTGGCCTAGTAGAAGATATATCTAATGGATTTATCTTACCATCTACCCTTAAATCATTTATAAAAATAGGAGTCTCTAAAATGGTTATTTTTTCAGAAACTATTGAAGAGCCGTAAACAACCCCATTAAAAGGCTGTACTTCACACCATACCATATCTCCTGAAACTAAATCTAATCTTACATACTGTTCATCATTAGAATCAGATTGTAAAATATCATTAACATACCATCTTATTAAACTCTTATCATCTATAGCATCTTCCTCAAAAGAATAAGAAGCCTTTAATATATCATTAACATTAGGGTTAGATGGTAATATGGAAACATCATTAATAGACGGTGTGTCAGTCTGAACTATAACAGATGTAGATGTGGTCTTTGTACCATATTCATAGCCATCTCTAGGAGATACCTCGACATACCATATATCCTTGTAAGATAAATAGGATGAGTCTATGTACGTTTGATCGTCAAACTGCCTTGTATGAACTCCGTTTTTAAACCACCTGGTTCTGGTCCCAGATTCGCTATCTCCGTCATTATCTTGATAAGTATAATTAAGTATTAAATTATTTGTAATTGATGGAGTTTCTGGAGATATAACTACATTAGATACAGATGGGAATGAATTAAACCTAAATGAGAATTTCTCCCATTCGCTAGTTTCTCCATTTGCATCTGTTATCTTAACCTGTCCGTAATATGTTCTTCCTCTTACTAAATCTACGCCATTAAATTTAACAGATCTAGAAGAACTTAGAATTGTACCAGTATCAAAAACGTTTCCTGAAAATCCGCTAAAACCCCAATCCGCTATTGAATTACCTAATTTAACTCTATATGATGCCTGATTTACATACGATCTGTCTGAAATAATTCCATATTCATCAATAGAAATAACTGGCTTTTCGATGAATGCCCAAGAGAATACAGGCAGCCCGTCAGTGATTACTGCGGTTCCTGACTGGTTATTTGTTTTTACAATTAAATCTATCAAAGCCTAATAGTCCCCTTTGTTATTTTCAAAGACCCATTTTTAATTTCTATTATATCACCAAATTTAACTAATACATCTTCTTCCGCAGGATTTGAAAAAACAAATCTTGTATCCCACAAAAGAGGAGATCCTTGTAATATCTTCCCATCTGTTCTAGATGCGTATATAAAACTACCATCATCAATAACTGATGTTAACCTTATAGCTGTTGGATCATCATATAGTAAGGCAAAATCTACTTCTTCGAAATCTTGATATTCTTCTCCAAAAAGAAAATCTATTCCTGTATTTATTATTTTTTGTATTTCCGACTGATTGCTTATGGTAGAATTAAGAATTATAACATCATCTATATATCCATAATTATTTGTAACATTACCTTCCGATCCTACAAACCTGTTTATACTTACCTCAACTTCATCTGCATCTAATGTACTTGGCAAGGTTCCTTCAAGATATAAGGATGATTCACTACCGTCTATAAATACCTTAAAAAAATTATCTCCATGAAACGTTATCCAAAAATAGTGCCACTTACTATGCTCATAAGAATCAGTTACAGCGGTAAATGTATTACCATCAGGATCAATAAGATTAATTACAAGACTATTTCCACTATTAGCTGCCCTCTCTCTGATAATAAGAACAGGATCACCCTGTGTCCATGATCCGGCATAAGGGTCTAATATCCCTTCTGATAAATCCAAAAGAGATATATATACATCATCAAGTCCGCTATTGGTACTATTTACCACGCTTCCTGGGTTTACAGGAAAAAGCCAAAATCCTACAGAAATCTTTCTGCCAGATCGAAGTATGCATGCACTTTTAGTTAATGACTGATTTTGCTTCATCTGATAAGCATAGTCATTATCGTCATTGTCATTATCTCCATTTAAGTAAGCAACATCTGTATCGCTTCCTTCAATAGATAGAAAATCCCCTGAAAACTCTTCCAAAAGAGAATTATCTAATTTAGCAACAAATTTTACTGCTGAAATAAATGCCATCTTATGTCCTATAGTTAATCGTCAATATAGCATTATTATTATTATATTCATCTGCATCTTTATCAAGGGTCCTCTTGATCCAGATATAAACAGTGTCTCCTGGTTGCAAATCAGATCCGTGATCCCTATCATAATAACTTAAATATAACGGATTATCCTTATTGGCTAAAGAAAAATTTGTTACCTTTTCGGTTCCAGATTCAGGCTGTATTAATCCAGACTTTATTCTCTGAGAAGGACCAGATTCTATCTCGTACTGAACTCCCTCAATTGTAATATATGGTAATGAAGAGTCTAAAATAAATGTCTTCGATGATAAATCGTAACTAGATATTATTCTTGTCTGATCTACATTAGATCCACTTGTAATCCTTAATAAAGCATCTTGAAAATGATTATCAGGAAAATCATCAGACAACGCTGTGTCAATAATAGATAATTTCGTTCCGCCAGTTGCCTCACTTGATATATAATCGTTTTTAGGAAATTCAAGTGCTATTCTTATTTTTGATCTTTTACTAAAGCTATTTCTTTTTACATATACCTGAAAATCATATGCTGTTCCAGTTGTACTTGTATTTTTTATAGCAATACATCTATATTGTTCAAATGAATCATTAAATCTATTATTAAAAACACTAGTCAAAGATATAGCTCTAACCTTATCAGATGAAATATGAGAATTTAGAATTCCTCCAAAAGCCCTATTGAGAACTTCTACATTCGTAGAAGATACGGATGTAACATTTATAATTTCAGAATTTATATTTAAAAAATTATATCCTGAAAATCCAGATACACTATCTAAAATTATACTAGAATCATATAAGGCAATATCGGAAGATAAAGAAGATTCACCATACACAGAAGATGTACTAGCATATCCTCCTATGGACTGAGATGATATAGATTGATCTATATCCGGTTCAACGCTTGTAAGTAAAAAAGCTATCTCAGATTTGAGTATTGCCATTTGTCCACTCTGTCTCTAAAAAGGATATTCCGTTATAAACTCTAGCAATTTGCTCATTCTCCAAACAAACAAATAATACATTGCCATTTGAATACAAATTAGACACTCTTTTATCAAAGTCGATAATTAAAGATACAGTAGACCCATCAAATGAATAAAGTTGCCCACTTCTAAGTCCTACATATAAAACTTCATCATGAGATATTAAACTTTCTATCCTGGAATCAACCTCTTCAAATTCTATTATTTCAACAAATTCATTATCTTGTATTTTTCCAAGAACTCCGTATCCATTTTCTGTAATAGTACCTGCATATAATGTGCTATCATATATTCCTAATGAGCTAACCTCATAATCAAATGAGGTTATCATATTTTGATCTTTCCATACTGTAGGATTAGATCCTCCAATAGCAGTATATGTAACATCTGTATCGTCTATTTTTATAGCTATAAAAGATGTTATTTCGTTATTTCCATTAGACAAATATGTTCTGAAAGCTAAAAATCCATCATTATCTGACATTTTATTATTTGCATAATCTTTAAACTGAGCTTCAATATATTGTAAGCCATCTCCATCTGCTAAAATTTGCCAAGTCTTTATATTTGACATTGATTCTTCAGTAGAAGATTTAGCATCTCCTGATTCAGGTCTTTCTTGAAGTAAAACCGATTTTACTTCTGTTGCCTCATCAAAGGCAGACAATTCTAGAACTATACCTCTATCTTTTGTGTATTCTTGATTGCTTCTAATAGATACTCTACCCTTTGGAGGCGTAGTATCTATTATAAGATAATCTAAAGGATAAACAGATATATCATCTATGATTACAGGAATAGAAGAATTGCCATAATCATCTTGCAAAATAACTTTTACAGAATAACTTCCAGGTTTCAAATCTCTTATATCCCATTGTACAGGATGAGATCCTACTATGACATTTTCCTGTATAATAGTCCAATCTATATCGTAAATTTGAGATCTGTAATAAATATTATAAAAAGATCTCTGAGATGAAGATTTTAATATAGCATCATGATCTAATATAATAGGAACAAAAGACCTATATGGTAAACCTGATACCGGATACAAAACAGAAGGTGACTGAATCTTTTTTTCTCTAATCGAAAATACCCCAGCAGATTCAGATATATCACTTCTAACACCATTTGCATCTTTTGACCTAATGCCTATTTTACATTTATTTCCTCTAATAGAAAATGGTATCTTCCAATTAAATTGCTCTGTTCCGGCAGGAACGGTAGATATATGTATCCAGTTTGTCTTAGAACTGGCATCATAATCATCCGTGAAAAATAACTCATACCAAATAGTTTTTTTGTATTCTAAAATATACACATTAGGATCAGATTTTAAATCCGCTATATGGGAAGAATTTCTTAAAATATTATTAGGAGACTTGAATGTAATAGATAACGTACTCCCAATAATAGATTCTCCTCCATTTGGGTAAATAACCGTAGGGCCATCGATATGTGTATTACCTACTGACATACTTTGTTATTACTTTGTCCTCTTCTTATTAAAGAATTTTGGATTAGCAAATGAATATCTAGGATCATCTGTACTATATTGATCTTTTATATCTCTAATATTAACAGTTTTAGATAGCTTTCCCTTTTTATATTCATTAAGTAAAGATGATGGAGATATGTCATCAAGAAGAGGTCCGTAATTTATGCTGAAATCCCTGAAAGCCCCGATATCATTTCTATTTAAGTTATCAAGACTTCTAACCTTACATGGGAACTTCAGTACCTGAGTGCAAGGATTTGGTATATTTAATACGATAGCTGCAACTCCATCCTTATTATATACACCATCTTGTTTTTCGATTGAAAATTTCCCTCTATAAACACCATCATTTATCTCTTCTAATGGTAAATCAAATTGATCGTTTACTCCCTGCTGTATAACATTAAAAGACATTGTAAATTCAGATTCAAAATTTATAACAGGACTGGCAGCGTTTGTTCCGGTTGATACTGTTACGATTGTTGAAGTGGGATTTACTGTTACTATAGGTACAGGTGTAGGTGTTACTACAGGTGTAGGTGTTACTACAGGTGTAGGTGTAGGTGTAGGTGTAGGTGTAGGTGTT
>Ga0209702_10000170_pt1 | contig 129474 bp, 88 predicted proteins | sample FRY01_FD_187210 | JGI IMG/M metagenome (GOLD analysis project Ga0209702, IMG submission 187210) | Freshwater microbial communities from Lake Fryxell liftoff mats and glacier meltwater in Antarctica - FRY-01 (SPAdes) (version 2) | ecosystem: Environmental > Aquatic > Freshwater > Ice > Glacier...
GGTCTTACTACAAAAATCATCCGGTATTCAATGATAGCTATTCAGGTACTAGAACTATTATTGGTGTGGATGGAATATTAGGCTTGGAATATAGTTTTGAGCAAGTTCCTTTCAATTTGTCTGTGGATTGGAAGCCAATGTTTAATCTTGGGCCTTACAGCGGATTTTGGGCTGACTCGGGCGCTTTGTCAATTCGATACATCTGGTAAGAAAATACTCATGATTAGAACCCGGGTATTGAGCTCGGGTTTTTTTATGAGGGAATTGTCATCAGGAATTTCTTCACTAGGCCGAAATGAAATCTTGTTTTTCATCACAAAAGATGGCCGGTAGCGAAAAAGGCAATTGATTTGTAAATACCCAATCATGTTAAGAGTTTAATGCAAAAAGGGTCACCCCGTTGGCTGACCCTTTTCGTGAAAAATGAAAACAATTAAACTATCTATAAAATCTCTGCACGAGAACTTACAAGGGAGTTTAACGAGGTTTATGCGCTAAGGTTACCTGCAAAATAAAAATAGTTGTAACCGATTGAATAACAGGAGCCCCGAGTTATTAGATCGCTTACTAACCTCAAAGTATAGCTTTCCTCAGAAAATAGGACTCCTGTTATTCAACCGAAAAATTTCGAATCCTCAGCATTAAATGAACTTTAATGCATCATTAGTTTCTGAAAATAAAGTTTCGGCAAAGCGAAATTGGCATTTCGAAGTCCCAAAATTCTACGGTAAACAACTGATTTTTAAAAGAAATTAAGAAATGAGCCCGTGTCTGATTGCAAAGCGGATTAATCCTGCGATATTGTGTACTTCGAGCTTCTTCATTAAATTGGTCCTATGTGTATCCACGGTGCGGTGCGGTATGAAGAGCTTGTCGCCTATTTCTTTGTTGGATAGACCTTCGGCAATCAGCTTAAGGATTTCGATTTCGCGCTCGGTGAGCCCTTCCATGAGTGCTGAACTCATAGGGTTTTCTTCCTGACTCAATAAAGCAACTGTTACTTCAGGTGAAAAGTGCTTTTTACCTGCAGCTACATTGCGAATGGCATTTAGAAGTTCTAGGCGGTCAGCGTTCTTTATCACATAGCCATCTGCGCCCAAATCCATTAACATTGTAATAATGCTTTTTTCATCGTGCATGGTGAGTATGATGACTTTTACTTCAGGATGATCTTTTTTTATTGCCTTGGTAGCCTCAATACCGCTCATTACTGGCATATCGAGATCCATCAGTACAAGATCAATCTTTAGGTTCTGGATGAGGCGGATAGCTTCTGCTCCATTATTGGCCGTTCCTTTTAAAACTAGATCATTTTCGCCTTCCATTAAAGCTTTAAGGCCGTCAATAACCAACTGATGATCATCGCAAATTATAAGATTAACTTCCATCCTGAACCTATGCTACACAAGGCTGCAAGTTAATAAAGATCAGGATGGCTTTTCCGTTATTGGAATTCTAATTGTTGCAACGGTGCCACTGTTTGGGCTGGGCTCATAATTTACTTCACCGTTTACCGTGTTTAAACGACTTCTGATATTGAGCAGACCTATTCCATCGCCATTTTTGTCAAGGTCAAATCCATTGCCATTGTCTTCAATAATCAACACTAATTGGGCTTTGCTTAGGAATAATTGGACTGAAACTTCAGTTGCCTCGCTGTGTTTGATAACGTTGTTGATCAATTCCTGACAAATGCGATAAAGTCCTAATTCTACGTGTTCTGCGAAGCGACTTTCAACTCTGAAATGTTCAAAGCGATAAGTGATTTCGCCTGTGCCCAATGATTTTGCGAGCATATCGCTTATAGCTGCTACCAATCCCATTTCGCCCAAGGCCCGTGGCATCATTCGATGTGAAATTTCGCGAACATCTGAGCAGGCCTCATCTAAAACTACAGCGAGTTCTTCAACTTTCTTCTTCTCTTTTTCCCCACTGATATCTCTCAATAACTTATTCCAAGCTAGTTTCAGGCCAGTCAATTGTTGACCAATTCCATCATGAAGCTCCCGGGCAATTCTTTTTCGCTCTTCTTCTGTAGCGTTAATTATTGCTTTTAATCCCGCTTCTCTTTCACGAATAATAGCGGCATCTTTTTCTGCTTTTTGCTTTCGGCGAATGATCTGATTGTAAAGCAAAGCTCCAACAAGCGCAATTATGAGGGCAAATGCTATAATATATATCAGCAAATTCTGATGTGCATTTTTCTCACTTAATTCAGCGTTTAATTTCTCTTTTTCGGCCAGCTGATATCGCTTTTCGAGTTTCAAAATGGTTTCAGCATTTTGTTCATTCAAAAGACTGTCGTGAATGGCAAATGCTTTACGACTCGCCTCCAAAGCAAGGGGGAAATCTCCTAGCTTTTCATAACATAAAGCAATTTGCTCAAAATTATATTGTACTTGATACGGAATGCCCGATGAATCGGCTATTTCATTACTTCTGTTGTACCATGAAATGGCAAGAGGATAATTCGCGGCGGCATAGTAATAATCGCCATAAATGGTAGTACATTCTAAAATTCCGTAAGCATCTTTTCTCTTTTTTCTAATGGTAAATGCCTCATCATATAAGGGTTTTGCGCTCAATGTATCATTCTTCAATAAATACGCAGTGGCAATATTGTTGAGGGCAAAAGGGATGCCCACACTATCATTAGCGGCTCTGCAAATAGTGAGCGATTTATTGTAAAAAACGAGAGCACTATCAACATCTCCGCGCATTTCAAAAAGAACACCGAAATTATTGTAAGCCCCGCTGAGCAAATAGTCAGCTTTATGTTCTTCTAATATTTTTATGCCTTTCCAATAATGCTTAAATGCTTCAGTAAGATTGATGCGTTTTATTTGATGACCGTATATGCAGAGCATGTTGGCTGCCATTACAGGATTGCCGCTTTCATTGTATTTGTCTGCAGCAAAAAAGTTGTAGTACGCGCTTGAATCGTAAGTACCGCTGAGGTAGTGAGTAATCGAGAGTTTTTCGGCAAGATGTCCTTGGGCCTCGGTTAAATTTAATTTTTTGGCGGCATGAAGTGCTTCTCGAACATAAATGGTAGATTCATCTATATTGCCCACAAGCAAATCGTATGGTATGTGAACCATGCTATCAACTAAAGAGCGATCTGGGTTTTGTCTAAGCTTTTCGGCCCAAGATTTCATTTGCTCATAATCCTGAGTATAGCCTATCTGATAGCAACTTAGTGCTATAAATAAACAGAATACAGTTTCATTGAGTTTGTTAAGCATTCGTAATGCAAGGTAAGCTTTGCTTCGGTTTTGAAAAGTGCCTTTCTCTTTCTTTAATGGAGTTCGTATCTCAGCTTTTTTATTCCAAAGTGGATTACAAAAATGCAAAAAGCCTCCGAATGAGGCTTGCGTTGAATTGCGTAATCAACTACGTTAAACGTCGTATTTTTAATCCATTAGCCGTTTAAAGCGGAATATTCCCGTGCTTTTTCTTGGGTAATACATCCACCTTATTAACAAGCATTTCAAATGCCCTTATCAGTTTTTCTCTTGTTTGATGAGGTTTAATCACCTCATCAATATAACCGAATTCAGCAGCATTGTAGGGATTGGCGAATAGTTCAGCATATTCGGCTTCCTTTTCCTTCCATTTGGCATCGCGGTTTTCAGCAGAATCAATTTCCTTTTTGAAAATGATTTCCGCCGCGCCCTTTGCTCCCATTACAGCAATTTCAGCACTTGGCCATGCATAATTCATGTCGGCACCTATGTGTTTTGAATTCATTACATCGTAAGCACCACCATAAGCTTTGCGAGTAATAACGGTAATCCTTGGAACCGTTGCTTCACTAAATGCATAAAGCAATTTCGCACCATTTGATATTATAGCATTCCATTCCTGATCGGTTCCTGGTAAAAATCCCGGAACATCTTCAAAAACCAATAGTGGTATATTGAATGAATCACAGAATCTTACAAATCGTGCTGCTTTATTACTTGATTGTATGTTCAAAACACCAGCTAAAAATGCAGGCTGATTGGCAACTATTCCAATGCTTTTACCAGCTAAACGCGCAAATCCGACCACTATGTTTTCAGCAAAATCTTTATGAACTTCGAGAAAAGTTTCAGCATCAACAACTTCTTGAATTACGGATTTGATGTCATAAGGCTGATTGGGATTTGCTGGTATTACCGAATCAAGTGCCATTCTTTTTTCATTGCCGAGAGTATATGGCAATGAAGGCGGCATCTCTTCGCAATTTTGAGGAATATAACTCAGGAGTTTTTTGAGATGCTCAATGCAATCCACTTCGTTTTCACATGCAAAATGGGTCACGCCGCTTTTAGTACTATGCGCAGTTGCCCCACCGAGTTCTTCTGCACTAACTTCTTCATGTGTTACTGTTTTTACAACGTTTGGCCCTGTAACAAACATGTATGAAGTTCCCTTCACCATTAGAATAAAATCAGTGAGTGCGGGGGAATAAACAGCTCCACCGGCGCAGGGGCCCATGATGGCTGAAAGTTGCGGTATTACACCGCTCGAGCGCACATTTCGGAAGAAAATATCAGCATAACCGCCTAATGAAACAACGCCTTCCTGAATTCGTGCACCACCACTATCGTTTAATCCGATTACCGGGGCGCCATTCTTCATGGCCATATCCATTATCTTCACTATTTTGGAAGCATGAGCTTCTGCCAAAGAACCGCCTAAAACAGTAAAATCCTGGCTAAAAACATATACTAGCCTTCCTCCTATGGTGCCATATCCTGTTACCACGCCATCACCCAGAAAACGCTGTTTGTCCAGACCAAAATTGGTGCTGCGATGACTCACTAACATTCCTATTTCTTCAAATGATCCCTCATCAAGTAATAGATGTACACGTTCACGGGCAGTCAATTTGCCTTTAGCATGCTGCGCTGCTACCCGGGTTTCACCTCCACCTGCAAGAGCTTCGGCAATTTTTTGATCAAGAGCTTTAATTTTTTCGTTCATTTCTGAATATTCTGTGGCAAAAATAGGGAAGGAGACCCTATCTCATGAGATACATTTTTCCAACTCCTTTAGCAAAGAAACGACTTGCGGCATTTTCGCGCAATTCAAGATCCTCCCCTCTTAGTTTAACACTCACGGTATAGAGATAAATTCCATTGGCCAGAGGGTCGCCGAATTCATCGGTCCCATCCCACCAGAATTCGGTTTGATTGCGACCAATTCTTAACGGACCAATTTCAGTAGCATTTATTTGTCGCACCACCCTACCGGTAATGGTCATTATAGTGATTTGCATTTGATCAGGCACTTCAGATCCGGTAAGCGAAAATACAAATTGAGTTCTGCTGGAGAATGGATTAGGGTAGTTAAGTATCTCGGTGATGGAAGGCTTATTGTCAATTTCGAAACTGATTCTATAGTCATTACTTCCGCTTTCATTGCCGCTTTTATCGGTGGCTTGAACCAATAACAAATAAGTGCCATCTTGTTCAAGAACCGGGGTGTATTCGATACTGCACTTGCGATTGGAAGCAGTTGCCGGATTGAATCTTATAAGGTCAGGCTTACTGAAGTTTTCGAAGTAAATCTGCCGTTGGTGACCCCCGGGATCAGTTAAAAACAATTTGAAAAACGAAGTGTCTGAAAGTTCTTCCATGATGAAAAATGGATTTTCATCTTTGAGCGTGATGAGAATGTATGGTTTGGCAGAAACCAATTCACCATCGAGAATATGTTTACCATCGATGCTTACGTCCAGCACCGGGTTTTGTTCGTCATTTACTACAAAAAAGGAACGCTGAGCAATATTATTGAAATGGCTTAATTCGAGTTGATCGTAGCCCCCCTCAGGTAATGCCGGATTTACTTCTACCCAAAAGTAATTCCTTCCGCTCAAACCTTGAGTATTGAAATAAATGCTATCAATCAAAGTTTCTCCAACTCGCAAACTATCCTGTCTTGAATAAGGAATGTAAGTTCTTTCACGACTTTCATTTTCGATCCAGTAATGGATTAATAAACTGTCCATATCTGTTTCACCGGCATTGCTAATAGCTACTGAATAAAGAATGTCTTCCCCTTCTTTCAAAGTGTCGCCCTCAAACACAAAATACAAGTTTGGATTAAGCGCTGCTTCAGGGGTCTGATCATGCAAAACATGCCATCGATGGGGCTGAGAAGGGGTAATATTGATGCTGTCTATTATGCTTGCTTCTAATTGCAAATAAGGGAATCCATTTGCTTGTGACAAATCACTTTCGTCTCCACTCAAACCATAAAAAGTGTTTAGTAAACTTCGCTGCCCTGAATTACTAATACCAAACAAGCGGAGCGCAATGCTATCACTCGATAATTCTTCCTGAGGGAAATTGAGCCAATGCAGGGAATGCCAGTTATCAGCCGGGCCAATAACAGGGCTATTCATTTGTCCATTTCCAAACGTACCTATGAGTGCTGTTTGCAATTCCAAATAATCATCAATTGTTGATCCGTATTGCAGAATGGTACTTTCAGGATTTCCTTTTTGTTGAAAGAAAATGAATGGTACACTGTCTTGTCCAGCACCAATTTGCGGCACGCCCATATCTGCAAATACTTGAGCCAATTCTGGAGCGTAAAGATCCCAATTGTCATAGGTTGCATATTTCCATGAATAAACCAATAAGAAATGACCATCTGGAACGCTATTGCTGAGCATATCTGCAAGTGCTATCAACTGGCTTTCATTGTTCTGTCTGAAGATGAAGTATTTTTCAGGTCTGGCTCTGGAGTTTGTGCAAGTGAGAAGATTTCCGAAATCATATTCGGGATGCATGCCCAAATAATTGGTTTCCCAAGGCAATAAGGTGATAGGATCTACCACGGCCACGTGGATTGCAGGAGGATTTCCGCAGCCCGAATAATCCTGAATTTCGAGTCCTATTTGGTACCGTGTATCGAGACTTTCAAAATTGCTGTTGGAGTTCCCATATAGATAACAGCTAAAAGGAACTTGGGTATTCACAAAATCAAAACTTTCGGAAATTTCAACTGCTTCGATATTGCTAAATCCATTGTCTTTGAATTGATCAAAATCCGCCTGGCCCCAGCCTGATTGATTATTTATATACTGAAAAGAATTTTGGTGCCAGATTTGGTTTTCATTTTCTTCCGGAATGGCAGAACATCTCCAGAAATAAACCGTGCTGTCTTGATTTAATAATGAGGGGCTCCATGAAATTAATCCACCGCTCTGACCTGTTTCATAAAATTGCAAAAATGCTGAATTGAATTCTGGCACCGTGTCCAATTCGATTCTATAGTTTCGCATTTCTTGAAAAGGATTTCCAGTGGATGCGTATAGCGTAATTTCTGTTTGGGGAATTACAGCATAATCTTGAGGAAAAACAGGAAGAAGATCTCCACTTGTGATCAGCAACTCTACACCTATTACAACATTATTGCTGTTGTCATTTAATTCTGAAATTAAATCCGCGGGATAATCTACGAGCACATCAAAACGATTCATTCCCACACCGCGAAGCCGATCGACCTCAATCTTAAAGCGCAAGGTATCGCGATAATACAAATGAGGAAGAACCGCAGTGTAAGAAGTGTCTGAGCCATCAGGAAAGTGCCTTATGAGCTCAGTGCTTAATGGCTGGTTAATGGCTTTGCCAATATTGTGCAAAGCCAGATAAACAACAAAGGAGTCCAGTTCGGTGCTGACTTCCGATGGGTTGAAACTGATATCCGGTGCCTCAACCAGAAAATCAGGCAATTCATGAGAATGAACGCGGATTGCAGGATCACCGTGCAATGCAAGAGTTAGTGTCGTATTGTTGATGTAAAAATTGCCACCGGCTCCTTGAATATCTTCTATGCATTTCTTCATGCAATGGCCTATACTATAACCGTAGCTTTTTTGAGCAAATCGCTTATACAAAGCATTGGTGAAGGCATCAAGAAACCCCGGAATTCCAACGTCGCCCTTTGCAATAAAACCAATAGTTCCGCCATAAGGGTAAAGGACAAAAATCTCGCTGGTGCTAGTGAAAGTAGGAAGATGTACATTCCCTGTATAGCAAGAATTGCCAATCAGGATTGGATATTTTCCATTGTTGTTATAAGCGGAAGGATGATCTATATTTTGATCGAAACCGTTGGAAGTGGCATGTCCAAAAAAAGTCATAATGGAAACTCCGCTTTCAATTAATGTCTGAATGGAATCCGAAAGATTGAATTGGATAGGATCTGAATTTGATTTCAAAAAAGTATGAACGTTTCCACCGAAACAAGTGTCTTCTGCTATAACCTCGTAGTCGTGTAAGTAGTTTTCGAACAGCGTTTGTTCAAATTCATTTCCTCCACCTCCGAAATGCAATATTTGTTTCATCCAGTCTGCCGCGGGAGCACTTTCATGTTGAACTACTTTGTTGAGATAATCTAATACCTGATCTCCATTTATTGCAGCTAATCTCCCCGTTGGAATGGCGGGCTCGGTAATGGTACCTGCCAGACCTGATGTAAATACCACGTCACTTGAAGGATAGCCCCATGTTGGGACTAAAGTATTGGCATAAGCTTCAACCGATTTTCTTGATCCGGGAGTATTGGAAATACTTGGACTATGCACTGATTTTCCAACAAGAAAAAGGGATGATGGCGCTTGAGGCCATGTATTGAGCAGGTGATCACAAAAGCGACGTATTGCAAGTGGATTCTGATAAATACCAGCACCGTATTGGTGATAGAGCTCTTCTACATCTGCTAGAAGACTTTCTGTTTGTCCATTATTCCGATATGAAGCATAATTTTGTGCGTAATTGAGCAGCTTTTTATGTGTAACAATTATAAATGCTGAATCAAGTGGATTGGCCGCATAATTAACAAAGTAACCGCTTGTGTTTACGGGTTCGATTATGTTGGCTGAAACAGTATTTAAATCACATAGCAACATGTTTTTGATTGATCCGGCGCTCATAGCAATTAATGCACGGATGGTATTTCCATTTGGCTGAATCTGTATTTCTTCATCTATAAATCCATATTCATCTAAGGTGAAAAGTGCCGGAGATAAAGAGGAATAATTTAATAAATCAATTCTAACTATTCCATCTAAATCGTGATCCTGAACACTAAAAAAATGAGAAGCAGAGGGCCCAGAAAAATCATTATTTCGGGCGTAATCAATTTCAATGTAACTCACGGCATGAAAGTCAGTAGCGACATTCAAATCATTTATAGATTTGTGCGTTATACGAGTTGTGGCTCCTACCGATTGTGCTGGAACTTGAAAACTTATTTTATTAAGCTGATAACCATGATAAATACTATCCATTACCAATTGAAATGGATTACCATATCCTATTTGCAAATGGTGATTTGGATTGCCATTGGCAGATGAAACACTGGCGGAAACCGCAAGCACTTCAGCATTGGGAGCATCCAGCCCCGTATAAGCATTTGGTGTAAGTATGTCTTTCACACTGCTTCCCCCTTTTGGAAAACGATTGTCATACCATCCTTCAGCGGCTTCATAGAAAGGAAGAGTGATAGCGTTATTATCTTGTTTTCCTATAAAGTACTCATTTGACCAGCCTTCAATGACTTTTTTTCTAAGAAAGGGAAGGACTGGATAGTCATCAGGATTTCCGCCATATAACAGGGAAGTATGAAGAGCTGTTTGATTAGGATCATAGCTTATATAATAGGTGGCAGTGTCGTTGAAAAGCGAATAATACGGATGAACATGGTTTTGAGGATTGTCATAAACCAAGTCATCTAACCAACCATCATTAGCATTTAGCCAGATCAGAATTTTATCCCCTGGATTAAAAGTTCCATCATTTCCATCAATAACTTTGTATTTCAGTTTTCGTTCTTGTCCAAATAGTTGAATCAAATCTGAACTGGCATTATTCACAGGAAAACCGGCGCTTAAGAGATCATTATAGCTAATTTCAAAAAGACCGCTGTTGGCAGTGCGGATTTTCCAATGCTGAACATTGTAATTAATCCACTCATTGCCATATTGTGCATGCGACTGTAGTGCTGCAAAGCAGAACAGTAGAATAAAAACAATTGAAGCAATGTATCCTTTTGCCATCTTACTCAATGATGTTATCAAAGATAGCCAAAGTAAAATGGATCAGGAACCTTTGAAAATGTTGAACTTCAACGAAAAGATGTTGGAATATAGAGCGGCACTCTGATCGCCAATGTCAGTTAGGGCGTAATCTAAGTATACTTCTCTGATTTTCAGTCCAATACCGAAATTGGGTTGGAAAGTCAATTCTTCTTTATCAATCTCACTATTAATGCGCTGTATATTGCCAATGCCAGCTCTTAGGAATACAATATTCTGATATCCAAATTCGAAGCCCATGTGCGGATCAAAACTCAGGGGATTGCTTCTGATCAGTACATTTCTTTTACCATCTGTTGTGATATCCAGATCAATTTCAGCCAATAATTTGAATTTTTCTGAGAATGTAAATTCTCTGGCTACTGCTCCAATTAAACGCGGTAACGTAATTTCAAGCGAGTTTACCGGTATTTCATTTCCGGTTAATACGAATACCTCTCTTGTTCTTTCATCCAAGGTAAAATTCCAAGCATTGAAGGTAGATGTTACATCGCGTAAACTTGCCCCAAACTTCCAGTTTTTGCGTTGGTAGGTTAAACCGGCATCTAGTCCAAACCCCCATGAATTGGCAAAATCTCCAACTTTGCGGTAAATGATTTTGGCACTACCGCCCACATGGAGTCCGGGCACTTTTAACTTACGAGCATAGCTGAAAATAAAGGCATAATCGGCTGCCGAAAAAGAAGTGATCCTATCATAATTGATATTTCCATCGGCATCAATAAGTTCGGTGGTATTTGGAATATCATCTACACCAAATCTTATTAGAGTGAATGCAGCTGCACTGGAGCTGTCGAGACTTTTTCCGATTGCAGCATAATCGAATTTTGCAATTCCAGCAAAATATTCGGCATGCATTGCAGATACTTGAAGGTCGGATTTTATTCCAATCAAACCTGCGGGATTCCAATAACCGGCAGTAACATCATTGGCAGAAGCTACATAGGAGTTTGACATACCCAACGCTCTTGCACCAACTCCTATGGCTAAAAATTCATTGGAATATTTAGGAGCAATAGATCCTGATGAGCCTTCTGCCGTTTGGCCCTGAGTAAAGCCCGCAAAGGCTAGAGCTACTAGTGAAATGGAAAGTGAAATGCGTTTTAGAAGCATTCTGAATGATAAAGTTAGCGTTTGGTATAGTGAGTTTAACTCTGAACTGCCGAATTTATTGCTTTTAATAACTCGAAATCAGATGCGCCATGAGATTCGATAACATCTTTCATTTCGAAATTCAACAAAGCATGGGTTGTAGATGCACCGAATGATATAATTGCCGCCTCTTTTAGGATATTATTGCGCTCAAAAAAAGACATCACATTACTAGGGCTGCTGAAGATATAAAGATCACAATCTTCAATCTTTTTTGCTTCAGGCATTGTTTTATAGCAAATTATTTCTGTAATCTGATTTGCCGGAAACGCTTGTTGAATTTTACGCAACCCTTTTTCAGGTGAAGGAAAGAACACTTGTTCGTCTTGAACTAAAGTCTTGAATTTTATTGCCACATTCTCTATAGGGCCATCTTCTCCACAAAAAGCCACTTTGCCGAAATTACTTAATTCATTAGCGGTACCCTGCCCTATGGCCGCTAGTTTGCCTGTTTTGCCGCCTTGTGCAAAATATGCCCGAACAGCGTAAGGAGAACTAAAAAAAAGCCAAGAGTCTTCTCCCAATAGATTGATATTGAAAGGAATATACTCCCGTCTAATCATACTCTGTAGCACAAGCTCATATCCCTGAGTGAGTAATGTTTCGGATAGGGAAACACATTCTGATTGCTCTCTAGACAGGAAAATTTTCAAAGTTTATGTTTGATAATTTGATCCGTAATTTTTTGAGCTAAAATAGCAGGATTATCGCCCGATTCCCTGAAAAATGCCATCGGTTCTTTCCATTTTTTCGCATAGGCTACGTGTAGAGTGTAAAGTCCATTAGTGTGGCTGCAATAGGCTCCCAAAGGGACTTGACAGCCACCTCCTATTTGTTTTAGAACGCTACGTTCGGCATTAATGATAAGCTGCGTTTCCTGATGATTGAGCTTTTGCAGAATTTCAAGAACTGTTAGGTCATTAGCTCTGGCTTGGATTCCCAATACGCCCTGAGCAGGAGCCGGAACAAACTGACTTGGATCAAGCGCTTGAAGATGAAATTCCGATAAGTCAATTTCAAGACGATCAATTCCGGCTTTAGCGAGAAGAATAGCATCGTATAAGCCATCTCTCAGTTTTTGAACGCGCGTAGGAACGTTTCCCCTCAAATCGCTCAGTTTGGCATTTGGAAAGTGATGTTGGATTAGTGCTTTTCTGCGGGCTGAAGATGTTCCTAGATTTGGGTTTTCAGGCCCTGATTTCAATTCGCTACTAGTAAATCGATCTTTGCGCATTATGAGCAAATCTCTTGCGTCAGCGCGCTGGCTCACGGCTGCAATAATGAGTCCTTCAGGATTTGTAGTCTCCAGATCTTTATGCGAATGAACAGCAATATCTATTTCAGAACGCAGTAAGGCTTCTTCTATTTCTTTGGTGAAGAAACCTTTACCTTCCATTTTATCAAATCCAATATTTTGAATTTGATCGCCTGATGTTTTGATGATCTTGATGTCAGATGTGACACCAATTTCAAGTAACTGCTGTTGCACGTGTCGAGCTTGCCAGAGTGCTAAATCGCTACCCCGACTACCGAGAATGATTTTTCTTGAAAATGACATTAATTATTAAGCTTCCGGTCAAGCATGACCTCTTTGGCCATCTTCATCGGTACGCTAATATATTTCTTCTCGAGATAATCCATGATTCGACCGAGCAATTCTTTTGAATCGCCATCCAGGGATTCGAGTTCTTTGGCGAAAACCACACCTAAAGCAGTTTCGCGTATTTCTTTAATTTTTTCAGGAATGCTCTGCATTGCAAGTTCTATCTGCCGCTGCTGGTAAATCGATTTGAATTCGTTACAGGATTCTAGAATAATGCCTTTTGCGGCATCAAGTGCTTTGCTCCTTTCAGCAATATTTGCCTCAGCCGTTTTTTTCAATTGGGCCATACTGAAATACTCCATCTTGTAATTTTGAACTAATGTTGGATCTACATCATTAGGCAAAGCCAAATCAATTACAAGTTTGCGGTGTATTTCGCTTTTATTCAATTTGTGGTATAAAGCGGCGTCAATAATAGTGGTTGCGGCACCGGTGCATGTTACAATAACGTCAAATCCATCATTATAATCATAAAGTTGATCTAAAGACATTGCAGTACCGCCCAATCTTTCCGCTAATACTGTGGCTTTATCGAGGGATCTATTGCAAATAGTGATATTGCTATAATGATCCTTTTCAAGAAACTTGCTAAAACTGCTAATTATTTGTCCGGCTCCCACAAGCAGCAAACGGGAATTGGAAGGAGGATTAAATTCTTTAAACTTATGCCAGGCGAGCGAAACAACAGAAACAGGTCTACGTGAAATTTCTGTTTCGGTGTAAACTCGTTTTGCACTTTCGATAATCTTTTTCATCACTAATCTCAACAAATCGCCACTCAGTTTGGCCTTGCGACTTTCTTCAAAAGCTTTGCGCATTTGAGTAATGATTTCTCTTTCGCCAATTACCATTGATTCGAGCGATGCGCTCACTCGAAGAAGATGTTCAAATGCCTGCTCCCCTTCAAAAATTTCAGCAGATTCAACTAATAATTCAATATTGGCTTCCGGTATTTCGGGATAAAGTATTTTCAGGAAAGCTGAAGTTTGACCTTTGCAGAGAAAGTTATCGTGATGAATTACGTATTCAACCCGGTTACAGGTGCTTAGAAACATGACCTCCTTAAAATCCATAGCATCAGCGGCAATGCGCAGTCTGTTAGTGCGAAGATGGTCTTCTATATGCAATTGTCCTATTGCATCAAGACCTGCACTTTTGTGCGTAATAGCTATAACTTTAAATTCTTTCAATGAAAATCCCGATTTGAGATGTGCAAAGATGGCATGATCTTCAATCGGGACTGTCATAAAATTGTCAAATACCTAATTTAGAGGCATTCTTAATTAGTTGCAATCAGTGGCATAAGCAGCAAGGAAAAAGAAAAGCTCTTCCAACCAGGTATTTCCATCTCCATTAATATCAATGGGACAACCGCCTGTGCAGCCGAATTCAGAGAGGAGGAAAAGCAAATCGGTAACATCTACCTGCCCTGAATTATTGAAGTCGTTGTAACATGGATTTGGTCCCGGATCGAGCGTGAAGCATACATTATTAAATATCTCACTTTCTACTGGAATTAAAATCGTGCCATCAGGATTTAATCTACGGATTTGGAAATTGAAGCAACCTTCAACAAGACCGGTGCTGGTGATTTGGGCAACGAGAACCCTACCATTTTCGTCAGGGGAGTTTTGCGGACTAAATCCTTCAGTGGTAATAAAAACACCTGATCCAAAGAGATTATTCAAGAGTAAGTCACCCCCGGCTTCCCAACTATCGAAGATAGAAGGATCAGTAACTACATACAGGATATTGTCAATGTTATTTTCATAGCCAATAGTGAGCCATGAGTCATAAGCCAATGTTGGATCCAAATCTATAGCTTCAGGAATTATACCATCGGCAGTAGCAGCACCTAAAGGATTTTGGTAAAATCCTGTTGTGGAGTTGAGAGAAAGTGGAGTCAAAAAGTCACCGTAGTTGATTTGAAGCTCCCAGTTTTCGGGGATACTTGCATATACACGCCAACAAGTTACGCCTGGCCCAGTTTGAGCCTCAAGATCAGAATAAACAAAGGGGTCAATGCTAACTTCTTCCCACTCCAGATTGAGGTATGGAGATTGAGCCATAGAACTTAAGGCCAGAGAGGAGAAAGCGATTAGGGTGAAAATCGATTTCATAAGTATAGGGGGGTTTATAAGTGAAAGTTAAGCAATTAACTTATAAATCAGCGTGATTTGTATCACAACAGCGGAACAAAAACATTGTTCGCTTGAATTCCAAATGAACAATATTTCCCCAAGTAAGGCTAAAAAATTGGCTGCCCTGATTAATCAGAACAGCCAAATCCTTTAAATAATTGAGAAATCGCGAAAAACAAGATTGACAAAGTACTTAACCACTACACATTTCGCAATCAGGACCATTTTCTATTGAGCAGGCAACAACCGCCGCCTCTTGATCCATAATGCTTTGATTGACAGCCGATTCAGTTATTTTAAGCTCCTGACTTGGAGCTTCAACCTGATATTTTTTGTCAACAGTAAATTTGATAGCATCTGCCGCCGCTTTGGTGCGCAGGTAGTACATGCCTGTTTTTAGTCCACGCTTCCATCCATAAAAATGCATAGAAGTCATTTTACCAAAATCCGGATTGGCCATAAACAAATTGAGCGATTGACTCTGATCGATAAATGCTCCACGATCCGCCGCCTGATCAATAATTACCTTTTGTGAAATCTCCCAGGCTGTTTTGTAAAGCGCCTTAAGATCATCCGGAATTTCATTAATATTTTGAACTGAACCGTTGGCAGCAATAAGCTTATTTTTCAAATCTTCATTCCAAAGACCTAAACGGTTAAGGTCATGCAACAGATGTTTGTTTACCACAACAAACTCTCCTGAAAGCACTCTACGGGTGTAAATATTAGATGTATAAGGCTCAAAACACTCATTATTACCTAAAATCTGAGCAGTACTAGCAGTTGGCATAGGAGCCAAAAGCAGAGAGTTGCGCATACCGTGTGTTTTGATTTCTTCACGAATGGTAGCCCAGTCCCATCTGCTAGTTGGAGTAACATTCCACATATCAAACTGCAATATACCTTCAGATGCTGGTGAACCCGGGAATGTTTCATAATGACCTTCAGCAATGGCAAGGTCTTTAGAAGCATTAAGTGCAGCGAAATAAAGTGTTTCAAAGATTTCAGCGTTAAGTTTAGCCGCTTCTTCAGAGTCAAATGCATAACGCATAAGGATATAGGCATCTGCAAGACCCTGAACTCCAATACCGATAGGGCGATGACGCATATTTGACTTGCGGGCCTCCGGAATGGGGTAATAGTTATTATCTATGATTTTATTCAGATTTTTTGTCACCTGATAAGTAACATCATACAAGCGTTTATGGTCAAACTTTCCGGCATCAATAAATTTTGGCAAAGCAACAGAAGCTAGATTGCAAACCGCAACTTCATCTGGAGCAGTGTATTCCAGAATTTCTGTGCAAAGATTTGAGCTCTGAATAGTTCCGAGGTTTTTCTGATTCGATTTTGAATTGCAGCTATCCTTATATAACATGTAAGGAGTGCCGGTTTCAATTTGAGATTCAATTATTTTGTTCCACAAATCTTGGGCACGCATGGTTTTTCTGCCTTTGCCTTCCATTTCATACCTTTCATACAAGCGCTCAAATTCTTCGCTATGACAATCGGAAAGTCCGGGACATTCATTTGGGCACATCAAAGTCCAATCACCGTTAGCCTCAACACGTCTCATAAACAAATCCGGAATCCAAAGCGCATAAAATAAATCGCGTGCTTTTTGTTCTTCTTTACCGTGATTTTTCTTGAGTTCCAGAAAATCTTCAACATCTGCATGCCAAGGCTCTACATAGATGGCGAATGAACCTTTTCTTTTACCGCCGCCCTGGTCAACATAGCGCGCAGTATCGTTAAATACCCGAAGCATCGGCACAATGCCGTTTGATGTTCCGTTAGTACCTTTAATATAAGAGCCTTTAGCCCTTACTTTATGTATTGCGAGCCCTATTCCGCCTGCACTTTGGCTAATTTGAGCACATTGTTTGAGGGTGTCATAAATTCCACTGATGCTATCTTCAGACATCTGAAGAAGGAAGCAAGAGCTCATTTGTGGTTTAGGCGTACCAGCATTAAATAGCGTAGGAGTAGCATGGGTAAACCAACCTTCACTCATCATGTGATAAGTGTTGATAGCCGAAGTAATATCTTCTTTGTGGATGCCAATAGCAACACGCATTAACATGTGCTGAGGACGTTCAGCCACATGACCGTCAATTCTTAAGAGGTAGGATCGATCAAGCGTTTTAAAACCGAAGTAATCGTAGTTGAAATCGCGGTCATATATAAGCGTTGAGTTCAACAGATCAGCATTAGCCTCAATTATGGCATGAACATCTTCAGCTATAAGCGATGCATTTTTCTCGGTTTTGGGATCTATATAAGAATAGAGATCGTTTATAGTTTGGGAAAACGATTTTGTAGTGTTCTTATGAAGATTAGACACGGCAATGCGCGAAGCAAGTAGCGCATAGTCGGGATGAGTAATCGTCATGGTAGCTGCAATTTCAGCTGCCAGATTATCGAGTTCGGTGGTAGTAACGTTGTCGTAAACGCCTTCAATAACCTTCATTGCGACTTTAACGGGATCTACGACGACATTAAGTCCGTAGCATAATTTTTTAACCCGGGCAGTGATTTTATCGAACTGCACTGTTTCTTTTCTGCCGTCTCGCTTGATTACAAACATAGTCTGAGGAATTTAGAGGTGTATATATAGGTGTGTTGCTTTCTTAGTAAGGATACTTTTCCCTTCCGGCAGTTTAGAAACCCGTCGGTCGGCATTAAATCCGTACGATTAATGTTTAGGATAAATCAGAAGGGTGAATCTGTTTTAAACTCCTTTTCTGCTGCGGACTGTCCAACTCCGGCTTTTTTGTACTCACCCACCCGACGTTCGAAGAAATTAGTCTTGCCTTGGAGCGAGATCATGTCCATGAAGTCAAACGGATTAGTGGCATTGTATACTTTGGCGTTGCCCAATTCTACGAGCAAACGATCGGCTACGAATTCGATGTACTGCGACATCATATCAGCATTCATCCCAATCAACCTCACAGGCAGCGCATCGTTTACAAATTCCTTCTCTATTTCAACGGCATTAGTGATGATTTCACGGATGCGTTCTTTAGGAAGTTTATTAACTACGTGATTGTTATAAAGCAGACAAGCGAAATCGCAATGCAATCCTTCGTCACGTGATATCAATTCATTAGAAAAAGATAAGCCAGGCATCAATCCTCTTTTCTTCAACCAGAAAATGGAACAAAAACTTCCGGAGAAGAAAATGCCTTCAACTGCAGCAAAAGCAACAAGGCGCTCAACAAAACTTCCATTGTCAATCCAACGCAGCGCCCACTCTGCTTTTTTCTTCACACAATCTAGGGTGTCGATAGCGTTAAAGAGCATGTTTTTTTCAGCGGTGTCCTTAATGTATGAATCAATAAGTAGAGAGTAAGTTTCGCTGTGGATGTTTTCCATCATTAACTGAAAACCGTAGAAAAATTTAGCCTCGGTGTATTGAACTTCGGCAACAAAGTTCTCTGCGAGGTTTTCATTTACGATACCATCACTAGCAGCAAAAAAGGCCAATACATGTTTAACGAAAAAACGTTCATCGTCACTGAGTTTTTCATTCCAATCAATAAGATCGGCTCCTAGGTCGATTTCTTCTGCAGTCCAGAAACTGGCTTCTGCCTTTTTGTACATTTTCCAGATATCATCATGTTGAATTGGGAAAAGGACAAATCGATTAGGATTTTCAGTGAGGATGGGTTCATTCATTTTATTCAATTTTAAATCACCCTTCCCTTCACTTTGGGCTTTGTTGAGGTTAGGGGTCGAGGCGTCCATGTTAATACTTAATAAACGTTCAAATAATGCTTTTTTATTGTTTCGGGAAGTCCCTGTCTTTGAGCACGTTCTACCGAAAAGTCCCAACAGTTGCGGGATTGCTTCATTGACATTCCAAAAATTGTCAAAAAAAAACCACAGGTCAACCCTAAACAATTCACATTCGGTTAGAGTTTTAAACATGCCCTTTTCGGTTCCTTCGTTGAGCCTTACTAGCATTGAAATGTGTGAAAACATTTCAGCTAAAACAACACTTTCCGAGGGGTAAATACCGAAATTTGTGGCACAGTTTTCCCTGTAGGCCATCGTTAATTTTGGCTTAACATAATGATAATCAACACAAGGGCCAAAATGTTGGTTAAACCATGGATGAATTGTTAAAAAGTTAAGGGTTCTTTTGGCTTGAATTCTCAGTTAAAGTTTCGGGAAACGAAAAAGCACGTGGCCAATTTCAAAATATTTCAAAAGAAAATAGTTCATCGGGAGACTTCTACCTCTCTTTCTTATAGTCTCTTTTGTTCTTCTGCCATTCTGTCGTTAAAAATTCAATAGGCACGGTTTTAGACTTTAGCACAAAACCTTCACGTAAGGCATAAATTGGACTAAATTAGCGCCCTCAAGGCAAGTCCTAACATGCTTTTTAAAGAAAATACCATGCTTAGTTTTACCAAAATTATCAAGAGATTCATCGGTGATAAAGCCGAAAGAGACAACAGTGAAATAGCTCCTATAGTGGAGCAGATCAATGCCTTGGCCCCTCGCTATCAAGCCATGACCCATGATCAGCTCAGGGAAAGTTCTGCCGATCTTAAGGTAAGAATCAAGCAATTTGTTGCTTCCAAGGAACAAGAAATGGAACAACTCAAGGTTCAGGTGGAGTTGCAACCTAATATGGACGTGCATGCGCGTGAATCCATTTATGAGCAAATCGACAAACTGAATAAGGAGGTTGATGTTCAACTGGAAGAAGTGTTGAACGAAGTGCTGCCCGAAGCATTCGCCATCGTAAGAGAAACTGCAAAAAGATTTAAGGAAAATAAAATAGTGCGCGTAAAAGCATTGGATTATGATCGAGATCTTGCCGCCGTTCATCCTCATATCTCAATAGAAGGAGATACAGCCATCTGGAGTAACACGTGGAAAGCAGCAGGAATTGATGTTACCTGGGACATGGTACACTATGACGTGCAGCTCATTGGCGGCGTTGCACTGCATCGCGGAAAAGTAGCAGAAATGCAAACAGGTGAAGGTAAAACCCTGGTAGCCACTTTGCCAGTTTTCCTAAATGCTCTTACCGGAAAAGGCGTTCACCTTGTAACTGTAAATGATTATTTGAGCCGACGAGATAGTGAGTGGATGGGGCCATTGTACCAGTTTCACGGATTAAGCGTGGATTGTATCGACAAACACCAACCCAATTCAGACAATCGAAGAAAGGCATATCGCTCTGACGTCACTTTTGGAACCAATAATGAGTATGGCTTTGATTACTTGCGTGACAATATGGCTGTTCGTCCTGAACACCTGGTGCAGCGCAAACTTCATTATGCTATTGTGGATGAGGTGGATTCTGTATTGATAGATGAGGCACGAACGCCATTGATCATTTCAGGCCCGACTCCTCAAGGTGATAAGCATGAGTTTAATGAGCTTAAACCTAGAGTGCAATTGCTTTTCAATGCACAAAAGCAGGTGATAACACAGTTTTTGGCTGAAGCAAAAAAGAAACTTGATGCAGGCGAGGGCAAAGTATCTAAGGAGGATCAGGCGGAAGGTGCATTGGCCTTGTTTAGAGCTTACCGCGGTTGGCCTAAGAACAAAGCACTAATCAAGTTTTTGAGTGAAGAAGGCATCAAACAGCAATTACTCAAAGTCGAAACATACTACATGCAAGACAGTCAGCGTGAAATGCCAAAAGCTGACAAAGAATTGTTTTTCGTGATTGATGAAAAACATAATTCCGTTGAGTTGACTGAAAAGGGCATTGAGCTGATTTCAAATAACGCTTCCGACAATGATTTTTTCGTTATTCCGGATGTAGGTTCAGAAATTGCCAATATAGAATCTACAGGGAAAGCGGAGGAAGAGCGTTTAAAAATGAAGGATGAGCTGATGCGCGATTTCAATGTGAAATCAGATCGTATTCACACCATCAATCAGCTCTTAAAAGCTTACACCGTTTTTGAGCGTGATGTGGATTATGTGGTGATGGAAAACAAAGTGAAAATTGTGGATGAACAAACCGGCCGTATTATGGAAGGCCGACGTTATTCCGACGGTTTGCATCAGGCCATCGAATCCAAAGAGAATGTGACCGTTGAAGCGGCTACTCAGACTTATGCAACTGTTACTTTGCAGAATTTTTTCCGCATGTATCACAAGCTGGCCGGTATGACCGGAACAGCAGAAACGGAGGCCGGTGAACTTTGGGAAATCTACAAATTGGATGTGATGGTGATTCCTACGAATCGTTCAATTCTAAGAAAAGATTTAGAAGACAAAGTTTACAAAACTAAGCGCGAAAAATACAACGCTATTATTGATGAAATTGGCGTTCTGCGTGAAAAGGCTCGCCCTGTGCTAGTAGGTACAACTACCGTTGAAGTATCTGAATTATTGAGCAAAATGCTCACCATGCGCAATATTCCGCATCAGGTTTTGAATGCGAAATTACACCAACGTGAAGCGGAAATTGTAGCTGCAGCAGGACAAGCCGGAACAGTTACGATTGCTACTAATATGGCGGGTCGTGGTACCGATATCAAATTAGGTGCAGGGGTAAAAGATTCTGGTGGATTGGCTATTGTGGGCACTGAGCGCCATGATTCGCGAAGAGTTGATAGGCAGTTAAGAGGTCGTTCGGGCCGTCAGGGTGATCCTGGCTCTACTCAGTTTTATGTTTCGCTCGAAGATGATTTGATGCGTCTTTTTGGCTCTGATCGAATCGCTAAAATGATGGACCGTTTGGGCCTCAAAGAAGGTGAAGTGATTCAGCATAGCATGATCACTAAATCGATTGAGCGTGCACAGAAAAAGGTGGAGGAAAACAACTTTGGAATTCGTAAGCGATTGTTGGAATATGACGATGTAATGAACTCACAGCGTGAAGTAATTTACAAACGTCGCCGACATGCTCTTTTTGGTGAGCGCATGAAGCTCGACATTGCCAATATGTATTATGACTTGGCGGAACGCATTATCAACGATACTCACCCAATCAAGGATTTTGAGCACTTCAAATTGGAGTTATATCGTCATTTTGGAATGGAATCGCCATTTACTCAAGAGCAATTTCTTTCAGGAAATCCTCAAAATTTGGGGTCCAAATTGTTTGATTCAGCAATGGCTCATTATCAGCGCAAAGCCGAAATGCTCGCTGATCAAGCTTACCCTGTTATTAAACAAGTTTTTGATGATCCTAGTAACAATTACGAAAGTATCGCGGTGCCTTTCTCTGATGGGCGTAAAACGCTCAATGTGGTTTGCAATCTTATTGAGGCAGTAAATACAAATGCCAAGGTTTTAATTGAATCAGTGGAGAAAAGTGTTACTCTTGCGATTATTGATAATGAGTGGAAAAACCATTTACGAGGAATGGATGATTTGCGAAGTAATGTTCAATTTGCCCAGCATGAGCAAAAAGATCCTCTCTTGATTTACAAATTTGAGAGTTACAAGTTGTTTAGCCAAATGGTGAATAAAGTGAATGGTGAAATTGCATCATTCCTAATGAGAAGCACATTACCGGTTACAAATCCAACACAGCAAGTTCGTCAGGCTCCTACCTCTTCTGCCCCGGCACCGAAAGTTCAAACTAACAAAGAAGGAATGCCTAATTTGGCGGAGCGAGCAAGTATGCAAAGGCCTGCCAATGCGCCCCAAGCACCCAAAGCGGTTCAGCCTGTGAGAGTGGAGAAAAAGGTAGGCAGAAATGATTTGTGTCCCTGTGGCTCTGGTAAAAAGTTCAAGAGTTGTCATGGACAGAATGAAGGTTGATAACGAACACAAGTTTTCTATTTAGAATTAAGGAAAGGGCCCCGAGGAAGGGCTCTTTTTTTATCGTTGATATAGATATTAAGATTTCTCTTTATGAATGCAAAAAGATTGGGTCAGTTTATTTGAATTGATTAAATTTAATTTTTAATAAGTAAGCGCAATGATTTATAGTAAACACCTGGAATTTGAGTCAGTTAATGCACAATTAATGGAAGTTATGTTCCCGGTTGAATCAAGACCTATTTTCGCTGAAAGCGCCTTTGTTCAAACCAATATGTTTGAAGAAGTTAGAAGCGGCAGAAGGCTCATCAGAGATTATCGGGCCATTGTTAATTCTGCGAAAAATGAAGTATTGTGTGTTGTGTCAAAGGATTATAATCTTATTACCAACGCGGAAGCTTTGAAATATGGAGAGCTTGCTTTTGCGGAACTATTTAAGGTGAAAGGCGATTTGACTGTTTTTAAAGTTACCAGCTCCAGAAGAAATACGATATGTCATATTGATTTGGTTCATAAGGACGTAAATTTTGAAGTAGCAGAACAAGATACTTGGTATCCGTTTATCCGAATTACAAATAGCTACAACAGGACTTACGCTTTAAGTTTTGAATTGGGCTTTGTAAGAAAGCTGTGTTCCAATGGTTGTATTTTTAGTAAAGAGGTAATAAAAATTAAATATATACATTCTAAACCATTTAAAACCCCTTCTGTGGTTGCTGTTCCTGCTGAACTGGAGGCGGCAAAAAAACATTTTATACAATACATGCTAGAATTACATAAAATATTTATTCCAGAAGAGTTTGTGTTTCCTATAGTTTGTAAGGCATTGGATGTAAAAAAGCCCAAGCTGGGGGCAAAGGATAATTTTTCAATTCAGAGGGAGAAGAACTACGCGAAATTGCGAAATGATGTGCACGAATTGTGGCTGAAGTATCGTGAAAAGGAGAGTGGTTCAGCCTACACAGTGTTCAATATAATCACCGATTTGGTTTCCTTTCAGGAACAATATCATAATCTATCAGACTATCCTTTAAATCCGTCTTCTTTTTATCACAAGTCGAGCAGATGGGCAGAGAATTTCGCTAAAATAAGTTCTAATAATGAATTTGATATTGCGGATTATTTGGAGAACTAATTCTTCAAACTGCTTTATCTTTCAATACTAAGTTTCTGGTGATTTTGATTGTTAATTAGCAGTGTGTAAACCCCACGATTTAATTGATTTACGTGTAAAGACATTTGGTTAGAATTACCTAATTGTTGATGAACGAGCCGGCCTGTCATATCAAAAACTCTAACTTCAGAAATTGGCTTATCTGAATTAAGGAATACAACGGTGGATGCCGGATTTGGATACATACTTATTGCAGAATTTTGGTTCTCAATAATGGTGTCAGGGTCAGGCATCAATTTCCATGAAGAGCCAAAATGATTATCCAACGAGTTTGCGATAAGTTCTATGTACTGCCCTGATTCGGAAACTATTGGCCATTCTAATTCTGTTGAATAGGGAACATAATCAATGATAATTCCATGATCGTCCGATAGAAGAATGGTTTCTCCGGAGTTACCCAATTTCCCACTTTCCCAGTCAAATATTTGCCCTGACAAATCGGTTACCTGAGCCCAATCTTCTGTGATGTATATTTTTTCATCAGGCAGAATGAAGGTTCCCTCCGGAAATACAAAGTCGACTGCTTCTGAAATGGTATAATTACTGATTTCAATAACTGATTCTCCAAAGTTCCAAATGGTAATAAATTCTCTTTCCGGATTTAGCACATCCATGTACATTATTTCTGAAATGACAATTTTTGGATCAGCGTCAAATTCATGGTATAATGCGCCAATGTTTAGCCCATCATTGCCCGCAGCATTAGCAGGAGATGTAAAAGTCAATTGGAAATTATAATGCCCCGGGTCGATGTATTCAGGATTGTCTTCAATTACATTTCCTCCTGTCATTTCTCCAGTGTCATAAATACAATAATTGGCACTTATATCCGAATATTCATCTGCATAGATCGGTGCACTGCTAGAATTAGATAAGATAGTATTCGTAATATTAGCAAAACCACCTCCGAAACCCGGATTTTTCTCAAAACAAGAAATGCCATATACATTTGAGTATGTGCTTACATGATCAATATTAACAAAGGCCATATCTTTTATACCCACAGCGAGATTGCAATTTACTATTCTGGAATTTGAAATGGAAACCGTAGAACCTTGTCCGATAGATATTCCTTTGTCAGTTATATCATTAATAAAACAATTTTCAATTATAATATTTTCACAGGCCTCACCAATATCAATTCCATCGCTATTAAAGCCGTAAAAACCTTCGATTTTTGAATTTCGAATAATTCCATTCGTTACTTTGTCATAGTCTATTGCATCGGTATCAATTTGATTATTACCTTGAAATTCACAATCACTTATATATGCTTGTCCGTATTTAACATTTATCAAATCACCAGTAACAGCAGAATACAATTCACTGTTTGTTAGTGAAACATCTGAATATTCGGTAAAAATTGGGTTATGAAAATTATCTGTGAGATCGGCGTTGTCAATATTTAATTCACTAAACCAACCTGAAATAGCAGCGCGGTTGTGCACAAGATGTTCTCCCTTAGTGGCATCTTCAATTCTGAAATGATGGAGGTTGTTTATACCGGTGCAATTTTCAAAACTTATATTTCCCCAAGACTCTGCTCCATAGGCAGTATTTGCTTTAAATATAACTGGCAATACATCGCTGCCATTCACCTGTAAATCGCCTTGGACTATGAGTCTTGCTTCTGCAGGGAAGTGGATTTCTACTCCGGGTTCAATGCTGAGGGATACATTAGGTAAAACGTATGTATCACCACTTGCCAAATAGGGAGAACAATCAATTGTAAGTACAGTATTTTCTTCAATTTCTGAAGGCAGAATGCATTCACCGCTTGGAATGTATCTTGCTATAAATCCTGCGTTTTGATTGAGGTTAATACTGAGTGTGTCACTCATTGAAATAACTTCTTCGGAGGGGCTTAAAATTGAGAATGAAGCATCAAAACTAATATCGGAACTACTTCCGTTACTTTGATGAATTTCAACTGCGATTACATTATTTCCATTAATCAGAGCTACTTCAAGCAAGTACTGGTTGAGGTTCACTTCATCAGCTCCAGCAATGGCTTCCAAGGCAAGTGTTTGTGTGTCAATGTAACCTTGAGGTAAATTATTACGCGCTATTTCATTGCCATTCAGGTAAACTACTATTTCATTGCCATTCAGGTAAACTACCATGCCATCATCTCTCCGAACATTTAGCACACAACTTTGAGGAAGATCTGCATCACCTGTAAATTCAAATGTTTTTCTGAAATAAGTTGTGATGTATTTATTTCCGGGGTCTGGCCCATAAGATACTGTTGTATTTTCATCCCCATCTCCATAACCGAATTCTGCATTTCCCGAATCCCAAATTGCATCATCAAAATCAGTGTTTTTCCAGTTGTCTCCGGGGTAACTGCCATCATCAAGATAATTCCAGGTTTCTTCAAGATTAAAAAGAGGTTGAGAACCATAATTAGACCAACCTTCGAATACATATCCAGGATTGGGTTTAGCAATTAAATTCAAAGGCATTTCACTGAAGTAAGGGCCATTCCAAGGGCTGCCTGGAATTTTAAATTCATTTATTTTAATGGTCCCGCCATTATTCGGTAAACTAGCAGTGCCAATTGATACGATTGCGTTAAGGTCGAATGTTGATTGTAAATCAGCCATCATAAATGATTGACGGGAAAGCGCAAATGTTTTAAGAGCCTCTACTTGTTGTTCCCAAAATTCGACATTGGGCATGGCATCACCGTAGGGAGAGGTAGTTCCGAGGTAACGTTCAACATGGTAGTCAATTTCAGGAATTAGTGGGTTCTGAAATTGATCAACAAATTTGTTTACACGCAATGGATGATATGTTGTGTAAATATGATCAGCAAATCTTTGAGCAAAATAATTGGCGTAGTTTTCATTTTGAAAAATATGCTGCAGCCAAAGCCTTGCATAATCATAATTATTGCCTTGAGGAATAGAAAAACCATTGATTGGGTCATTGGTACTTCCGGTAAATCCTCTATCGAGATCACCGAAAATAAACTGCCACTTCCCATCATCATGCGGTTTCCATAACAATACATTGTGTCCCCAACTACTGTTACTGCACCACATTTCTGAAATCCAGTAATCTGTAAAGTTTTCTAAATCCACGACTTCAGCGAGTAGATCAAAATTTTGCAGTATGCTAAGGTCAGTGTTGAACAAAGCATTCATATATTGGTATTGTAAATCAGATCCTTCCTCTACTTCACCATCGTTGGCAATTATGTCAAAGCTGCCTTTTGGTAATCCGTAGGCTGATACAATGGTTTCCGCATTGCTCCTGGAGCGCATGTTGTGAATGCCCATGTATTCGCCATTGATAAAAACAATGCATTGTCTGAATCCCTGTTTAAATACCGGACCATTTTCCTGTGTCAGTGATTGGCATAAACCATCTCGAAAAAGGGTAAATGACCAATCGCTGCCACTTGCCCTCAATATAAATTCATCGTAGGAGTAGCGCTCTCTATCGTGAAAAATAGGGTAATCCAAATTGCCTGTGCCATACTGATTTCGGAAATAGATGCCAAGCATTTTTTGAGGTAATTGCCAGCTATACAATCCATTTATTTTAACCCCGGCTTGAAGATTAAAAACAGCTTGATTATTACCATCATTTTCAAAAAATTCAATATTGAGAGGGTGTTCCCATTCTGGCTTGAAATCCTGCACGTACAATCCAATTTCCGGATCCCAAAAATTTGCCGGATCTGAAACTAGGGATACTACCGGAAGTGCTCTTTCGGTAAGTGTTTCATCGAAAAAATAGGAGTTGGTGATTACGGGCCCAGGAATCTTCCCAACTTCAAAAACTCTTGCTCTTATAAATTTTGTGGTATCTACTAAGATTGGCGAAGCATAAATCAGATCGTTTTCTGTTGGGATTCTTCCATCTTCTGTGTAGTGAATTGTTCCGGCAAATGAACTCAATTGCAAGCTTAGAGGGCTGCTATAGAATCCGCCTTGTTGCGTAAAGTTAGGCTGGTAATATGTGATACCATCATAAGGTGTGGAGTTATTGTTACTCTCACCCGGACTTGGTTGCAAAAACCATTTCCAGTTCGGATCGGCATCAGTTTGTCTCCCATAACTTACATCTGTTTGCTGCAATGAGTAAGTGATGCCGTCAACCAATTCTAATTCCGGATTATACAATCCAATTTCTTCTCCATCACTCAATAATTTGAAAATGGTATGAAGTCCTGTGTCAGCGCCATCTGCCCAAAAGACAATAAAATCATTGCCTTGAATAAGGGTGTTGTTTGGTATGGTCCATTTAACGGTGTCGCTAAGATTGTCGGTTAGAAAGTAAGCCCCAAGATTAACGGCAAATGGAGATGCATTGTAAAATTCAATCCAATCAGCGCTTTCATTAAAATCTGGATCTGTTATCACAGAAGAGTTTGCCGCCATAAACTCATTTATATACAACTGAGCATTGGCAACAATTGAGCTCCAGCCAATAAGCCCGGCAATAAGAAATCTATACATGGTTCAAGGCAATGAACTTGAAAGGTAAAATTATTTTATCGAAATCAGCAATATCATATTTGCTGATAAATATCATGCTTTTGGGGACCAGTCATTGCAAGCAAAATCAACAAGACTTTTAATCACATACATCACCAAACACAGCAAGAAATCCAAGTAGGTCATTGCTGTTTATAATACCGTCATCATTTCCGTCAAACAGACAATTATTATCACAATTAAAAGCACATGAAGCATCATCAATAGTGGCTTGTGGATTGTAGTTGATTGCAGCTTCGTAAATACAACCCGGAACTACGCAAGAACCATCATCTATGGTTGCCAAAGGGTTGTAATTGTTGGCTTCCGGGTTAGTGCAGCCTGCAAGTTCCCCGTCTGATTCATAATTGCAAAAAACATCATTTAATGCTGATACAAGTGGAGTAGAAGCTACGATTCCAGACCCTGGTAATGTTTCAATATAATCCCCGGTAATTTCCCAAATTATGCAACCTCGTAAATTGTAATCTACGGTGTATTCTGCTTTTTTCCTGATGCTTTCTTCATTATCAAAACTCACAAATGAATTTGAATTATTACCTATTAAATACGGAACTTTTGCTACATCATCCCAGTATTCTTCGAAGTTGCCCATTTGAAGAAGAATATTGTAAAACAGAGGTGTTCCATCATCATTGCCGAAATGCGCATAGTCTGGATTGCCATTACCATTTCCGAATAAAGTTGGAGGCCCATTACTCATTTGTGACCTGCCATAAAAAGGCATTCCGATATTGATTTTATCGGGAGATACATTGTATTCATTGAGCAAACTTTGGATGGATGCGTTGCAATTGAAATCAGGATCACTAGGGCCGGAATAAAATAAAGGTGAATTATGATTGAGTTGAGTGTCCCAGCTACCGAAATAGTCATAGGTCATTATATTAAACATATCAAGCAAAGCACTTAAATTCTCCCATTCGTAATTGGCCTGATGCTCAGGTGCAGCGCCGATAGCGGCAGATATTAATAATTCTCTTCCTATTTCCGGCTCAATTGCATCAAGTTCATTTCGTATTTCCTGAATAAGCAGAGTGAAATTAGCTTTATCAGCCGGTGTGCCATTATGAACTGCATATCCGGGATATTCCCAATCAATGTCAACGCCATCTAAATCATAGAGTTCACAAATCAAAGCGCATTGGGATGCGAAGTTTTGTCGTTTGACCGGATCCGCTGCAATGGAAGGGAACAGACTGCTCAATGTCCATCCTCCCAGAGACACCAACAATTTAACGCCGTTTGCATGAGCGTAATCGGCTAGACTCGTGTTGGGTAAATGGTAATCCGAATTACCGAGATCGTACGAACTTTCATATCCGGCCGGTGCTACTGCCCAATTAATATTACCCAGCAAAATATTTTTATCTCCCCAAGGATCATTTACATTCAAATTACCATTGGCTTCCATATCCAGAAAGGCGTATTGGATAATGCTGTATTGGCTGTAGTCGATGCTCGTTGGACTCACAAGTTGTGATCGATCATACCACTGCCATCCGGGGTAGTATCCAACAACTTCCTTACATGTTTGAGCAGAACATATTTTACTAAACAAAAGTGCAAGCAGGATAAGACTTATAAAGGATTTATTGATTTCCATAGCTGGCAAATATATGAAATTGAAGATTCTATTTATTGATACGAAAAGCAACCTAATAGGAGATTAGTTGGTCTTTGAATTGGAAGCAAATTTAAATCATGAAAATAAAACTATTTATCTCGCTTATACTTAGCGTTTGGTCACTGAGTTTTTATGCACAATGCGAAAGCGTGAACACATTTACGATTGTTGCAACTTGTCCCGGTGAGGAAATATCCCTTTCTGCTTTATTAAATTTAAATTGCGATAACGCAGTAACGGTCAATTACACATGGACATTTCTGGATTTACAAGGAAACTTGCTTATACCTGATGAAATTGGCACTATCAATGCTGGGGATTTAATTCCGGTGCTTATAATTCCCGGTGGCTCCATCTATGAATCATTCGAAGCATGCCTATATATGCAAGTTTATGATGTTGGGGATCAGTTATTGGAGGAAGTTGAGCATTGTATTATACATAATTTTACAGCCCCTGATTTAACCGAAGCTTGGTTTAGTATTTCATGCGATGGCCATTGTTTTCAAATTCTGGCTTATGAATTAATGTGGCAGTATACTTACACCATAGATGGTATGCCCTTTTTCTTACAAGATTTTTATTACAGTCCTTATTGTATGGAAGAAGGGACACATGTTCTTGAAGCGAGTGATTTTAATGGCTGTGTGGATTCCTTTGTATTTGAAGCAGTGGGAGTGATGTCAGACAATAATGATGATTGTGAAACTGCTATCCCTTTGGCTAATGGTGTTTTAACCTATGATGAGATTTGCAGCCCAATGGATGTTAGCTTAGAATGCAATAATTTTAATGATTATGCTGATGATTGGTTTGTAATTAATTCAGGAGACTTCGTTCACATGAACGTAGGGGTCGAACTCATTGGTGATTCAATAGCTGTTTACGGCGTCCAAATTTGGGAAGAACAAATCCCTGGAGATTGTCAATCACTCCAACTATTCTATTGTGGCAATCTCAACGAAATTCAATCGTGTTATCAGGCTACTGATGATAGCTTTCTTAGTCCCAATACAAATTACTACATACAAATTTTGGCATCAACAGGTCTGGATTTTGGAATTGCTGTTTTATTGTCTGATGAAGAAGAATCATTATGCGGATGCACAAATCCATCCAATTGCAATTACAATCCTGATGCTATAATTAGCGATTGGTCTTGCGGGTATGAGGGATGCACAAATCCTAGTGCCTGCAACTATATGCAATACGCAATATGTGACGATGGGTCATGTTATTGGGGAAATAGTCTTGTTGCTCAATTGTTTCATGACGTGAATGGCGATGGATTTTGGCAAGATGGATTTTTTGGAGAACCTTCATTAGGTAATACTGGCAGTATTTATGTGCAAGAATTGGGGGTGACACTTTATCCTGATAATAACGGATATTTTATTTTTCCCAACCTGGCACTTGGCACTTATACTATCGAATACACCGATAATAGCGATGTTTGGACACTTTCAACAGGTGATACTTTTACACTCACTCTTCCAAGCTGCAATGGTGCTGAAATTGGGCTAATTCCAATCAGTAATACCCTCGTTCAGGTGAGTGGACCTTGTTGTATATGGATGATGGACATACATTGTCAGAACGGCTTGAATCCAGGATTATGGGTGCAAAATACAGGAACAGTTCCTTTAAATGGAACCTTCACTATGACTTTTAATCCGATTTTAGTTCCTGATTATCTTAATGGAACGGAACCTTATGATTCATACAGCAATGGTGTTATGGTTTGGAATATCGAAAATCAATTACCGGGTGAATCTATTCTTTATCAATGTCATATTAATGGCCCTGGGGTAGATTATGTGGGACAGGTTTTTCCATTCGATATGGTATTGGAATTAGTGGATGATGATGGGAATGTAATCTTTACACAAGATTGGCTTCTAGGTCCAACTGTTACTTGCGCTTATGATCCGAATGACAAATATGCAGTGCCTGCAGGATTTACAGAAGAACATTTCGTATTAGCCGAAGATGAAATTGAGTACCGTATTCGTTTTCAAAACACAGGTAATGCGCCTGCAGAAACCGTTATGATAGAAGATCAGCTTGATTTAAATAAATTGGATTTAATCACTTTCTACCCTGTTTTTGCCTCACACAATTACAATACTATTGTACAGGATGATGGATTAGTGAAATTTGTTTTCAATAATATTATGCTTCCTGATAGCACTAGTGATGAACCCGGCAGTCAGGGTTATGTAGTATATAGAATCAAATCATACTCCAGCTTAGAGCATGGTGATATTTTGAATAATACTGCATCAATATTTTTTGACTTAAACCCCCCTATTATCACCAATACCACTTGGCATACTATTTATAATTGTTCGGTTTTGGATGAATTACCTGAGTCCAATAACGTATGCCAAGGTGAATATTTAGGTCCTTTAATGGGGCCGGATTATGTTGAAGAATATATCTGGACTTTGGATGGTGAAGAAATTTCAGGAAGTATTTCGCAAATAGAAATCCTAAATTTGGAAGCAGGTGATTACGTGCTTGGTTTAACTACTAGCAATCCACTTTGTACAGTTTATTCTGAAATGGATTTAATTGTGAATGAAGCCCCGGGTGAGGAGTTATCTCTTATCGGAAATCTTTTAACTGCTTCCGAAGGAACAAACTATGTTTGGTATCTTGATGCAGAAATAATAGAGGATGCAAATGAGCAAGAACTGGTAGCAAATTCTTCGGGCTCATATCATGTGGTTGTTACCAATGAATGGGGTTGCAGTAGTACATCAATAAGTCAGGATATTACAGTAGGTATTCCAGAGTCGCAAAAGTCTTTGTTCCAATTTTATCCGAATCCTGCTTCTGAATCACTTACCATCGAGCTGATGGATGGTTTATATACTATTAAAATATACAATTCAATATCTGAATTGATAAAGGTAAATGTTCAGCAAAGTGGAAAATTGATTTTTGATGTTTCATTTTGCATTCCTGGCGTGTATTTTGTGGAAGTTCAGAAGGATGATTATCTGGATAGAAAAATATTTATTATTGAATAATGTCAATATAATTTAAGTATAATGGCTGTCTCCATTGAGACAGCCTTTTTTTTGATTTTTAAGAAGCAATTAGCTCGCTTCATTGCTTTATCTTTACCTCGCAATGAGCATAGAAGATGAAATATTAGATCTACCTGAAGATAAATTACCCGTATCGAAAAGGGATTTTAAAGCCTTAAGATTAGTTGCCCTCTTTTTCTTTATTCTAGCTCTTTTATTTCGTTACAATCAATGGGCAGGACAAATTATTTTTTTAATGGTAGGGGCTTTTTTATTTTGTAGTTGGGCTCTAGCGGAGTTTCTGTTTACTGATGGCAGAAAATTATTTGATTGGCTTTATTTGTTTGGAAGAGTCGGTTTGGGTGTTGGTCTTACGCTCCGATTTGTTTATAATACCAGTCTCAGTCCATATCTGGTTTATGCATCAATAGCAGTTTCAGCTTTGGCATTTTGGCTGCATTCCCGTTCAGCTGGGGGTAATTAGTAGCTTCCCTAAATTTAATCTTTCATCGTTTTATTACGATTAAAGGAATTTTTAATTAATTTAGCGGTATGCATTTTCTTATCAAGTCAATATCGCTGCTGTTTTTGCTATTGGCAGGCTCCAATTATGCTGAGGCTCAAAACTTCAATGGCAAAGTTGTTGATGTTGATGGCAACTCAATTCCTTATGCAGCAGTTTATTGGGATGGTTCTCAATCCGGTAGCACTGCCAATGACTCCGGGCGTTTTGAAATGCCCTTTCCGCCAGATACTACATTGAATGAATACAGATTGAATGTGTCTTTCGGAGGGCTTACTCAATATTTCGACTTTGATGATTTACATTCATTCTGGACTTTCACCATGAATGTAAGAGTTGAATTGGAAGTGGCTTCCGTTTACGATGTAGAGCGAGGGGCGTACATTTCAAGACTTCTTCCGATTAAAACCGAAATTGTTACCCGCGATGAAATGCGCAAAGCAGCCTGTTGTGATCTTGCCGGATGTTTCGAAACGCAAAGTACGGTTCAACCCCAAACAACCAACATTTTAACTAATGCTAAGGAGCTGCGAATCTTGGGGCTGAGCGGTGTTTATAATCAGGTTTTGATTGATGGAATGCCACTGATTCAGGGACTTACACACACTTACGGCATTAGTACTATGCCAGGTAGCTTTGTGGAGAATATTTGGGTCGTAAAGGGCGCCAATAGTGTAATCCAGGGATTTGAAGGAATGGTGGGGCAAATTACTGTCTATCCGAGAGAAGGTCAAACGGCGGATTTATTCACTGCTGATTTGTTAATGAACTCATTCAATGAAAAACACATAAATGCCGGTATTGCGCTAAAAGATTCTATATGGAACAATTATTTGGCATTTCACGCTTCACTACCCGGTGGCCGATTTGATCGTGATCAAGATACCTTTATGGATTTGCCTCTTCTTACCCGCTATTCTCTGTACAACAAGTTAAGATTCAGAAATGAAGATCAGATCGGTTTTAGTACTTTTATCGGACTTCGATTAACCGATGAAGAGAGGATAGGTGGACAAACTAATTTTAATGCTAATCTTGATAAAGGAAGTACCGATGTATATGGGCAGTCGGTTACATTTATTCAGCCTGAAATTTGCAGCAAATCCGGCTATCGTTTTAGTGAATATAGTAAATTGAGTTTATATGCCAGTTCAGTTCAGCATAATCAGGAGTCGTGGTTTGGCGTGCTTTCTTATAAAGGCCAACAATGGAGTGCTTACGGCAATTTGCAACACGAATTATTTTATGGAAAAGGAGGGGCCAATGACCTCAAAACCGGCATTAGTTTTAGACACCTGGAGATAAATGAACAAATAGCCTTTAGCTCTGATACCATTCCAAGAACATTTGCCGGAAATTACAATAAGCTTGAAAATATTCCGGGCGCATTTATGGAGAACATTTGGAATTTAAAGAAAGACACCCTTTCTCTGATAACGGGTTTAAGAGCTGATCATCACAACCGATTTGGTTGGATGTTTACACCTAGGGCTATGTTGAGATTTTTACCATTTGCCAAAACTGATATCCGACTTTCTGTTGGAACCGGTTGGAGGACAGTTAATATATTTGCTGAAAATATTAATTTATTGACTAGTTGAAGAGATGTTATATTTATAGAGCAATTGAGGCCCGAAGAATGGATTAATTCAGGATTAAATATCACTTAAATATTTACTATGTTTGAAACATCTTTCACAGTAACGGCTGATCTTTATCACACTCGATTCAATAATCAGTTTTTTCCCGATTATGATAGTCTTGCTGGCGCCGCGTTAATAGCTAATTACACCGGGCTCTCTGTTTCAAATGGAGTTCAGATAGAATTGATAGCCGAAATTAGTAGGCGGGTTCAATTCAGACTGGCTTATAATTATCTTGATGTTTAGCGTAAGCCAGGAAATGAAAAAGTGACTCTCCCATATAATTCCAAGGATAAATTTCTGGCCGTTTTGAGTCTTCATTCTAGAGAGCCGCAATGGCAAGTGGATTTCAATTTACATTGGTACGGAGTTCAACGACTGCCTGATAATAGCAATCCTGTAGTTGATATTAACTTGCCGGGTTATTCAGATCCGTTCAGCATTTTGGGGATGCAGTACACCCATAGTTTTCAGCGAATAGAACTATTTACTGGAGTTGAAAATGTATTTGATTTCAGACAACTTCAACCCATTATTAGCTGGCAAAACCCATTCAGTGAGCAATTCGATACTTCCTATGCTTGGGGGCCAACTCGGGGTAGAGAAATGTATGCAGGTTTAAGATTTAATTTTAATGATTAATTTAATTCATTAATCAATTTCTTAAATCATTACCTTCGAGAACAATCACTCCTTCTTTTCTGACTTTTACACATTTAATTAAAGCCTTAGCCACCATTGAAGCATGGATCGGTTTGTACTTTGCCCATGTTCCGAGCATTAATGGGCTAAAAATTTGCATAACCGCGATCCCTATTCTTTCAGCTAATCTGAACTCTTTGCGTTTGCCCAGCAAAATACTTGGGTGAAGAATTGCAAGCGAATCAAGACCACTTTGCTCTAAATCTCTTTCCATTTCGCCTTTTACACGATTATAGAAAACACTTGATGACGGATCAGCTCCAACGGCACTAACTATTGCCATGGTTTTTGCTTGTGGAAATGAATTTCTAAATGTGATCACAAAATCGTGATCTACTTTGTAAAATGCATCTTGTGAGCCCGCAATCTTAATAGTTGTCCCTAAACAACAGATTAAAGCATCTGCGTTTAAATGGACTGGTTTTTCAAAGTTGGATTCTACAAAATCAATTTTCGTATTTTCTTGAACGGGCTTTTTTCTTCCAATACAAACAATTGAATGGATTTCAGGCTCATTTAGCATCATTTCGAGACAGAGGTCTCCAATTAGTCCGGTATATCCAGCAATAGCCACTTTCATAATTTGCGATTTAAACGTAAACAAACGTTTAATATACGAATAAACAATACAGCCATTCTTACTTTCGATCATGGAATCTTTGGAACTTGTTAAAAATGCCATGCTTGAGCTTTGGTATCCCCGCTTGTGTAATCTGTGTCAGAACCGACTCAACTCTGTTGAGCAGCTCATTTGCAGGTCTTGTCTTATTACCCTGCCCCGGGCAAGATTTGCCGCTTGTTATGAGAACATGATGGACAAACAGCTTTGGGGCAGAACTGATGTAAGCGGATGTTTGGCTTTTTTGCTGTTCAGGCCCGGATCTTTGAGCAGGAAGCTACTTCATGCCGTTAAGTATAAAGACATGCCTGAAATTGGCTATTACTTTGGACATCACTTTGCAACGGAGCAAAAGAAACTTTTCACTGAACTGGGAATTAATCTTATCACACCGGTTCCTCTTCACCCTAAGAAACAAATCAGCCGAGGATATAATCAAAGTGAAAGGATAGCATCTGGAATTTCCGACGTATTAGGTGTGCCAATTCAAAATGATATGTTAGTGCGCAATGAAGAGCGAGAAACACAAACAAAGTATGGCCGATTCAAGCGCTGGGAGAATGTTTCCGGTATTTATGAAGTGAAGGAACAAGAACAATACTATGGCAAAAAAGTATTACTTGTCGACGATGTTTTTACAACTGGAGCCACAGTAATTGCATGTGCTGATGCCCTAAAGAAGGTGAAAGGCCTAGAGGTTTCTGTGGCAACTTTGGCAATGGCATCGAAGTAATTGAGTTATCTTTGTGCTATGGCCGAGGACCTTATAATTGACCACAATGCTACACGTGAAAATCGCTATGAACAACTGATTCCGCAGTTGAGCTCTCTTGTATCTGGGGAATCATCATGGATTGCTAATTTGGGCAACATAATGGCCGGCATTAAAGAGAGCATGGGATTTTTATGGGTTGGCGTTTACTTAGTTGAGAATAGTGAACTTGTTTTGGGACCATTTCAAGGTCCCGTGGCATGCACCCGAATCGCAAAAGGAAAAGGAGTTTGCGGAACATCATGGCTTGAAGATAGAATTTTAATTATCCCTGATGTGGAAGTGTTTCCGGGACATATTGCCTGCAGTTCAGCCAGTAAAAGTGAAATTGTGCTTCCTATTAAAGATGAGAATGGTGAAATCATAGGTATACTCGATGTGGATAGCATTTATCCGAATGATTTTAGTGCAATTGATCAAAAATATCTATCACAGATTTCGGAACTAATAGAATCTTGTCTGGTCAATGCAAATAAGTAAGCTATTTCCTCTTCACATAGGTATATTGCTGAGTGCATGTGCGCAAATTATTCCTCCCACAGGTGGGGAGAAGGATGTTGAAGCGCCAACTTTGCTCTTTGCTAACCCTCCAAATGAAACCGTAAACTTCAATTCGTCAACTATAGAACTACAGTTTGATGAATATATCCAACTCAAGGATGTGAATCAGGAATTACTGATATCTCCACCATTGAAGTCCAAACCGAAGGTAGTCCAAAAAAAGCGCGGGCTTTTTGTTTCTTTTGATGAGGAACTTTTGCCCAATACCACCTATTCACTGCATTTTGGTCAGTCTATTTCTGATCTCAATGAGGGAAATGTGCTACCATTACGATATGTATTTTCTACCGGTCCGGTTTTAGACTCCATGTTCATTGCAGGCAAAGTGATTGATGCCCAAACAGGGGAGGGAATATCAGGAGCAAAAGTGATGTTGTATGAAAGAAATATTGATTCATTGCCATTACTTGAACGCCCACTCTATTTTGCAAAAAGCACTAAGGACGGCTCATTTAGAGCTACAAATCTGAAAGCTGGAGTTTACAAAATCTTTGCTTTGGAAGAAAGCAACGGCAATTATCTGTATGATTCCGAAGATGAAAGAATTGCCTTTTCTGATGCCGCGGTTGCTGCAGTTTCGAATGATTCTTTGTCCTTGCCACTGCGATTGATGCTGGCGGCAGAATATCATCAACCTAAATTCATAGATTTTCAAAGGAGAGATTCAGATGGGCTATTAGTAGCATTTCCGGATAAGCCTTGGGCTGAAGTTTCAGTGGAATATAGTGGTCCGGGATCAGTAATTTATCAGAAGGATAAAAATACCGACAGTCTCAGAATTTGGCTAGATTACGAACTTTTGCCCGGAAAGCACGAAGTTATTATCTCAAATAATGAGGAAGCATTAGACACGTTGGAAATTGAGGTGTTAGGGGATTTAGATAAGAAATTGCTCGCCAACTGTATTACTGGCCCAAGGTTCAAGCCGGAAGATGGGATAGCTTTTAGTACTGATCCTCGTGTAAAATCAGTGAATGTAGATCTCGTTCAACTGATGGGAGATTCGGTTCCGATACCCTTTGAGCTGAATCCCGGTAATTGGCCCGGCACTTGGACTGTTTCGGCTGATTTCAAGGATGTTAGTAATTATGAATTGACAATGAAGCCTTTAGCACTTACTTATGGCTATAAGTCTAATGATACCTTAGTTTGCAGCACTTCCGCTCATCCTTTGGCGTTTTATGGAAATCTGAACTTGAGCTTGCAAATCAAGAGTTGCCCTAATTGTATACTTCAATTACTGAATAGCAAGGACGAAGTTGTTAGCTCTTCGACACCCACAGAGGAGAATCAAAAGTTCGATTTTAAGGAATTGTTCCCTGGTAACTATAAAATTCGGATTCTGAAAGATCAGGATTTAAACGGCAAATTATCGCCTCCAAAATATCTGCAAAACATTCAACCTGAGGTGTTTATTTATTATCCTAAGCCTATTAATGTGAGGTCAAATTGGGATATGGAAATTACTTGGGAATTAATTAGTTTAGACTGATGCAACTATTTATGATAGACAATTGTCTTAATCAAGCGATTCGGTGTATATTGAATCGTTTTACACTTGCCAAGATTATGAGACTAACGAAACTTGCTTTTTTGCTTTTCACACTTTTAGTGACTGGCTTTACACAATTGAATGCCCAAGACGTGGTTCCTACCAAGGGAAAAGAGTTTTGGCTAGGGTTCATGGAAAACTATGAAGTGGAGGCTTTTCAGGAAGCACTCAGTATCTTTATTACTTCCGATATGAACACTAGTGGAACAGTGAGTATTCCTCAGCAAGGCTGGTCGCAGAACTTCACAGTAACTGCTAATCAAACAACAACAGTGACGGTGCCTAACGCCTTGGCCGAACACTACAGCAATCAGGTAATCGAGAATAAGGGGGTTTTTGTGTCAACTCAAGATACTGTTGCCGTGTTTGCGATAAATTTTAACGGCTACACAGCAGATGGAACAAAAATACTTCCAATAAGATCTCTTGGAACGGAGTATAGAGTTGCCACGTACAGCGGTATATTAAGTGCTTATCCATCAGAGTTCTTAATTGTGGCTACCGAGGATGATACAGAAGTAGAAATTACTCCAAGTGTGGCAACGGCAGGTGGAAATGCTGCTGGTGTTCCTTTTACTGTTCAATTGAACTCTGGCCAGTCATACCAGGTCCAGAGTGCCATAGCCGAAGAGGATTTCACTGGGACCGTTATTAAAGGCACCGAAGCATCCGGAGATTGCCGGCCTTTCGCTATTTTTTCAGGGGTTTCCTGTACCAATATATACCCCGGCTGCTATGCCTGTGATCATATTTTTGAAGAAAATTTCCCTGTAGAAACTTGGGGCACAGATTTTTACATTGTCCCATTCAGTTTTGCAAGCAGTTACACTTATCGGGTGCTTGCTGATCAAAATGGTACTATAGTGGATATAAACGGAAGCACCGTAAACCTCAATGCTGGTCAATTCATTGAGTACAATGATGTATCTGGTGTAGTTTGTGTAAGTGCAAATAAGCGAGTTTGTACCATACAGTATATGCAGGGACTTGATTGCGGTGGCGCCGGAGACCCGGCCATGATGATTCTAAATGATGCGAGTCAAAAGATAGACAACATTACGTTCAGTACTGTTGAGTCTGCCGTTATTACCCAACATGGTATGAATTTGATCGTAGAATCGGCTTTTATAGGCTCGGTTTCTCTCGATGGGGCAATGATTGCCCCGGGCAATTTCACGCCTTTCCCAAACTGTCCATCCCATTCCTATGCTCAGCAAGTAGTGAGCTCTGGAAGTCATACCCTTGACTGTCCTAATGGTGTTACTGCTTACCTCTATGGCACAGGCGGATACGAAAGTTACGCATATTCAGTAGGTTCTTTTAGTCCGCTTCCTCCTTTAGATATTGATAGTGTGTTGTGTACATCAGATACCGTAAATCTCGCTATGATAGGCGACTTCAATAATATTATTTGGTATGCTGAGTCAAATCCAGAAGTGATAATTGGAACTGGTCCCCAACTTACATTGTATCCTCCAATTGTTAGTGATATCTATGTTGCGTCAGGTGATCAATTCATTTCAGGATGTACAGATGAGCAGTATTTTGCTGTCGAAGTTCCTGATCCACCAGTCTTAGAATTGTCCCAAAGTGCTGATGAAATTTGCCAATATCAGTCGGTACAACTCAACGTAACAGTTGATCCACCTTCCAATATTTATATTTACGATTGGGAGCCAAACGCGGGACTTGATAACCCTGCTATTCCAAATCCAATTGCAACACCGTTACAATCTACTTGGTATGTGGTAACAGTTTCAACACCAACGGGTTGTGGAAGTAATGTAGATAGTTTGTACATTGAGGTTACTGATGGAAATATCACCAATTTCGATGCTGAATCTAACGTAGATTCTTACTGCTTAGGTAGCGGCGAAGCCCAGTTTACTACTGATATTCAGAATGTTATAATGTCGGACGACTTTGATCCGGGAATTTCTTGGGGGCTGTGGTCTAACATTAGCAATGGAACGGAAAGCAACAATTGCGGATCAGTTACTGGAAATGCATTGTATTTCAATGGTGCGGGTGCAAGAAGTGCTACTACTATTGACCTAAATGTGTCCCAGGGTGGAAATATTCAATTCGCCCTAAAAATAGGAAATGGTGTGTTCCCATGTGATAATGCTGATCCTGGAGAGGATGTGGTTCTTGAGTATTCTACAAATGGCGGTGGCGCTTGGAACCTTATTCAAACTTTATTCGAATATGCTTATCCAAACTTTGTGGAGATGAGCGTTGATATTCCTGTGCCTGCTCAAACAGTTTCAACTAGATTTAGATGGAGACAATTAGCCAATAGTGGCGCTAACCAAGACAATTGGTCCTTGGATAACGTTTATGTTGGTGCTAGCGATTTGAGTAGTTTCAGTTTCACCTGGACTCCGAACTATAATATTACTGATACAGATGTTCCAGATCCAATTGCTTACCCAGAGGTAAGCACCATGTATTATGTAGAAGTGTATGATGCCGTTTACGGATGTACCTATAATGATTCTATATTTATTGAAGTGGGTCAGCCATTTACTTTGGAGATCACTCCAGACACTGCTCTATGTGATGTTCAGGGAATTGAATTACAAGCCATTCCTAGTATTGATGGTGTCATTTACGAATACGATTGGACTCCCAATGACGGAACAATTAGCAATGCCAGTTCGCCTAATCCAACGGTATCGCCTGTTTTAACAACTACTTATGAAGTTTTTGTGAGTTCTAATGGTGGATGTTTTGCCAATGGTCAGGTAACAATTAATGTGAATCAATTACTTGATCTTGATGTTACTACTAATTATAATAACTTCTGTGAAGGTGAGTCTGCGGAGTTGAACGCGAATGTAGTCGGCAATCCTCCAGGTTTAGAGTATGTTTGGTCGCCGACAGACTATCTCGACGATCCTACTATTTTCAATCCAATTTCAACCCCGGAAGTGCCTGTAACATACACAGTTACAGTTACAGATCCATTTTCTGGTTGTGTATTGTCAGAAGATATTCTGATAACTGTTTATCCAGCATTTGAATTGGAGTTGACACCAGACACATCAATCTGTACGGTTCAAGGTTTCCAATTAACGGCGCTTGCTTCAGAAGCCGGTCCATTTAATTGGGAATGGTCGCCAGCTGCGAATCTCAATAACGCATCTCTTCAGAATCCTACCATTATAGTGAACGAAAGCGCTCTGTTTACAGTAACTGCTACAAATAATGGTGGATGTCCTGTTTCAGGAACTATTGATGTTATCCTGCTTTTTGACTCTTTCGAATTGGGCCCTGATATTAATATATGTGAAGGCGAATTGGTGACACTCGAAACGGGTTATGACGCGTCTTACGCACATGATTGGTCAACGGGAGAAAGCACACCGACTATAGAGGTTGTAACGTCAAACAACTACTCTGTTATTGTAACAAGTCCTGAAGGGTGTTCAGAAACCGACGCAATGAATCTCATAGTTCACGCACTCCCAACTGTAAATCTTGGGCAGGATCAGTCGCTTTGTGAAGGAGATCAGTATGTAATTGATGCGTTAAATAATGGAAGTGATTTTGTTTGGTCAACGGACGAGCTAACCCAAGCAATTCTAGTTGATGAAACAGGTGATTATTCAGTGGAAGTAACAGACTTCTGGGGATGTATTAATTCTGATGAAATCACTGTTGTTTTCCATGAAAATCCTATTGTAGATCTTCCAGCAATAACTACCATTTGTGAAGATGAAACCGTAGTGCTTGATGCCGGTAATCCTGGCTCTACTTATGATTGGAATTCGGGCCAATCTTCTCAAACCATTGAAGTTAACAATGAGTACACTTTTGAAGTAACCGTTACTAATCAGTTTGGTTGTGTCGGCTCAGGCACATCAGCAGTTCAAGTAGAAACGTACCCGGTTGTAAACCTAGGTCCTGACAGACTTTTCTGTGAAGGGGAGGAGTTTACGCTTGATGCAGGAAACCCATTCCTCAATCACAGTTGGAACACAGGTGATGACACTCAGCAAATCACGGTTAGCGAAACTGATACCTATACAGTTATTGTAGATAATGGGTATTGCTTTGCAGAGGATGAAGTGATCATGATTTTCAATCCTAATCCTGAGCGGACTCTAGTGCCCGATACTTCCCTTTGTTTTAATGATCCTCCATATTCCTTATTTCTCAATGCAGGTAATCAGGGTTCATTGTTTAATTGGAGCACCGGAGAGACAAGTCAGGGAGTCAATATCGACAATGGCGGATTGTACACAGTTACTATAACTAATGGATTCGGTTGTACACTAACTGACAGCATTTTTGTATTCAATACTTGTGTCGGCGATTTCATCTATGTTCCAAATGCATTCACGCCGGATGAAGATGGATTAAATGACGTATTCATGGCCAAAGGGGAGAATATTACCCATTTTGAAATGATGATTTTCAACCGATGGGGTGAAAAGATTTTCGAATCGGATGATATCAATAAAGCCTGGATTGGAAACAAGAATGGCGGAGATTACTATGTAGATAGCGAAGTATTTGTATATATGATTAAATACAAATACATCATGGATATCTACGGATCAATCTCTGATTGGAATCAAATAAGAGGACACGTAACGCTTATTCGTTAATTTCCAGGAAGCGCTTTACGTTTTGTTGAGTACCGAAAACGACAAGAGTGTCGTTTTCATAGATCACGTTTTCTGGTTTCGGAATACCGATGATGTGCTCTTCAAGTTTGAGCGCTGAACCTACTGTCACTTCAAATGCACGCTTAAAAGTGATGAGTTTTAGATCGTACCTTTTAGTGAGATCAATATCCTCTAACGTGCGATTGGTTATTCCTTTTGGCGCTTTGATTTCAGCAATTTCATAGCCATCAGGCAATTGCAAAAAGGCAGTGATGCTTGGATTCACTAAACGTTCAGCTACGCGATTGGCTACTTCTTCCTCAGGTGAAAGAATTTCAGTTACTCCGATCTTTTCTAGAATTCTACGTTGATTAGCCCCTGAAGCCCGTGCAATAACACGTGGGATTTCAAGGTCGATGAGATTAATGGTAGTCAGCACTACAGCTTCGAAATCTTCACCAATGGCCACCACCACGGCATCCATTGATTCAATTCTCTGAGCAATGAGGGCCTTTTTGTCAGTGCAATCCAATGTAATTGCCGTAGCAACATCATCAGTAATGTCTTCAATTTTATCCGGGTCGGAGTCGAAGGCGTAAACCTCTGCTCCTTTTGCGGCCAATTCTCGTGCTATGGCTGCGCCATACTTCCCTACACCCATTACGGCAAATTTCGCTGATTGCATTTTCTATTTATTAAGGGTTGATTCTTCTAGTGCTAATCCAAATCTATAAATATCTTCAAAACTGTTGTAAAGAGGTACAGGCGCTAGTCTGATTACATTAGGTTCTCTCCAGTCTGTAATTACACCTTTGGAAGTTAATCGATCAAACAGTGGTTTTCCTTGGCCATGAACTAACATAGAGATCTGACATCCCCTTTTCTCAGGATTGGCAGGCGTAATTATCTCGAATTTAGTATTGTGACCCAGTTTGGATACCCGATTGATAACATATTCCAAGTAGGCGGTAAGTTGAAGCGATTTTGCTCTCAGATTTTCCATGCCTGCCTCGCTGAATAGGTCTAATGATACTTTATGAATAGCCATGCTAAACACAGGAGCATTGCTTAATTGCCAGCCTTCTGCTCCGCGAATAGGTTTAAAGCCCGCCTCCATTTTGAACCTGACGGATTTATCATGTCCCCACCATCCTGCAAATCTTGGTAAATCCTCATTGGCAGCATGTCGCTCATGAACAAAAACGCCACTTATACTTCCGGGGCCAGAGTTCAGGTATTTGTAAGAACACCAACAAGCAAAGTCAGGACCCCATTCATGCAGCTTTAATGGCACATTGCCCGCTGCATGCGCCAGATCAAATCCTACTTTAGCGCCAACAGAGTGCCCTACTTTCGTAATGCTTTCCATGTCGAACAATTGACCGGTGTAATAATTCACTCCACCAATTAGAATGAGCGCAATTTCGTTGCCATGCTTTAGAATAGCATCTAAAATGTCTTGATCCTTAATAAGATGTTCTCCATCAACCGCAGCTATTTCAATCAAATGATCTATGGGGTCTAAACCATGAAATCGGAGTTGAGATTCTATGGCATATTGATCCGAGGGAAACGCTTTTTTCTCACATAGGATTTTTGTTCTCTTTCCTTCTGGTCGAAAGAAAGACACCATCATAAAATGCAGGTTGGCGCTCAATCCATTCATCAATACTACTTCAATTGGCAATGCACCAACGAGTTCTGCTGTTTGCGATGTAAATCTTTCATGGTAGGAATACCATGGATTGCGTGCATGAAAATGGCCTTCAACACCATATTTTGCCCAATCATCAAGTTCTGTAAGAATTGCCTCTCTTGCCCCTTTGGGCTGCAAACCCAACGAGTTTCCTGTAAAATACAGTGCAGGCGCACCGTTCAATTGAGGAAAATGGAATTCTTTTCTGAAACGAGCTAGCTCATCGTCCTTATCTAATGCTCTCGCGAACTCTTCTGAGAATTCGTAGTTCATACCTTTGGTATTGTTTAATTTTGCAGTGCCGAAACATATAGTTTCAGGCTGCAATTTACGATTTAGCTTATAGCGGGGATCATGGAAAGAAAGGTATCAGAAGAATTATTTGAAGAAGCGAAAAAACTTTTTCCTGGTGGAGTTAATTCTCCGGTTAGAGCATTCAAATCAGTTGGTGGGAGTCCCTTGTTCATCAAGAAAGGGGATGGTTGTAGAATAACAGACGAGGATAACAATGTGTTTATTGACTTTTGTTGCTCCTGGGGACCCCTGATTTTAGGCCACAATTATTCTGCGGTTCGCCAAAAGGTAATTGAAACCATTGGAAATGGCACATCTTTCGGAGCTCCAACCAGATTGGAAAACGAACTTGCAAGTCTGATTATCAGTAATCATCGATACATCGAAATGATTCGCTTTGTGAGTTCAGGCACTGAAGCAGCCATGTCAGCAATTCGTTTGGCTAGGGGCTATAGCGGTAAAAACAAGATTATCAAGTTTGATGGTTGTTACCATGGGCATGTTGACGCTTTATTGGTACAAGCCGGCTCTGGATTGGCAACCTTAGGAACTTCTTCATCTGCGGGTATTCCTGAGGCTTATGCCAAAGAAACTATTGTTGTTCCACTCAACAATCCTGAAGCAATTGAAGAAGCAATCCGACTTTACAAAGATGATATTGCATGCATTGCAATTGAGCCTATTCCAGCCAATAACGGATTGTTAATCCAAGGCCCGGAGTTTTTGAAATATTTGAGGGAAGTTTGCAACCGTGAAGGTATACTTCTGTTTTTTGATGAGGTAATTTCCGGCTTCAGAGTGGGATTTGAAGGGGCGTCAGGATATTATGGTATCCAGCCCGACTTAATAGCTTTTGGGAAAATTATTGGTGGTGGATTTCCAGTAGGTGCCTATGGTGCAAGCAAGAAAGTAATGTTATGCGTAGCCCCGGAGGGACCAGTTTATCAGGCAGGTACACTATCGGGGAATCCCGTCGCAATGTCTGCCGGAATTGCCCAATTGACGGAATGCCTCAAGCCCGGATTTTACGAAGCGTTGGAGAAGAAGACCCTTTATTTCGTTTCCGAAGTTCTGAAGTATTCCGCTTCAAAATCCTACACATTTAATATTCATACTAAAGGTTCTATTTTTTGGTTAGCATTTTCAGATAAAATTCACATCAGAAAATCATCAGAAATTGATCCTGATAGCATGAAGTATTTTGGTAAATTGCATGCAGCCCTGCTTGAACGAGGTGTTTATCTTGGGCCTTCCGGTTATGAGGTAGGGTTTATATCTGCCGCTCATAGCTATGCCGACCTTGACATTGCAATAGAAGCATTTAAGAAGTCTTTAGACATTGCTTTCGCTGAATAATATTAATGTATTAAATATTTATTAAAAGTATTGATAGTGATACCTGGAGGAACATGGAGCCATCTATGGCGCCTGTATAATAGTAATTGTTATTATAAAACTTACTTAAATATACAATCAAAATTGTAATGATGGTAGCGGAGAATGTGGCAACAAGTGCTTCAGCCGGAGTATGAAGAAGCTGAGCGCCCATATAGAGAGGAATAAAGGATAAGAGTAGAATAAAACAGGCAAGATTAATGCTTTTGAAGTCGCCATATTGCTGAGCAATCGTGCGCATTTGTAAAGGATCGGCTTTTCGATCCCTTATATCAAAAGGAATTGTTATTCCAATAATGAAAAGGAATCTTTCAAGGAAACATAGGAGTAAAACTTGACTATCATTAATAGCATTTCCTGCAAAAAGTGCTGGCATCAAATAAGTTACTAATGTCCACACCAAAGCTATCAGAACTAGCTTATACCAACCAAAGCTTCTTCCTGAAATCGTAAGAATTTTTAGCTTCTTATTGTCGATTTTAATACTCGGAATTAGTGGTAAAATGTACAGCAATATTAACGTTCCTGGGATAATTAAAAATTGCATTATTTCAATTCCTGCAACAACACTTGAAATGGTTAAAATCAGGAGACCGAAAATGAGCATGATTATTTCCCATCTCCTATTCCTATATTGAGATCGAGGATAAAATGGATATAGATTAAGAAGGTGATAGCTAGTTAGGGTCCCGCCGAATGCAATAAACAAAAGAGTAGAATCAACTTCAAGATTCGCAAAAAGCATTGTTTGATAACTGAGCGCAACGGCAGCTAATGCAATCCACAAATGAAGATCTATAGCTCGTTTTGCCAGACTTATCAGCATACCTTGCTATTTAAGGCGTTGTTACCAGATATAAAAGGTAGCCTGAAACTGATCCGATCAATACACCTTTGAAGGCTGAAAAAATCTTTTTTGATCTCGCAACTCCCTCATAACCTGAGGCATATATATTATTGTAGCGATGATTGGGATTCGAAATGGTGTGCTCTTTAATTTTTATCACCGGAATCAATTGTGCTAATGGATACACGATGGGAATTGCAATTGTACCTAAAAAAGCGCCCTCAGAAACGTAAGCGGCTGTTCCGGCCAAGGCCACACCAACCAACATTGTAGGCACAGCTTTGTAGTTTTTACGAGCGTCTTGTTCTCCGGCGATGTAAATTCTCAACTCTTGAACACTGAGCTCATCTCCCAGAATGGCATCAGGAGCGTACAACACACTTTCTGAGCCATTTCGCGTAATTGAAAAAACATCACTGCGATGCATAGAATGGGCTTTGTACTTCCCTTTGTTTTTAGCCACTTCAAAGCGAATCTCCAATGTGCTGTCGGATACTACCCTACAAGGAATTTCATTTCCTGACATCGTGAGAATAATGTCTTGTGCTTTCAATTGTTGAAAAGCGAGAAATAAAGTAAAAAACAAAAGTATGCGCATAAACTTTGGGCCAAATAGTTTGTTCAAAGATATAATTCCTGTAATAAAGAATTTGCGTTAATCTTTCCTGCTCAAATTCATATAGAATGGAACGCTCTAAGTGTATATTTGCCATCAGATTTTAAATTTCTATGAACCAAGGAGAATTTGCAACACGCCACATTGGCCCACGCCAACACGATCTTAAACCAATGCTAGAAGCCATTGGCGCTAGTTCAGTTGATGATCTGATAAGCCGTACAATTCCCGGCAATATCAGACTAGCTCAGAACCTCAGAATTTCGGAGGGAATGACAGAATTTGAATACCTGAAACACCTTCGAGGAATAGCCTCCGAGAATAAAGTAAGCAGAAATTATATTGGAATGGGTTACCACCCGGTAATTCTTCCGGCAGTAATTCAGCGTAATATTCTTGAGAATCCAGGCTGGTACACTGCTTACACCCCTTACCAGGCTGAAATTGCCCAAGGAAGATTGGAGGCATTATTGAATTTCCAAACCATGGTGAGTGATCTCTCAGGTATGGATATTGCAAATGCTTCTTTGCTTGATGAAGGCACGGCTGCTTCGGAAGCCATGATCATGTTTTTACATAATCGCAGCAAGGCACAAGAGCAGGCCAATGCAAACAAGTGTTTTATTGATGAAGCATGTTTGCCGCAAACCATAAGCGTAGTGAGAATGAGGACGAAATACCTCGGAGTTGATTTGGTTGTTGGGCGCATAGAAGATACCCTGATTGATGGAAGTTATTTCGCTGTGATTTTGCAATATCCTGATATGAGAGGAGATATTCGCGACTTTAGCGAAATTACGAAAAATGCTCACGAAGCTGGGGCAAAAGTTGCTGTTGCTTCAGATCTTATGGCATTAGCAATGCTAGTTCCTCCGGGTGAATGGGGTGCAGATGTAGTATTTGGAAACAGCCAACGCTTCGGCGTTCCAATGGGATTTGGAGGTCCGCACGCCGCATTTTTCGCAGTTAAAGATGAGTTCAAACGTTTGCTTCCCGGCCGTATAATTGGCGTTTCAAAAGACCGTCATGGCAAAATGGGATATCGCATGGCATTGCAAACCCGAGAACAACACATCCGCAGAGATAAGGCTACTTCAAACATTTGCACCGCACAAGCATTGTTAGCTGTAATGGCAAGTATGTATGCTGTTTATCACGGTCCTAAAGGAATTCAGGCCATTTCAAACCGAATTCACAAGCAAACCGGAATGCTCGCAGAAGCCATTTCAGGATCTGCCTTGAAAGTGTTGAATTCGAATTTTTATGATACACTTTGCATTGATTCGGGTTCGCAGACTTCCACTATTAGAGAAAAAGCAGAACATGCCGGTATCAATTTCTTCTACTACGAGAATGGAAATCATATTGGCATTTCACTCAATGAAACAGTGACTTATGGAGATTTGAATGATATCCTCAGAGCATTGGGAATTGATAAGCAAGTTAATGCTTCATCTCCGGCAAAGTCTGGAATCAAATCTTCCAATTTACGTGCAGATGATTATCTCCGCCATTCCGTGTTTAATGCCCATCATTCCGAGTCTGGAATGATGCGCTATATGAAGCGCTTGGAGAATCGTGATTTATCTCTCACACATGCTATGATTGCATTGGGTTCTTGCACTATGAAACTGAATGCCGCAGCAGAGTTGTTGCCTTTAACTTGGCCTGAATTTGCAAATATGCATCCTTTTGCACCAGCTAATCAAGTAGCGGGTTATTTGCGCGTTGTAGACGAATTAGCCAAAGATTTAAGCGAAGTTACCGGATTTGCAGGAGTTTCATTGCAGCCCAACTCAGGCGCTCAAGGCGAATACGCCGGATTATTAGTAATCCGCGCATATCACGAATCACGAGGAGACTCTCATCGTAATGTGTGTCTTATACCATCTTCAGCACACGGAACTAATCCGGCAAGTGCTGTAATGGCAGGAATGAGTGTTGTAGTAGTTGCTTGTGATGAGAAAGGTAATATTGATGTGGCTGATCTTAAAGCTAAGGCAGAACAACACAGAGATCACCTTGGAGCGCTGATGCTGACCTATCCCTCAACTCACGGGATTTTTGAAGAGGGTGTGATGGAAGTAACCAAGATTATCCATGATAATGGCGGACAGGTATATATGGATGGCGCTAATATGAATGCTCAGGTTGGTTTAACCAGTCCGGGCAGAATTGGGGCAGATGTTTGCCATCTTAACCTGCACAAAACCTTTGCAATTCCCCACGGTGGCGGTGGTCCTGGTATGGGCCCTATTGGTGTAGCGTCACATTTAGTGGAGTTTTTACCTGGCAATCCACTTGTTCAAACTGGAGGCAAAAACGCTATCGATGCAGTTTCTGCCGCACCATTTGGAAGCGCATTGATACTTTTGATTTCTTATGGCTACATTAAAATGCTTGGTGCACAAGGCGTAACCGATGCAACCCGATATGCCATTCTGAATGCCAATTATATCAAATCAAGACTGGAAGATAAATATGACATTCTTTATCAGGGTTCTAATGGAACAGTAGCTCACGAGTTAATTATTGATTGTCGTTCATTCAAATCATTTGGCATTGAAGTAGAAGATATTGCCAAGCGATTGATGGATTATGGTTTTCACGCACCTACCGTTTCTTTCCCAGTTGCTGGAACCCTAATGATTGAGCCAACTGAAAGTGAGCCTAAAGAAGAATTGGATCGTTTTTGTGAGGCCATGCTCAGCATCAGAGAGGAGGTGCGCGAAGTAGAACAGGGCGCTGATAAACTTGACAACGTTTTGAAAATGGCGCCTCATACATGCGCAGAAGTATGCGCCAATGAATGGAACCACGGTTATAGTCGCGAGAAAGCCGCTTACCCATTGGACTATATTCGTGAAGCTAAATTCTGGACGGCTGTAGCAAGAGTTGACAATGCTTATGGTGACCGAAATCTGGTCTGTAGTTGCCCACCTATGGAGATTTTTGCAGAGGCTTGATAATCAGCAGTATGGAATTATATGGACGGTGTTGTTAGGGAAACGCCTTGCATTATTGTATTGTATAACAGGCAGAGTGTAAATAGCCTATATCAGTTCTCTGTTTTAAAGGACTGATTTATTATATTTGCGCGGCCAAAATGGAAAAAACAGGCAATTTTAATTATCAAACAAATAAAAACATGAAGAAAATCTACGCATTTGTATGTGCTGGTCTTCTCACTTTCGGTGCTACTGCTCAGCAGAAGTTACCAATGGCAAAAGAGAAAGTCCGTGACAACCGTTTTGAAAATAACCACGTAACTGTTCAATCAGGTGATCGTGAAGTGTTTTGGACCAATGATTTCAGCACCCCTGCTAATTGGTCGATCAATGATGCATACAGCACTGGCTTAACCCAATTTGTTGATGGATTGAATTGGGAAATTGGAACAGGTCTTGAGCCAACTGGCGGTGCACCTATCGACCCACTAGCATCCACAACTAGCGCTAACGGTTTTGCAATGGTTGATTCGGATCTATTTGGCGGAGAAGAAGGTGGAACAGGCATCGAGAATTGCTGGTTCCAAACTGTTCAGCCAATCAATTGTTCAGCCCACCCTTATGTATCTATGTCTTTCCAGACGTTTTATTACATGTGGGACAATGGAAATAGCGATGGCAATGAATACTGTTTAGTTGAATTCTCAACTGATGGTGTTAACTGGCCGGATGTTACCACTTTTGAAGTTTCAGAAGCGCCAGGTTTGCGTTATGAGCTTTGGCCCGCAATGAGCACTCAGGACGATGTTGCTAATCCAACTGTCAAAACTTTTGACATTACCGCAGCAGCTGGTGGAGAGTCAACAGTGTATATGCGTTTCCGTTGGAAAGGAACGTGGGGTTATGCTTGGATGATTGATGATATCCAAATCTTTGATACTCCGGAGAATGATATTCAAGTTTTATCAGCTACTTATTCTGATTTCAACAATACAGGTCTTTATGAATACGGCGCTTATCCAACAACTCAAATTCCTGATTTCCAGTTCCGCAGTGATGTAGTTAATATCGGTGTTGAGGGACAAACTAACGTAGAAATGAATGTTGAAGTAAATGGTACACTTGTAGCAACTTCTGATGCCATTTCTTTACCATACGCCTTTTCTGATTCTTTAATCGCGATTGGTTATACTCCTCCTGCTACAGTTGGAACTTATAATATTAATTATATCGTTTCTGCTGATGCAACGGATGAGAACCCGGGTGATAATGAATTAAGTGCGAGTTTTGAAGTTACTGAGTTTTCTATGGGTCGTGACGACGGCGACTTTAGCGGTGTTTTCCCGGCTGATGGAACAGAAGAATGGGCAGCTGGTCCGCTATTCCAAATCTTCAATGATGCTACTGTTTATGCTATTGATGTAGCTTTCATGACTGGTTCTGAACTTGGTACAGAAGTAATTGCTTCACTTCGTGATATCACTACTGAAACCTTTGATCCATTAGTACAATCGGATGAATTGCCGATCGTTGCTTCTCTTCTTAATGATGGTGATGCTGCACCAATGTGGCATACCTTCTTATTAACAGAGCCTGTTGATGTATTTGCTGGTGATTTCGTTATGCCTAGCATTGAACACTACGGTGGTGCAAACGTTCAAATTGGTGAATCTCGTTTTGCTCCAAACCAAACATGTTTTGTGTATGGCGCTTTCCCAACTTTCGATTGGTACTATACTAATGAAGTTCCGATGGTTCGTTTGAATTTTGACGAAGATGCTGAAAACACAACTGCAATTTCTGAAATCGCAGCTGCTGATTTTAGTCTTGGACAAAACTTCCCAAATCCTGCTGATGACAATACTCGCATTTCTCTAACTCTTAACAATGTTGCGCGTGTGAGCATTGAAGTGTATGATATTGCAGGTAAACTCGTATTAGCTCAAGAAGAAGGAAATCGTGCTGCTGGTCAGTTCGTAATTGACCTTAACGTAGCTAATTTACCTGCTGGTACTTACCAGTACACGGTGCAGGTTGCTGATGCTCGTTTAAGTCGCAAAATGATGATCAAGTAATTGATTTCACAATAAGCTCAAAAAAGGCATCTTTTGGATGCCTTTTTTTTGAATTTCGCTTTTCTATATTAGTTATTTTCTTACCTTCATTCGCTCAAATAAATCTCAATGAAAAAGATATTTACTTTCGTTTTTGCACTAGGACTAATTTCAACTGCCAATGCGCAGTGGAAGACTGAGCCAGGTGTTCAGCAAATTGCACCACAAATTCGTGCAATTAACAATGTTCATGAAGTTCCTGCCGACCAAGCAAATTTGCGTGGAGGTGGTGTTCTTTGGTCAGATGATTTCTCTAATCCGGCTACATGGAACACGCAAGTGCTCTATGGAGATTTCGCTTGGGAAATTACCAATTCAGAAACAGGTTGGTTCTATAATGCAACCATCAATTCTGATTCTGATGGTAACTATGCATTTGTTTGGAATGATAACCCTATCGATAACCCAACCCCAACGCCTGGTGAGTATAATCTTACCACCTCAAATCCTATTGATGTGTCTGCTATTGATGCAGCGCTTTTGGAGTATAATGTGTATGGCGCTCGTTTCACAGACATTTTTAATGTACAAGTGAGTACTAATGGCATTGACTTTTACACTGTAGGAGATCACTCAGACATTCCAATGTTAACTGCAAATGGTGGTGCTACTACGGCTAATTCAGAAATACGCACATACAATATCTCTGTTGATGTTGATGGTGCTAACCTTATGTGGTTGCGATTCAATTGGTCAGGAGAAATTGCTTATGGTTGGATGATAGATGATGTTCGTCTTACTGAGCCTGCTACTCATGATGTTCAACTTGTTGATCAGTGGTCTGGTGATATCATTTTCGATTACGAATACACTATGATTCCTGCAGCTCAATCAACACAGCCAAAAGTTGTTGGTACCGCTTTTCGTAATATGGGTGCTAGCGTTGAAGATGTTACAATTGACGTAGTTATAACTCGCGCAGGTGATGTAAATCCTGTTTTTGAAGGCACAAGTGATCCATTAACAGTGGTACCTGGTCAACTTGATACCATTTGGTTTGACACCGGTTTCGTGCCATTAGATGTAGATACTTACACTGTTGATTATTACGTAGCAGGCCAGGGTGGTGAAGATCTTCCAGCTGATAACGTTGGTACCGAAGAGTTTAAGGTTACTGAAGACCTCTGGGGCAATGATAATTACAACGCTCTAACAGCTACCTTTAATGGTACACTTGGTGCAGGAACTTCTACTGCCTCTGAGTATATTATGGGTACAGCTTTTGCAGTTTATGAGCCGGATACTTATTTCGAGTTAATTCAATTCCGTCTTGCGAGTGGAACAATAATCGGACAAGAAATAGAAGCGGCACTTTATGTTTTTGGTGAAACTGAAATTGAACCAATCACTGCTTCTTTTACTTATTACACTTTGGCTAATGGTGATCTCACCGGTGATGTGAATCTTGCTATTGAAGATCCTATCGAATTGGAAGTTGGACAAACTTACTTGGCTACAATTCATCACTTCTCTCAAGATCCTGCATTGAACATGCGTGGAAGTGCAGGTGATAATGACAACTCAACTTTCCTATATGGTCCTTATGGAGCTGGAAATGCTGTGGCTTGGTACACTTTTAACGACTTTTCTCCTGCGATTCGCCTTGGACTTGATGCCGCTATTGGTGTGCCTGAGTTAAGTGAGGATCAAATGCTTCAACTTATGCAAAACACGCCTAATCCTTTCACTGAAAACACTGTTGTTCCTTATACTTTGGAAGCAGCAGGTCGCGTTTCTTTGGATGTTTATGACATGACTGGCAAGCTTGTAATGAGTGTTGAAGAAGGCACTAAACCTGCTGGATCACACCGCTTAGAACTCAATGCTTCTGATTTCAGCAAAGGAATGTATTTCTACACTCTAAATGCTAATGGAGCGAGCAAAACTCGTAAAATGATCATTCACTGAGATTGATATTTGATATGAAAAAGCCGGCTTTTTGCCGGCTTTTTCGTTTTATTCTCACACTAATTCTATGAATAATATGCTATGATCATTCAATTTTCTATCTTTCGATAAATGCGTCTAAAATGAAAAACCTCATAGCAGGAATTTTCTTGATATTTTTAGCAGATCATCTTTCTGCGCAACATATTGATGATGGGACATATCTATATGACTCCCATTCTTTTAATAACAAAAAGGCCAATCGGGAAACCATTATTTGGTCGGAGGATTTTAGTAATGGAATTCCAGCCAATTGGACAAATTCAGGCTCTCCGGCTTTGGCATTATGGGAATATCGAGGGCCATTAACACTGACTGACAACACCGCCGGGACAAGAGGGTCTTGTTTACCAGAAGGACAAGAGTCCGGAGCACCAATTGATTCAGAAAGCTTGGATAATGGTTTTGTTATTTTTGATTCCAATTATTGGGATGATGAAGAAGGACCTTGTGGAAATTTTGGATCGGGATTGGCAGTTGCGCCTCACGCATCATCACTCACAACAAATGCAATTAATCTGAGTGCATACCCTTATGTGGGCTTGGAGTTTAACCAGTACACCAAAAATTATACTTCCATTCATCGTGTGCAATTGAGTATAAATAACCAGCCTTTTTTTGATGTTTTTTCTCAAACTTTAGGCTTAAATTCAGAAACGAGCAGGGATGAAGTTGTAAGCGTAAATATTAGTCAATTTGCAGGATTTCAGGCAAATGTTAAGGTCAGGTTTTTGTTTGAGGGCACTTATTACTTCTGGATGATTGACGATGTAAAACTAATAGCATTAGACCCCAATGATTTGTCATTGAATGAGCCGACTTATGGCGACTTTGACATCAATAATCCTGATCATTCTACAGGCTTCGAATATTTGGAATATTCAATTTATCCTCAAGCTATGCTCAGTGAGCTCAAATTTTCTGCAGCTATTGCTAATGATGGCGGACTTGTTCAAACAAACGTTAATTTGAACGTGAGTCTGGACCGTGTTTCTGCGCCAAATGAAAATCTCTATTCAGATCAAAGCGAAAGCATTTTGCTAAATCCGGGATATACTGAAGTGCTGAGAGCCGGAACTTATTCGCTTGATCCTATTGTTGGTGATTACGAGCTAACTTTTTCTGCGAATCAATCTGAAGTCGATGATCAACCGGAGAATAATGTAAAACAGAAATTATTATCTATTGCGCCCACTCTTTACGCCCGTGATCACAGATCATTGGAAGGTGTTTATATTCCGGCACCACAACAGCAATCCATTCCTTATGAGTTTGGGAATATTTATTTGATTACTGCGGCTAACCAGCAAATTCATTCAGTGGAATGTGGCATTTCTTTGGGTTCATTAACCGGTTCACAGATTTATGCAGCTTTGTATGAATTTGACCTCTCTAATGGGGTGAATGCTGAATTTGTGGCGCAAAGTGGGTCGTTTTCAATTGAGGGAGATGATCTTAATAATTTGGGGGAGGAGAAAATGATAAGCCTGATTTTTGACTCACCTGTAGCCTTAAATAATGGAATGGCTTATGCAGTTATGGTTGGCTCATTATCCGGAGCACCTTTCGTGTTATCAGGCATAAGTGGAGATGCCCCGGCACTCACTTCTTGGGTGTATTATCCTGAGAGTGAAGGCTGGTTTTTTCTTTCTAAAATGCCAATGGTCAGAATGAATCTTGATGATAATAACAGTGTAAATAATGTTGAAGGTATAACTGATATTATAGTGTGGCCGAACCCAACACAAAACAATATTAATATTAATTCAAAAAACTTAGATATTATAGAGGTTTATAATCTGGCAGGAGAGCTTGTTAAATCAGAAAAAGTGAACGCAAATACTACTACTCATTCGTTCACAATTGCTGAGTTCGCATCTTCAATTTATGTTCTTAAAGTGCTGGATATAAATGGATTTTCATACTTTAAAAAAATATTAAAATATTAATATGGGTATTAAATCCATTATTAGTAAGCCTATAGCTAAATGGTTGGTTAAAGGGCGTTATAAATATTATAGAGACCCTATAAAGTGCCAAGAAGATACATTTAAATATTTAATAAAAAATGGATCATTTACGCATTTTGGAAGTGATCAGGGAATGAACCAAAACTGGTCTGTTTCGGATTATAGAAGCGCTGTAAATCTCCGAGATTACGAACAGTTTAAGCCATATATCAATCAAATACTAGAGGGTAAGGAGAATATATTGTGGCCCGGAAAGCCGATATATTTGTGCAAAACATCCGGAACAACTTCAGGAATGAAGTATATTCCTCTAACCAAAGAATCGCTTCCAAATCATATTGGATCTGCCCGAATGGCATTAATGTCGTACATAGCAGAAACGGGTGAATCGCGCTTTGTAGATGGCAAAATGATTTTTTTACAGGGAAGTCCGGTGTTGGAAATGCATGCTCAATCTGGCATTCCTTTCGGACGCCTATCCGGAATTGTTGCAAATCATGTTCCGAAATATCTTCTTAAAAACAGAATGCCATCTTATAAAACGAACTGTATCGACGACTGGGAGAGCAAAGTAGATGCAATTGTGCTCGAGACGTTTAAGGAAGACATGCGTTTAATTAGTGGAATTCCAGCTTGGGTTCAGATGTATTTTGAAAAGCTCTTAGAGCGTTCTGGTAAATCTAGTATTCGTGATGTATTTCCAAATTTTTCCTTGTTTGTATATGGTGGGGTGAATTTCGAACCTTATCGCGCAAGATTCGAGAAGCTTATTGGAGGGGAGATTCCAAGTATTGAACTCTACCCTGCTTCGGAAGGATTTATTGCATACCAAAATTCGCAAGATGACAATGGTTTATTGTTGGTTCTGGATGAAGGAATTTTTTACGAGTTTATTCCTACCCTAGAGTATAGCCATGAAAATGCCCAAAGACTTACTATTGCTGATGTTCGGATCGGTGTAGATTATGTTCTCGTTCTGAGTACTGATGCTGGTTTGTGGTCCTATGTAATTGGCGACACTATAAAATTCACTAGTCTGGATCCACCTAAAATTAGGGTTAGCGGAAGAATAAGTCATTATACATCCGCTTTCGGCGAACACGTTATTGCAGAAGAAGTGGAGCGCGCAATGGTTTATGGACTTAAAATGAATCCCTCGGAAATTTTAGAATTCAGTGTTGCTCCCCAAGTGCAGCCATCAGAAGGTTTACCATATCACGAGTGGTTTGTAGAGTTTGCCGTTTTACCGGAGAATATTAATGCTTTAGCCGGTTTTATTAATGATGAAATGCAAAAGCAAAATGTTTACTACAAGGATTTGATAAAAGGAAGCGTCTTGCAATGTTTGAAAATAACTCCTGTTAAACCGGGGTCTTTCAATGATTATATGAGAAGCGTTGGAAGGTTGGGAGGACAAAACAAAGTTCCGCGTCTTTCTAATGACAGAAAAATTGCAGATCATCTTTCTCAATTCAAGATTGCATAATAATTGCAGTTTATTCGTTATGTATGGAATGAAATCTATTTTTATAATCATTTTGATATTTGCTTTGCCGGTAGCCGTGTTTTCTCAAATCTCGCTGGAGCCAGCTACCATTGATTTTGGACTCCTTGAAAGAAGTACAGACAGAGTGCGCGATATTGTGATAAGTAACAAGGGTAATAAAATGGCCCTCGTTCTGAAATCAAATTTTAGTGATGAGTTTGATATCTTATTCTCCTCGCGTGAAATTCCACCGGATTCTTCCATAATACTTCGGATTAAATTCAAACCAAAGCGTAAAGGAAAGTTTTCGGAAAATGTAGATTTGTGGTTTAGTACCGAAAATAAAGCCACTAAGATCAGTTTTAATGCAGATGTAACATACCTTAATCCCGCTGACAATACAGCTTGTCCAAATTTTGGTGACCAACCTTATAATTGCTGTGATGGACCGGAATTATTGGTAAAGTTTTTCGATGCTGAGACCCACGAGCCTATTCAGGCAAGACTGAGAATTGTAAATCAAGGAGTATTGGTTTTGGATGAGAAGGCAGACAAAAACATGGAGGTAAGGGCAGAGCTCCCAATTTCATGGTATTATCTTGAAGCAAAGGCCACAGGCTATCTTCCCGATGACACCGCTTCTTATGTCAATACTCGATCTAATTATTTTGAGCTATTTCTTCAGCCTGAAAAAGTTCAACAAGTTGAAGTGTCAGACTCTATTTTGGAAACCGATTCATTACACGAAATACAAATTCCAAATGGGCAAGACCAAACATCGAAGAGCCTTATTAATCCTGTAGAATTTGCGGAAATTGACAGTTATGAAGGATTACCATTGAGCACATTTCGCAGAAATAACATCGTTTTTTTAATAGATGTATCTCAATCAATGGCAGGCATGGGCAAGCTTGATTTACTAAAGTCATCTATAAATGAATTATTGAAATCAATGCGTGAGATTGATAAGGTTTCCGTAATCACTTATGCTTCTGATGCAAAAGTGTTGATAGCACGTCAGGAGGGGGATAAACACGAGGAAATCATGAGTGCTGTAAATGGGCTGATCGCTGGCGGGCTGACTGCTGGTAATAGAGGCTTCAAAATGGCTTATGAAATGGCTCAGCAGGGATTTATAGAAGGAGGGAATAATCAGGTGATTGTTGTAACTGATGGAGCTTTCAGAGCCTCTGAGAATCCTAAAATTGTTGAAATGACCGGCTCAAACCTAAAATCGGGAATTAAAACTTCTATTGTGGGAATAAAAAGCAAACCGCTAGCTCTAGAAGCACTCAGTGAAATTGCGATACTAGGCGGCGGAAACTTTGTTGAATTGAATGATTTAGATGATGCTGCAATTGCACTTTTGACTGAAATCAGAAAACAATCTTTGAAGCAATAATGTCTAAGAAAAGGCGCTCATAAAATACTTACACATAATTAGCTTTGGGCTCTTTATCTTTGCCCAATGAATTTCTCTTCAAAGAAACCTTATCTCGTAGGAATTGCGGGAGGAAGCGGATCAGGCAAAACGACCTTACTTAACATCTTAAAAGAATTACTCCCCATGGGGAGCATGTCATTGGTTTCACAAGACAATTACTATCACCCTCGTGATTTGCAGAAGCCCGATGAGAATGGCGAGCTCAATTTTGATCTACCAACATCCATAGACAGAGAACTTTTTATGACTGACATTCTTGCTTTAATGGCTGGAAATTCGATCTATAAGAAAGAATACACATTTAATAATCCGGAAATAGATCCTAAGTTAATAGAAGTCAAATCAGCACCGATAATTATTACAGAAGGACTTTTTGTTTTTCATTACAAGGAGATTAAAGACCTTTTGGATTACAAGATATACTTGCATGCAGAAGAAGAGGTAAGGCTAGATCGTAGAATAGACAGGGATTACAGAGAAAGGGGATATGATGAATCTGTAGTGCGGTATCAATGGGAAAATCATGTTTTACCAGCAGATCAAAGTTATCTATTTCCTTATATAGATGATTGTAATCTTGTGATTGATAACACGCATGATTTTGGTGACCAAATTCATAAATTAGCCGATTATTTGATAAATATTATTAATAAAAATGAAGTATGATTGATCCCACTGTATGGTATCTTCATACTTGCAGTACCTGTTCAAGGATTATTTCTGATTTGAATATAAAACATCTAAATTTTGATTTTAGAGAAATCAAAACAACTGGAATTACTGCTGCTGAACTTGATTATCTGGCCACTATCAGCGGGTCGTACGCATCATTATTCAGCAAAAAAGCGGTCAAATTTAGAGAAAGGAATTTGCACAATGAAAATCTTTTGGAGGATGATTATCGACGATTAATACTTGAAGAATATACATTTTTAAAGCGACCTGTTTTTTTGTATAACAATGAAGTATTTATTGGCAATTCTAAGGCAGTAATTGAATCTTTAAAACAAAAAATAGAGGCATGAGTGCTAACTTTCGCGCTCATCTGTTTTTGCTAACAGTCAACATAATTTACGGGGCTAATTACATCATCGCCAAAGGATTGATGCCGGAAAAAATTGCTCCTTCCGGATTTATAATGCTTCGCGTGACTGGGGCAGTCATCTTGTTCTGGACTGTATTCCTGATTTTTAAGCCTTCAAGCGAGGCCGGAACCGATAAAAGTATGATTGGTAGAGGAACATTTGCGGTGCGTAAGTCGGACTTATTGAGACTTTTTGCTTGCGGTTTATTTGGTGTAGCAACAAATCAACTGTTTTTTTTTAATGGCTTGAGTCTGACTTCGCCCATTAATGCCGCAATTATAATGACTTCCAATCCAATTTTGGTCTTGATTATTTCTGCCATAATCCTAAAAGAAGCAGTTAACATAAAAAGGGTTTCGGGGGTCATACTTGGTGCTATTGGCGCTGTAACTCTTATTATGCTTAGCAAAAATGATGTGAGCGGATTCAGCAGTCCACTTGGAGATTTGTTTATTCTTGTGAATAGCACTTCTTATGCCGTTTACCTCGTATTGGTAAAACCATTAATGCAACGCTATCATCCTTTGGCAGTTATTTCCTGGGTGTTTTTATTTGGATTTGCAATGGTAATCCCCTTTGGCTGGACTCAACTTTCCGAAGTTCAATGGTCGTCATTTTCTAATTGGGATCTATTTTCGGCCTTCTACGTAGTAGTGGCAACCACATTTTTGGCTTACTTGTTAAATATTACAGCCTTAAGAACCGTTGCTCCCACTGTAGCAAGTAGCTATATTTATCTTCAGCCGGTTGTAGCAGGAATCTCAGCTTGGATTTTCAGTTTTTATTTGTCAGAGGATTATACAAGCGACTTCAGCATACTTAAACTAATATGTGCTTTGTTGATCTTTACAGGCGTTTATTTGGTGAGTCGCCCGGTATTGAAGTCCATTAAACCCTAACTCTGCTGAGTACTGTTCCCTTTAAGTAAAAAAGCTATTTATCCCACATGTTTAGATATCTTTGAGTAAGAATACTATCAATACAAATAGGATTATGTCATTACGGAAACCTTTCAATTTACAGGAGTGGATAGTAGAAAACAGACATTTATTAAAGCCACCTGTAGCCAATAAAAATCTTTATCCAGAAGGAACAGATTATATTGTAATGATTGTGGCTGGCCCCAATGCCAGAAAGGATTATCACTACAATGAAACGGAAGAGCTTTTTTATCAACTCGAGGGCAATATTAATGTTAGAATACAAGAAGAGGGAAAAGCAGTAGATATTCCACTTAAGGCCGGGGATATGTTCTTGCTCCCCCCAAGAGTTCCCCATTCGCCCATGCGTTCTGAAAACTCAATTGGACTTGTAATTGAAAGAGTTAGGGCAGGAAGTGACATGAAAGATGGCCTTTTATGGTATTGTGAAAAGTGCAATACTAAATTGCATGAAACATACTTCCCACTCAGTAATATCGAGAATGATTTCCTTCCAAGGTTCCGCGAGTATTATGGTTCAGAAGATCTAAGAACTTGTAAAAATTGCGGCCATGTAATGGAAACGGATCCCCGGTTTGTTTAAGGCCGCTGCAACCTTTTCTCTATTACTTAAGTCTTTTCGCTATACCTTACTTGTAATCTCAAGATCATGAGAATCTTTACCTTTTTGTTCGTCTTAACTAGCATGATATTCGCAACAAAATCAAAAAGTTGTGAGCTTAACGTGAACCTTATTGAGCAAGTGGGATGCAATACCTACATATTTCAGGCATCTGCCTTTGATGAAGGCGCACAAATTCATTGGACACTCAATGGCAATGATTACAACATTGGAACCATTACTACTTTTCAATTTGAAAATGGAATCAATCATATATGCGCGTTTTATGAAACACCTGATTGTCCAAATGGTGCTGAATGGTGCGAAACCTTTAATATTAATTGCAATGATGATTGCGAGCTAAACGCTGTAGCCATTAGCATTGATAGCTATATGGAATGGGGCGGACCATCATTTGCTGCTTGGTCTCTTGTTGATGAATTTGGAATGAGTACTGCTAATGGCATGGCTCAGTTTAGCAATAACGATCCTTATTATGACGAGTTATTATGTGTGCCCAATGGCTGTTATACGCTCGTTTTGCAGTATAATGGACTTGTGAACCCAGAGAATTTTAATGTATTTGTTAACTTAGAAGGTGTGCCGCTTTCATTTGAGCTAATCACCCAACCCGGCTATTCTGCCACAACTATACTAGATATTAATGGCGATTGCGGAATTATGGAAGAATGTCCGCAAGAATTATGGTCAAATCAAATTGACGACCAATGTAACTATTGGGCTTTTGAAATAGGTGGTTTTCAGCCGGGTGAGCAAGCCGTTTGGTATTTTGGTGATGGAACTATTGAGCCAGGCGGACATTATGCTACACACCTTTTTCCAGAACCTGGCGAATATGAAGTTTGCGTTTATTATACTTCCGAGTTATGCTTAGCAACAGAGGTTTGTATCACAGTGGTTGTTGAAGATTGTGCAGAGGAAAGTTGCAATTTAGACGTTCAAATTTTGCTGTCAGAATGTGATGTGCTTGTTCTTCAAGCCTTGGGTGCTCCTAATAATGCTCAGATTCATTGGAACGTGGATGGACAGCAATATAATATTGGAAACATCACAACTTTTGTTTTAGACAATGGTCCTCACCAGATTTGCGCTGCTTACGAAACTCCAGAATGTCCTGATGGAGTTTATTGGTGCGAAACGTTTACGTTTGGATGTGAAGAAGAATGTGAGTTTATGTCATTCTATATTACAAGTATTATCCAATTGGGCGGACCAGCTTTTGTTGAGTGGAACATTTTAAATGAGAACAATCAAAGTGTAGAAGAAGGAATAGCTCAGTTCAGTGAAATGGAAACTACAACAGGAGCATTGGTATGTTTGCCTCCAGGTTGCTATAACCTAGTAATTTACTACGATGGAGAGGTAAATCCACAATATCTGTCGGCACAAATTTATATGGGAGGATTGGAAATCGAAGTTGAATCTTCCTACAACAATGGTTTTCTGGAAATCGGACCTATAGCTATTGGCAATGCAGAGTGCGGAGAACAAAACAATTGTTCAGATGATTTATATGCTGCTCATCAAGAGAATTGTTTGAATTGGGTTTTCGAAATTGGAGGTTTTCAGCCAGGCGAAATTGCTCAATGGAATTTTGGCGATGGAAGCTTTGTAACAGGAGGGCATTTTATAGAACATAATTTTTATGAGCCCGGCGTTTACGAAGTTTGTGTTACTTACCAATCTGAACTTTGCGATGGCATCACCGTATGCACCGCAATTACGGTGAGTGAGGATTGTAATGTTGAATGTCATGAAATAGACTTCCAGATATCCTATTTTGGAGAACAACCTTCTATGATGGAATGGGTCATTCATCCTCACGGAGGCGATGAAGTTTTGGAAACAGGCGGTTTGGAGTTCAACCCATTTTTCCCTACAGATGCAGGAGGTGCATGTTTGCCTGATGGATGCTATGATCTTATGCTTTTCAGTAATACCCCATTGAGCCCCAATTCATTGGATATAGAGTTTTTCTCTAATCAGAATGTTGAAATATTTAACATTCAAATTGATTCATTTTCTGCCATTATTTCATTTAGCGTTAATGCGGATTGTGGCCAAAACGAAAATTGTAATCTTGAAGTAGTTATTGTAGCTTATGAATGCGATGTTTTAGTGATGCAAGCCGTGAATTTTCCAGAAGATGCAATAATTCATTGGACCATTGATGGAGAACCTGCCGGAATAGGTGCCCCTGTTACTTTCTTTTTTGAAGATGGAGTACATCATGTTTGTGCTTTTTATGAAACACCTGATTGCCCTGAAGGAGTTGAATGGTGTGAAACCTTTGAATTTGGTTGCGGAAACGAATGCACAAATACAGTTGTTTCGATAGATAGTTTTGTGGAACAAGGCGGACCACAATTTATCGTTTGGAATCTGGTTGACGAAAATGGAATGAGTGTTGGAAACGGAACAGCGCAGTATAGCGGAAACGATCCCTATTTCGATACCATGCTTTGTTTGGAAGATGGCTGTTATACTCTTCTGCTTCAATTTAACGCCGAAATAAATGAAGAAAATCTAAATGTTGGTTTCTACATTAATGGAGAACAAATTGAAGTGGATGTTCAGTACAATCCGGGATTTGTAATGTTTGGGCCATTAGGTATCAATTCCGATTGCGCAAATGAAGAATCATGTGACGCGTTCTTTGCCTATACCAATCCTGAAGCCAATTTCTTCCACTTTGAAAATCTTAGCGTCCCACAAGAAGGAGCTACTTACATCTGGAATTTTGGAGATGGTACTTCTTCGGATAGTCCAAATCCCTCACATACTTTTGAAGTTCCGGGTGAATATGAAGTTTGCCTGACTGTAATTTTTGGTGAATGTGAGGACATGTATTGTCAGGTTATTACGATTGGAGAAGAAGGATGCACAGATATAACCTTTACACTCACAGCCGAAACGATTGGCTTCGGACTTTTAACATGGGAGTTGATTTCTGATGAGTTTGATCTAGGCGGTCAAATTCCAATTGACTTAATCCCTGAAGAAGGCCTCAGCCTTACATTTTGTGTGCCTGATGGTTGTTACTCCCTTGAATTTGAATGGAATGGAATTGCTGCTATTCTTTGGGAAACTATTGCCAATCAAATTGCAGAGCAAGTAAATGCCGATGTTACTCTAACAGTTAATGATAACAACGCAGTTTTAGTCTTTGGAATTGGTACTGACTGTACAGAAGGAATAAGCGACATTTCAAGCGCCCATTTGAATGCATACCCAAACCCAAGTTCAGAAACCCTGAATTTAGAAGTTCAATTGATGTCTGCAATTGGAAATGCCTTACTTTATGATATGGCCGGTAAAATAGTTTGGACAGGTAATGTTGTGGATGGCAGAAATGAAATTAATGTTTCATCATTAGGCGCTGGCATTTACCAATTGCTGATAATCGACCAACAAAATACTTATTCAACAAGAATAGCCGTTAGCCGCTAATTGGCTCAAAGTACTGATAAGAGAGGCGCTCATAAGGCGCCTCTTTTGCTTTTTTTAGTATTCATTGGTAGAGGTTCACAATTGAAGCACTTATAGGCTTGAGATAATTGTTAACTTCGCAACCATTCATCCAATTGCCAAAATGAATTATAACAGAATTAATATCATAGCCGGCTGGCTAGTATTCGCTATAGCGACAATTGTCTATCTTCTAACAATTGAGCCTACGGCCAGTTTCTGGGATGCCGGAGAGTTTATTGCCTCTGCGTATAAATTGGAAGTAGGACATCCCCCGGGGGCCCCATTTTTTATGCTTATTGCGCGATTCTTTGCCATTTTCGGTGGTGCTGAAAATGCTGCATTAAGCGTAAATATTATGTCTGCTTTTTGTAGTTCATTTACCATTCTCTTTTTATTCTGGAGTATAAGTCATCTGGCTAAAAAATTAGCGGAACGTGATGGTGAATTCACAAATGGCAAACTCATAGCAGTTATTGGAAGTGCTGCCGTTGGTGGACTTGCCTACACTTTTAGTGATTCATTTTGGTTTTCAGCAGTGGAAGGTGAAGTATATGCCATGTCATCTCTTTTTACCGCCGTTGTTTTTTGGGCTATTCTGCGTTGGGAAACGCTGGCCGATCAAAAGGGAGAATGGCGATGGATCATACTTATAGCATATATGATGGGACTTTCTATTGGAGTCCATCTTCTTAACCTGCTTGCCATCCCCGCCATAGCTTTCGTTTACTACTTTAAGCGCTATGAAGTAAGTCGCAAAGGGTTAATTATTACAGGTATTGTGTCTATTCTCATTTTGGGATTTGTTCAGAGTGTTGTGATTCCGATGACCGTGAAATCTGCTGCATTTTTTGAGCTCACTTTTGTAAATAAAATGGGACTTCCTTTTAATACAGGGGTTATTGTGTATGCCGTTCTTGTGATCTCTTCTATCACCTTTTTACTATGGTATTCTCGCAAAAAAAATTATCAATTATTAAATACTTCTGTGCTCAGTATTACGATGATTCTTGTGGGCTATTCAACCTTCGCAATGATCGTTATTCGGTCTAACGCAAATCCTCCAATGGATGAGAACAATCCTGAGCACCTTTTCACTCTTTTATCCTACCTAAATCGCGAACAGTACGGTGATCGCCCACTTCTTTTTGGTCAGTATTTCAGCACGCCTACAGAAATGTCAGAACCTTATGTTGATGGCAGTCCTACCTACGTTAAGTCATACAGTGTAAAGAAGCTAGACAAGAAGAGGGAGGTATTGGTAAAATCCTTTAAAAATGAATTTGAAGCTGCTGAGTACACGTCTTCCCTAGGAAAGGAACATTTTGTTTCTGAAGAATACATTGAATCCGGAGAGAAAAAAGGGGCAGTTCCAAACTATATGGATGAGTACAGCGGAGTTTTGCCGAGGATGTATAGCGCACAAGCTAATCACATTGCAGAGTACAAAAGCTGGAGTGATTATAAAGAATGGAATACTCCAAGAGGTAGAAAAACGGTGGAGTCACTCGAAGCGAAACGAACTGATTATGAGGATAAACTGCAGCAATATGCATATTTCGCAGAAAATCATGAAGATCCTACTGTCCGTGGTCAAGCTAGGGATGAGTATTTAAAAACGGAGCGTTTGCTCATGAACGTTCATGATAAGCTTACGCCAAGCTTTTCAGAAAATATGAAATTCTTTATGCGATACCAAGTAGGTTGGATGTACTGGAGATATTTCATGTGGAATTTTACCGGTAAACAAAATGATATTCAAGGACACGGTGACATTATAGATGGAAACTGGCTTAGTGGTGTTAGTTTTGTTGATGAAGAGCGACTGGGAAATAGAGATCGCCTACCAAAAAGTCAAACCAACAACAAAGCATTCAATAAGTTTTACTTTTTACCCTTATTGCTCGGAATTTTTGGATTTATTTTTCAATTATTCAGAACTCCAAAAGACTTCGTTGTTGTTTCACTGCTTTTCTTACTCACCGGTTTGGCAATTGTAGTTTACCTAAACCAATATCCATTGCAGCCTAGGGAGCGTGATTATGCTTATTCCGGATCTTTTTATGCATTTTCTTTCTGGATTGGATTAGGCGTTTATGCCTTGTTTTATATTGCGAATCAACTGAAACAAAAAGATTTTATAAAAGTATTTGGTGTTGCCCTGGTAGGAGCTGCCATGTTGTATCTCATGGAAATGTTTGCCGGTGAAAATCATAATTTCTCCTACGCTATTATTTTCATGGTAGTGCTTGGTGCTGCTGTTTCGGGATTCCTTCAGGCCATAGGATTGTTTGTCAAAAAAGATACCGTTCAAGCCAGTATTTGCTTGCTGATTGCATTTGTAGTTCCTGGAATAATGTTGGCAGAAGGTTGGGATGATCACAATCGCGCAAAACGCAAAACCGCAGTTGATTTTGCCAAGAATTACTTAGATAGTCTTGAACCGAATGCTATACTTTTTACTAATGGTGACAATGATACATTCCCTTTGTGGTATGCGCAAGAAGTAGAAGGTTATCGCACTGATGTGAGAATTGTAAACCTGTCATTACTCAATACTGATTGGTATATTGATCAGATGAAGCGAAAAGCGTATGACTCTGATCCTGTTCCTTTCGGAATGGAAGAACAAATGTATAGACAAGGCACTCGAGATATCGTTTTACTTGATCACAGCCGCAATAAGAAGGACATTTTCATTGATTTGGGAATGGCTATGGATGTTTGTCTTGATGATACCAAGAAAACTACGGTAGGTGATGGTAAAGAGTACAGTTATTTTCCTACGAGAAAGTTCAGTCTTGCCGTTGATTCAGCACTTGTGATTTCTAATGGAACGGTAAGACTGCAAGACACAGCTAGAATGGTGGATGCCGTTACCTGGGAAATTAATCGTTCGTATTTATTGAAGAGCAATGTCATGATTCTTGACTTACTTCGAAATAACAATTGGGAACGTCCGGTTTATTTTGCCGTTACTACTGGTCCAGATGCTTATATGGGAATGGAAGATTACTTCCAATTAGAAGGATTAGCCTATCGTTTGGTGCCGATTAAGCAAGAGAAGAGCCGTAATCCGAATATCACCGGTGGTATCGCAGCTGACATTATGTATGATAATGTGATGAACGATTTCCAATGGGGAAATATGGAAGACACTACAGGTGCAGGGGTTTATATGGATGAAAATAATCGTCGTATGACCACCAATTTCAGACTTCAACTCAGCAATCTAGCTGAGCAATTGGAGCTTGAAGGTCAGAATGAAAAGGCTCTTGACATTTTGTATAAGTCGCTGGAAGTGATGCCTGAGAAAAATGTTCCTTATGATCGTGTAATGCTTCCTACTATCGAAATGCTTTATCAGTTAGGAGATAGCATTGCAGCAGGCAAATTGGCTGAACGTCTATTCGAAATTAATGAAGATGAAGTAGAATATTGGCTAACACTTGAGCCGCAATTTGCACTATCTGTTGACGGAGAGTACCAGATTAAAATGACTGTAAACAGCAGGTTGGAGCAAGTGGTAAACTTCTTTGATCCAACAAGCGATTTGGCCAAGGAACTTAGAGGCAGACTTGAAGATCTGAGCAAGAAGTTTGATGATAAGCAGGAATTGATGCGAAACCGAAAGCGCGGTTCTCCTGCTGATATGTAATGAAAAATAATTGAATATTTAATATTAAGGAGGCTGTTTCAAAAGATGAGATAGCCTTTTTTTTGTGAAATATGCTGTATTTATTTACATGTTGAGATAATAGTTGCAATATTAATTAATTGGTATTTATTATGTAATGCTGTATAGGTGTCTGTTATAGTCCAAATCCGTAATACTCCATTGTTCTATAAAAGCTACGCTAACCGTATTTACCAATCTTTCATATAAAATGGTTTGGACTTTATGATATGTAAATTTGGTATAACACAAAAAAAAAGAGACCCGAATTCGGATCTCTTTTTATGGCAATATTAAATTTATTTAGTCTTGAATTATCAATTTCCATAAGCATCCTTACATGGATCATTTATTCCACTATATAAATCCCTGAGTGTGACAAAAAAAAGGGGCTCAATTAATCGAGCCCCTCATTGTAAAAGCCGCTTTCACAGCATTCCCGGAAAGGAAATCTTATTCAAATAAGTATTGTTCCTTATATCCTCTCGGAAACTTTACTTTTTTTCTAGTTTCAGAAAAGTACTTTTCCCAAAGTGGACCGCGCATATCGTAAATGTTTGACACTTCGATAGGCTTTTCATTTTGATTGTTTTCCATAACCTTTATTTTTCTTGCAGTATATATAAGACTATGGCAAATGATAAATGGTTGCAAGCACGCTGAAATTCTATAGTAGGCTTAGTCCTCACATGGCCTCTTGATTTTTGTTTCAAACACATCTATTTGAATTCTAATTTTTGAGAAGGGAAACAAACGTTTTAAACGAATTGAGGTATATTTAATTTGTGATTTTCGGCATACATGGAGTTAATGATGCGATGGAATCCTTGATTTTCTTATTTTAAGGTTGGAGTTATGTTGTAAAATCTTAGATCTCACTTGCATTGTTTACCTTTGTTGAGCATGAAAAAATTGGCCATTTTCGCCTCGGGTTCCGGCAGCAATGCGCAGAAAATATTGGAGTTTTTCGAAAATTCCTCGGACGTTAGCGTTGCACTTATTTTGTCTAATAGGCCTGAGGCTGGGGTTCTAGATAGAGCGGCCAAATTTAAAGTGCCTACTTATGTTTTTGATCGACAATCTTTGATGAATGCCGAAGTTTTAAAAGTGCTACAACAGCATGATATTGAATGGATTATACTCGCAGGATTTCTTTGGTTGATGCCAAGTAATATTTTGGATGAATACCCAGATCGGGTTATTAATATTCATCCCGCATTGTTGCCACAGTATGGAGGGGCAGGAATGTACGGAAGTCGGGTTCATGAGGCTATTTGGCAGAACGGTGAGCAAGAAACCGGAATCACTATTCATTATGTGAACAATAATTATGATGAGGGGCAGATTATTATGCAAGCCCGAACGCGCTTAAGCTCATCTGACACTCCTCTAACTATTGAGAAGAAAGTACATGAGCTCGAACATGCTTATTTACCATTCGTGATTTTGCAAACCATTCGACTTAAATCTCAAAATTCATGAACCTGAATTTTACCGAAATACTATCTGCTTTTTTAGTATTGTTTGCAGTGATCGATATTGTTGGGTCAGTGCCGGTAATTCTCACTATTAGGAGAAATTCAGGGCAAATTCAAGCCGGAAAGGCAACTTTGGTTTCGATGATCATTATGGTCATATTTCTTTTTTTGGGAGAACGCATCATTCACCTTTTCGGAATCGACGTTTATTCGTTTGCTGTAGCCGGTTCTTTTGTGCTTTTTGCGATTGCTCTCGAGATGATACTTGGAGTTCAGATTTTTAAGCAGGATCCCCGAAGTTTGCGATCGGCCTCTATTGTCCCGATAGCTTTTCCAATAATTGCGGGAGCGGGTACTCTTACTTCACTTATTGCCCTCAGGGCAGAGTATCAGGTGGGCAATATTCTTGTTGCTATCGTATTGAATGCCCCGCTAATTTATATTGTTTTGAGATCAAGCAGTAAAATTGAAAAAATACTTGGTGATGGCGGTATTGCTGTGTTGCAGAAAGTTTTTGGAATCATTCTACTCGCCATCGCTGTGAAACTTTTCAGTAGCAATATCCAGCATTTATTCAATCAAAACTAATGGGAATTGTTGCTTATACAGATGGCTCTAGTCGCGGTAACCCCGGTCCTGGTGGTTATGGAGTAATTCTGAGCATTGGAAAACATTACCGTGAAATATCTCAGGGATTTCAGCATACAACTAATAATCGAATGGAGTTAATGGGTGTAATCGTTGCGCTGGAAGCGATTAAAGCTCCGGGTGCAGAGATTACCATTTATTCTGATTCGAAATATGTGGTGGATGCCGTTGAAAAAAGATGGGTACTTGGTTGGGCAAAAAAGGGTTTTGTTGGCAAAAAGAATCCCGATCTGTGGAAACGCTTTTTAAACGTCTATCCTAAGCACAAAGTGAGATTTGTTTGGGTAAAAGGTCATGCCGGAAATCTTATGAATGAAAAGGTGGATGAGCTCGCTGTAGCGGCTGCCAAAGGCAAAAATCTGATCCCTGATGATGGCTATCTTACTGAAAACAATCAATTATTTAAAGATTGATCAAACTATAGCAGTCCATACTTGTTAATGCTATAACTACATTTGCACCGGATTTAACATTTGAATTTATGCGTACCGACTTATATCAAGGTCATGACTATTATTTGATGGATGAGCTTTTAAGCGATGAACATAAGCTCGTTCGCGATACAGCCCGTGCCTGGGTGAAGAAAGAAGTGTCGCCTATTATTGAACAGGCATTCGAAGAAGGAAAATTTCCTAAGCATCTTTTAAAGGGTTTGGCGGAAATTGGCGGGTTTGGACCATACATTCCTGAACAATACGGTGGAGCCGGATTAGATCAGATTTCTTATGGGCTAATTATGCAGGAATTGGAGCGATGTGATAGCGGATTGAGATCCACATCTTCCGTTCAAAGCTCTCTCGTGATGTATCCTATTTACAAATATGGTAACGAGGAACAACGCCAAAAATACCTACCCAAATTAGCCTCCGGTGAAATGATTGGCTGTTTTGGACTCACTGAACCTGATTTCGGTTCTAATCCTGCTGGAATGGTGAGTAATTTCAAAGATATGGGTGACCATTATCTATTGAACGGCGCTAAAATGTGGATTTCTAATGCCCCTTTTGCTGATATAGCAGTAGTTTGGGCCAAGGATGAAAGCGATCGCATACACGGACTTATTGTGGAACGCGGAATGCAAGGCTTTACCACTCCAACAATGCATGGTAAGTGGAGTCTCAGAGCCTCTGACACCGGCGAATTGGTTTTTGACAATGTAAAGGTTCCTAAGGCTAATTTGCTCCCTAATAAAAGCGGATTAGGTGCCCCACTTGGATGTTTGGATAGCGCCAGATACGGAATCGCTTGGGGTGCAATTGGCGCTGCATTAGATTGTTATGATACTGCGCTTCGTTATTCTAAAGAGCGTATTCAATTTGATAAACCAATTGGTGCTTTTCAGCTACAGCAAAAGAAACTCGCTGAAATGATCACCGAAATTACCAAGGCTCAATTGCTCACCTACAGATTGGGACAGCTTCGCAATGAGGGAAGAGCAAGTACAGCGCAGATTTCCATGGCAAAGCGCAATAATGTTCACATGGCAATTACAATTGCTCGTGAAGCTCGACAAATGTTAGGAGGAATGGGTATTATTAACGAGTATCCAATTATGCGACACATGATGAATCTCGAATCTGTTATTACCTACGAAGGAACCCATGACATTCATTTGCTGATAACCGGAATGGATGTTACCGGGCTTAATGGATTTAAATAGAGATTTAAATTAAATAGTTTGAAGGCCGTTTCTTAGAGAGGGTCTTTTTTTTGTTTATAGTGGAAGCCTTGCTTCAAATCTTTCTACAAACTAAGCTCAAAATCATCCGCATCATTCAAGGCCGGAAATTTCGCCCTGAAATCCTGTAATTCAGAATACGATAAAGTATAAGTAATTAGCCCCTCCTCATTTTTGTTTAGCTCGGCCAACACTTCACCTTTTGCAGAAATAACCATCGAATCTCCTGAATAATCATTGGCGTTAGGATCAGACCCTACACGATTTACAGCAAGGTTATAACTCAGATTTTCTATAGCTCTACTTTTATTCAAAATGATCCATGGGCCAGATCTTACAACCGGCCAGTTTGCTATGTAAATAAGTAAATCATAAGTAGCAGCGGTTTTTTGCAAATTATTTCTGCTCCACACCGGAAAGCGAAGATCATAGCAAATGAGCGGACAGATTTTCCATCCTTTCCACTCAACGATCAATCGCTCAGAGCCTGCTGTATAATGCAAATGTTCATTTCCAAATCGAAATAAATGTCGCTTGTTATAAGTGAAATAATTCCCATCAGGCTGAACCCAGTACAAACGATTATAATAGTTGCCTGAATCCTCCACTGCAATACTCCCACAAACACAAGACTGATAGTCTTTTGCAATTGTTTGCATCCATTTCAAACTATGCATTTCCGGGCCATGTTTTTCATTGCACTTTTCAACTTGCATACTAAAACCGGTACTGAACATTTCGGGTAATACAATGAGGTCTGTTGGGGCTTTTAATCCACGAAGTAATGATTCAAAATAAGCAGAATTTGCTTCAGGATTTTCCCAAATTATATTTCCTTGAATAAGGCAAACTCGAAGATCGTGGTTCATGGTTCAAATATAGGTTCTGTTATGGCATACTGCAAAGGATTTCCGGGTAGTATAATGCGATGCATGTCAGTAATTTCGAATTTGCCTCCTGCTTTATTCCAAACATAGGTTCGGAGAACATAATCTTGAAACCAAGGATCAATATCTGCCAAGCGCAAACCAATACTCAAGCTTTTATTGCCCGAATTAACTGCTTTTACAGAGTTGTAATAAACTAATTTATCATTGTGCATTATGCTTAAAACAATTTCAGTTTGCGGAGGAAAAAGGTCTTTAGCAATAACACTTATAATCAATTCCCTGTTGGGATGAACGTAATATAACTTATCCATCGTCTCAGTAAATGCCAATCCGAATTCTTGTTCAGGTTCAAAATTCAAATAGCCCAAAGCATTAACTCTGTCACCATTAAATTCAAAATCATCCGCGTTTCGCAGCCATGATTTAGAATCGACTATCAAATTGATATCGCTTTGCTTGGTATAGTAGCGTAAGTCTGAATTGAAATAGTTTTTTTGTTCCTTTAGTTTATAGCCCTTGCTGATTAGCACATGGTCAAATTCAGGCCCCGGAGTGTAGAATTGCATGGTTCTGCCCAATAGGACAACTTCAGGGTTTAGGTTTTGAATGTTTGTTCTGAAACAGGCAGTATCACAGGATTCTAGCAGCACTTCAAAATGATTCTGATTTATATCATTTTTGTCAGCAGAATAAGCGAGGTACTCCTCTACTCCGCTAATCATAACCAGTCCAGAAGCGGATGATTTCTTCAGAATTTCTTCTGCATCTTTTAGTACATAATCATATCCTGATTTGTACAAAATATCATAGTGCTTCCTTTCGAAAATTAATGAATAGGCTCCAATAATGCATAATGCAAATCCGACTATATGGAAAAGCACTTTGTGTCTGCGGGCATCAGCAATACCGAATAGAGCTAGAAATAAGAATGGAAGACTAAAATACAGTGATCGCTCCATTAGCACCGGGGCTCGTAAATGGGAGTATACTGACCCAATCACTATGGGAAGAGAAAATAGTAATAGCGCAAACAGCAAATACTTTTGAACCCATTTGAATTGCTTAATCGAAAGCGTCCATATCAGAATTACGGTTGTAACTAAACTGGTAATTAAAATAATGGAGTGATGAAATGTGAGTGAAAAATAGTTTAGTAAAAAATACTTGTCAGGTGCAGATAGCACAGTTCCTATTCCGCCTTTTCCCAGTTGATGCAATGTTATTGGTAAGTGAGGTAAAAACAAAACAGCACTTGTTATTCCGGCAATTATAAAGGGTTTTAGCAATTTTTTTGAAGTGTAGAACAAGGCAATCCCACTAAAAATGACAGCTGATAGAAGCGAAAAATAATGGGTGGTAGCACAAATCAAAATACTAATAACATATATTATTAAATATTTCTTTTTTTCTTGATTATTGAATTCAGTCCATGCCCATACAACAAGCAGATAGAATAATAATCCAAAAGCATAGGGTCTTGCGGTTTGACTATTATACACTGCCGATTGTAGAACACAAAAAACAGAGGCGCTGAGTAGCCCTGAAGTAGAGCTAAACCATTTTTTCCCGATCACAATAATCAAAACCAATGAGGCACAACCGGCAATAATGAAGGGCAATTTTACTACCCATTCTTTCATGCCGAAAAGTTTAACCCATACCCAAAGAAAACTTTGCACAAAAGCGGGATGAGTATCATGTTTGATCCCTTTATTTATAAATTCATAAAATGTTTTGAAATTGAGTCGATACAGAGCACTAAACTCATCATGACTGAATGGTATGGCGTTTAGGTCCCAAACCCTAAGCACTGTTCCGAGTATAAGCACAAACCAGAACCATGGTTCTCGAACGAGTCTAGTTGATGCTTCTGGCTTCATTCAATACTACATAATATGAGTCCGGCTTTCATAAGTATTTCATCGTCCTTTGCAAAACAAAACCGGAGCATCTGTTGATCTTGTTTGTTATGAAAAAATACAGATATTGGAATGGAAGCGATTCCTTTTTCCAAGGTCCATTTCTTGGCGATACTTACATCATCTAATGGACTTAATTTAGAATAGTCAAGCAATTGAAAATAACTTCCAGCACTTGGTTTAAATTTAAATTTACTATTTTTTATTTGTTCGAGAAAGAAGTCTCTTTTTTTGCAATAGAAATCCGAAAGACCAAGATATACCTCTGGATCTTCCAGATAGTCCGCAATGGCATATTGCAAAGGAGTGTTGCAGCAAAACACATTGTATTGATGCACTTTTCTTATTTCTGCTGTTATTTGGGCCGGAGCTGCAAAATATCCGATTTTCCAGCCGGTTGCATGCAGAGTTTTACCAAATGAGCCTACAATAATACTTCGTTCAGCTAATGGAGGATTAGTGGAAACACTGTAATGTTTCTTATGATCAAAAACGATATGTTCGTATACTTCATCGCTCAAAACTATAATATCGGAGTCCCTGGTAATTTTATCAAGTTGTAACAAGTCCTCTTGGGTCCAAACAGTACCACATGGATTATGAGGATTGTTAATCACAATCATGCGGGTTTTATGATTGATCAGTTTTTGAACTTGATTCCAGGGGATGTTGTAATCTGGGGCTTGCAGAGAGCAATACACTGTTTTTCCTCCAGCAAGTTCAACCGCAGGAGCGTAACAGTCATAGGCGGGTTCAAATAAAATGACTTCGTCATCTTCTCGCACCAAGGCCATAATACTTGTGAAAATGGCCTGTGTACCACCTGAAGTAATCGTTATTTCTTCTGCGGGGTCGTAATACCTTCCGTAGAGCTCTTCTTTCATTTTACTTACGCGCTTTCGGAGCTCTGGAATGCCTTGCATTGGAGCATATTGATTTAAGCCCCTTCCAAGGTAATACTGAGCTTTGGACAACAGCTTTTGATCAATGTCAAAACCCGGAAATCCCTGGCTCAGATTTATAGCATTGTGCTCCTGAGCGAGTTTAGACATCACACTGAAAATGGTGATGCCAACTTCAGGAAGTTTGGAGCTTATTTTGGAAATGCGATTTTGCATATTATGAAATAGGTTTTTGCTTTACTTCAAGACATTGAATATAGTTTTAATTCGCATTGGTAATTCAGGGTTCCAATAATTTGAAAACAACTTGAGGGTCCATGAAACTTTTTCTTTGTAATTTAGTATGTTTATAGGCATTAAAAATATAACCTTTATGTTAGGCTCAAAATTCCTTTCGCTTACTTTGCTATTATTGATCGTGTTAACTTCAGAAGCTCAAGAAACCCCTTATATTGATGGGCAATTGATTGTTCAACTTGCTCCGGGATACAAGCCTGACGAGGTTTTGAAGGATTTTCAACAACTGAATGGACAATTTGTAGGTCTTCGTTCCGCTCAAATTCTATCCGACAGCCAAGGAATTTATTTGTTCTCTTTCGCTGATGAAGAAGTTGATGCATCCTTACTAAAAGCGAGAATTAACGCCCATTATGCTGTTCTTTTTGCTCAGTTTAATCATCTAATTTCAGAGCGAATTCTTCCAAATGATCCTTCAATTGCTACTCAATGGCACCATGTTGATGGTAGCGATAACGACATAGATTCTGATTTGGCTTGGGATATTACTACCGGTGGATTTACCGCTAATGGAGATGAAATTGTGGTTTGTGTAATTGAAGGGGGTGGTTCTAACTATAACCATAATGATCTAATTGCAAATCACTGGGTTAATTCATCTGAAATTGCCGGCAATGGTATTGATGATGATAGTAATGGTTATGTCGATGATTTTAATGGTTGGAATGTTGCAAATGGAAATGGCAATATCAGTGCCGGGGGACATGGTACAGCAGTGAGTGGAATGATTGGTGCTCGTGGCAACAATTCTATAGGGGGAGCAGGAGTCAATTGGAATGTTAGAATTATGCAGGTTCAAATGGGTGGAATCAGCGAGGCAAATGTGATTGCAGCGTATGAATATGCTTACGACATGCGAAATCTCTACAATACCAGCAATGGTGCTCAAGGAGCTTTTGTAGTGGCCACCAATGCTTCATGGGGAATTGACAATGCAAATCCTGCCAATTATCCTGCCTGGTGTGCAATGTATGAGGCTCTGGGACAAATTGGTGTGTTAAACTGTGGCGCAACTGCAAATAATAATGTGAATATTGATGTAGTAGGAGATATGCCTACAGCTTGTTCTAGTGATTATATGATATCAGTTACTGCCACAAATAGCAGCGATGTGAGAACATTTTCGGGTTATGGTGTGAATACCATTGACTTAGGTGCTCCCGGTGAAAGTGTTTACCTGCCAAGCGGATCGTCTAATTACTCCTTTACTTCAGGAACCAGTTTTGCCTCTCCCTGTGTGGCAGGGGCCATTGCTTTGATGTATTCAGCTCCTTGTTCTGATTTGGCGGATCTTGCTCTAGCTAACCCTGAGCTGGCTGCCACATTGGTGCGACAATACTTATTCGATGGCGTAGATCCTGTGGCCAATCTCGCTGCAGAAGTGGCTACCGGTGGACGATTAAACGTAAGAAATAGTATTGATCTCCTTTTGAATAATTGTGGACCAATAGAACCTTGTCAGCATGTTTCACTTAATTACAATGTTTCTTGTGTTTATGATGAAATAAGTGATTCTGTTGTACCTCTGATTTCATTGGATTTTGAGATGAGTCAGAACTATTGTCAGGTTGAAGACATTTGCTACAGAGCCGCAGGTGATGCTAATTTTACATGCATCAATTTGCCATCTCAGGGCATTATCGTCAATAATAATAACAGTGTTTTCGATTTATTAGGTCTTGAAGCTAATACAGAATATGAGTTCTATTATTCTACTTCGGATTATACTGATTTAACAATAACTTTTACTACTGACAATTGCTCCGCGTTGCTTGCAGGCTGTTTAGACCCTGCTGCTCTCAATTATGATTTGAATGCTGATATTGATAATAACTTATGCATCTATCCATGCGTGGATGTTGAACTCAATATTCTTACCGATTGCTGGGGAGAAGAAGTGTCATGGCAAATTCTCGATAACAATAATAATGTAGTAGCATCGGTATTGCCTAATTCTTATGGCGATCAGATCACTTATACCTGGAATGGATGTTTGAGTGACGCGTGCTATACTTTCAGAATTTCAGATTCTTTTGGTGATGGATTAGCTGGTGCAATGTATGGAGGCTGTGGGCTGAATGGAAATTATAATATGACAGACATGTACGGAAATGTGCTGGTTCAAATGGGAAATCCAAATTATGGCTCAGAAGCTAGTCATGTTTTTTGCGTAGAGCTTATTATTATTGAAGGTTGCACCAATCCTTCAGCTTGTAATTATAATCCAGATGCCAATATGAATGATGGCTCATGCACATATCCGGGATGTACTGATCTAATTGCATGTAATTACAATGCCGCCGCAGGTTGTGAAGACGGAAGTTGCACCTACAACTGCAATGATTGTCCGGGTGATTTTGATGCCGATAATTTTGTCAACACCAATGACTTACTTTTCTTGCTTTCGGAGTATGGTTGCACAGTAGCTTGTTTCGCAGACATGAACGGAGATAGCGAAGTGAATACGAATGATCTGCTTTCATTCTTAACTTATTTCGGCGCAGATTGTAACTAAGATTAGCAAGTACATGAGGGTATTATTGCACAAATGCGATTTTACCCACATTTCCTACTTCCCCATCAAGCGTTGTAGCAAATACCAAATAGATGCCTGTTGCTACGCGCTGACCATTATAATCTTGACCATTCCATGTTGCTCTTCCACCGTTAGAGCGAGTTTCGAAAACAAAGTTTCCGCTTACGTCCGTGATTTTTATGTCGCTGTTATAGGCTAGTCCATCAATAGTTATTACACCTGAATACTCTGGTCTTACCGGATTGGGAAAAACTTTAATATTTTCTATTTCAGGATCAAAATTTGTCGCCGTCCCTCTGAATGATATAAGTCCTTTATCAGAGCTGAAGTAAACTTCACCATTATCTTGATTGATTGCAATATCATTAATAGAATTAGATAAAAGGGGACTGTTATCAACTGTAAATCTGGATAATTGCTCCAATCCATCGGGACTCATCAAAAACACTCCTCCGCTGGATGTGCCAATCCACTTGCGATTTCCGCCGTCAATTTCTATGGATGTAATCAATTCTGTTTCTAGTAATAGTTGAATATTGCCATCCTGCTCAATTAAAATTTGTTGAGCATCAAAATTGTCGTCAGAAAACAAAGAGGACGGGGTGTAAAAAACCGCCGGCCCTTGTGATGTTCCAACCCATATTTCTCCATCCAGATCTTCTTCAATGGCATAAACGTCCGCTGATGGCAATGCACCTGCACCTTCTTCAGTGCTGAGTATTATAAATTCGTCATCATTGGTGTTACTTATAGTGCCTTTGTGATCTAATACCGCAATCCCTTTACCATTGGGCAGAATAAGCCAAACTTGATTGTAATCGCGCATCGCAACTACGTCACTTACCAATTGAGTGTTGCTCAGATTTGGCTCAAAACTAAACGAAGTAAAACCGCCACTAGCCTTTTTAACATGCAAATGCTCAGAGGTATACGCATTGCTAAACCACAAATTACCCTCAGCATCAAAATCAAGCCCTGAGATCATATATCGATCGTCATTATGAATATTGGAAGACTTAATTGTGCTATTGCTCTCGTTAAAAATAGTTATCACATTTCCATTTAAAACCTCAATTAACCCTTCCTCAAATGATCCAAAAAAGACGTGATCATTATTTAATGGATCTATTGCCACATCCATAATATCATTAACAGAACCAATGCTGTTAATGCCGGAGGGAGAAGGGATGTATTTCCAATTTTCGTTTACAAGTCCGTAGAATCCTTTTTTATCAAAATTATTTAACCAACTTTGAGAAACGCCACCTGATGCTACCCAAATATTGTGATTGTAGGCATCTATTCTGCGCACATTCACGTGTGCAGGACCGGCGGGCATAATGTTGAAATCCCCTTTCTGTGCTGTAGAAGCTATCAGCCCATTTTCTGCATTCGCAATCCAGAGGTCACCAATCTCATCCAAGATTATGCTCTCAGGTCTCAAGTCTTTAGACGCTAAATTGTATGAAATGTAGATGTCTTCCAAATTCGCATTGTACTTTCTTAAGTGGTCATAGCTCCCAACCAGCAACAAGTCTTCGGTAAGATGTATATCTCTAATCCATGAACCATCGTACTCGGGTTTTACAGCCCAATTGCCGCCATCTATGGCCTTGAAATAAAGCTTATCCGTTACATCATTGTCGAGCACAGCAATCATCCATTGTGAATTTACCCTGAAGTGCGAATAGGCTGCTGCAGGTTCCGGTAGATCTGTTATTTTGCTCCAGTTAATGAAATTGGCGAGAAAAGGATTGGAGGATTCTGCCTTGTATATTCCTTCTTCCGTGGCGGCATAAAAGTATTGTCCATCATCATCAAAATCAAAAACTCTCAAAAGGGCTCCGTTCACTCCTATAAAGTAGGTGTCTTTAATTTCTCTGTTGGCGTAATCAAGCTGAACAATGCCAAATCCACAAGCCAAATATGCATAGCCACCATAAAAGTGAATGGCGTTTATCGATTTATTTCCAAGGATACTACTCCGTTCTATATCCGCCAAGTTGAAGGGAGATCCATTCACAACCAAGTCTATATTGCCATTTTCATAACCTATAACCAAAGTGTTTTTGCTTGCATCATAATTAATGGCCGAAATACCGGTGTCGCTGAGTCCATTTGCCTTACTTAGTCGTTCTACACTCTGGTCTGAAGTGTTGTATGTAAAAAGGGAAAAAGGACTTGCACAGTAAATAATTCCATCCCCTGAACATACGTCAATGGTTGCGCTAAAAGGCAAATGATCTCTCCATTCGCCTACCGGAATTTGGGCGCGAACTTGAATCGTGAAAGCAATGGAAGAAAGAATGAGAATTATAGACTTCATGAAAAAATGCTGTTCTGGTTGAAAATATAAAGGCAATGTTATAACGCAAGTTGAAAGCTTTCAGTATAACAAATGCCAAAGCCAAAGTTCCCAAAATATTGGGCTTCTTGAACTTTTAAGTCTCAACTTTCAATTCAAGTACTTTCTAACTACTCTTGAAAATGGAAAAGCCTGTCTATAACAGACAGGCTTTCAGTATAATACGAGATTTAATTCTGAGTCCTAAATCAGAAATCACAATGTTCCCCTAGATTCCTGTTCGCGCTCAATAGCTTCAAAAAGGGCCTTGAAATTTCCTTTCCCGAAGCTTCTGGCCCCTTTGCGTTGAATAATTTCAAAGAAAAGGGTAGGGCGATCTACTACAGGTTTTGTAAACAATTGAAGAAGATAACCTTCTTCGTCCCTATCGATTAGTATGCCCAGAGCTTTGAGTGGAGCTAAATCTTCATCGATATGACCAACACGATCCAAAATATCGTCGTAATAGGTTTCTGGAACATATAAAAACTCTACACCACGCTCTTTCATTGCAACAACTGTTTCTACTATGTTATCAGTAGCTAAGGCAATATGCTGCACACCGCTTCCCTTATAAAAGTCGATATATTCTTCAATCTGGCTTTTTTTACGACCTTCTGCTGGCTCGTTGATAGGGAATTTAATGCGTCCGTTGCCATTGCTCATTACTTTAGACATAAGGGCAGTAAATTCAGTGCTGATATCGCTATCATCAAATGAAATGATTTGTGCAAATCCCATTACACGGGTATAAAAATCAACCCATTTATTCATTTCACCCCAACCCACATTGCCTACCATGTGATCAATGTACATGAGGCCTGTATCTTTTGGCTTGTAATAAAGATCCCATTTTTTATAGCCTGGCAGAAAAAGGCCATTGTAGTTTTTTCGTTCTACAAAAATGTGAACCGTATCTCCATAAGTGTTGATGCCAGAGCGAACTACAGTGCCATGCTCGTCCTTTTCTTCTATTGGCTCCATAAAGGATTCTGCACCGCGTTTGGTGGTTTCTTCCCAACTTTTACGGGCGTCATCTACCCAAAGAGCTATCACTTTCACGCCGTCGCCATGCTTGGCTAGATGCTCATTGATTGGGCTTTCGGGGACCAGCGAAGAGGTTAGAACTAAACGTATTTTATCCTGCTGAAGAACATAAGAAACACGGTCTTTTACTCCCGTTTCAAGCCCTGAAAATGCCAAAGGTTGAAAACCAAATGCGGTTTGATAATAGAGGGCGCTTTGTTTAGCATTTCCCACATACATTTCTACGTAATCGGTTCCAAGCAAAGGGAGAAAATCTTCCGCTTGTGGAACTATTTTTTCGAGTTTTAATGAAGTGCTATCTGTAATCATGGTACTAATTATTGAAGATTAAGCCGGATCTATCCAGGATTTGTAATACTGTGGATCTGAAATATCAAGTGCTGTTTGAGTGAGTTTTAATGGCTTAAAAGTATCAACCATAACGGCTAATTCAAGGGTTTCTTTTTTGCCGATGCTTTTTTCCATGGCCCCCGGATGAGGACCATGAGGAATACCGCCGGGATGAAGGCTCAAATAGCCTTTATCCACGTGATTGCGACTCATAAAATCGCCATCCACGTAGTAAAGCACCTCATCAGAGTCGATATTGCTGTGATTGTATGGCGCCGGTATGGCCTGAGGATGATAATCGTATAAGCGCGGACAGAAAGAACAAATAACAAAATTATGTCCTTCAAAAGTCTGATGAATTGGAGGAGGCATGTGCACTCTGCCATTAATCGGCTCGAAATCATGAATAGAGAAGGCATAAGGGTAATTATATCCATCCCATCCAACAACATCAAATGGATGGCTGGCATAAACTAATTCATGCAGCATGTTTTCCTTGCGGATTTTCATTCTGAATTCGCCCTTTTCATCAAAAGTCTCCAATTCATTTGGACGACGGATGTCGCGCTCACAAAATGGACTATGTTCCAACATTTGCCCAAAATGATTTCGGTATCGCTTGGGAGTTACAATCGGGCTAAAAGATTCTACAATGAGTAAGCGATTATCCTCTGTATCAAAATCAATCTGGTAAATCATTCCACGTGGAATAATGAGGTAATCACCATAACTGAAGGAGAGATTGCCGAGCATGGTCCTGAGTTTCCCGCTTCCACGATGAACAAATAGCATTTCATCGGCATCGGCATTTTTGTAGAAATAAGAACGCAAACTCCTACGAGGTGCAGCAACAGATAGATTTAAGTCATTGTTGAACATCAATACTTTTCTGCTTTCCAGAAAATCATCGATGGCAGGAACTTCAAAGCCGCTAAGCATTTGACTCCTGATGTTTTTATTTAGGGCTGCTTTGGGACTTACGTCAATGGCTTCCTTTACTTCCAAAACCTGAGTAGGCCTATGAACATGATAAAGAAGCGAAGACATGCCGCTAAATCCCTCTGTTCCAAATAGTTGCTCGTAGTAAATGTTTCCGTCTTCTTTGCGGAAAATAGTATGCCGCTTGTGGGGAAATTTACCGAGGCTATGATATATAGGCATAGTAAATAAGTGATTTAATGAATGAATAAGTGATTTAACCCAGAAATTAAAGGGTATTAATCACTCCGGATTGCGCTTGAGGCGCTGCTTTATGAACGGAAAATAGGTTGAATAATGCTCAATCACCAAACAAAAATAAGCATTCTGCAACCGAAAAACATGACTTTGCTTAGGAGCTTAGAATCAGATTTGTAAATCTTTAGCCAATTCCAAGCTCATCTAAGGCCGCCGTCACAGAACTGCGTTTTCTGGAGGCAACAGGAATTTGAGTTTTATCTTTCATTACCAAAAGACCTCCATCCGTCTTGATAAACTCTCGAATATGGGCCATGTTCACTAAATGACTTTGATGAGCTCTCATAAATCCAAAAGGGCTTAATAAATCATCAAAATCTTTAAGGGTTCTTGTCACCAAAACTTGTTCTCCATCCATCAGGAAAAACATGGTGTAAGAGCCGTTTGATTCACATTGAACGATTTCTGCAATTTCAACAACTCGCACTTTATCTTGCGAATTCAGAACTAATCTTTTGCTTCCGCCTTGTAGGTGACTTTTAAGAGTATCTATCCTCTCGCGCTCGGTTTTGGATGCTTTGTGCACAGCCTCCTGAAGCTGTATCGGATCTATAGGTTTTAGCAAATAATCTACTGCCGAAAATCGAAATGCACGTATGGCATGTTCGTTGGATGCGGTTGTGAAAATGAGCTTAAAATTTTTTTCCGGCAGAATTTCGAGTAAATCAAACCCGCTTCCATCATTCATTTGAATGTCCAGAAATACAATGTCTGGTTCGGTTTCACGAAATAATTTCGCCCCACTAACTACTCCTTCCGCCTCTCCAACTACCTCAACCTGAATACAGTAGTCCTTTAAATCTGCACGCAAAGCAGCTCTTGAATGGGGAAGGTCATCTATAATTATTGCTCTAAACATTTTTCAAATTCTTATTCAGGTTAAAATTACATCATTGCGGACATCAGTCATAAGCGCTGCTAAAGTCTTTCCCTTGATCGCAAGAACTTTGCCTTTATTCGCTTAAATCCGCAGTAAATTAAGAGGGATTTTGATGCGAACTCTTGTTCCGATGGCTTCTTTTTTGTCATTGTACAGATCTTCAAAATGGATTTGCGTTTCTGATTTACCCGCCAAGAGTTCCAATCTTTCTTCGGTAACTGCTAGCCCGGCAGATTTATGATGAACGGCACTTTTGTTTTTCTCTCTGGCAGCTTTGCGCCCAATGCCATTATCTTCAATAGTAATATCCAGATTTCCATTATTTTCTTTAAAAGCGATCACTAATTTACCTCCTTTGCCTAGAGGAGCGAGCCCATGTATAATGGCATTTTCTGCAAATGGCTGAACTAATAATGGAGGAATTTCCAGCGTTTCAGGATCCACTTCAGAAATAATTTCAAATTCAAAAATATCAGCTCTAGTAGATTTTTCAAGTTCGAGATAATTGCGAAGGGCTTCAATTTCTTCCGAGATCATCACTTTTTCTTCCCTGCTATTCTCCAAAATTTGCCTCATCAATTTAGAAAATCTCGATAGCTGTTGTCGCGCTCCTTTGTAATCCTCGGTTGCAATTAAACCTTGAATGGAATTGAGCGTATTGAACACGAAATGAGGATTCATTTGCAATCGCAATGACTTCTGCTCTAGTTCAATCAGCTTTTTTTCCATTAATAATTTGGCGTTTTTTTCACGCGATCGCCTTTGAGTAGATTTCAGAATGATCATAAATATGGACACCACCAGTAGCGCTACTGCCAAAACAGAGGCCCAAATAAACCATGTTTTTTGCCAATAGGGTTGTAGAATAACAAACGGAACAGAGCTGGTTTGACTGCATATTTCTTCAGAAATGCAGGCTCGCATGAGCAAAGAATACGATCCTGGTTTAAGGTTGCTGAAAGTGGCGTTATTTAAGGGCATCGGAGGGGTCCAAGAGGTGTCAAGTCCTGATAATTTCCATTGAAATAATACGCCTTCTGGATCACCAAGATGAATGCCGGCAAAATCAAAACTCAAATGATTTTGTTCATAGGTGAGAATTAAGGTGTCTTTCAATCCACCCCATGAATTAAGAAAGCTCTTGAGGGGTGTTTCATTTAAAGGCTGATAAAAAAGTGAAATTCCCGAAACAAATGCACTTGGAGCGGATTTATTTGGGCTAATATTTTCTTCGGTGGAAATGCAATTAATTCCGTCAATAGTACCAAACCATAAACGTCCCCGGCTGTCGAGTACAGAAGAATTCATACAAGTTTCTATGCCTTCAAAACCATCTCTTTGTCCGTAGTGTTTAATGTCAAGAATTGCTCCTTGAGCATCTGTATTCAAACGATAAACCCCGGTTTGATCACCGGCCCAAACAGCACCATTTTGATCCTGTTGCATTAAATAAATGTAACCGCCCTTGGGTTGAAATTGCGAAGGAGGATATTCAATTTTAAATTCGCTTTGGTTGAGGTCTATTCTGCAAAATCCTTCGCCTGTTCCAATCCATAGCCAATTGTTTCTGTCAATAATCAGCGATTTAATTTCAATGTTTTTTAATCCCTGCTCTTTTCCGAAGTTTATTATTTGGTCTTCTGTAGTTACTAAGCCGAATCCACCAGATTCTGTACCGTACCAAACTCGCTGTAAACGATCTACGCATAAAACGTTCACTCTGTCATGAGCCAAATTAGAATTAGCCTGATTGAAATAATAGATTTCCGCTTTTTGGAATGGATTCAGCTCGAAGGCATTCTCAATTCGTGCTATGCCGCCTCCACTAAGAGCTAACCAAACTCTGCCACTATTGTCGCTTTTGATGTTCTTGACCCAAGGAGCTATAAGCCCTTGTTTTTCATCAATATTCCATGTGGTATCTGCGTCATAAATTTGGAGTCCATTGCCTTCTGTCCCGGCCCATATTCTGCCTTGCTGATCTTTAAATAAGGACTTAACCTTCACATTGTAAAGAGCAGAATCTTGGGTAATTCGGGCATTTGTTGGGTCATATCTGATTAAACCTTTATCGGCAACGCCCATCCAGATGAGACTGTCTGGACCTTCTATTATAGAGTAAACCTGTCGGCCCGGTAATCCTGAATCTTTATTCAAATGTCGAACTTCTGCGCCGTAGTATCTTGCGAGACCACCACCGTAAGTCCCAACCCAGATATTTTCCCAGCGGTCTTTTAAAATGCATTTTACTTGATTATTAGGAAGCCCATTTCTGTCATCCAAAACAATGTGGTGCATGGTTTCGGTATTGAGGATGTGCAAACCTTCATCAAGCGTTCCAATCCACAATGATCCCGGTTCGGTTTCGTAAAAGCAATGCGCAGTTTTGTCTTCTTGTCCAGCGATCACTGCAACACTAGCCCCAACTTTTTTGGCTATCCCTTTGCTGTAAAAGCCTATCCACAAAACCCCTTCTTTATCTTCATAAAGGGCATTTACCACGCCATTTTGGGTTGATAGTTCTTCGATAATCTTGCCATCATCTGAATAATGGTAAATTTTGCCATTTACTGCGACCCAGATACCATTTTTAGAATCAGCCAAGGCAAAAATGGGCTTAGAAGCCAGGATATTAGTTACTTGTGGATTTTCGGGAGATGTACAATTTAAAAGGTACAAACCTTTATTACTGCCAAGCCAGATCTGACCGGGTGCTCCCGATTGCAAAAAATCCACTTGAATTTCATCTGGAAATACATTTAGAAATTCTGAGCCGTTAAATGCCCGAAGTCCTTTTTCAGTGCCAACCCAAAGTAAGTCATTGCAGAATTCCAGGCTCAGAATTTTATTACTTGGCAATCCTTCTTCAATGCCGAAATTTTTAAATCTTCGGCCATCAAATCTGCTCAATCCACCGCCAATAGTGCCGATCCACAAATAGCCTTTATTTTCTTGGAGCAAGCAATGCACCTGAGACTGTGGCAATCCCTCTCTGATATTATAACTGCGAAAGGAGTATTGCTGAGCCAGACTGTTACTTGCAAAAGCAACAGAAATAACAATTAAACAGGAGATAAGCTTGAGCAGCCTCATTTCCCGAAGATAAAGCGAAATGATGATTTATCGCAAACGAAGCTTGTCACCAGGTTTCACTTGGGCATCATTGCTGAGTTCATTGCGCTTGCGAAGCTTAGTTTCCTTAACACCCAGTTTTTGCGAAATGGACCATAAAGACTCCCCTTCCTCCACAATATAGGTATCTGTTGCTCTTGATTTGTTCCGCTTTGGCTGTAAATAGATGATCTGTCCGCTTGCCGGAACGGCGTTTTCTTTCAGCTCATTGTACTTGTTGAATTGCCAAATCATCATGTCGAGCTCTTTAGCTAATAACGAGTATGTATCGCCTTCTTTAGCAATAATATACTTGATGTCGTTATCTGAAAAGAGAATCGCCCTTCCATTTCCAATGGTTATTTCGGAAGGGATATCACCATCTGAATTATTCTTTTTCCCTTTGCGATGGTTATCTGGAATATTAGCCACGGGCCCTTTAGAGCCATCAGGTAATTTGCCATCTTTAATATATTTCATTCCTTCTCTGTCGAATTCATGAAGGTTATTTTCTTCGATTATTCTAATGAGAAGAGCTGCATATTGGGGATTGGTGGCATAACCAGATTTTTTAAGGCCACGAGCCCATTCTTGATAATCATCGGACTTCAGTGCAAATAGACTTTCATATCTCTTGCGCATGAGAAAAATGCTATGATCTTCGTAGGATTCTCTTGGGTGTTCATATTTTCTAAAACACTCTCCCTTTTGGTCATCGTCATGATAAACGCGTTGGCCTTTCCAGTCGTCATGGCATTTAATTCCAAAATGGTTATTGGAGCGTTTTGCCAATTCGCTATTGCCGTCTGCACTTTCTAGGATTCCTTGCGCCAACGTAATACTGGCAGGAATGCGATGAGTAGCCATTTGAAGAATGGCTTCATCTTTCCAAATGTTGATATATTCCGAGCGGGTAATTTTTTTTCCATCACCGGAAAAATCAAAATTGTTGTTTGCCATGACAGAAAATGCCTGGGACAAAATTATTGTTATTACCAAAAATGCTTTCATAGTGTTGCGCAAATTGCCTTGTGGTAAAAGTAAAACGGCTTACCAAGGCTTTTTCAACACTAAACGCAGGTTATTAACAATTTAGCGTGTACTGTATAGGTAGATAGATGATTGTCAGACACTTAAAGTTCTTCTGATTTGGTCATAACGCCAACTTCGTCGTAATAATTCCAAACACCGCTTCTTTTTCCGGTGGTGTATTGTCCTTCGATCCTGGTTTGACCATTTTCGAACCAAGCTTTGTAAGGGCCTTCGAGCACTCCAGTGTTATAAGTGTTTAATGACCAAGGTTTGCCATCAGTGTAATAAGTTTCCCAAGCTCCGTTTCTTTTGCCTTCCTGAAAAGAACCTTTCATGTGGATTTGCCCAGTTTCATAAAAAAGGGTTTGTTCTACAATCTGTTCAGTACCCGGAAGCATTTTTACCAAGTTTTTTGCTTGACCACCAGGGAAAGACTCTATCACTTTTTCAGATAGATTGGATTGTTCAGGCTGTGTTAAGTCAACAGTTTCAGAACTGCAAGACGACAAACAAATGCCTGTCAGTAAGGCGAGCGCGAGAATAGAGTACCTCATGGCTTATTTTTTTCTTTCAATGGTGTAATGTACAAGTCCTTCGAGAGATTTTCTTGCATCTGATTCAGGAAATTGTACAAGAATTTTCAACGCCTCGTCTCTATACTGATACATAAGACCTCTTGTGTATTCAATTCCCCCACTTTTAATTACAAAATCAACCACTTCCCTCACTTTATCGGCATTTTCGTAGTGGTTCTTGATAATGGAATTAATTCTTCTCTTGTCGGCAGAACTTGCATGTTGAAGAGCATAAATCAAGGGCAAGGTCATTTTACGTTCTTTGATATCTATTCCCGTTGGTTTGCCGATATCACCATCGCCATAGTCAAAAATATCGTCCTTAATCTGGAATGCAACACCCACCGCCTCTCCAAAAGCTCTCATTCTGATCGAATCTTCTTCTGAAGCTTTGGCCGAAACAGCCCCGCTTTCACAACATGCTGAAATTAATGACGCTGTTTTTTTTCTTATAATTTCAAAATATACCGATTCAGTAATGTTGAGCAATCTGGCTTTTTCCATTTGCAAAAGCTCGCCCTCACTCATTTCTTTTACCGCGCGACTCACAATTCCAAGCACTCTGAATTCTCTTTGTTCAACAGATAAAATAAGCCCTTTGGCCAGTAAGTAATCACCTACTAACACGGCAATTTTGTTTTTCCAAAGCGCATTTAATGAAAAAAATCCCCGACGCATGTTCGCATCGTCCACTACATCATCATGAACTAATGTTGCCGTATGAAGCAGCTCAATCAATGAAGCGGCATGAAAAGAACTTTCACTAACTCCGCCATTAATTTTGGCAGCGAGAAATACAAACATGGGACGCATTTGTTTGCCTTTTCGCTTAATAATATAATGGGTGATTTTGTCGAGCAAAGGGGCGCTGCTTCTCATAGCTTCTTTGAAATGCTTCTCAAATGCACCCATTTCTTCGAGAATGGGAGATTGTATTTCTTTAACTGTGATCATTTAATGTTTCAAAGGTAGTTCTTGTTAGTTAACACAACCATCGTGAAAACCTAATTTTTAAGTAATAAATGCCCCCTTGATGTTTGTACATTTGTTTTTCCAAATCAAATGTTAAATTATGAACTTTAAATTACCTCTTTGGCTGATGTCACTTTTTGCCGCTTTTGGCCTGAGTGCTCAGCATAGTTGCCTAGATCACCAAGGGCATATTTGCTCTCTTGAAGGTGTTTTCGAAAATCGCTTCACATACATTGCACCACCCGCTGGCTTTGTACAAGGTGCAGACAGAGATGTAACAATCACTATAAATTATACTGGTTTTACAGTTCAGGCGCAGAATGCATTTCAGTATGCAGTAGATATTTGGGCATCTCTTTTAGATTCCAATGTTCCCATTGTAATTAATGCAACTTGGGAAAATATTCCAGGCAATACACTCGGATATGCAGGAGCTCAGTATTATTATCCAAATGTTCCGGGTGCTGGCAACAATTATTATCATCCTGCAGCTCTGGCCAATAAAATCGCTGGTTCTGATCTTTTACCGGGGCAAGTAGATATCGCGGCAACTTTTGATAGCGGAACATCCTGGTATTTTGGCACGGATGGCAATTGTCCTGCTAATCAATTCGACTTTGTTTCGGTAGTTCTTCATGAGCTTGGGCATGGCATCGGAATGGTGGGTTCAACGGCTGTTAATGCTGGATTAGGTTCATTTGCCTTTCATCCGAATTTCGATATTTACGATAGTTTTGTTGAAAACAATCCAGGGACTGACATTATTACTTATTCCAATAATTCGGCTTCTCTTGCAACGCAACTTCAGGGAAATAATCTTTTCTGGAATGGTGCTTTTGCTCTTGAAAATAACAACGGTACTCGTCCAAAACTTCATGTGCCAAATCCTTGGTCACAAGGATCCTCTTATGCTCATCTCGATGAGTCGCTGTATCCTGCTGGAAACGTTAATTCACTTATGACTCCACAAATTGGTTTTGCAGAAGCAATTCATGATCCGGGACCAATCGTGTTGGGCATGATGGAAGACATAGGATGGAACATCAACCAAGGTGGAGGCGGCGGTGATTGCGTAAACTATAACTTCTATCTCGAAACGGATTGCTGGGGAGAAGAAACTTCATTTTATATCATAAATGATTTTGGAGCAATTGTATACAACATTAATCCAAACACCCTCGCAGATCTTACTGCCTATTCAGTTGATGTTTGTCTTGAACCTGGTTGTTATACACTAGTTATTGAAGATTCTTTTGGCGATGGAATGGCGGGATCACAATATCCTGAATGTCTTATCGATGGATTTTATCAATTAACCGATGAGAATGGTGGTAATGTTGCTATAATGGTCGTAGCAAACTTTGGCGATATCATTTCCTATGATTTTTGTGTAGATGGGCCAAATCCTTCCACCATCTGCGATTGCGCAGGTACCGTTCATACCGATGGAGTATTGGTATGGCTGGGCGATGGATTTGTTGATGATGGTGGCTTCACATGGGAAGGTCAGTTTGTAGATTTCAATTGCTCTACTTGGGGTTACGACTGTGGCGATATTCCCGGTGCTCCTGTAAATGATCCTTATGGGGTTTGTTTTGGTAATCTCCCTCCTCAAGGCGGATGTATTGATCAAAACTGTGGTCCATTTGCTCTAGAGATTATTCAGGCCCCATGTGCTGATAATGGCAATGGACTTTTACCTGTTTTTGAATTAGTTTTTACTACCGGTGGCTGTATTGTTGAAGAAGTTTGCCTTTTAGTAAATGGAGAAGAAACTTGTTATTACTTCCCTGATTTTGGAATTTTCCCAGGTGATGGAGAGTCTGTGTTCTTTATTGATACTGAACCAGGCGCTACGTATGTAATCGAATTCACCACTGATAATGGTGATTTAGCCGGACCATATCTCTGGTTAAACGGAACCTGTAACAATGAAGAAACCATTTGTGATTGTAATGGAACTGAACTTTCTATTGGCGTGCTTTCTTGGTTGGGCGATGGTTTTGAGGATTTTAATGATTTTGAGTGGGAAGGACAATTGGTTAATTTCAATTGTGCCACTTGGGGTTATGACTGTGGTGACATTGTTGCTGCACCAAATCAAGATCCTTTTGGCGTTTGTCTTGGAAACCTGCCTCCAAATAATGGTTGCGAGGCACAAATTTGTGCTCCCTTAGCTATGGAGTTTGAACAAGTGCCCTGTATAGATAGCGGAGATGGATTATTGCCCGCTATTAATATCACCTTCGCTACAGGGGGCTGCCTGGTTGAAGACCTTTGCTTTATTGTAAACGGGGAAGAAACTTGTTTCAACTTACCGGCAAATGATATTGTTATAGGAAATGGAGAAATCCTTTTGTTTTTCAATACCCAACCAAATACGCAATATACTTTCTACTTCACAACAGACAATGGCGATGTTTCTGGATCATACATCTGGAACAACGGCAATTGTAATAATGAAGAAACCATTTGTGATTGTAATGGAACTGAACTTTCTATTGGCGTGCTTTCTTGGTTGGGCGATGGTTTTGAGGATTTTAATGATTTTGAGTGGGAAGGACAATTGGTTAATTTCAATTGTGCCACTTGGGGTTATGACTGTGGTGACATTGTTGCTGCGCCAAATCAAGATCCTTACGGGGTTTGTGAAGGAAATCTTCCTCCAAATAATGGTTGCGAAGTTTCTGTTTGTGACCCTATGGCTATGAGCTTTAATCCTCTCCCTTGCGTTGACAATGGAAATGGATTGTTGCCTTCACTTGAAATTACATTTAGCATCGGTGGTGGCTGTATTGCGCAAGAACTTTGCCTGTTTGTAAACGGTGAAGAAACGTGTTTCTTCTTGCCGGATTATGAATTATTTCCTGGCAACGGCGAGAGCATTATTTTGATTGATACTGAACCCGATGCTGTTTATTCCTTCTTTTTTACTACCGATCAAGGTGAGGTTTCCGATTTGCAATTTTTTACCAATGGAAACTGCAATAACGAAGAACTCGTTTGCGATTGTGATGGATTACAGCATACCATTGGAGTTACCTCATGGTTAGGGGATGGGTTTGCAGATGATGGAACTTATTTCTGGAATGGACAACCAGTTAATTTCGATTGTTCTACTTGGGGATTTGACTGTGGAGACATTGAGAATGCGCCAGTCTTAGATCCTTATGGCGTGTGTATGGGCAATTTGCCGCCACAAAATGGTTGCGCAGATGGTGATTGCGATCCTCTTTCGATGGATCTCGAACAAATACCTTGTATTGATGCCGGAGACGGATTGTTCCCATCCATTAATGTGATTTTCAATATTGGAGGAGATTGTTTAGTGGATCAGTTGTGCTTTATTGAAAATGGCAATGAGACTTGTTTCGATTTACAGGAATTCGAATTATTCTTGGGCGATGGCGACGCGTTAAACATTGTGAATACAAATCCTAACGGCATTTACACCTTCTATTTTAGCACCGATGATGGATCGGTTTCTCCAACTTTTTATTGGGAAAATGGAAACTGTAATAATGAAGTCATCATTTGTGACTGTGCTGGAAATCAATTAACAAGTGGTGTTTTGGATTGGTTGGGTGATGGTTTTGCAGATCAGGCAACATACTTATGGGATGGAACCTTAGTTGATTTCGATTGTGCAACTTGGGGTTATGACTGTGGCGATATTGTTGGCGCACCAAATCAAGATCCTTTTGGTGTTTGTGATGGAAACCTCCCTCCAAATAATGGTTGTGTTGGCGAAATATTGGGATGTATAGATCCTTCAGCACTTAACTACAACCCTGCCGCTACCATAAATGATGGTTCATGTTTATATGAGCTGGTTGAAGGTTGCACTGATCCTGAAGCTTGTAATTTTGATCCTGAAGCGCAGATTGATGATGAAAGCTGCTATTACGGTTGCTTTGGATGTACAGATGATGAGGCTTGTAATTACAGCCAAATTGCTACCATCGATGATGGATCTTGTAACTTTGATTGCTATGGATGTACTGATCCTTTAGCTGTAAACTACGACCCATTTGCAACCATAGATGATGGCTCTTGCTCATTAGTGGAAATTGAAGGATGTACAGATGAGGAAGCTCTTAATTACAATGAAGACGCCACTTTTGATGATGGTTCTTGCATTTATGACTGCGAGTACCCATTGATTACTTTTGTTACTTTCTGTGAACCCGGTGAAAATGATGCGTTCTATGTAGAAATGACCATCATTGATCTCGGTAATGGTGCGCCATACATTGTAAGTAACAATGTTAATGGTGATGAGCTTTTTGTCAATTTCACAGGAACTCTTCAGATTGGACCATTTGATAACAATACCAATGTTCTGTTTACAGTGGATTCAGAAGATGTTGATGAATGTCTTATCACTTCACAGTTACTGAATGATGATTGCTCATCTCAGCTTGTTGAAGGCTGCACGGATATCTTAGCTACTAACTATGATGTTTTTGCTACAGAAGACGACGGATCATGCAACTATGATTTTGAAATTTGTGACTGTGATCTTGAAACCTGGTCGCCTGCCGAAAGGTTCCGCTTAGGTGATGGTGCGGCTGATGATGGCGCTCCAGGACCAAACTTCAATTGCGAAACTTGGGGTTATGACTGCGGTGATATCCTTGGTGCACCAGTGGAAGATCCATACATGGTTTGTGATGGAATGATTCCTCCAATGGACGGTTGTATCGATTCCATTAACGAGCAAGTTCAGTCTAATTGGTTGGTGTATCCAAATCCTGCTGAGGGCATGTTCTTCATTGAACATCAATCGGCTAATGGCAAAGTGCTATTGAGCGTTTATGATGCAACTGGCAGAATCATTCATGAAGAAGAAGTTTATCTCTTTGGAAATGGCAGAATGAGTCTCGATTTGGAGCAAGCCGCTGCTGGAACTTACTTCTTGAATATTGTTACTGAGGATTCTAGAACGGGCTTCCCGCTTATAATCCAGAAGTAATTTAGATTCAAATACATTACGATAGGGGAGATGAATTTTTCATCTCCCCTTTTTCTTTTGATGCGCGGAATGGAGCCTTTGAATGGCTGATGGAACAAATAGTACTATTAATAGCTATTTTTGCCAAAAGACACCTGCATGATCAAATCAATGACTGGATACGGCAAAGCTGAAGGGCAGGCCGGACAGAGGAAGTATACCGTTGAAATTCGTTCGCTTAATAGCAAACAATTTGATCTGAATGTGCGCATGCCCGGGCAATTTCGTGAACGCGAAATGGAATTGCGAAACTGGCTTACTCAGCGCATTCTCAGAGGAAAAGCAGACACCAATATCTACTTTGACGCCACATCAGAAGAACCCAAAGTAACCATTAATAAAAGGGTAATGTTGGGTTATTACAATGACCTAAAAGAAGTTGCAGAGAGTATTGGTCAGAATAATGTCGATTATATGTCATTATTGATTCGTATTCCAGATGCCATGGTGCAAGAGCGTCAGGAAATGAATGAAGATGAATGGAACCAGATTTTTGAGTTGGTTCAGGCGGCTCAAATGGGAATGGACCAATACAGAACTTTGGAGGGGGCTGAGCTTGAGAAAGATTTCAGATTGAGAATTTCGAATATTCTTCGCACACTTGAAGAGCTTGCTATTCCTTCACAAGCGCGCATAGATCGAATCAAATCGAAACTTAGAAATAATATTGAGGAATTAATTGACGTCGAAAAAATTGATTCTAATCGATTTGAGCAGGAGCTAATCTATTACCTCGAAAAAATGGACATCTCAGAAGAGCAGTTGCGATTGAGAAGTAATTGCGAGCACTTCCTCAGAGAATTGGATGAGCAAGAATCGCAGGGTAAAAAACTCGGATTCATCTGTCAGGAAATTGGCAGAGAAGTGAATACGATAGGTTCCAAAGCCAATGATGCCGAAATGCAGCGAATGGTGGTTTATATGAAAGATGAGCTCGAGAAAATTAAAGAGCAGGTTTTGAATGTACTCTGAGATTTCAAAAGGTAAAGCGATCATTGTTTCTGCGCCTTCTGGTGCGGGGAAAACGACCATTGTTAAGTATTTACTTAACAATGTAAAAAATCTTGCCTTTTCTGTCTCAGCTACGAATAGAAGTATGCGCCCAAATGAAATTCATGGGGAAGACTATTATTTCGTGAGTACTGATGAGTTTTTGGAAAAGGCCGATAAGGGGGAGTTTCTGGAATGGGAAGAAGTGTACGAAGGAGCATATTATGGCACTTTGCACTCTGAAATTGAAAGAATTTGGGCACAAGGAAAAACGGTAATTTTTGACGTGGATGTTATTGGAGGGCTTGATTTGAAAGCTTATTTCAATGAAAAGGCGCTTTCGATTTTTATTCAACCCCCAAGCATTGAAGCGCTTAGAAACAGATTAAGCCTTAGAGAAACAGAAACCCAATCCAGCCTTGATAAACGCATTGGAAAAGCCGCAAGGGAATTGGAGTTTGCTTCAGCGTTTGATTGTCTTATTATCAACGAAGATCTAGGCAAAGCATGTATTGAGGCAGTGTCTAAAGTTCAGTCTTTTTTAAAAGGAGCATGAAGAAGATCGGACTTTATTTTGGCACTTTCAACCCCATTCACGTGGGGCATTTGGTAATTGCCAATTACATGGCTGATCACGCCGGACTTGGTGAGGTATGGTTGGTTGTTTCACCTCAAAATCCCATGAAACAAAGGCATACGCTTTTAGCTGATGTGCATCGTTTGCAACTAGTGCGTATTGCCGTTGAAGACAATCCCAGACTAAAAGCCTCAAGCATAGAATTTGATCTTCCAAAGCCTTCATATACTGTGAATACTTTGGCGTATTTGCGCGAGAAATATCCAACTGCTGATTTCGTTTTGATAATGGGCGAAGACAATCTGAGATCTCTTCCCAAATGGAAGAATTTTGAGGAAATAATAAGATCCCACGAGATTTTAGTGTATCCCAGGCTTTACACTGAGGATGAAGAAGAGGCTCAGGAAACAGGCGAAATGTCTCCATTATTAAAGGATGTTCGATATAGAATGATGGACGCGCCAGTTATGCGTATTTCAGCAAGTTTTATCCGGAAATCTATTCGTGAAGGGCATGATGTTAGGTACCTCTTAACAGAAACCGTAGAGCGTTACGTGCGTGAAATGCACTTCTATGAAAAGCCTTGATAATCAGTCAACTGAATCAATTTGACACTTCTTTAAGATTTTAAGTTAGGGTTTTGGCACGGTGATTGGTATCAGCGTTATACAACATTTAACACCTAATGCCATGAACGAACTGATGAAAAATTACCACTTGCTCAAGCGCAGAGCTCTTGAGTTAATGAAGGCAGGAAAGGTGAATGCCTACCTTGCAACTTTAGTGGAAGTAAACGATGTACGCGCCCAATTGATCCAACTTACTGTTAATCGATGAGGTTATACAGGTTTGAATAAATAGGTTATAGCTTAAAGAGGGCCTTCCGCATAGCGGGGGGCCCTTTCTTTTTGTTTTGATTGGCGAAGGATGTAGGAAGTTTGTGTGTCGTTTTGTGCATCAAATAGGAATAATGAAAGGGGCAGGACCGTGGCAGTTCAAGTTGGAGTTTCAACAGTATAATTTAAGTGCTTGTTTCATGCTTCTTACAAATCCTGACTAGCTATTTGAAACAGGCCATAGCTTGATGAAAGCCTGCAATTTTTCGGGGCTTTCTCGTTTTTAGACTGGCCCCAAAAGAGATGGTAATTATTACTCCCACAACAATCAATTCTATAGTTGGAGAAAGAGAAATTATTAATTGTAACTTTAGCTTGTGCATGTGCGTCATATACCCGAACAATAAATGAACAAATGCAAGTAGGCGACTATAACGCTTGCGTGGACCAAAACGCTGATGGGCTTTACCGCTTCATTCTTAAACATATTAAGGATGCGGAAAAGGCTAAAGATGTGGTGCAGGATTCCTTTGAAAAACTTTGGCTCAAAGTAGAAGAAGTTTCAGCCGAAAAAGCAAAATCCTACCTCTACACTACAGCTTATAGAACAATGCTTGATCATATTAGAAAGTTCAGTAGAATTAGTCCTATATCAGAGAATGTAGAACGAAGTTGGGGACACAGTAAAGGACAATATTCTGACTTAAACGAAGTATTACATGAAGCCCTTGAGCGACTCCCTGAAATTCAAAAAACAGTGGTCTTACTGAGGGATTATGAAGGATATAATTATGATGAGATAGGAGGGATTACCGGCCTTTCGGAGTCTCAAGTGAAAGTCTACATTTTTAGAGCTAGAACAGCTTTGAAAGAGTATCTAGTGAGCATTGATTTTGTGCTGTAATGATTATAAAGAAAGGAGAACATATAAACTGGTTTGTGCGCTATCACGAAGGCGATCTCAATATTGAGGAGCAGGAGGATGTGCGTACTTTTCTACTTATTAATCCTGAACTCCAAGCGGACTTTGATTTGTTGCGTGATACTTTTTTAAAACCTGATAATAGCTCGGCATCTTGGTCTCATCTTTTTAAACCTGAAGTGCCCGCAGACACCGGAAAAAGAGATTTATTTTTAGGCAGGGCTGTTGAGTCTGATCTTCATCCAGACGAACTCAGGGCGCTTGAACTTGCAGTTAAAAATGATGAGTTTCTGAGCTCGCAATGGACCTTGATGGCTGCCTGTAAAGTGAAAGCCGATGATTTGGCTTTTCCGGATAAGCGTGCATTGTACTGGAATGCAAAGGAAGCTGCCCCTGAATTTATAATGGAGAAAGCAGCCGTTTTAGAAGGCGAATCGATTAAACTTCAGTCTGATACCAGTATTAGTTATACTCACAAGGCATCCTTAAAGCGTATTGTTTCGCCAGCACCGGCGCAATCATCTAATATTAGGTTGATGCCTGTATATAGAATTGCGGCATCTGTAGCGGCAGCAGTGCTGTTTGTTTGGATGTTGTGGCCGTTAAATCAAAACACCGGATTACCTATCAATCGGGCGGGTTTGTCAGAATGGAGCCGAGAATACAGCACCAATGATGAGAATGTGGTTATTGCAATGCCTACGTTAGCAGAAGAAGTGGAAGCTGGATCACTAGAGAAGGAGGAACCAATGTTTGCTGAAGTAATTATAAACCGCCCACTTATTAAAGGATTGCCCAAACGTAATTATCAATTGCAACTTGCGACAAAATATAGCCCTAAAATTATTCCAATTACGAAGCCGGTTGAACAGGAATCTTATGCTCAACAAGAGTTAGCTAACCCTATTCCAACGGTAAATACCAACTATTTGAGTTTAACAGATTTTGCCAAGCACAAAATAAACAAAACACTTACCGGTTCTGAGAATCCAGAGGAAGGTTTGGTTTTTGCAACTCTTGATCAGGCAGCTATGCGGATATCGGAGAAGAGCGGAAAGCCGGTTGAAATAGAGCTAAAGAATTCAGGCAAAAAGAGTCGTGATTTTAATATCCGATTTGGCAAGTTTGGTATTTCGCATACTTCTGGTGCAAGCAATCCCTGATATATAATTAAAAAAGGAAAGGACCGAAGTCCTTTCCTTTCTCATAAAACCAAATAAACAGTAAAGCTGCGTTCACTTTTCAGCGTTCGCGTTATTCCTAGGGGTGGAACTCTTTCCTGATTTCAAGTTTTTGGGTTTTAACTCATGTTTTGACACAATAGGTGCAATAGCATCTGATAGTGCGAAACAATGACTTAAACTTCTCAACTGAAATGCAGAAAGATCGCTCATAAGTCCTCTAATTTTTCGTTTTCGGATATTAAAGATAGAAAAAAATTTGACAATTGTACAATTACTGATTATTAAATTGAGCCATGGTTCTGTCAACGCCAATAGTTCCAAAGGCAAAAATAATCTCAATAGCCTTATCAATTCTAGGTTTTAGGCTTTCTTGCTCCTCCTCATTCCATTTTCCTAGAACGTAATCTACTTGCCCGCCTTTTTTAAACTCGTTTGCCACTCCAAACCTTAATCGGGCATAGTTTTCGGTTCCAATGCAAGCGGCTATACTTTTAAGTCCATTGTGCCCTCCATCACTGCCTTTGCCTCTCAATCGGAGTTTACCAAAGGGCAGTGCCAGATCATCCGTAATCACAATGGTGTTTTCAATGGCAATTTTTTCTTTATCCATCCAGTATTTTACAGCCTTTCCGCTCAAGTTCATATAGGTTGAAGGCTTTATCAAAATGAAGATTCTGCCTTTGTGTTTAAGTTGAGCAACACTGGCATAACGGTCTGTAAAAAAAGACGTGCTGGAAGCTCCTGTTAGGGAGTCCAGCACGTCGAAGCCTATATTGTGGCGGGTATGAGAGTACTCGTCGCCGATATTTCCCAATCCTGCCACCAGATATTTCACGGTGAAACGATTTATTTAGCTCCTTCTGCTCCAGCAACAGCACCGGCAGCAATAGAAGCACGGGTAGGTTTAACTGCAACAATAACCGCAGCAGGGGGCTCCAGAATTTGACAGCCTTCAATTTGTACATCGCGCACACGGATATCCTCTAAAACTTGAAGATTTGAAATATCCAGAGTGATAGAATCAGGAAGATCTTTTGGAAGTCCTTTTACAGCAATGTTTCTGTAGTTAATGGCTAAACGACCACCAGTCATAATACCAGGAGAAGTTCCTAGGGTGCGAACAGGAAGTTTAACTTTTACCGGAACATCGCTAGAAAGCAAAAGAAGATCAATATGTTGAATGCGATCAGATACAGGGTGAAACTGGATTTCCTGAATGATACAACGATTTTTTTTGCCATCAACCTCAAGGTCGATCTGATAAGCATCCGGAGAAAAGACGATTTTCTTCAATTCAAGATCTTTAACCTTGAAATGCGTTTGTTCTTTGCCTCCGTAAAGTACTCCAGGAACGTATCCAGAAGACCTCAGACCGGCAGCATCTTTTTTCCCTACGCCCTCACGCAGAGAGCCGCTCAATGATACTGTTTTCATTTTTTTGATTGTTTTAATATAAATAATGAACTAATACTCTGATTTGACAACAGACTTTGCAAAACGTGAGCAAACAAATCTGCAACACTTAGAACCTTTATTTTACCAATAGGTCGGTCTGTTTTGAGAGGAATACTGTCAGTTACAATTAACTCAGTAAGTCCGCTTGCCTCAATGCGTTCGTAAGCAGTTCCGCTTAAAACGGCATGGGTGCAAACTGCTCTCACGCTATTTGCGCCTTGTTCCAACATCATGTCGGCGGCTTTGGCAAGTGTACCGGCAGTATCAACCATATCATCTATAAGCACAACATCTTTGCCTGCAACATCTCCAATTACAGTCATGCTTTCAATTTGATTGGCAACCTTGCGTTGTTTGTAGCAAATTGCCATATCCACACCCAAGGTTTGAGCATACGCATTAGCCCGCTTTGATCCGCCGGTGTCGGGTGTTGCAATTACTAGATTTGGCAAATTGAGACCGCTTATGTATGGAGTAAAAATGGTAGAGGCAAACAAGTGATCAACCGGAACTTCGAAAAACCCTTGAATTTGATCAGCATGGAGGTCCATGGTAATTACGCGGTCAACGCCGGCAGCAGTTAATAAATTAGCAACCAGTTTTGCACCAATGGCCACCCGAGGCTTGTCTTTGCGATCCTGGCGAGCAAACCCAAAATAGGGAATCATCGCTACAATGCGTTTGGCACTAGCTCTGCGCGCAGCATCAACCAATAAAAGTAACTCAAAAAGGTTATCCGTGGGAGGGAATGTGGATTGAATTATAATCACCTCCATTCCTCTAACAGTTTCTTCAATAGAGCATTGAAACTCACCATCGCTAAATCGCTGCATTACAACCTGACCAAGGGTAACGCCATAGCTTTCAGCGATTTTTTCTGCCAAGTATTTCGAAGCAGAACCGGATAATATCTTGATGTTTTCTGACACAGCCTCTTTAAAAGGGCTGCAAATGTAGCTTAATTGTATTAAAATTCAAAGTATTAACTCAGGAATCCAGCCAATCTCTGAAGTCTTTTACTCTTTGTCTTGAAACAAATACCTCTTCATTAAAGGCAGGGTTAAGCCCGAGCAAAAGGCTGCCATTAAAGTATTGCTCTACAAAAAGTACAGCCTTGACGCCACAAATTAATTTTCGGTTTACCCTGAAAAACTGATTTGGATTAAGCAAATCCAGCAGACCATCCAAGTTGTAGTTGATGAGGTAATGTTCGTTATTTTCATCTGCCAGAAATGTTGCACTTGCTTCGGAAAAGAAATAGGCTATTGATGTGCTTGGAATATGTTGCAATTTGCTGCCTTTACTGATCAAAAATCGCTCTTTGTATTTCTTTTCACCCCCCCTTAATTAAATCAGCTAAAGCCTTGTAATCATACATTATTTTGGAATCAAATGAGAGCGCATTTGCCTCTCCAATTTTAAATTCTTTTCCACCAAGAACATTCAGAACATAGTTACCGTTGAAGGCGGTATTATTCCAAACTCCATCACTTGCTTTGTATTTAGATTGAAATAAGGAAACGGTACTCAAGAAATAATAGCCCTTGTGAAAGAAACTCTCGGCAGTAAGTTCAAGCCCGTAATTGTAGCCTTCACCATCATTCACTAAATCAGCATTGGAGGGCATTCCAAAATCAGTTCCTGTATTGAGAATTGAAAAAGAGGAGGAGTCTCTGTCAATAGCAATATTGTATAATTGTTGATAGTAAATTTCAGATTTAATTCTAAATTTATCATTTAGTAAAACTTCATATCCGGCAATCAAATGAGCACTTTTGTTAAAATCGAGCTTGTTATTTAGCAAAACTGAAGTCTGATCATCGATTCTAAGTTCATTAAAATAAACCGGTATTGGCTGCATTTGACTGTGCAATCCAGCTGCCATGCTAATTGTATGCCTCCCGTTTAGTTTGTATCGAGCGCCAACTCTAGGCTCCAGAACCATAGCATCATTCATCAAAAGAAGCTGCTGATGTAAACCGGTATTCACAGTTAGCTTAGCAGTAAATCGACTTTGCCAATTGATATGAGCCTGAATGAGATTTGCGTTGCCATCACTATTAGTGCTTTTGAAGAATTCGTCGTTTGCAGTTCTCACCGAGTCCTGCAATTCAAAGATATAATGGTCGGCAATTATTCCTGTCCTGATATTATGTTTGCTGTTAAATTTATGATTAATGCTGTAATTGGCACTGATTTTATCTTGAATGTTTTGTGTGCCAAATCGCCTGGAGGGATCGCCATTTTGTAGGCTCAAAGAGTCAATAAATCCGAAAGAACCTACATGTGAAGCAGCAATACTAAGGCTCGACTTTGTGTTTTCGCCAAAGAAAGCAGTGTGGCTTATTCCACCGAAATTAGGTATCGGAATTGAACTCTGAATTTTCGGCGTCGGCGCTGTATAAGTTTCGCTCAGTAGCATCCTCCGCTTTAAATTCAATAAAACTCTTTCCACCAACTCCAAATAAAGTGAATCTACCTGCTTTCGAAGTTGGAATATCAATTTTAAATGTGAGATCCTGATATTGCGGAATGGCACTTCCAGTTCCAAAGTCAACTCCTGCGGCGCGTAATACGCCAAGTGTGGAATATCTGTAATTGAAAAGGAAGGAGCTGTTTTTGCCCAGTCCAAGCGGTCCTTCAGCGCCAAATTCAAAACCATTGAACCCGATTTGTCCAAGAAATTTGTATTTACTGATGTTTCCGCTTCGAAGTTTTAAATCAAAAACACCTGCTAGTGCATTTCCGTATTCGGGGGCAAAAGCTCCGGTGATGAAATCGGAATTTGCGAGATTATTAATGTTTAACATACTAACAGGTCCGCCGGTTGTGCCCAATGTGGCAAAGTGATTTGGACTGGGAATATCAATTCCTTCCATTCTCCAAAGCATCCCTGTTGGAGAATTTCCTCTTATTATAATATCATTTCTATCATCACTAGTGTTACTTACTCCAGCAAAATTTTGAGCCATTCTTGCCGGATCTTGCAAGGTTCCGGAATAGCGCATAGCCGCTTCTACTGTGAAAGAGCGAGCGCTCACACTTGACATTTTATTAAGTGATTCATGTTTTTCTTCGCTTGCCTCAATTTCTGCCACATTTAGGAATTCTATAGACTCTTCGAGCTCTACGTTTATTTCCAAGTCTTTACCATTATTTACTAGTAAGTTACTGAAAACGCGAGGTTCATATCCTATGAAACTCAGCTTTACATTGTGTCTTCCTGGACTCACATTTTCAATTCTGAAATACCCATCATTGTCTGTGCTTGCACCTCTTATTGGGTCTGAACTGCTAAGTACAACAGTCATCCCGGGAAGCGGAAATTGACTTTGTTTGTCAATTACTCGTCCTCTCATAGCAGAATAGCCTTATTCTTGGGAAAAGGCGTGAAAGGTTGACATGATAATCAATGCAGCAAGAAGTATCTACTTTAACATATTGGTTAATTTATGAGGCAAAGATTATTAAGACTTAAGTTATGATTCCATCGAAGGAGATTGAATGGTAGAAATTGCAAACTGGACGGTTGTTGTGATCGTTTCTTTGAAGTGTGGATGATTTAACTGTGTTTGTGCTTAATGAAGAAGCATTCTTAAAGCAATCGCTTGAATATTCGACATTATTCTTGAATCAGTTATTCTCATGGCTATTGAAGAAAACTTGAATTAACTTGCAAGCAATATTATCCCAGCATGAAATTTACTGATCTCAATTTAAATAATCCTCTACTTAATGCCTTGGATGATCTAGGTTTTGTAATTCCAACACCCATTCAATCTAAGTGTTATAGTCCAATAATGGCCGGTCGCGATGTTTTGGGCATAGCTCAAACCGGAACTGGCAAAACCTTTGCTTACTTGATACCCATCATTAGACTCTGGCAATTTTCCAAAAAAAAGGTACCTACTGTTCTTGTTATAGTACCTACGCGTGAATTAGTGGTGCAGGTTACAGAAGAATTTCAGTCTTTAGCGAAGTACACAGGCATGATTGCAGTTGGGACTTATGGCGGAACTAATATTAAAACACAAGCTGCCGAAATTGTGCAAGGAGCTGATGTTGTTGTAGGCACTCCGGAAAGGGTGAATGATTTAATTTTAAATGGCGCAATCAATCCACGTCAAATCAAAAAAATTGTTATTGATGAAGTGGATCATCTGATGAAATTAGGTTTCCGAACTTCATTGAAGAATTTGCTCGATTTATTGCCGGAAAGAAAGCAAACATTGATGTTTACAGCTACAATTACCGAGGATATTGAAGATTTGATCGAGCAAGATTTTCATCTCATTGAAAAAATAGAAGATGCCCCTACAGGTACACCTTTGGAAGGCATTTCACAATTTTATTACGAAGCTCCTAATTTCCATTCAAAAAAGAACTTGTTAGAGCATTTGCTACTGAATCATGCTGAAATGAACAAGGTGTTGGTATTCGCCGGCGACAAGAGAATGGCTGATCGGATACATGCTTCACTTTCATCACAATTCGATGACCAAGTGGCGGTAATTCACGGAAACAAATCATCCAACAGAAGGTTTCGCACTGTTGATGAATTTGAGAATGGGGAATGTAGAATTTTGGTAGCAAGTGATTTGATGGCTAGGGGGATGGATATTTCTGATGTGAGCCATGTTGTGAATTTTACGATTCCGGATGTTCCCGAAGATTATATTCACAGAATTGGCCGCACAGGAAGAGCTGAAAAATCGGGAGTTGCAATTTCATTGCTGAGTGAGGCAGAGTTAGAGTCATTTCAAAACATTGAGTCGCTTATGAATCTGCAAATGACCAAATTGGGCTGGCCTGAGGATGTTGAAATTTCTAAGGTTTTGTTGCCTGAAGAAGAAGATAGATCGGGTATGAAAATTATTAAAGTTCGTCAGCCTAAAGTAGCGGATAAAGGCGCTGCATTTCATGAGAAGTTAGATAAAAACAAAAAGACCAATAACAAAGTTACACGTGCTGATAAGATGAAATTGAAGTACGGAAAGAACTATGAATCCGGACACGGCAGTGGATCTAGGTAGCTATTAAGATTGAAAAATATTCTAGCCCTTAAACTTCAGATTCATTGCAGAAATGAATCCATAGATTTCTTCATTAATTATGGATGTTGCAAAAGATTGGAAAACGGCAAGTTCCGATTCTTCAGAATTTTAATCGGGCTGTTTAATATTGATTTTCAGAGATTTGAGAAATACCTCTTCGCCAATTTTTGAGAGGATTTCAGCTAAAGACTAAAACTAAACGTTTGATAATGAATGAATTAATCTTCTTTATGGTCGTTTTGTGATATTTACGTGAGATTTGTTACCTTTGATTTAGTCTCAAAGCGGCTAAACTCTAAACCAATTAACTAAATTCTAATTCCAATCGTGTATGAGAAAATCTTTTACACTCTTATGCTGTCTATTAATTCTAATAGGCGGTATACCGGTACAAGCTTTAAGTAGTAATTCAAATCTCAAGGCAACACCTTTTGGTCCCGAGGTTTCTTTACTTTATAGCTCTACTTCAGATGATTTTTCAGTGTTAGCAGGCGGATGCACTAATCCAGATGCTTGTAATTACGATCCTACAGCTACTGAGGATGATGGCACTTGCTTTTTTGGCAACTGCGATTTCTACGCGGCTAATGATGTAGTTTGTATTGAAGATGGTGATTTTATTCAGTATAACGTCTTGTCTAACGATGGTTTTCCAGAAGGAATGCAAGTTTTAGTGCAAGGGTTCTCTGAAGACAACTGCTTTTTTATTGATGAATTAGGAAAAATTCGTCAATATGCAGACGCAACGGATTGCTGTGGAGATCATTTTCTTGCATATCAGTTTTGTACTGAATTTGGCCAGCCTTGCGTTTCAGCTGAGGTTGTAGTTACCGTAAAATGCGGCAAGCCTGATTGTTCACTGATTAATCTTGAAGATTACATAACTATTGCTGACCCTGGATTACCCCAAGAGCCTAACTGTATTGTAGTTTGCGAAAATTCAACCAGCACATTATTTGTACCCTATAATCCGAATTATAATTACGTATGGTTGCCAGCGGTTGGTGGAAACGGAGTTGTTGGGGCAAACCCTGCCGAGTTCATTGTAACCTGGGGCGCTTTTGGTGCTGGCAGTATTACACTTGAGATTTATGATAATGCAAACAATTTAGTTGGCACGTTTGATTTCTGCGTGAATATTCTAGAAGGGCCAACTGCGAACTTTAGCTCTACTGGGTACGCATGTTTGGGCTCGGAAATTTGCTTTACGAATTTATCTACCAATGATGATTCTTGGCAATGGGATTTCGGTGATGGCAACTATTCAGCTATGGAGCATCCCTATCCCTGCCATATATATGCTAATCCGGGAATTTACAATGTGATTTTAATTGCATTTAAAGCCAATTTTGATGCTCAGGGAAATCCACTATGTTGCTGCACTGATACCATTGCAATGACGGTGGAAGTTGACTCTTTACCCGGACCAAAAATTTATTGTCCTTCAACCCTTTGCGAAGGTGATAGTGCTACATACTCAACCGATGCAACCAATTGTTCATCCTATATCTGGACAGTTTTGGATGCAAATGGAAATCCAGTAATCTTCACAGGACAAGGAACTCCGAACATTAGTTTGCTTTGGGCTATAGGACCGATTGGGACCATAACTCTTCAAGTAAGCGGATGTGATAGCACTTACTGTAACTCACCAAGTTCAGTTACTGTGCCCATTATTCCAAGTACTAGCGTCATTAGTGGCCCTAACCCTGTATGTGCAAATTCAACTGCAACTTACACCCTGCCAAAATGGTTAAGCACCTATTATAATTGGCAAGTATTAGGCGGAGTATTGAGTTCTCCAAATGGCGGAAACTCCGTTGTAATTACATGGGGTCCTGCAGGTGTAGGTACAATTCATGTGGATTATTGGAGTGATTTCCTAATTGGATTGCCCGGACATGAAGGAGAAGATTGCATAGGCACAGCGGATTTGATAGTCAATATTTTGCCTTCAATTACGCTTATGAATTATAATGGTTCGGTGGTTTGCGCAGGTTCTACTTCATTTATTGAAGCATTATCAGCGCCAAATCCGAACTGTACTTGGACCATCACTCCAAATGTACCACCTGTGCCGTTTACCGGACAGGGAACAAACGGGATCAATGTAACTTGGTCTGTTCCAGCGGGTACCTATACAGTTACCGCTACCCCAAATAATCCGGGAGCATATTGCAATGGACCATTAAGCACTGTAGTGAGGGTAGTTGAAGTACCCCCTGTAAGTGCGATTACAGGACCGCTGGATGTTTGTCCAAATGCTACTACCTATTACACCGCTGTAAGTCCAACACCGGGGGTAACTTTTTATTGGTCAGCCCTTAATGGGACACCATTATCTCCTTTCGGAACAACGGTTGGAGTGGCATGGAATAATTCAGGCGGACCTTATTCAGTTACTGTTTATCAGCAGTTGAATAATGCTCCGTTTTGCCCATCAGCGCCTATTACTCTTAATATCAATCCTATTGCTATCGTTGGTCCTTTAGATATTACCCCGGGATTAAGCTGTGCAAATAACACGGGCAATTTCAGTTTAACTCCTGCACAACATCCTAATGCAATCATCACATGGGAAGTTATACCAACGCAGGCCGGCAGTGTGGTTCTTCAAGGCGGTATGAGCACTCAAATCCAGTGGAATAACTATTCCGGTGGAGCCACAGTGCGCGCCACCATTGAGCTTTGTGATGATGTGCAGTTAGTTGATGAGAATGTAATTGTAAATGCTCCAGTCGTGCCGATTATTACTCAAATCGGTATTCTTTGTCCGGGAGTAAATGCCACATTAGCTACAACCCTTCCGTTTGCGAGTTATTCTTGGTCAACAGGTGATGTAACGCCAACAACCATTATCAGTGCACAAGGCACTTACACGGTTACAACCATAGATGTAAACGGATGTCAGGCAACGGGCAGCTATCAAGCGAATAATGTTCCGGGACCTCCTGCGGCTTTGTCATCAGGAGACAATCCTGTTATTTGTATTCCAAATCCTCATAACGTACAAATCGTAACGCTTTATGACGTGGCATTTGACTATGAATGGTTTTGTAATGGTAATTCTCAAGGACCTCCAACAAACAATTCAATTTTCACGCATTTTTTCACGGGAATAGCAGGACCATACTCCTATCAGGTAGTTGTAACCGATACGAATACAGGATGTCAAAGCACTTCGCTTCCATTTGTTGTAACTGAAGTTGAAGTTTGCGGAGGCCCTTGCGAACCGGAGGATTATACATTTGAAATTTCGGTTGCAGATGTACAATATCCAAATTGCAATACTGTTGATTTCGATGTGAATATGATCAATGCAAACTTCAGCTCATGGAGTTTTGGGGATACATTTACTTCTGGCTCACAAACTACATCCCATGTTTACACTACTGCAGGTTGCTATTATGTAGTTGCGAACGGCATGGTGCCGGATCGAAATAATCCGGGTCAATTCTGTGCGGTTTTCGCAGATACCAGTGTTTGTGTTCCTGTAGCAGCAGATTTTGACTTCGCTTATATAGGTTGTAATGATGTGCAGTTCACTGATTACTCAACTTATATAAATACAGATCCTGGCAACCAGATCAATCAATACTATTGGGATTTTGGCGGACTGGGTAATTCAGCCCTTCCTAATCCTTTATTTACTTTTAATACTCCGGGATGGCACACTATTACCCTTACTGTAACAACGGTAAATGGTTGTACTGCTACTTTCTCACAGAATATATTTATCGATTCTGTTGGTATTCCGGTAATTTCAATTTCTCCTGGTCCTTATTGTGTCGGGGATCCAATTACATTGAGTGCTATTTCATTTGGTGCCACAACGTATACTTGGGATTTCGGTGATTTCTCGTCATTTATAGGACAGAATCCTATTAAAACGTACACCAGTGACAACATCTATACTATAAGTGTAACTGCATCAAATGCTGATGGTTGTACTGCTACGTCTAGTATAACTATTCAAGTTTTCCCTGCTATTCCTGATCTTGCTATTACAGCAAATCCGGGATTAACCATTTGTCAGGGACAAATTACCCTATTAACTGCTCCTCCAGGCTACAGTTATTTGTGGTCGAATGGTGCCGTTACACAAACGATTGTTGTAGGTGCCGGCACCTATTCTGTTGTGTTATCAGATGTTAATGGATGCCAGCTTGCTCTAAACCCGGTTACCGTTGTAGAATTACCCCTACCGAGTGCCAATATTTCGGGTAATTTCTTCATTTGTGATGCAGGTTGTGTTACATTGAATGGCACATCAGCAGCAGGTAGCACCTACCAATGGCTAGATGATAACTTAAATGCAATTCCATTTGAAACTGGACCGCAGTTGGTAGTTTGTGATTATAATTTATTGCCTTCTTATTCAGTGCAGGTAACTGATATTAATGGATGTGTAGCAGTTTCAGCGCCGGTAACAGTTGTTGTTGCGATATCACCAACAATCAGTCTGATTGTTGCACCTAATGGATGTGCCGGTACACTCAACACCATAAGTGTTATAACTGTTGATCCTAATGTTACTTATAACTGGAGCAACGGTGGAACAGGTCCTGTAATTACTGTTAATCAAGCCGGAGTTTACACTGTTGTTGGAACTAATATTATTTCAGGTTGTACTGCAACAGCATCGGCTACCATTAATCCACTTCCAGACTTCTGCATTATACCTGCGGGTTGTTATGAAGCATGTAATCCGGATACCCTTTGTGGACCAGACGGATTAGCTTCTTATCAATGGAATCTGAATGGAGTGCCGATGCCTGGCGAAACTAATCAGTGCCTGATTGTAACACAAAGCGGTTCATACACTCTGACGGGAGTTACAATATTTGGTTGTTCAGACACTTCGCATGCTGTGGAGCTTGAACTAATTAATTGCGACTCACCTTGTGATGAAATTTCAATTAGTTATGAGCTTTATATTGATCCGATTGCCAACGTAGATTCTTGCTGCTATGTATTGTCCTATATCAACAACTATGGAAATATCAGTGGGCTGTCGATTTCAACAAATGACGCACAGTTTGTGATTGATCCATCAACCATAAATCCACTATTGAATCTTCAGGGTCAAACGCTGAATTCAGTTGACCTGACGTCTATTGTACCTAATGGTCCAATTCCATCGGGAGCGCTCGGAAACGTTATTACAATTTGTTTGAGTAACGTAACTAATGACCCTCAAATGGTGATCATTGATTGGTTTGATATGGATGAAGAAGTAGTGTGTTATGACACATTGTACTTCCATTGTCCGGTGGAGCCTGATTGTTTGTATATGAGCAATGATTCTATTTATTGCGAAAATGGTGAAACATTCTATGATATAACGGTTTGTAATCCTCATGATGCTGCCGTTGGAAGTGTGGGATACATTATTATTTCACCAATCAGTCCGGCGGGAATTATTCTTACTCCTCCATTTATTGATTTAACAGGATCGCCGCTATTACCAGGTCAATGTGCCACATTTACCATTCAATTAAGCGGAGTTTTAGTGGGAGAGCCATTCTGTTATAATTTGATTGCACATGAATTGGATCCTATTTTAAATCAAGCAACATTGTGCTGCTCTAGCGACACTACATACTGCATTGATATACCTTTGTGTGATCCTTGTGTTGCAGTAGGCGTTGAAATAGTAGAAACGCTGGACCAAGATAATTGCTGCTATTCTGTTACATTATATAATAGCTTCTCAGCTACTTATTTTGATGAAATAGGAGTGAATGTGATTTCGCCTTCAACTACGGTCACGGTAAATAATCCAATTGGTTCAGGCTGGACCACGTCAGGATATACACCTACATCATTTAGTTTGCTGCCTGGACCTATTTTTGGCAATTTTGTTCCGGGTGGAGCATTCACCCTGCCGGAGATTTGCATTCAAACAGCTCTGGCACCGTTCCAATTGGTTGAAATAACTTGGATAGCTGAGGGTGAAGTAGTTTGTAGAGATACGATCAGTTTGTTCTGCGAGCCTGATTGCGGGTATTTGTTTGATGAAACAATTTCTTGCAACACATTAGATTGGACTTATTCTGCAAGTTTCAAGAATACTTCTACTTGGGATGTTGCCGAAATTCATGTCAATTTCACGGATCCAGCGTTAAGTTCTTACAATCAAATTATTCCGGTTGGAACATTGAGCCCTGGTCAAGTTTACAGCCCAATCAATTTTGTGATCGGAAGTCCTGCAATGGCTGGTGATACGGTTTGTTTTACTGTAACGCTGCATGAAATAAATGCTGCCGGTGTTTACCTGAGCTGTTGCACCTTTGTGCATTGCATAGTACTGCCTGATTGTGATTTCAGCGAACCTTGTTTATGTGATGAAGCATTCCTGTTTGCTGTAGCTCAAGGATTCACTTGGACGCCAAACGGCACGCCAAATTCATTTAATTTCACCATGGTTGAATCTCAATATTTTCAGGATTGTGATCTATTGAAATGGAAATTTAGTGATGGTTTGCCTGGTGCGATCACCTATGGAAGCGAATCAGCGATTCACACTTTCCCTGGTCCGGGCACGTATAATGTTTGCGTGAAAGTTTTCAGAACGGCACCAGATGGAACGCAATGTTCAGCGCAAGTTTGCAAAACGGTTTCTTTTGGAGCGGGACTTGCTAATTCTATTATCGTATATCCAAATCCAAGCAACGGGGCATTTACAATTGGAATTGATAATCGTATGACTGAACCTGTGCAGATCACTATTTTCGACAGCACCCAACGCCCGATTTACGAGGGTTTTATTCTCGCAAATGAAAGTGAGGGTATGATAGATGTTGATTTGAGTGATAAAGCCAAAGGAATATACATCATGCACTTCACAAGAGGTGAAGAACGATATGTACAGAAAGTGGTAGTTTATTAGTCGTTCTTAATAACTCGTTTTTTGAAAGAGGCTGCCTACATTTGGGCAGCCTCTTTTTGTTATCAGCACAGGGCTAAGGTTGGCCTATCCCATCAGATGAATTGCTACTTGAATGATTTCAACCTTAACAATTCTGGAAAATGAAAAAGGTGCCAAATAGCACCTCTTTCACGTTGTTTCGAAATAGATAATCCAACAAAAACCTGTAAAAAGTCTTGTACAGACCTTTAAACCTGAATAATCACGTGTTGAAACTCATCTACGTTTAAATGAATTGGATCATTTCAATCACGAGCCAAAGGTACATGTGCAAGGTGTTGTGCGCTGTTAAATCAAGGTTAAGCCTTGTTAAAAAAGGTTAAGCTAAAGTTTTAACTTGCCTTGTCAGCTCTACTTTTGCTGCATACTTTGGAAAGGAAATGAAGGCTCGCTTCATACGCGGATTGGTATTTATTATTACTGTTGCTTTTATCGCTTTGATTGGAGTGCAGGTTTATTGGGTGAAAAGCTCATTGGAACTTCGCGAAACGGAGTTCAGAAATAGCGTAGCATCTTCAATTGCCGAATTGAGCCATCTATTGGAACGCGATGAAACACTCAATAAATGCATCAAACCTTTATTGAACGAAAGCACACTGATTCTAGAAGAAGATTCCGGTTCTTGGACTTTCGAAGGTGGTATGCCGGTGATAGAGTCGGGACAGATTGATACCCTGCGCAGTATTACCGACAGCCTAAAACAGGCGGGTTTAAGCGACGCTCAAAAACTTCGACAGGAGATTCTACTTCAAAGTGGTTTGATGGAAGATGTATTACTTGGCAACCTCAATGTTGAAGTAGTGGGCAATATATCTGAACGAATTGATCCGTTGTATGTAGATTCACTGTTGCGTTTGCAATTGCAACAAAAAGGGATCACTGCTGATTTTGCTTTTGGTGTTTTTAGTTTTGACGACAAACCTGAAATTCTAGAGGAACGATTTTCGGATTACGTTGAAGACTTAAGAACCAAAGGTTTTAGAGTAAAACTCTTCCCTTCTGATATCACAGACCAACCTTACTTTTTGCGTGTTTATTTCCCCTATCAGGACCGCTATGTTTTGAAATCACTTTGGATAATGCTCGCTTTATCGGCCTTGTTGATTATGGTGATCATGGGAGCATTTTTGTTCACTATTGGTACCATCTTCAGACAAAAAAAGGTAGCAGAAATCCGCAACGATTTCATCAATAATATGACCCATGAACTCAAGACTCCCATTTCCACTATTGGATTGGCTTGTGAGGCTCTCAATGATCCTGATATGCGAAAGAGTGAGCTTCAAGTGAAGCATTTTATTGGTATGATTGGCGAAGAAAATAAAAGGTTAGGAATACTTGTTGAGAATGTGTTGCGCGCGGCTATTTTCGATCGCAGCGAATTTGAAATCCGCCATGACCAGATCAATATGCATGAATTGATTTTACAGGTCATTCGAAATATAGCCATACAAGTACACAAAAACGGAGGGAGTATTAAAACCGAATTAACTGCTGTGAATCCGGTAATTGAAGGAGACCGTGTGCATTTAATGAATGCAATTTATAATTTGATTGACAACGGCATCAAATACTCCCCTGTAAATCCAAACATCACCATTCGCAGTACCGATGAAAAAAACGGAATTATTTTGCGTTTTGAAGATCGAGGCATAGGAATTTCCAAAGAAGAACAAGAAAAGATTTTTGATAAACTTTACAGGGTTTCAACGGGAAACATTCATGATGTGAAGGGTTTTGGTCTCGGACTTAGTTATGTAAAAGCCATCATCCAAAAGCATCACGGAAATATCAGTGTGCAAAGTGAGATCGGAAAAGGAAGTACATTCGTGATACATTTACCATATCAACATGAAGAAAAGCGTTAGAATTCTGCTGTGTGAAGACGATCCCAACTTAGGAACGCTATTAAAGGAATACCTAACTGCAAAAGGCTTTGAACCAAGCTTAGCAAGGGACGGTGAAGAAGGACTGAAACTATTCAGAAGAGAAAGTTTCGACTTTCTTATATTGGATGTGATGATGCCGCAGATGGATGGATTTACGCTTGCTGAAGAAGTAAGGAAGCATGATAAACTTATACCTATCCTTTTTCTCACGGCTAAGTCAATGAAGGAAGATACTCTCAAAGGCTTTAAGGCCGGAGCTGACGATTATATGACCAAGCCTTTCAGTATGGAAGAATTGGTAATGCGTGTGAATGCAATATTGCGCAGATCTGCTGCTCTTCCCGATCCTGAAGATTCCCAGCTTGAGTTAAAAGTAGGAAAGTACGGCTACGATTATAACCGCCAAAACCTTTTCCTCGATGGGAAAGAAAGTAAACTCACCACCAAGGAAAACGAATTATTATATCTCCTTTGTAAACACAAGAATGGAATTTTGGAGCGTAACTATGCCTTAAAAGCCATTTGGGGTGATGATAATTATTTCAATGGCAGAAGCATGGATGTTTACATTGCCAAATTGAGAAAACTCTTGAAAGGTGATCCAGCCATCGAAATAATGAATGTACATGGCAAAGGCTTTAAACTCTTAACCGGAGATTGATTAAGCGTTGCAATATGGTGTCATCCCTCCGGGATTTGAATTGTGAGTAGTAGGGACTTGGTCCAATATAATGTCAGTACTCTGGGATTGGATTTGGCTGTGGATTGCTGCAACGGTAATGTCTTCCGGGATTGAATTCATCAATCCATTTTGCTGGATTTCATGAACTAGAAAAACTTCGTTTGAGTGTTTGAGAAGATATCAATTCCGGTTTTTGGGAGATATTGAAACAATACAGGCATGGTACTTGAGCGTTATAGTTCAAAATCAATACCATGAAAAACCAACCAAATCTCAGATCCGGTCCAGAGAAAAAGAAAGGAGCTTCATTCTTCATTGGACTAAGTGCAGCTTCATCTATAGTCTTGGCGGCATTTACTTGGACAGATTACCACTATACCGATTATGAAACCTTGAATGCTTATGATTCTGAAACTCTTTTTATAGAAGTGGATGAATTGCCTATTTACAAGCCCGAAAAGCAAGTTGAAAATAGGAAGACCGTTGTTGTAAGCGTCTTTAAAGTGGTGAAGGAAGTAGTAGATCCACAAGATCCAAAGCCTGATCCAGAGCCGGAATTTGACCCTGAATTCGACCCTAATGAATGGGATCTCGGCGATAATGAGATTGAAGATTTTGTATTAGTAGATGGCAACGGAAAGGCAACTGATTTCATGAAAGTGGAAAAGAAACCTTATTGGAAAAATTGTGCCGACCCACTAAACGAAATGGCTCAGGCTCAATGCACAGCTCAAAGTGTAATGCGCTTTGTTGCCGGGCAAGCCATTTATCCTGAAATATGTGTGAAGGCAGGCATTCAAGGGATAGTAAAAGTAACTTTCGTTATAGATGTGAATGGAAAAGTAAGCGATTTAGCTATTACACAAAGTATTGACAAAAGACTTGATAAAGCCGCAATGGAAGCCGTGGCTAAACTACCTGACTTTATTCCAGGCATGCAGCAGGGAAGAAAAGTGCCGGTTCGATTTGAGATTCCGGTATCCTTTAAACTACAATGATGAAGTTCTTCCTCCATCAACTGGCAAATTAATGCCATTGATATAAGAAGCTGCCGGACTGGCCAAAAAGGCTATGGCTGCTGCAATTTCTTCAGGGCGTCCAATGCGTTTAAGAGGAATTTCAGCAGCCATAGCTGCTTTTACATCTTCTTCTGCCGCTCCGGTTTTGGCGCTTTTATTGGAAATGATACTGCTCAATCTCAAGGTGTCAGTTGCACCGGGAAGTACATTATTCACCGTGATGCCAAAAACCCCGAGTTCAGTAGCCAAGGTTTTAGACCAATTAGCAACTGCAGCCCTGATGGTATTGGACACCCCAAGATTGGATAATGGCTGCTTTACCGAGGTGGAAATTACATTAATGATACGACCGTATCCGCTTTTCTTCATTCCCGGAACTAGACTTTGAACCAATATATGATTGCAAATTAAATGGCTATTAAATGCAGCGGTAAATTCTTCTATTTTAGCATCAATCGCAGCGCCTCCAGCCGGACCTCCGGTATTATTTATCAGAATATTCACGATGCGATCTGCTGCGAATTCTTCGATTACTTTTTTGAGCTGTTCAGGATTCGCAAAATCTGCACACAAATAGCTATGGTTTTGCCCAGCATCTGCATGGAGCTCTTGAACCCGCTTTTTTAGCTTTTCTTCATTTCTGGCCAAAAGCACAATATGAGCTCCACAATTTGCTAATTCTTGTGCAGCAGCCCATCCAATTCCTTGTGAACTTCCACAAACTAAAGCGGTTTTACCCTTGAGATTCAAATCCATAAGGCAAAGATAATACAGAGTATAACCTCCTTGGGCTTTTCTTCGTAAACTGACCATGAATTTACACAAGAAACACAACATGCTCCAGTACTTTTCTATCGGATTAATAATGAGTTTTCTATTCATTTTTGGCTCATGTAGTCCAAATTCTGATACTACTGACAATGAAGAATTACAGTCTAACCAAAGAGATTCAACCTTTAAATTGGAAGGATTGGCGGTTCCCTTGTTATTGCATTTTCCAAAGGCACAAATTGCTGAAACTGGAATTCGGAATGAATACAATGCTACGTTTGGTCAAATAGAGTTCGGTTCAGGAGAGCGTTTTCAAATTTTAATTTCGGAGGAGAGTATTTCTATTGCTGAATTGAAAGCTGAATTGGAAGAAGATTTGCTCTTTAAGTATAAGTTTGAGAGCGAAAATGATAGGGAATTATTATATTTAACGATATTACCTGATGGCACGGAATTGTCGTATCAGTTTATGAAAAAGATTGATTTGCAAGGGAAATCTTTTCTGATTCGCTCTCAACCAATGGGGGAATACAGCCTTCAAAATGTAGAATTGATGAAATCGGTTATTTCCGGAATTGAAACTCAATAGTATGACAAGAATGGCGGGTGTGATGATTATTTTGTTTTTGAGTCCATTAGTGCTGCGGGCTCAAACTCAGGGTAAAATAATTATTGAGGGCGTTTTTAAAGGAAAGGATATTTATGTAAAAAATCCATTCGCTGCGGAAGGCGTTGGGTTTTGCGTTTTCGAAGTACGAGTGAATGGCGTGGTAAGCTCAGATGAGGTAAATTCGAGTGCATTTGCTATAGACCTTCAACAGTATGATTTTGTACTTGGTGAAAAGGTATATGTTGAAGTGATGCACAAAATAGATTGTAAACCTGAAATCATCAATGTAGATGCCATTCAGCCGGAGAGCACATTTGAAACACAATCTATAACGCTCAGCCCATCAGGAATGCTTGTTTGGAAAACCAAAAACGAACAAGGAAGCCTTATTTACCGTGTTGAACAAAAGAAATGGGGCAAATGGGTAAAGGTTGGAGAAGTAGTTGGTGATGGAAGTTCAGGAAGTCATGATTATCATTTTCAGGCTTATTTGCACCGTGGAGAAAATACTTTCAGGCTTAGTCAACAATCCGGTTCAGCTTTCCGAAGTTCAGACGAGATTAAAGTCAAAAGTGATAAAAACACGGAAGTACTTCTTGAATACAGTAAGGTGTTCAAAACCATCGATTTCTCTGCAGTTACTTCCTACGAGCTTTTCAATACTTATGGCGAATTGGTTGCTAAAGGTTTTGGAAATATAGTGGATGTGGAGTTCTTGAAAAAGGGAAAATATTATTTGAATTTTGAAACATTTACAGCGGTTGAAATTGATAAGCGATAATAAGTATTATAGATGATGAAGCGAATTGAGCATTTAGGAATAGCAGTTAAGGATTTAGATTTAAGTGCTAAAATATATGAAGATTTATTTGATGTTTCTGCGTACAATGAGGAGCATGTAGAAAGCGAAGGAGTGAGAACCCTGTTTTTTATGATTGGCGAAAGCAAAATTGAACTTTTGCAAGCCACTAACCCGGAAAGTCCAATTGCAAAATTTATTGAGAAACGAGGCGAGGGAATTCATCATATAGCATTTGAAGTGAATGATATTGAATCTGAATTAAAAAGACTCCAATCATTAGGCTATCAATTGATTAATGAAATCCCAAAAGACGGTGCAGATAATAAGCGAATTGCATTTCTGCACCCTAAAAGTACCGGAGGCGTGTTGATTGAATTGTGTGAGGAGAAGGGCAAGAAGCGTGTTGATTTTTAAGCAAGTTTGAATCGCAACTCTAATGCGATATTGATTTGAAGTCTTAGATTAATTTTCTGCAACCAAATCGCATCGATAGTTCTATGCTGAAATTGGAAAATAAAGCGTTCAACTGCACAGAGCATCGTTATGTTTATAGCAACGATTACGGATATTTGCAATACAGCAGTAGAAGAGCGAGACCGAAAATGGCAAATTCTTAAACATAAAGCTATTTTCACATTGCATTTGCTGCAAAAAGGCGGGTCTAATATTATTTACACGCTGTGGAAAGCAATACTGTTTAAATACATCATAGGAAATGTTTCAAATCAAAAACACACACTAATTGTTGTCATTGGAATGCCCAAACGATAAGCTTTAACGCTATTACGGACAAGCTTTTATATTCTAATTACAAAGCGAGCCAAACAATACTAAGAAGCTCAAATTTTTGCGAAATAGGAGGTCAATATTGCAGAATCTAGACTCATTGAACAAAAAAATCGTTTTTATAGCTTATCGCAATATTGGAGGGAACAATTTATTGGGAACTACTAGAAAAATGTCCCGAATTAATTATTTCTTTGAAATTGGATAATGAAATTACTTCGATCCCTTGGCTCTTGTAGAATTACATCCATCAACTTTAAAGAGTTCAGATTTATGGCTAACAAATGAATGGAGTATAGCCGATTTCTTTAAAGTTTTTTATCTGATTCTTCAAGAATTGGAATTTGTTAAACCTCTATTAAAAAATTCACATTGGCGCATCACACACTCGAAGTATCTAAATTTTTTTTATGTGTTATTTAACAGACTTCTACATGAACAATAGCATTTCATGGCGCTTCATCTTTATTGGTTTAAGGTGATTAGGCTTGTTTGGCATGGTAGAATTCAAGTAAATCCATTGTGCGGAATAAACTCAAATATAATAGACGCTCAACAATAAGGTGTAATTTGCCACGGTTAATTTTTCGTGATAAATTGTTGAACTTTGTACAAGTTTTGCGGAACCCCGTGTGATTTTCTAAGCGCAATTTTGTGTGAAACAAAATAATTAAGCACATGAAAAAAGTATTACTTATTGCATCCATCGCCCTGTTTAGTTTGAGCAGTTGTAAAAAAGAAACCGAAACAGTTATCGAAACAGTTACTGTGAATGCCGATCAACCTAATGGCACTTTCAGCGCACAGCGCTCAGGAACCTTTGTAGAACAAAATAGCACGGGAACTATGGGTGAGGCTAGAATTGGGAACGATTCAAATGGTGATCAATTCGTTTATCTAACCAATGGCTTCATTTCAAATTTTGGAACTGGAACGCTTACCATTTACCTGAGTACTTCTATGAACTATGTTCCGGACCCAATGAATGGTAATCCGAATTTAAAGCTATTAGGGGTTGTTACTCAATCTGGAAATCAATACTACAAAGTAGATATGCCGGTAGAGGAGAATTTCAGTCATGTAATACTTTGGTGTGCAAGTGCCAACATTCCTTTCGGTTACGCAGCGCTTAATTGATATAGAGTTAATGGTTTTGAGGTATTCGCATTTTGCGGATACCTTTTTTATCTTCGGATTATGAAAGAAATTGCAGTTAGTTTTTGTTTGATTTTTAGCACAGTGGGTATGGCGGCTCAAAGCGGTTGGACCAGAGAAAAGGGTGAATCATGGTCTCAACTCTCATATTCTTCTTGGAAAAGCAGTAATTATTACAATACCTCAGGGCAAAAAATTCACACTAATACGTTTCATCAAAGAGACATTAATTTCTACGCTGAATATGGACTGAATAATCGATTGACCATTATTGGTTTCGCACCTGTATATCGAGAATTAAGTTTTACCGGATCTACCGCAGTTCAAGGTCCGGGCGACCCAAGAGTGGAGCTCAAGTATAGTATTCTTCGGAAGAATTGGCCATTGAGTTTTGATGTTGCTGCTGAACTGCCTTTGGGTAATTCCGAGGCGCGTTCACATAGCAAGGAGATTCCCGGAGTATGGATAAATCTACCTTTGGGTGATGGGGAATTGAACTATTGGTTCACGTTGGCTTTGTCTCATCCCTTTTCTTCTAAGGCATATTTTTCGTTATATAATCAATATAATTTGAGAGGCTCGTATAATAATGTAGAATTTAGTGATCAATTACGTTTTGGCTCTGAGTTCGGTTATAAGGTTAGTCCTAAAGCTTGGTTGATGGTTAAGCAGCAGGCTCAATGGTCGCTTTCTAAGAGCAAAGTCTTCACTGATTTTGCTCGCCAAGATGGAACAACATTTTCTAACTTTTCCTTGCTAGCTTTATACGATATTGGCAAGGGGTTTGGCATTAGCCTTCAGGCTAACGTTTTTAGCGACTTACCCTCAGCTAGAAGAAACTTGTATTCGGCAGCGAACGCAGTAATTGGAATTACCTACGAGAGAAAGAAATAGTATGTTCAGAAAAAAGAAAGTATTGGTTATTGAAGACGATCAGGATCTTTCCAAACTCCTTGGGATTTATTTGACTGAATTGAATATCGAAGTGGAGGCTTCTGCAAATGGACAGGAGGGATTACTCCAAGCCCTGAACGGGGCTTTCGATTTGATTGTTCTTGACATTATGCTTCCCGGTATGGATGGGCTGGAGGTTTGTCGTAAAATTAGAAGGGAACAATTGGATGTTCCGGTAATCATACTAACATCAAAAGCGGAAGAAATCGACAAAGTTTTAGGGCTTGAAACCGGGGCAGACGACTATATGACCAAGCCTTTTAGTCCGCGTGAGTTTCAGGCACGAATCAAAGCTATTCTTCGCAGGACTTCTCCGATAGAGCAAACCCTCGCATCTCCCAAAATCATTGAGAAAAACGGATTGATAATTGATCTGACTAAACGACGGGTTCATCTCAACAATGAAGCAGTTATGCTCACGCCTAAGGAATTCGAATTGCTCTATTTCATGGCTTCGAATCCGGGCAAAATTTACAGCCGTGTGGACCTTCTTCGAGAAGTATGGCACTATGATTTTGAAGGCTACGAACACACTGTTAATTCTCACATCAATCGATTGAGGACTAAGCTTGAAAAAGATATGGCGCAGCCCGAATTCATTCTTACTGTTTGGGGCTTTGGATATACATTTAATGAGAACTGATATGTCTGACATGAGCATAAACAGAGGCAGCTTGTTCTGGAAACTTGGATTTATCTTTTTCATTATTCTTTCAGTACTTACTTTCATCAGCGTATATGTTACATCAGAGGGGGCTCAAAAGCATACCCTTCAAGTAACTCAGAATCTCAATCGCGAACTTGCGCTCAATACTTCTGAGGTTGTTGGTCCTTTGCTCAAAGAATATAATTATGATGCGGCTTTGGCAGATATCATGCATTCAATGATGGTGATTAATCCAAGTGTAGAAGTTTATCTGCTCGATGCGAGTGGCAAAATCCTTAAATATGTGGCGCCGGAAAAAGTAGTTCAATTGAGTTCTGTAAATCTTGCTCCAGTTCTAGAATTTATTGAAAGTCCAGACAAAGAAATGATTTTGGGTGATGACCCAAGAAACACGGGAAAATCGACTATTTTCAGTGCGGCGAAGGTGGGTGATGATCAATATATCTACATCGTGTTAGCGAGCCAGCAATACGTTTCTGCACGTGAAATGGCATTTTCAGGATATATTACAGCGATTGGAATCCGAACCATTCTTATTGTGGCATTTTTTGCGCTAGTAACTGGACTAATAGCAATCTATTTTTTGTCGAGACCGATAAGTTCAATCACCAAAACATTTGAATCTTTTGGACAAGGAAATTTGACTTCGCGCATGAGCCCATTGCCGGGAGAATTAAAAATTGTGTCTTGCACCTTCAACGATATGGCAGAGCAAATTCAAAGGAGTATTTCTTCTTTGGAAAGCATCGATAAATTGCGCAAGGAAATTATCAGTAATATTTCTCATGACCTTCGCACTCCAATTGCCAGTGTGCAGGGTTATATTGAGTTATTGGAATCTAAAGGGGATGATTTGAGCAAAGTTGAACGCCATGAATATTTCTCCATCATTAATAAAAATATTAACCGACTAAATAAGCTCGTTGCTGATCTTTTTGAATACAGTAAGCTCGAAAGCGGTGCCATCACTCCGCAAGTAGAAAAAGCTTCGATGGCGGAGTTGGTGCACGATGTTGCGGCTAAATACCGAGTATTGGCGGGTAAAAAGGGCTTGCATCTAGATATTATTTTACCTGAAAATTTGCCGTTAGTAAATGTGGATGTAGGAATGATTGACCGGGTACTTCAAAATTTGGTTGACAATGCTGTTAAGTTCACTCCTGAAGGCGGCGTTATTGCCATTCGTGTCAGCAATGAAATAGAACATCAAAGACTTAAGGTGGAGGTAGTGGATACGGGTGAAGGAATTGATGAAAATTTATTGCCGCATATTTTCGATCGCTATTTTAGCAATCAAGGACATTCAGGACAAAGTGGAAGTGGCTTAGGGCTTTCCATTGCTCGAAAAATTTTGGAATTGCACGGGAGCGATATACTTGTAAAAAGTAAGGCAGGCAAGGGAAGTACCTTTACATTTAATCTCCCGCTTGCGTCCTAAATAAGCCTAATTCTCACTTAAAAAAAAACAATTTTTTGCCTTGCATTTGCGGAGTGTATATATAGCTGAAAGAAATGGTGATAAAAGTGCGCAGTTGAAAGCCAGAGATGAAAACAGAACAAAGAGCTCGATTAATTGTCATTGTTATCATCAATAAGAACGTGTTTTTTTCATTGCAATTACCAGTTTTATCATCGTATGCTAACTACTATCCGATAGCAAATATTGGACTCGCTTGATGCTTTTATAAAATATATGCCATTGCCAAAACTTGTGGTTTGTAGTTGTAGATGGATGGTTGTTTCTGTTGAATAAACATTTTCTCCGAAGGCATTGTAAATAGAAAGAAAATATTTTTTGTTGTCAGTGAAATGGATGTTCAGCGTTTCATCTACCGGGTTTGGAAAAACAGAAATGTTTGTTACTTTTTGAAACTCATTAATAGCCGTTGTCACAGAGCAATAACTGCTAAAGAAAACACCAATTAATTCACTCGCATTTATGTCTTGATGCGTAAAGCCGAAGGGGGAAACCGATGCACCCCCCGCCCAAGTATGATCCCCATTTAATATTTATTGCTTGTCCATTATATTACATCTTAAAACTAATCCTGCATTTACGGTATTGCTAAGAAGTTTATCTGATACAATCGGATTTTGCTTTGTAACTGAATCCAGATGCAGAGCAGCGACATATTTATAGAACGATTACAATGATTAACAAACAAGACATTTGGGATCCACATATACCATGGTAATCAACTTTACACCAAATTATCCCCACATTTTCTTTGCTTTAAAATGCGGATCAAAGATTTAGACTATTTTAAAATTGATTACAACACAAAATATATTCTATTAATGAATTATGTTGCACTTACGGAGCTGATTTTGTATTTCTGTGAATATCTCCTATAAATATGACGATCCTGCGGAGCTGAATTGAATTTCAGGATCATTGATAAATGACGACGACCTAATACCTGTCCTAAGATAAAATTGGGAGATAAAATGATTAACTTTAGCGAGGTGAAATAAGGTTGAAATGCTTTTTATTCTAGCAAAATTCTTTGGCTAAATTAGGGCTATTTATGCAGTGGCATCAAAGCGGACTAGCATTTTTGAATAAATGAAGGGTTGTTAAGGTTTATAGGCAGTAGCCATGATGTGTCAATCTTTGGCCGGCATTATAAAACAACTACAATTGACTATATGAAAAACAAAATAATTGAATACATAGAAAAGTTCGTAAAATTAACAGACGAGGATAATCAACTTTTTAGTTCCTGTTTCAATGAAGTTAAAATTAAAAAGCGACAATTTATTGTCCAACCAAACTTTACTACTAAACACAGGAATTACGTATTAAAAGGAGCTTTCAGGGCTTATGTTGTAACTAACGAAGGACAAGAACACACTATTACCTTTGCCATTGAAGATTGGTGGATTACAGATTATAACAGTTATATTTTTCAAGAGCCAGCAACAATGTTTGTTGTGGCTTTGGAAGACAGTATAATTTTGCAACTTGATTACTCAAAAGAGCAAGAATTGAAACAACAAAATCACAAATTTGAAACATTCTTCAGAATTGTTGCTGAGCGCGGACTTGCATTTCAACAACGAAGAATAATATCAAACCTCACTCTGACAGCAGAAGAACGATATGAATATTTTGTTTCAAAATACCCACAAATATGCCAAAGAGTTCCTCAATATGCTTTGGCTTCATATCTTGGAATGACTACCGAATTCTTGTCCAGAATAAGGAACAAAAGGGTTTCTAAGAAAAGTTGAACCACATCAACCAAATTTCCTAAACTACTTCATTTTAAATCATTGTATGTAATCGTAACTTTGTATCTTCAATATCACAATAGCAATTAAAAAAGGGATGATTAGACTAATTTCAATTACTTGTATATCAATTGCCTTCAGTGCTTGTGCGCAACAAAATAAAAAAGGAGGCAATGAACTATCTATAAGCCAGGACAATATTGTTATTGATACTACTTGGACAGAAAAAGTGGTAAAATCAGAGGCTGAATGGAAGAAGTCACTTACATCAAAACAATACTATATTCTTAGAGAACACGGTACTGAAAGCCCTTTTAGTAGCGAGTTGTATGAAATAAGGGAAGAAGGCATTTATGTGTGTGCAGGTTGTAAAAACCCTTTATTTTCTTCATCGGCCAAGTTTAATTCAGGAACTGGCTGGCCAAGCTATTTTGAACCGTATTCTAGTCAAAGTCTAAATGTAGCTTCTGATAATAGTATGGGAATGAGTAGAGATGCTTTGACTTGCAAAAGATGTGATGGACATTTAGGTCACGTATTTAATGATGGTCCGAAACCAACTGGTCTCAGGTATTGTATTGATGGTGACGGTTTATTATTTGTACCTGCCAAAAGTTTACAAACAGAAGCAATAGCAACTTTTGCTGGGGGCTGTTTCTGGTGCACCGAAGCTATATTTGAACGTATAAAAGGTGTGTCTGAAGTAATATCAGGCTATTCCGGTGGTAAAGAAACTAACCCTACTTATGAATCAGTAGGCGGAGGTAGAACACATCATGCAGAAGCATCTCAAATTTATTACGATCCAAATGTTATTTCTTATGAGGAATTAGTTAGGGTCTTTTTTGCGTCAATTGATCCAACTACAGTTGACGGTCAAAAGCCGGATTTTGGTAAGCAATACAGAACTATTGCATTTTACTCCAATGATGATGAAAAAGAAATTATTGATACAAAAATCAAAGAAATATCTTTAGAATACAATAGCCCAATTGCTACGCAGGTGGTGAAATTTGATATATTTTACGAAGCTGAAGAGTACCATCAAGATTTTGTTGAACGCAATCCCAATCAGGGTTATGTTGTAGCAGAAAGTATTCCAAGAAGAGAAAGAACATTGGCTAAGGTGAAAGATTTAGTAAAAAGCGATTTATAAAATTATTGCTTGTCCGTAATTGTGCCAAGCGTGCATAGGTTACGTTCTGCCCACTGTACTTTGCTTGAAAATACTAGCATTATGACATTCGAGCAATTTATCAAACTGATTCCAAATGAATCAAAGGCTTTGAATTTTGGAGGTTTCAACGCGAAAAGTAAGGTATTCTTTGCAATAACTGCGGCAGCGATCAACATTATTGGCTTTCGCCAAAGCGTAAATGGCAATGCAAAAAATGCAGATTCAGGACCGGTATTCGCAGCGGATCCGTGATGTAAGATTCCAATCTTAA